>Ga0210384_10000603_pt1 | contig 54386 bp, 37 predicted proteins | sample IncBWH2MmetaG_FD_160574 | JGI IMG/M metagenome (GOLD analysis project Ga0210384, IMG submission 160574) | Forest soil microbial communities from Barre Woods Harvard Forest LTER site, Petersham, Massachusetts, United States - Inc-BW-H-2-M | ecosystem: Environmental > Terrestrial > Soil >...
AGGATGGGGCCTCCCACGCCGCCGCCGAATTGCTGCAAAGCATCCAGCGGTTTAGGGAAGCCGCTGGCTTTGTCGATCGCGTCGTTAGCTCCCGTCGCGGAGTTCCTGTTGTAATAGAACGCACTGGCGTGGAGCGCGTTGCTTCCCGACCGGGTCACGGAATTGACGAAGCCTGCTCCACCTCCGTAGATCGCCGAGTACGGGCTCACCGAGACCTGAAACTCCTGGATCGCGTCCTCGCCATACAGGTACGGGATGCGGTAACGTCCTATAATGTCGGCGAAGTAGTTGTTGGTAGCGTGGCTTCCGTCAACGGTGAAAGCATTGGAGCCATTTCCGTTGGCGTATCCGGAGTCCTCTCCGCCTTGTTGACCGGCAATGCTGACCAGACCGGTATCGCCGTCGTAGCTGGTATTCGACGCCAGCGTGGTAAAGTTCGTGTACTTTCGTCCGTTGAGCGGCAATTCCTCAATGAACGAATGCTCCAGTACCGTGCTGGCAGAGGATTCCGTCGGCCGCAGCAGCGGGGTCGTCCCGATTACTTTAACCGCGTCTGCGCCGGCACCCACTTGCAGCTTGATGTCCAGCGATGTTGAGTTTCCCACCAGCACCCGTACCAAGGCCCGGACATCACGAAACCCTCTACGACTTGCCGCGATGGAATAGGATCCCGGAGCGAGCACCGGAAAGCGGTAAAGTCCCACATGGTTTGTTTCGGTAGATTGTTTCACCCCGGTTTCGAGATTCTGCACAACGACGGATGCTCCCGCCACCACAGCTCCACTCTGATCTGTGACCCGTCCGCCGAGCGCCCCCGTCAAAACCACATTCTGGGCGGTCAGCAATACGCAGCTCGCCAACACCACCAGAAGGCTGCATACCGCCGGACCATTGAGCACGGGAAGCGTTCCCTTGCCTGATCGAATGACAGATTCACTTCTCATCTTGGTTCCCAATAATACTTGGGCCGCGTTGGCGAGAGCCATCTCGATGTTGACTTGAAGATTTCGCTTCGTTTCTCGCCGCATTCTACGACTCCTCGGTTCGCCCGGGAAGCTTCGCCGCTACGTTGCGGGCGCATCGAAGCGGCAAAAATAGCAAACGCTGCTTGTTACTACCAGCGAATCGTAACTATATGTGGCCGACGCATCAAGCCGACCCTCAGAAATTCACGAGCATTTAATTTTGTGGTCATTAGCGGGTCATACAGTACTGATACACAATTTGGGCGAGCAGTTCACCCCCCGTACTCCGACGACGCGGACTGGATAAAGGGCCAGTTGGCCGATGTAGACGGGTAGTTCACTGATGTGGCGCACTGTGAGTTGGGAAGTGATGTTTCCCGCGGCTCAGCCTCAACCGCACGTTTGTTATCGAAAATGAACACACTTCGCTCCTTCTTCGAAACTTCTCTATGGGCCCAGCTCGGCCCCCTGGAGCGACAAGTCCTCGGGGCGGTGTGGGGGCGAGGAACTGCGACCGTTCATGAAGTGCGTGAGGATGGCACGATCTGGCAGACGTATACAACGATCATGACGACAATGGACCGTCTCTTTAAGAAAGGACTGCTCGACCGCGCTGCGGACGGAAGGGCATTTCGCTATTCGGCCCGGTATGGCCCGAATGAACTACAGAGTATGACCGCGGCGAATAGTATCAAGCAGATTCTGGGGTCTGAGTATGCCTTGCTGCATCTTTCGTATTTTGTGGAGGCGGTCGGCGCGCACGATGTGAGACTGCTTGAGGAGTTGCAGGCTCTGGTCGAACGTCAGCGCGCACAACTGAGGAAGGAAGAGCAGAAGTGACGTTTGCCGCAAGGGGGATTCTCGTTTCGCTTGCGTTTTTCGCCGTGGTGTACTGCCTGGTCTCCTCGCTAGTGGTGCTGGTTTGGGAGGGCATCCGGCGAATGGGCTGGAGACCTTCGTCGAGTTCCGCCAATTTGTTGTTCGGACTGCGGATCTTACCTTTTCTCATCTCCCTGGGTGTCAGCATGTTCTTCGTCTTTCCGTCGTTCTGGCTGCTGGAGCGGACATCGCTCGACGAGGATACCGGAACCTTCATTCTCGGGTTGTGTTCGATATTGATCCTGGGAGCTGGCTTGGTCCGGGTGCTGTTGGCTGAGGCGAGAACGACGCGCGCAGTGACTCGGTGGCGATCGTCAGCGAGCAGCTGCGAGGGCGGTGCGATCCCCCCCCAGATCAAGGCTTCGGACGGCGCGCCCCCTCTGATTCTTGTCGGCATTCGGAAACCCAACGTAATGGTCTCCGATATCGCGGCAAGAGTGCTCAGTGACGACGAGCTACGAGCCGCGGTCCGGCACGAGCTAGGGCACATGCGCTCATGGGACAACCTGAAGAAGGTATCAATCAGTGCGACTCCGTTTCCTGGAATGACTAGCCTTGAGCATGCGTGGCGCGAGGCGGCTGAACTGGCAGCGGATGACTCGGCGGTGACGAATCGCCAGGAAGCGCTGGATTTGGCGGCAGCCTTGATCAAACTTTCCAGGTTCTCCCAGCAGTGGGCCGAGCCTTCGCTTGCGTCTGGACTTGTCACCAGGTCATCTTCGATTGGCATGCGCTTAGAGCGCCTGATCGAATGGCGGGTGGCTAGTCCGCGCCTCCAACGAACTTGGCCTTGGACTATTCTTATCCTGTCTACAATGATCACCGGCGTCGTCGGCAACTACGGCATAGCCCTGGTCGTGACCCACCGGTTGACTGAACTCCTCGTTCCTTAGGAACGCCCCTGAATGAATCACGCGATGTGGCAGTTTGCGCTCAAGGTCGCATCGCCTGGAATTACTAGCTTGCGGGTGGTTTATACCGACCACGCACGTAGACCTAGTGACACGTTCCACTGCCCGAGTCAAGCGAACGTCTTTCGGCTTCCGGGACAAACTCCACTCATAGCTCGTGCGATGCAGGGTTCAGAAATTCGGGATGCATTAGCTTATCGGCGGGAACATCTGATATATCAAGCTGGGCCATCGCAAGAGTTGACAACCAAGCTTGCTATACGTGAAGCTGCACACAGGCTCAAACTCTATAACTCCGCAAAATTCAGTGGCACAAAACGGCACATCCGCCCGCAAACGCGCTTTAAGCGGTTTATTTGTGGCAGCCGGACCTGTAAGCCGAATTCTGTCTGTGGGATTGCTCCCGCAGGACGGTCATTCCTCTGGGCCGCGCATTACTGCGTGGCTCAAGCGACCTACCCGGAGGTTGTGACGCGCCGAGCCGGCACGTTTCCCAGGCGAAGTTTTCACCTCACCCAAGTCCCTCCCTATTTGGTCTTGCTCCGTGTGGGGTTTGCCCTGCCCGCTGCATTACTGCCGCGGCGGTGCGCTCTTACCGCACCTTTTCACCCTTACCCCGCGCATCCGAAGATGCGCCAGGCGGTATGTTTTCTGTGGCACTAGCCGTCAACCGGGCTTGAACCCGGCTTCCCGGACGTTATCCGGCACACTGCTCTGCGGAGTTCGGACTTTCCTCCCTCGCCGCCCGAGAGCGCCGAGAGCGACCGTCCGGTCCAGCTGCCTACAGCACCATTATATGCGATGCGGAGGCGCACCCGCGTTTCGAGGAAAAAGTGAGGTTCGCAACGCGAAAACTCTTGGTTTGTACACGCGTCAACCCTCAAAGGCCGGTCTTGCTGAAACCGGACTCATTCGTGGATAGTGGCCGCTATTGCTTGGCAGCGCAATAGCGGAGGGTCTCGCAGACTCTTTCATCTTGACAAATCTCCCGGTGAGACGAGAATTGCAAGCACGTACGGCAGCGGCAAAAGGAGACGAAAATGACTAAACTGATTCGCTTCGTTGTATTGAATCTGTCCAGCGTTGTGCTCGGCACATTTCTCTGGGCACAGCCCTCGCGTCCCGCTGCTTGCTCGAATCGCAGTCTGACTGGAAGGTACGGATTCTCAATCAACGGCACCGCCAACGGCAATCCAATTACCGCCGTGGGTCAGATAGCAACGAACGGAAACGGAACCCTTGACGGACGCGAGACCATCAGCGACAACGGCGCCATAGGCAATCTTCTCGCGGTGTTGGGTACGTACGCCATAAAGTCGAACTGTACTGGCACCATGACCATTCAGGCAGCGGGTCGGTCGAAGCAGAATTTCAATGTCACCGTCATCTCTGGCGGTAACCAGATCGTCATGGTCCAGACCGATAGCGGCACCACTGAATTGGGAACCGCCCACGCACAAGCTTCGAAGTCCTGCTCTACCGCCGGAGTCAAGGGCGTTTACGGCTTGCAGGGCGGGGGTACGGAAATTGGCGTCGGGCCTCTGGCCATCGCAGGGCAGATTACCTTACGCGGAGATGGGACCCTGAACGGAACCGCGACCGTGAGCGTCAATGGCTCGGTCGTGTCGAAACAAACGATTTCGGGCGCCTACAAGGTCCTACGTATATGCCAGGGCGCCGCGGAAATTCAGGTCGGCAACCAGAGACCGATCGGCTTGAGCCTGGTGGTGGTGAACGGCGAACACGATGTCCTCTTTATAGAGGGCGATGCGAACACCCTCTTATCGGGATCCTTGCAGCAGTAGCGTGGGCCGACCTGAGAAGTGAATGTGTGATCGCCCTCTTGGCGCAAAGAGGACGAAGAATGCCCGGGGCGTAACAGCTTGCGCAAAAACTCTCGACGTTTTTCCGCAGCCTTGGAACCCGTGCGTAAACGCGGAGGGCGAAAGATTAGTTCTCATGCAATACCTTCAGCACTGCGATAATGACTTTGGCCGAACCAGGGCATTACGAGTCTGGCTCAACTCTGTTTTGTCGGATCTGATGGGACAGGCCGTGCTCTAGCCGCGCCAAGCCATTCATGGTTCATCAACTCGCGAAGACCATCGAAGCTTTAGCTGCGGCCGCCACAGCCTCAAGCATCGCCTACTACACCCTATGCCTCCAGAGCGCTGTGACATTTCTGCAAGACCGGAAAACAGCGCACCATGCCGTACGCTCCACATCATTCCCGCCAGTTTCCATCCTAAAACCGCTCCGTGGCACCGATCCCGAAATGTACCAAAGCTTCCGCAGTCATTGCCTGCAAGATTACCCGGAATACGAAGTCATTTTCGGAGTCAGCGATGCTAATGATCCCGCAATTCAACTCGTCGAGCAGTTAAAAGCGGAGTTCCCGCAGCACGCGATCAGCTTGCTTGTGTGCCGTGAAAATCTGGGCGCCAACACCAAGGTCAGTAATCTCGCCCAAATGGCACGCGAAGCACGCCACGAATACATCATCGTCAACGACAGCGACATTCGCGTCGAACCCGACTACCTGCAGCGCGTGCTGGCTGCGCTGACCGATCTTGAGGTTGGTTTGGTTACTTGCCTCTACCGTGGCGTTGCCAATTCAACGTTAGGCTCGCGCCTGGAATCACTCGGCATCAGCACCGACTTCGCCGCCGGAGTACTGGTCGCGCAAAACGTCGAGCACGGAATACGTTTTGGCCTGGGTTCCACCCTCGCTTTTCGCCGCCGCGAACTGCAAGCAATTGGTGGGTTTGAGGCCCTCGTTGACTACCTTGCCGATGACTATCAGATCGGCAGCCGAATCGCCGCCCTGGGCCGGAAGGTGAAGTTATCCGACGTCGTGGTCGAGACGTTCCTTCCGCGTTACACGCTCAGTGATTTCGTCACGCATCAATTGCGCTGGGCGCGGACCATTCGCGACTCCCGCTTCTGGGGCTATCTCGGACTCGGCGTGACCTTCGGCTTGACTTGGGCGGTTCTGGCATTGATTTTCGCCCGCGGCGCAGGCTGGGCGTGGGCTTTGCTCGCATGTACGGCAGCAATGCGCGTCGCCGTAGCCGTTCTCGTTGGGAAATCAGTGCTGCAAGATCGCCAGGTAATGCGCTCTCTCGCACTGATTCCCCTTCGCGACCTGTTCGCGTTGTTGGTCTGGATCGTCAGTTTTGCCGGTCACAACGTGGTATGGCGCGGAAACCGCTTTCGATTGGAAAACGGCAAGCTGACCAGAATCTCCGATCAGCCAATGTAGGCGCGGGTGTCCACCGCCCGTGCCACGCCCACTTGAATCACTGTTAATCAGAGTTTTCCAAGCCGCGAGAAGTTGTGGCCAAGCTGCGCGCCTCATCTGCTTCCAGAACCTCGCGGATTTTTCGCGCCAGCGTCTTCAACGAGAAAGGCTTCTGCAGGAACTGAGTGGCAACGTCGATCTTTCCGTGCTGCAGAACGGTCTTTTCAGCATATCCCGAGACAAATAGCACCTTCATGTCGGGTCGCTCCTCCCACAGTCGTGCCGCCAGCCTGGGTCCGCCCAGTCTGGGCATCACCACATCCGTGACCATCAGGTGAATCCGCCCATGGTGCTCGCGCGACGCACGCAAACCATCTTCTCCATCGGTCGCTTCCAGCACGTTGTACCCGCTTTGCGCGAGAAATTGCCGGGATGCCTCGCGGACGGAAGCTTCATCCTCCACCAGCAACACGGTCTCACAACCACGGGGAGCGTGTTCGGCCAGCTTCGCGATACGGCCGTCGCCGTTCAGGGACTTCACTTGAGGCAAGTAGATTTTGAAAGTGGTTCCGAGTCCGGGCTCGCTGTACACCCAGACAAAGCCGCCGTTCTGCTTCACAATGCCATACACGGTCGCCAGTCCCAGCCCCGTCCCTTTACCCGCTTCTTTCGTGGTGTAGAAAGGCTCGAAGATATGGGCCATGTGCACTGCGGCAATTCCCTGGCCTGAATCGGTCACGGTGAGCAATACATAATCGCCTACGGGGACGATCGAATGCCGCTGCACGTAGGATTCGTCGACCCGCACGCTCGCGGTTTCGATGGTCAGTGTGCCTCCGTCCGGCATCGCATCCCGCGCATTCGCGGCCAGGTTCATCACCACCTGCTCGATCTGTATCGGGTCCGCTTTGACTTTGCCCAGATGCTTCGCCGGAACGAACACCAGTTCGATATCTTCACCAATCAGTCGCGGCAGCATCCCGGCGATCTCCCCGATGACCGTATTCAGATCGAGGACTTGCAACAGCTGCATCTGCTTGCGGCCAAACGCCAGCAACTGGCGAGTGAGATCGGCTGCCCGGCGAGATGCGGTCATGATCTCGCCCACATTTCGTCGCAGAGGATCCTCGGCGGCGATCGAGTCGAGCATGAGTTCGGCGTAAGCGCTGATCACCAGGAGCAAGTTATTGAAGTCATGAGCTACCCCGCCGGCCAGTCTGCCGATGGCATCCATTTTCTGTGCCTGTTGTAGATCGGATTCCAGCTTTCTTCGCTCCGTAATGTCCCGGCAAGTGGAAATGAAATGTGCGATCTCTCCACTGCCGTCTCGCAAAGGCGTGAGGACTTTTTCTAAAATCAGGGTTTCCCCATTCTTCGTGCGGTTCATCACAACTCCCCGGAACACGTCACCCGAGAGAGCCGAGTTCCACATTTCTTCGTAAAGCTCGCCCGCCTGTTCTTCAGACTTCAGGATTCCCAGAGTCTGACCGATCGCTTCCTCCCGCGAATACCCAGTCAATGCCTCGAACGCTGGATTCACGTATTCCATGACACCGGATCGATTCATGATGATCAACGCGTCCGCCATCTGCTCCACCGAGCGCCAAAGCTTGCCCAGGGTTTCCTCGGACTCCCGGTGCTGGCGTTCCGCGGAGTCTACGTCAAACGCAATGGCATGGGTTGCGTAAGCAGCCGGACATTGGTTCTGGGCCGCATAGTGAGCGACGACTGTCTGAGTCGCAGCCTCGATCACAGACTTGTTCAGCGGATGACTTAGAAAAATGAGCGGAACGCCAGAATCACGTTGGCGCACCTGGCGTAACAATTGAAACGCAGCATTGTCAGTCGATTTGTGACTGCAGAGTAGAAGGTCATAACTTCCTCTCTCAAACTGGTTAAGAACATTCTCAGGCGAGGCAGCGTGTTCGAGATGAAATGGACCGCCGTTTGCCCCCGCCAGCAACTCCCGCAGATCGGCGAAGTCCCGTTCGCTGCCTCCCACCACGAGCATCCGCAACTGTTGCGCGGCGATACCGGAGATCTTCGCTTTTCTCATCACGGGGTTCATCCTGCTATTGGTTACATCGGAGGCTGACCGCCGGAGCATCATGACAGAAATCAAATTCCGAAAAGATAAGGTGACTAAAGTTCCAATTCAGGAAGGATCGGTGTAGGCCGCGCCCCTAAGGCTCGAACGGCCGACCCCCCTTTCCACAACTGCCACGATTGGAGGACAATAGTTGCAACGGGTTTCACAGGTGGTTGTGGGAAGGCACGGCTTCTGCCGTGCGGTAACGCTCCCAAGAACAATGCGGCCTTCAGCCCATGAGGCGAAGGCCGGGCGCAACACATCTGTGAGAAACTTTCGGTGGAGGTGACCCATGCGGCGTGGCTTGCGTGAACTTCTTTGCGTTGCTCTTTTGGCTCTGACTACATCAGCACTCGGCCAGATTCGCGGCGATTACCTCGAGACCCGCAGCGCCGACGTCTACACCGGCCAGTGCTTCGCCAATGGCGAAGTAAACCTCGTCGGCGACGAAGCCATCCTTGCGTGGCACGTTGAGAGCGGAAACTGGGACGGTGTTCCGCTGGACGGCTTGACCATCGCCGCCGCGGTGCATGCCCACGCCACTCTGGGTGATCCCTACGCCAATCCGTATCCGGCGAGGGCCGTTCTCCTTGTAGACGACCGGGCGACTCAGCAGCAAAGCGCGGCGCTCGTCGCATTTGCGTACCAGATGGGCGGTGAACTTCTGCGTCACGCGCAGCAAGTAATTCCCGCGCCCATGGAACTCATAGTGAGTCCGGAGCATCATGGAGTCGCCCTGCTCCGAGCCGGACAATTCGCAACCGTACAGACCCGCCCAGTCAATAACAAGGATCACCTCTGCGGCAACGAAGCAACCTTCTATCCGCCACTCACGCAACTGACGCACTCCATACCGGCGGTCGCCCTCACCGATTCCTATCGCGGCCCGGGCCTTGATGTCGACTGGGAGTCGCACGGAAGGCGCAGCGCCTTCGTAGGAACCTTCGTGCGCTAGCGTCGTCAAAGCGTCCGAAACGAGCTACTCTGGCGGGTTTTGGCATGAATATGCGGGCCAGCTTTTCTGTCGCTCACGCTACCCGAACGCTCTTCATACCAAAGTAACGGCGAATTACCAAAGCGCATGCACGTGGGACATCTGTTAGTCCGTGGTCGCGGATGAGATGTTGAGGTTGTATTTTCTCGATCGAGGAAGCCGGCGACCCATGGAAAAAGGCGACTTTTTGGATGAGGTTCATGTGCGGATGCTGCGGGTCACCGAAGACCTGCGGGCGATTCAACAGACGTTGAACTGCGCAGCCATGCAAGCCCCGGGAGATCCGGAACTGATGGAAGCGCTCTGTCAGTTGCCGGAGATCGAGTCCCTCCACGTGTTGAAGTCTGCGCTCGACCAGATGCGTCACTTCCTCTGGTTCTACATGCAGGTGATGACCAACGAATCCGAGGACGGCGACCGGTTGCACCAGACCATCAGCCCGAAGCCAGCCGATGAGGGCATGGTCAGCTCACGAGTCGCGGCCGCGGAAAAATTCAAACGCGCTGCCGACACCGCCCTGCTCCAGTATCTATCCGACGGCAAGGTTCGCAAGCCAAACTAGCAGCCTCACACAACAATCCCCAGTATCTCTCACCAAAACCTGAGAAATATTCCACGTGGAACAACCGGTAGTTACTTTAGCAGTCGACCGGACCGGGAATCCAACTGCTTCTGTTGTCCTTTTCAAACCGTTTTCAGCTTCGCCATCGCGAGCTTTTTGCCCTCGATATATGTCCGCACGCGATACAAATCTTTACAAAACTCTGCATCTGCGGCAGCGTAGCAAAATCGAATAGAATAATCATGATCGGTGCCCGGCCCGGCCGGACACATTCTAAGCCGCTGTTGTTTGGGCATCAGCGCTTGACGTTACTCGAATGACGTCTAACCTGCCGCTTAACTTCTTGTCCTGAATTCGAAAGCAAGAATTGGAGTGTGGCGGACGACGACGGTTGGTAGGTTGCTCGCGGTGCCCAAGCTTTTGTAGAGCCTGAGGGAATTATGTGGATTGTCCGACTAGCATTGCGACGCCCTTACACGTTTGTGGTGGTCGCTCTGTTGCTGCTGATCCTGGGTCCCATCGTCATTCTTCGCACGCCTACGGATATCTTTCCGAATATTAATATTCCTGTCGTAAGCATCCTCTGGAACTATCAGGGCCTCAACCCTGACGACATGTCGAACCGCATCGTCTTCCAAACGGAACGCGCGCTTACGACGCTGGTGGACGACATCGCGCACATCGAGTCGCAATCGTTGAACGGCATTGCAGTGGTGAAGGTCTTTTTCCAACCGCACGCGGATATCACCAAGGCGATCGCACAGGTGACCGCGATCTCGCAGACCCAACTCCGGCAGTTGCCCCCGGGGACAACACCGCCGCTGGTGATCACTTACAGCGCCTCCAGCGTACCGATTATTCAGCTTGCGCTTTCGGGACAGAAGCTTTCGGAACAGCAGCTGTTCGACTACGGCGTGAATTTCATTCGGACCCGCTTGATCACGATACCCGGGTGTGCCATCCCTTATCCGTATGGCGGGAAGCAGCGCCAGGTGCAGGTTGACCTGGACACCAATGCGCTGCAATCGAAGGGCCTGTCGCCACTGGACGTGGTGAATGCGATCAGTGCGCAGAATATAATTCTGCCCTCCGGCACGTCCAAGATCGGGGCTTTTGAATATGCCGTCGATACCAACAGCAGTCCTACGACGGTTGCTGAACTGAATCAACTGCCGATCAAGACGGTGGGCAGCACAACGATTTACATTCGCGATGTGGCGTATGTGCGGGACGGGTTTCCACCGCAGACGAATATCGTGCGGGTGAATGGACAACGCTCCGTGCTGCTTACCATTCTGAAGGCCGGCCAGGCTTCGACGCTCGACATTATTTCCGGAATCAAGTCCCTGCTGCCGCAAATTCAGGCCGGCCTGCCGCCCGAATTGCACATCCACCCGCTGGCCGACCAGTCGCTCTTCGTTCGAGCATCGATTGAGGGCGTGATCAAGGAGGCCACGATTGCAGCCTGCCTCACTGGCCTGATGATTCTGCTCTTCCTGGGCAACTGGCGCAGCACGGTCATCATCGCGGTTTCCATCCCGCTTTCTATTCTGACTTCGATCATCGTGATGAGCGCTCTGGGCGAGACGATCAATATTATGACGTTGGGAGGGCTGGCTCTGGCGGTGGGCATCCTGGTGGATGACGCGACGGTCGAAATCGAGAACATCAACCGGAACCTGGCCCAAGGAAAAGAGGTCGAGCACGCCATTCTGGACGGAGCTCAGCAGATTGCCGTTCCGGCATTTGTTTCGACGCTCGCCATCTGCATCGTGTTCGTACCGATGTTTTTTCTCTCCGGAGTTGCGCGATACCTGTTTGTGCCGCTGGCGGAAGCAGTCGTTTTCGCGATGATGGCTTCTTATCTATTATCGCGAACGTTAGTGCCGACTATGGCCAAGTACTTGTTGCGCGGCCATGAAGCGGAGAACCTGGCTGCGAGTCAAAGCCGAAATCCACTGGTTGCGATGCAGATCAAGTTTGAAGAAGGGTTTGAGCGTTTCCGCGAAGGCTATCACGCGCTGCTGGAACGCTGCCTTCACCACAAGCGGGCTTTCCTGCTTATCTTTCTCGGCGGGTGTTTGGCCTCGGTGGCGTTTCTGGTTCCGTGGCTGGGCCAGGATTTTTTCCCGGCGGTGGACGCGGGACAGTTCAAATTGCACATGCGGGCGCGTACGGGAACGCGCATCGAAGAGACGGCTCGCCTTTCCGACCTGGTGGAGCAGTCGATCCGCGAGCAGATCCCGCCCAAGGAAATCGAAAGCGTCATTGACACGATTGGTTTGCCTTATAGCAGCATCAATCTCTCGTACAGCAACTCGGCGCCCATTGGACCCTCCGATGTCGATATTCTGGTCAGCCTGGCGCAGGGGCACCGGCCTACGGCGCAGTATGTTCACGACCTTCGCTTGCGACTTCCGCAGGAGTTTCCCGGAGTAACTTTCTCGTTCTTGCCAGCTGATATTGTGAGCCAGATTTTGAACTTCGGCTTGCCTGCTCCGATTGACGTCCAAGTGGTGGGCTACGACACCGACGGCAACCGGGCGTTCGCGGACAAACTTCTGGAGAGGATTCAGCAGGTTCCGGGTACCGTCGATCTGCACATCCAGCAGCCTTTCGATCAGCCCTATTTGCACGTCGATGTTGATCGGACCAAGGCGCAACAGATCGGATTCACGCAGCGCGACGTTGCAAATAATCTGTTGATCTCGCTAAGCGGCAGCTTCCAAACCACTCCTGAATTTTGGGTTAATCCCAAAACCGGCGTGAGCTATTCCATCGCAACCCAGACTCCGCAGTACCACGTCGATTCTCTGCAGAGTTTGGAGAACATTCCAGTGACCGGACCGAGTGGCGCGCGTTCCGGGATTCTGGCCAGTCTGGCTTCCATCCGCCGCGGCGCCGGAATGGCGGTGGTCTCACACTACGACATTCAGCCCCTGATTGATATTTATGGTTCGGTGCAAGGGCGAGACTTGGGCGGCGTGGCGCGCGACCTTAATAAGATAGTCGAAGACAGCAAGAAAGAACTGCCGCGGGGCTCGCAGTTGATCGTGCGCGGGCAGATTCAAACCATGCGTTCTTCCTACGAAGGATTGCTCGGCGGCCTGGTGTTCTCGATTGTGCTGGTGTACTTGCTGATCGTGGTAAATTTCCAGTCCTGGCTTGATCCTTTCATTATTATTTCTGCTTTACCGGCGGCGCTTGCCGGCATCGTGTGGTTTCTATTCGTGACGCGGACCACCCTCAGCGTTCCGGCGCTCACGGGTTCAATCATGTGCGTGGGAGTGGCGACGGCCAACAGCATCCTGGTGGTGAGCTTCGCGAAGGAGCAACTGGCCGAAGGCAAAGACGCGATTGCAGCTGCACTCAATTCCGGGTTCACGCGGTTCCGTCCGGTGCTTATGACCGCTCTCGCTATGATCATTGGCATGGTGCCAATGGCAATAGGATTGGGCGAAGGCGGCGAGCAGAATGCTCCTCTTGGCCGGGCTGTCATCGGCGGTCTGCTATTCGCGACTGTGGCGACGCTGTTTTTCGTGCCGGTGTTCTTCAGCGTCCTGCACGGACGCAGGGAGCGGCTGGCTAAGAGTGACGCAAGGCATTGATCTAGTTTCTTATTGATTGAATAGAGACGTAGCTAGCTACGACTCTACAATGGAGTTTATGGAGTTTCTTGATGAAGGTTGAACCGCAAGATGAAGTTGTGAGGCCAGTGACGGCGGAGGAGCGGAGGGTGGCGGACAATCCCCAAAGCAAACCCGCACGGCGCTGGTGGATTGCCGTGCTGGCTTTTGTGATCGTGGTGGCGCTGGTGATTTCTGGAATTCTGCCGCGAATCAACGCCCGGGCGGCGCTGGACAAGGAAACCGCCGAGATGGCGATTCCCACTGTCTCCGTGGTCCACCCCAAGCGCGGCGCGCCGGCGCAGGAGGTAGTTCTGCCGGCAAACGTGCAGGCCTATATTGATGCTCCCATCTACGCGCGCACGAATGGATACCTGAAACACTGGTACGCCGACATCGGCGCGCGTGTGAAAGCTGGCCAATTGTTGGCGGACATTGAGACTCCCGAAGTCGACCAGCAACTGCGGCAGGCGCGAGCGGATTTGGCGACCGCGCAAGCCAACCTGAATCTTTCGCAGATTACCGCTGCCCGTTATGAAGATTTGTTGAAGACCGATTCCGTGTCCAAGCAGGAAACCGACAATGCCGTGGGCGACTATGCGGCGAAGCAGGCCACGGTGCAATCTTCGCAGGCGAATGTGAGACGCCTGGAAGAGCTGCAAGCCTTCGAGAAGATCTACGCTCCCTTCGACGGCGTAATTACGGCGCGAAATACTGATATTGGCGCATTAATTGATTCAGGGAGCAGCGGAGGATCGAGGACTGAACTTTTCCATATTGCGCAGCCGGACAAGTTGCGGGTCTACGTCAACGTGCCGGAAGCTTACTCGCAGGCGGCCAAGCCCGGACTCACGGCTGATCTGGCCCTCGCGGAATTTCCCGGCCGACTTTTCCAGGGAACGCTGGTGCGTACGGCCGACGCTATCGATCCATCAACGCGAACCCTGCTGGTGGAAATCCGGGTGAACAATCCGACGGGGACGCTGCTCAGCGGGGCCTATGCCGAAGTCCATCTGAAACTGCCGACCGCGACGTCGGCGTTCATCCTACCAGTGAACGCATTGCTGTTCCGAGCGGAAGGACTGCGCGTGGCGGCGGTAACCGATGGCAAGCACGCCGACCTTAAGCAAGTGACGCTGGGCCATGATTTCGGTTCCGAGGTTGAGGTTGTGGCAGGGCTTACCGGAAATGAATCCATCATCGTCAATCCGCCAGATTCGATTGTGTCGGGAGAAGAAGTCCGCATTGCGCAGCCGGCGGCTTCGGGAGCAACTCAACAGTGAGCGGCCTGCGGCACACGCGATTGACTTTCGGACGACCAACGGCATCGGTTATCGGTGGGGCACTCTTTGCCGGTCTGGTGCTTCTGAGCGGCTGTGTGGTCGGTCCGCGCTATTCGCGGCCTTCGGCACCCGCCCCAACGGACTATAAAGAAACACCGCAGAACTGGAAACCCGCGCAGCCAGCCGATCAAACTCTGAAGGGAAAATGGTGGGAGGTCTATCAGGATCCGCAACTCGATGCCCTCGAAGAGAAAATCAATATTTCGAACCAGAGCCTGAAAGCTGCACAGGCTCAGTTTGAACAGGCGCGCGCCACGGTTCGCTACAACCGCGCAGACTACTATCCAACCATCACGGCGGGAGTGTCGGCTGCGCGAGAACGCCTTTCCGCGAATCGTCCGCTGGCGCAGGTTACCGGTGTTACAACCACGAACGACCTCATCATTCCGGTCGACATGTCGTATGAACCGGATGTCTGGGGCCGGGTGCGGCGGACAGTTGAAGCTGCCCGCGCGAACGCTCAAGCGTCCATGGCGGACGTGGAGTCGGTAAGTCTCAGCGTGCATGCAGAGTTGGCGGTTGATTATTTCTCGGTGAGGGAGTTAGACGCCGAGGCGCAGTTGCTGGATTCGACGGTCGCCAGCTACGTGAAGCAACTGGAACTGACGGAGAATCGTTATAAGGGTGGGGTTGCGTCGCAGGTGGATGTGGCGCAGGCGCAAACCCAACTGGAGACGGCGCGTGCGCAGGCCATTGATGTCAGAGAGCAGCGAACCCAGTTTGAACATGCGATTGCAACTCTTATCGGGGAGCCGGCTCCGACTTTCAGCTTGCCGGTCGTTGCGCTGAATGCGACCCCGCCTGTGATTCCGCCGGGATTACCCTCTGAATTGCTGGAGCGCCGGCCCGACATTGCTGCCAATGAACGCCTCATGGCATCAGCGAACGCGCAGATCGGAGTGGCGAAGGCGGCGTACTTCCCGTTGTTCAATTTGTTTCCCAGCGCCGGCTTCGAAAGCACGACGATCGTGAATTGGCTTTCCAGTCCCAGCGCATTCGCCCTGGTGGGAGCGTCGGCAGTCGTGACTGCGTTCGACGCGGGGCGGCGCCGGGCTGCCAGCGATCAGGCTCGCGCCGGTTACGACCAAACTGTCGCAAATTATCGTCAAGACGTGCTTACCGCTTACCAGGAAGTGGAAGATAATCTCGCAGCCTTGCGCCTGCTGGAAGATGAATCCAATACCCAAACCGCGGCCGTGGCGGCGGCGGAGCACTCGCTGGCGCTTTCGAACAATCGCTACAGGGGCGGGGTGACTACTTATCTGGAGGTCATCACAGCGCAAACTACGGCGCTGGGCAACGAGCGCACAGCGGTTCAGATTTCAGGGCGTCGCATGGTCGACAGCGTATTGCTGATCAAGGCTTTGGGCGGCGGGTGGAATGCGGCCAGTCTGTCGACGGTGAAGATGGAGTCGCGTACGCCTATTCCACCCGGCCAATAAACTCGGCAAGCTTGGAGCGTCATGCTCTGGTTTTTTTCAACTGAAGTTTTTTCTTCTTCATGCTCCGGCGTCGGAGAGCTTTCGCACGCCTCGCCAGCTCTTCTTCTGAGTACATGCTGCCACGACAGTTCCGTGCACCGCAGGAACATGGCGACGGGTCATCCAGGTCGCCGTCGTAAAGGTTGTAATCGTAGGTGAGTTCTTCGCCGGCCGCAATGTCCCGGGCTGCAACAATCCATACCCTGCTCTTGATTTCATCCGCCTCGCAATTGGGATCGCAGGAGTGATTGATGAATGCGGCGACACCCTCACCATCAATCACATGTTTGCCATCTGTAAGGCCGAACAAGTACGTCCGGGGATGATCGTCGTAGAGCGCATCGGCTTCTTTGATGGTAATGCGGGGCCCGGTGTACTCGACAACAACAGTTCCTTTCTTGATGGGAGCGGTGGTGTGACAGCCCTCAGAATCAATCCTGGATTGAGCGATGACCAAATGCGCCGGACCCGTTTGTTTTCTTCTCGCGTCACGGTCGAACTTGCGGGGCGTCAGTTGAGGCATGGGTACCGATGTGGGTTGGTTGCGGTGCTCTGAAACAAGAGAACAGAATAGCGTCTACTCGAAAAGTATGGCAAGCGCCGCTCTGAACGAACGGTCATGAGAATTTACACGTTATTCATCTTGCGGTCACCTCCGCGTAACAGACTACAGCCTAAACTACGACACCGAACAGGATAGGCCTAGGAGTGTCCACGGGAAGGTCTGCCTTTCGCGTCGTACGAGATCAATGCTCAGACCGGGTTGCAGCGGAGTTGTGGCGTGTCCGCGGGACTGTCGACATGCCAGCAACTTTGGCATGGTTGCTTTTTTGATGCAGGTCTTCTAAATGGGGCGTGTGCCCGGAGTGGCGCGCACGGAGAGTGAGTGGGGACGCGTGCATGAAGCAGCTCGTTTTTGTGGTGGAAGATGAGACCGAAGTTCGTGAACTGGCGCGGCAGTGCCTTGAGGAAGCTGGCTATGTGGTGCGTACTTTTATTACCGCCAATCTGATTCGAGAAGCGGAGGACAAGCGCCCTTCCTTAATCCTGCTCACCATGGTGATGCCGGACGGGAACGGGCTGGATCTGTGCTGTCGTATCCGCGAGAATCGCGCGTTGGCCAGAACACCCCTCGTTTTCCTTATTCCTGAAGGCGCCGAGGAACATCGCGCTTTGGCGTTGGAGTCCGGTGCGGACGACTGCATCGTGAAGCCATTCAGCCCTCGTGAACTAGTGGCTCGAGTACAGGCGGTACTTCGTCGTTTTACCCCACCAGTCGGACGATCCAGAATGGAGCCAGCAGACCTGGTCATCGATAGTTTAGCCATGAAACTTTCAGTCCGCGGAAGTGAGGTGCCGACCACAAGTTTGGAGTTCCGCCTCATTGAATACCTTGCGCGCCATCGCGGCCAGGTGTTCACCCGCGATCTTCTTCTTGATGCGGTGTGGGGGGACATGCAGTTCGTTACGCCGCGAAGCGTAGACGCCTGCATACGCCGGATCCGCGAGAAAATCGAGCCCGACCGGACGAGCCCGACCTACCTGAAGACCATTCGCGGGGTTGGTTACCGCCTGGATGCGGTTGCGGCCTGGCAGCTCACGCCGAACGACGGGTGTAATTGCCTTGCGTGCACCACACCATTGGGGCCGTCAAGACTGCTTCATCCAACTGAGCGTCGGAGAAGACCTTCTCCGTAAGGCTGAGACTGATGAGTTTGCTGACCTCAACCGCTTGGTGTCGTTGCCGCTAGCGAAAGATCTCTGTCCTTCTCGTAAATCCGCGATATCGTTCGGTTGATCTATCCCCATCTAGAAGTTGTATTTCAGGCCGAATTGCATGGTTCGCGGGCGATGCGCGTCTACTGGATGCAGAAAAGAATTTCCAGCCAGACAACTCGGGTCGCCTGCGGAATTGTCCACGCCCCCATAGCACGTTACCGTGTTGCTCCCGGTGTTGCCTTTGTCGGGATCGTAGATGCGGAACTGGGTGTGGTTGAAAACGTTGAATGCTTCCATCCGAAACTCGAGATTGCTGCCTTCCGTGATTTTGAAATGTTTCAGCAGAGCCACATCAAAGTTCAAACGACTGGGGTTGTTCATGAAATTGCGCCCGGCATTTCCGAAAGTAAGCCCCTCGGGAGCAGCGAAAGCAGACGGATTGCCCAGGATAGGGCCGAAGCTTCGATTGTTATTTCCACCGAAGGGCGCTGCTTTGTAAGGATTTCCGATCACATCCGGATAGGATCCGGCACCCGTCCCGTTGGCCACTCCGGCGTTGTCGAGCACGGAGATGCCGGTACTGCTCCCACCGTTGATTACGCTGAAAGGGGTCCCTGTCTGAAAAAGCGTGATGCCGGACAGTTCCCATCCATCAGCCAACGCGTGGGCCAAGCGAGAGGACGTTTCGGGCATCGGGGCCGATTGAGGGGCAGAATCATCGTAGCCGATATCGGAAAACCAGTACCGGAGCTTGTTAACGAGGCTGTCCAGCTTATACACGTAGCTGATGTTCAGCAGGTGGCGTTGGTCAAAATTTGAACTTGCCTTGTTCGAGGCCAGATCGAACGAGTTGACCAGCGTGGTGTCAGATCGGTCCGAAGAATCATCGATCGAATGGCTATAGGTGTAGGAAACACCGAGGGTGAGAGGACCGCTGGCGCGGCGTAACGTAGCTTGCAGAGCGTTGTAATTGGAATCGGCCACGTTCTGCAGGGAGAAGATCTGACCAAACCCGGGCGCAAACGTGCGCAGACTGTTGGGATCGGGAAAATTGATCTTGGGCGTGCCGAAGCAGGCCGCTTCCAGATTGACATACGACGGACTGGCCGGAGTCACGATGGTATTCCCAATGGTCGTGCTGCCAGCGGCAACACCTTCGCACACAGCCGTGGTGATCGGCAAACCCGCCAAGAACGGGTTGTTGGCGGATGAGATCGGGACCAGTTGATTGATTTGGAGTTCGGTCGTCAGGTGAGTCCCTTTGCTTCCCACGTAGCCAAGGGTCGCCACCGTGTCTTTCCTCAACTCACGCTGCACGCTCAAGCTCCACTGCTGGACGTAGGGCCAAACGCTTTTCGTCGGGATAGCCGTGACATTCAACGGAAACGCTCCCGATTCTCCGCAGCCCTGGCCCACCCCTCCGATGCACTCATAGCTGGAGGGGTGGTTCTGAGTCATATCCAGCACCAGAGGTGCACTGCCCTCGAGAGAGCCGGTGTTGGCTTCGTTTCCGATTCCGTGGTGGAAGAACATTCCATAGCCAGCCCGGATCGACGTTTTGCCGTCGCCCGTCGGATCCCAGGCGAAGCCGATGCGGGGCGCAGGATTAAAAAGCTTGCTTGACATACAGCCATCGGGAACTCCGTTCACACCGCACCGCTGCAGGCCGTTAGTGATTCGCGGGTCCAGATTGTTGAGATTTATCGGGATGGGAGAACAGGGGCTCAACGTGGTGCCCGGGGGCGGATCGCAGGTCGAGGGGGGCCCGTTGAGCAAGAATCCGTGAAAAGGATCAACTGTAGCCTGGGCCGCGAGGGTGGGGTTGTAAACCGATGGCACCCAGTTATAGACGTTGTTGTATTTCTCGTGCCAATTCCCATACAAACTCACTCGCAAACCCAAGTTGAGGGTTAACCGGGAAGTGACTCGCCAGTCGTCCTGGAAGTAAGGTTCGGCGATGCGGTAGCGTTGGAAATAGTTCCGCTGTGTACTGTCTTGTTGAAATGTCTTAACTCCACCCTCCAGGACGCCCGGTGTGCCGGTGGGTTGTCCCAGCAGAAAGTCCGCAAAAGCATTCCCTTTGGTATTGAAGCTACTCACGTTGCTGAAGGTCAATATCCCTTGCTGATCGCCAGTATTCGCTCCTACCGCCTGATTCAACTCGTTCCTTTGTGCGATAACAAACTGAACTCCGAATTGGAGGGTGTGCTTGCCCACAACTTTGCTTACATCATCACGAAAATTGTAGGTCGGATTGGAATGATTCCAGGGCAAATAGGCGGGGTCAACACCGAATCCGAATCCACCGTACGCCGCATTCGTGCCTCCGATCACAACTCCAGGCACTTTGCCGCCGAACCCGTTGTTGAACAGGTAGCCTGCGGTCAAGCCCGACGGCCGCTGCCACTGGACTCCGTTAGCGTCGATGTTCTGGAGGTTGATGTGGTCCGTCGTGTAGCTAAAGACGAACTCATTCAGCAGCGAGGGTGAAATCGTGTTGGTGAGGTGAGCCAGCATGCTGACGCCAGGCCCAGTGAACGTACTTTGAATCGTAGGGAAGCTGTTTTGGACCACGCCCCATTGCGGCGAGAGGATGGTGGTATCCCACGAATCGTGAATGTAGCGGAAACTTACCTTCGTTTTGGAGTTGATTATTTGATCGATGCGGAAGAGTTCTTCCCGCCAGTAAGTGCTGGGAGACACCGACGCGTCGAAGCACGATCCGATCGTTGAATTGCAACCTGCCGTCGAATTCGGCGCGGGAATAATATTCGTGTTGAGTATGGCCTGGGCGTTGGGGTCGATCGGTACCTGATTGCCCGCGAACGTTTCCGGCTTGCCGGTATTCTGGTCGGTGCCAAAGGCGGGGCAATCCGGATAAGCGGAACGCGTGAAATCAGTCTGGAACCCCGGCAGTACGAACGGGCAAAGATCGCTGAAGTTCCCCCCGCGCTCCGCGATCGACGGAACCGCTTGGTTGAAATCGGTGGGGGTGCGCTCAAAGCGGAATTCTTCCGAGAAGAAAAAATAGGTCTTGTCCTTGTTCGTGTTATACAGCCCTGGGATGTAAACCGGACCGCCAATGGCGCCTCCAAAGTCATTTCTCCGGTACAGCGGCGCCTCGAAGGTCTGGTCAAAGTAATTCCGCGCGTTGAAGAATTCATTGCGGATGAACTCGTAACCGACGCCGTGGAACTGATTCGTTCCGGACTTAGTGGTGGCTATAACCGTGCCCGATGCGCTCTGCCCGTACATTGCTCCGTAGTTAGAGGTCAGGACCTGCACTTCACTCAGCGCATCCAAGCTCGGATAAACGGTCAACGTGCTCTGATTCCCGTTGAGGCCAGCGTTCAAGACGTCGCCCCCGTCCACATTGAAAGAGTTGTACTCGACCCGGCCGCCATTCACGCTGTACCGGACGCTGCCTAGAATCCCGACCTTGGCTTCATCCTGGCCAGTCTGGTTACTGACACCCGGAGTCAGGGCGATCAACTGGGTGAAATTGCGGCCGTTCAATCCCAGGCTCACCAGTTCTTTTTGCGTAATGGTGCCGACGATCTGAGAAGTCTCGGTCTCTACCTGGGAGACTTTCTGCCCCTCCACGTTGACTGAAGTGGTGGTACCGGCAGGTTCCAGGACCGCGTCAATCGGGATACTCTGACCCGCATTCAAGGCCAATCCATCGCTGTGAAAGTCTTTGAAAGCGGGAGCGGAGATCGTGAGGCTATAGGTTCCGGCGGGCAACTCCCCGACAGAATATTCGCCGTGGTCGTTGGTGGTGGCCGTCTGGGTCAACCCTGCTCCATTCGTGATCGTGGCGGTCGCCCCCGGAAGCACTGCACCCGTTTGATCGGTGACCGTGCCAGTAATGCCCCCTTTCTCCTTCGAGGAACTGCCTGACGGTTTCGCACCTTGCCCCGAGGCTGGAGCTGAGATGATTAGAGCGACGGCAAAACTGCACAAAGATATCCGCAGAGATCTCACAGCGTTCACCCGCCCTCTTTAGGGAGTAAAAGGAGCCACATGGTTACAGAGAAGGTGTGACGAAATTGTGACGAGCAGGTTAATTTCAGATGAAAAACACCCGCTAAGCTGCGGAGTGGAGGTTCTCCTACGTCAGATGTTGTCGCAGTTACGCCGCCAGGCTGGATCCGACTTCGCGAGCCAATTTTGACCGCGGATTTCCTCAAGACTGCCTTCTGAGTGCTCGTCCCATCCTGAGAAATTCATGGGAATTTAATCTTGGGGTAGCTTCCCTGCAACAAACTTCGACGATATTCACCCCGACTCGATCTACAGAATTTCTTGTAGTTTTCTTACCGGTCGCTGCGTTCGGAGCCTTTGTAGCGAGTCAAAGTTGGCGGTTGCTGGGCCGCCTCGAGCATTCGGTCCTGGCGTGCGGCCTCGACGATCTGCTGCACTGCCGCTGCTTAAACGGGAGGAGCGTTCCCCATAACCGCGCACAATTGCGCCGAGAGGACTACTGAAATGACAAAGAGAGCCACAAGAATGGCAGCGGCTATGTCGCTGGCCTTGCTGATATTTATTGGAGTGAACTGCTTTGCGGTCACACCCTACTTCAACGCGGCGGGATCGAGCGGTGCCTTCAATTCCTTCGGATTGGCGGCGGGCCCGGCTTCGGGTGGAGGGGTTTGCGGAGGATTCATCTGGACCAAGAAAAACGGGGCCCAAGGAGTGGACAACCGCGGAACCGGCCTTTTGGAGACCGGCAACGTATGGATCGTCTGGGATAACTCCTCCGCCCCGACCAAAGTCTGCAGCTACATCGCTGTTGACAGCATTATCGGGCAGCAGTTGTTTTTTGCCGCTCCGGCATCAACCTTCAATATCTTGTTCGCTGCCGGGACCGCAGGAGACAACCTGATCCCGACCCTCACCGACACCCCGATACCGCAGACCGTGATCAACGTTCTCCAAGGCCAGCCGTTCAATGCCGCACCCACCGACATTCGCCCGGAAGACGCGTTGTTCGAAGAGACCCGTGTCTTAGCGCCGTTGGATACTGTTCACTATAACGGCCTTGGCTACGGGCCCGGCCCGGTTGGAGTTTCGATCAAGAGCACTTTCAGCACCAAGACGTCCACGCCCGCGATTTACGCTCTCAGCGGCACCGACCCGATCACCGGCCAGACGATTCCAGCGACGAAGACTATCGATGTCGGAGTGCAAGTTGTGGTACCCATCGTCAACGCTCAACAGGGCAGCGGACAGAATTCCGGTCACTTCGGGGACTCGACATCGTTTTTTAACCTTAACCGCCGCGATTGGACACTAGCTGTCAACGGTGGCTACGCTTACACAAAAGACTTGACGTCGGTCCCTGGCCAAGGCACGGTACCGCTCAATGTTGTTGCACGCGAGCCTCTTTCTGGAACCTTCACTACTCTCGAGTTCAACATCCCGCGCAATGCCGAAACCGCCTCGACGCAAGAACTCAATGTGAACCCGGCCCAAGGCCAGGGCACAACCTGCCCCGGACAACCTTGCGGCAACCCGCTGTTCCTTTCCAACGGTGCTGGATGGCGTAAGCGAGCCATTGGCAACGGTGAAGAGATTTCCGAAATCGGCACAGCCGCCAACGGGGACTCCCTTGGCTATGCATTCTGGAGCGTCGGCAACTTGGCTGGCCAGTCGCCGAACATCCGCTACCTGCAGGTGGACGGGGTTGACCCGCTTAACCTGGGCTACGTTGACGGGACTCTTCCAACTTGCAGCGCTCCATGCCCGGGCATCGTTAGTTTCGCCAATGTGGCATCTGGCAACTATCCGGTATGGAACACGCTGCGCGTGGTTTCGCACAAACCGATTCCGGCCGGAGTTACGGCGCTGATCGCGGGAGCGCAACATCAGGTCGTAGATTTCCTGCCGGATTTCCTTCCACTGAGTGCAATGGGTGTGTTGCGCTCCCACTACAAGCAGTCGGGCATCGTCGCGGCGAACGGATCCGGAGGAGGATGCAACTTTGCGGAGACGGGCGGCGATGTTGGTGGTGCCGTGATTACCATCCAGGGCGACCAGGACTACTGTTCCGCCACCGGGACTCACACGGGACGCAACGGCCTGAAGCAGTAGGTACGTTGTACGCAAATAGAACAATGAAGGTGGGACCATCCGGAGGCAGGCTGCACACGGTGTGCGGCCTGCCTCCACTCACTGAAAGCGCACGCCTTGGTGAGGGAAGTATGAAGTTCATCGTTGAGATTCCGGACTGTGAAGTGTTCGAAGCCGCGGAAGAACCTGAGGATTTGGCTTGCGAGATCGCAGAGGTTATCGCGAATGAGATTTTCGGTTTCAGTTCTGTGATCGTGATTCCTCAACAGGCGGCTGTCGGCACTAGTCAGGTAATTCGGTGTCCAATTCAGGATTCTGGGATCATTGGCTGAAAAAAGAGGATTGTCCGAAAGAGGATGGGATGCAGTATCTATGGAGGATAAGACAGCTCGGGTCTTGCGCCGTTCTTGTTTTCTTTCTACTCGTCAGCGCGACCACGGACTGGGCGCAACAAACAGGGTCGAACCAGGCTAAGTCCTTAAGCGCTCGCCCGGTAGGCAACCTGGAGGATTGGAATTCACTGTCGCTGTCCAACAGCGACCTGATTCCGGAGCGGCCATTGCTTGGGGAAAAGTACGACAATCCTGAGTTTACCCGCGAACTGTGGCAGGTGAAGTGGCGCCAAGGCGATCCGATCGATCTGTATGTCATTCGCCCAAAGGGCATAGCCAAGCCGCCCGCCGTGTTGTATCTCTACAGCTATCCCTCCGAAACCGAGATCTTTCGCAGCGATGCCTATTGCGTAAACGTCACCAGGAACGGATTCGCTGCTATCGGGTTCGTGTCCGCTCTTACCGGTCATCGTTACACCAACCGGCCGATGAAGCAGTGGTTCGTGAGCGAATTGCAGGAGGCACTGGGTAGTTCCGTTCACGACGTTCAGATGATCCTGAAGTACCTCTCTACGCGCGACGATCTGGACATGAGCAGGATTGGCATGTTCGGAGTGGGATCAGGCGCGACCATCGCAATCCTTGCTGCGGCGTCCGACCCGCGCATCAAGACAATTGACCTGATCGATCCCTGGGGCGATTGGCCGGACTGGATAGCCAAGTCTTCGCTGATTCCCGAGTCCGAGCGCCCAAACTACTTGAAGCCAGAATTCTTGAAGAAGGTAGCACCGCTGGATCCCATCGAATGGCTGCCGCAATTGAAAACGCAGCACATTCGCTTGCAACAAGTACTGGACGACTCGGCTACGCCAAAGGTTGTGCAGGAACGCATAAAAGCAGCCACCCCGGGGACAGCCCGGGTCGTAGCCTTCGACACCACGGAGCAGTTTTCCCGCGCCGTGTCTGGAGACACGATCGTGCAATGGATGAAAGAACAACTGCAGCCAGCTTCCCCGCTGCAGCCTGCGGTCCAGGATTCGCAGAATTCCACCTCAGGTAAGCAGAAGTTTGTATCGAACCATGATTACTAGAACGACGATTACTAGAACGACGACGACTAGACCCAGGATCGTTAGATTTCACAGCGCAGAGCCTTGGCGCACTTTGGAGTTTCTCATGTCGAAGAATACTCGGCCGATTCTTGTGGTTGCGATGTTGCTAAGCATGACGCTCGCCCTGGTCAGCTGTGGCGGAGTGGGCGCTGCCCCGTTCGGCGGAGGTTCTCTTGCCCGTGTGGCAGTCAGCGTGTCGCCGTCGTCCATGACCGTGACCACCGGAACTACCCAAACCTTCACAGCGACGGTAATAAACACAAGTCAGAATACCGTTGGCTGGCTGGTGAACGGATTCCCCGGCGGGGTGAGTCCCCTAGATGGCAGTGCGCCATTCGGAACGATTGACAAGAACGGGAATTTCACGGCACCGCCTTTCATCCCGACTCCGCCCACCGTTACGGTGACCGCAGTAGCCACGGCTGATAACAGCGCGACCGCAAACGCCTCTGTTTCGATCAATGGAACTCCATCGCCGGTATCGATTTCGCCCGCTTCCGCCAGCGTGCAGGTGGGAGGCAGTGCTTTATTTACCGGCACTGCGCGCCCTGTTCAGCCTGTCAGTTGGCTGGTGGAAAATATACTGGGGGGGGATTCGGTTGTGGGTACAGTCGCCCCAGTACCGGGCTCTCCGGATGAAGAACTTTACACCGCTCCTTTGGTCGTACCCGGTGGCGCCCAGACTGCCCAGGTCCACGTCACCGTTCAATCCGTTGCCAATCCCCTGCAGACTGCCTCGGCGGTGGTCACCATATCCGCAGCGTCGGTGGGCGGCGTTGTGGTCACGATCACCAAGCCCCTATCACCACCGACCGTACAAGCCGGATTGACTGAACCGTTCCAAGCCACCGTCACCGGTGCAAGTGATACCACAGTCTCATGGCAAGTCGACTCCATCCCAGGGGGCAACGCTAGCGTGGGTACGATTGCTACTGCCTCGGGCGACTCGGCGGTCTATACTGCTCCCGACCAGATTCCAGATCCTCCCACGGTCACCGTAACTGCGGTCTCGAACGCTCAACCCTCCGCCCATGCATCGCTCCAGGTGAACCTGATTCCGGCTCAGAAGACAATCGTCACGCTAAACCAATCCGATCCTCCATGCGCTAACCCAGATGCAGTACCGGTCACGACCCAGGTTAGTTTTACAGCTACGGTCCAGGGACCACAGAATGAAGAGGTGACGTGGCAGGTCAATAAGATCACCGGAGGCAATGCTAGCATCGGAACGGTAACCCAAGTCGGAACAACAAACACGGCAGTTTACACTGCACCTGCCAGCGTACCCGCCCCGGCGACGGTGACTGTCGGTGCGGTTTCCGTGGCAAACCCGACCGCATCCGCGACTGTGCTCCTTACCATAACCACGACAGCGGTACCGAGGGTTGTGATCAGCCCAACCTCGGCGACCGTTACCGCTACAGAAGCAGGCCAGGACTTCACTGCTACGGTCCAAGGTCTAGGTGATTCTGCTGTCGCTGACAATTGGGCAGTGAATGGTGAGCTTGGAGGAGACTCAACCATCGGCACCGTCGGAGAAACCGTTAATCAACCTCCAATTGCGTGCCAAGCGTTTGGGACCTATAACCCTCCCGCAATCGTCCCCAATCCTAACCAGGTTTCGGTCACCGCTGCAACTGCGGATGGTCTGACATCCCCGGGAGCTGTGGTCACGATAAACCCACCTCCGCAGATCGCAGAGGCATTGATGCCAGGACAGCACGACCCGCAGACGGTGCAGGTAGGGACGACCAACAACAAAGTGCAATATACGGATTCGCAAACGAAGCTGGAAAACGGCCAGCCGGTTGTTGACACGACCGACCCGGTCAACTGGACCCTGACCAGCCAGGGTCAGGATTGCAGTGTCAGTCATGGCTCCATATGTGGCACGCTTACGCCGACCGGGATCGTGAACCAACAGTTCACTGCAACTTATACCGCACCAAACGCAGTACCACCGGTCCCGAAAGTGACCGTGACCGTCACTTCAGCGGTTCAGCCTAGCGCCTTCGATTTCAACGACGTTCTAATCACAAACGCCCCGCCGACGATCACCATTAACGGCCCCACGACAGTCCAAGCAGGCACAGGCCCCTTTCCCTACACGGTGATCATCACGGGCGCCAGTCAAGACACCCCAGTTGTCTGGCAATTGGGATGCATTTCCGATTGGGACGGCGTCTCACAAGACGGCAATTGTGAGCCGACCAGGCAGGATGACTACAAGGATGGCCCGGGCTGCATCATGTACGGCAGGGCGAAGGTGTGCGGGGCCGCCGGGGATCTTACGGTCCCCGGTCAGAGTGCCCTCGATTACACTCCGCCGCTCTCAGTGTCGACCACCGATTATTTGCAAAACGTTTGTACGCTAAATGGTGACCCGAAGGCTTCGATCGTGCCTATTAACGCCTCAATGGAAGTAAATGGCTGCCCGGTGGGCGGGTGTACGACGTATGTTTGTGTGACAGTTACGCCGTAACACCGATTGTCGCGGCTCGGCTTGCAGCGCGGGGAGTTTCTCCCCGCGCGTTGGTCCGACTTGGCAAGCGCCGGTGCCTTTTCGATCATCTAATCAAATCTCCGCTAACCGATCTACATCGCCGGCGTCTAATCTTGTCCAAGGAAAACTCTGTAGCTCGCGTTGCGGGTGCCGGGTTGGTGTCTCCGTTCGGCCGTCGTACAATGTGTTAATCCCGCTTTTTCTTCCTCGGTCGCGAAGCCTATGCGAAAGGATCCAAGTGTTTTGCGTTGCCGGTACGGAACGGCGCGAACGGCTGCGGCGACTCAGAGAGTGGGATTGAACTTTGAAACGATGGATTGCGTACAGTACGACGGGGCTGATCGCCTTGCCGGCTCGGATTCCCGCACGCCAGTTGCTGACACCAACAACGAGGACAACATGAAACGAATTATTCTGCTGTTTACTTATGTTTTGTTACTGGCCGCTGTGGCCGGGGCGCAGCGTTTGCCTCAAGACGCGGTTCCGGAGAGCTATACGCTGACATTTGCGCCCGACCTCGCCAAAGACAACTTTAAGGGCGAGGAGACGATCCAGGTAAAGCTTTTGAAGCCTACGTCGCAAATCGTGTTGAACTCGGCTGACATCGACTTTCAGGAAGCCTCGATTAGCAGCAACGGCACTACGCAGAAAGCGACAATCGCCTTTGACAAAGAAAAGGAAACGGCAACGCTGGCCGTGACCAACCCGCTCGCGGCTGGCCCCGCTGCCATCCACATTAAGTACACCGGTATCTTGAACAGCGAAATGCGCGGTTTCTATACGGGCAAGGATGACCAGGGGCGAAAATATGCGGCCACACAGTTTGAGTCGACCGATGCGCGTCGCGCTTTCCCGTCGTTTGACGAGCCGGGCTACAAGGCTATTTTCGACATTACCGTCATCGCCGACAAAGGACACACGGTAATCTCGAACACTAAGGCAGTTTCCGATGCGCCGGGCCCGGGCGACAACAAGCACACGGTACGTTTCGCGGCTTCGCCAAAAATGTCGCCCTATCTCGCCGCAATCGCGGTCGGTCAGTTCGAATATATTGAAGGTTCGGCTGACGGTATTCCGATCCGGATTTACAGCACTCCGGGCAAAAAGCAACTGAGTACGTTCGCCTTGGAAGCCACCGAAAACTTCCTGCGTTACTTCGACCAATATTTCGGAATCAAGTATCCCTACGGGAAGCTCGACTTGATCGGGCTGCCGGATTTTTCGGCGGGCGCGATGGAGAACATCGCCCTCATCACATCGCGCGAGGCGCTCCTGCAGCTGGACGATCAGCAAGCCTCTCTTGGACAACGGAAGGCAGTCGCGATCACCATCTCCCATGAAATCGCCCACCAATGGTTTGGGGACCTGGTCACCATGCAGTGGTGGGACGACATCTGGCTGAACGAGGGCTTCGCTACCTGGATGGAAGGCAAGCCGGTTGACGCCTGGAAGCCGGACTGGAACGCGGGTCTGGACGAAGTAAGCGCCGGCAACATACTTACGACGCTGGGCGCCCTCAATCTGGATTCTCTGGCTACGACAAGGGCGATCCAGCAACCCGCCGAGACTCCGGACCAGATTCAGGAACTGTTTGATGGAATTGCCTACGGCAAAACCGCCGCGGTGTTGCGCATGCTCGAGGCCTATTTGGGACCGGAAACCTTCCGCGCCGGTGTGAACGAATACTTGAAGCAGCACGCCTATGGCAACTCTACAGCTGACGATTTTTGGAGCACGCTGGCTCGAGTCTCAAAGAAGCCCGTGGACCAAATCATGCCCACATTCGTGAAACAGCCCGGCGTGCCCATGCTCAGTGTCAATACGCAATGTTCTGGCAATTCCACCACCGTCTCTCTGGCACAGCAGCGATACTTCTTCGATCGAGCTGCGTTCAACGCCGGCAGCGATCAATTGTGGCAGGTTCCGGTTTGCATGAAGACATCACGGGCGGGTGCTGGCGACGCGGCAAAATGCGAGTTGCTGACCAAGAAGGAAGATACCTTCACGCTTCCCGGCTGCCCGTCGTGGGTGCTGGCGAATGCTGGTGGGAACGGTTATTACCGCAGCGGCTATCGGCCGGCCGCTGTCCGCAGCCTGGCGCAGGATGCGGAAGCCGCATTGACACCGCTCGAACGCATCATGTTGCTCACCGATACTTGGGCAGCCGTCCGCGTAGGGCGACAGCCCGTCGGAGATTATCTTACGCTCGGGGAAGGTCTTCAATCGGACCGAACCGACGCCGTCTTGGGGCTCCTGTTCAGCCAGTTGACGTACATCGGCAAGTACCTGGTCAACGAGAATGACAGTGAGGCTTATCAAAGCTGGGTGCGTAACCTGCTCGCGCCGATTGCCAAAGAAGTTGGCTGGGACGCGAAACCCGGCGAAAGCGATAGCCAGAAGGATCTCCGGGCAAACCTCCTGCAAGTCCTGGGGGAAACCGGACATGATCCCGAAGCGCTGGCAGAGGCACGCAAGTTGACAGAACGGGCTCTTGAAAACCCAGCTTCGGTTGAAAGCGGTTTAGCCGGCGCGGCGTTCGGTCTGGCCGCTCTGAACGGCGATTCAGCTTTCTACGATAAGTTAATGGCAGGGATGAAGAGCGCGAAAACGCCCGAGCAGTACTACTTGTATTTCTTTACCCTGGCTGGCTTTAGCGATCCGCAACTGCTCCAGCGCACATTGAACTTCGCAATCTCGCCGGAGGTGCGATCGCAGGACAGCCTGGGCTTGATTGGGGCCGTCATGGCGAATTCCTCGGGACAAAAACTGGCATGGGATTTCGTGCGTTCGCACTGGTCCGAGGTCGAGAAAGCTGGCGGACCCTTCGCCAGCGCGCAGGTCGTAACCAGCGCCGGTTCATTCTGCGATGCAGGATTGCGGGACGAGGTAAACGACTTCTTCTCGACCCATAAAGTCGCCGCCGCCGAACGCAGCTTCAAGCAGTCGTTGGAGCGCATCAACACCTGCGTGGACTTGAAGTCACAACAGTCCACTCAACTTGCGTCCTGGTTAGGGAACCACGACGGAGGCGCTGCCGCCGGGAGCAGCGTGCGATAGCGGCATATTCAATGGTCAAGATGCTTGAATGTGAGCGGAGTCCCATGAGCGCGCTACAGCTCTGATCTATTCGTTGCACACAGTTCGCCTCCCGAGCCAACGCGACCCAATTGCGCGTTGAGGGAGCAGGCATGCCAATGCAAACAATTCCGGCAACTCGGTTTGGTGGCACGACGCATGATGACGACGCCTAAGGTAATATAGAACGTACCCAAAAAGCCCAGTGCCATGAGGGAGAATGTCATGTTGGCTGCTCCTACTGCTCCTGCATTATTCTCCCGACCGCGCTTCGCGTCTGTGACCTCGATCACCGCGTGCTGTGCCACGGGTCACGCTCGGTACGCCTCGCTGGGCCTTCGGGGTGATCGGTTCGGTTGGCCCAACGGATAGCCGCACTCAACCGGCCAAAGACTCGATTGCTCGTACTGCATCCGGCGAGAGCTCGACGTCGACAATAGCCAGGTCCTGCTTCATGTGCTCGGGGTTAGAGGTGCCGGTCAGATGCAGCATCCCGACCGCGCGCGCGAAGCTGAACACAACCTGCGCCGGAGTGCGGTTCGTGCGCGCGGCAAAGCCGGTGACCTGAGGATGGCGCAACACCTCCGGGTTTGCGGTGAGAAGCGAGAAGCCCTGATAGATGATTTTTCGCTCTCGGCAAAACAATCGTACATCGCGGTCCCAGCCAAGACGGGCGTAGCAGCGGTTCTGCACAAATACCGGGGCCTCCGTGTAGGCAGTTACCATCTGCTCAAGATGCTGCAGGGAAACATTGCTGACTCCGAGCAGGCGCGTGCGGCCGGCATCGCGCTCCTTGATCATCGCCTCCCACACCTCGCTGTCCGCATCAGTCCAACCGTAGCCGGATGCGGGTCCATGCAGCACATAGCTGTCCACGTTGGCGGTCCCAAGATGTTCGAGCGAACTGGCCATCGACTGCGCGACCTGAACGGAGAGACTGGCTGCGGGATCATAAGGCAATCGGTGGTCCTGACCCGGCCGATAGGTAAATTTGGTCTGCAGAAAAAGATCTTCGCGCGCCACAATTCCAGCGCGATAAGCGGCGGCAAGCCCCTGACCGACTCCGGCTTCGAAGTAATGCCGCCGCTGGTTGGCCGTGTCGATACCGCGAAATCCCATTCGCAGCGCCAGTTCGGTAAGCGCGGGAGTGCGGTCTTCCTTCCAGGCGGTGCCGTAGAGGAAATCGGGAAGGGCTGGAACCTGCTCAGTTGGCATCGCGCTATTCTGCCACGATCAGATGCCAAAGCGAAGCCGGTCTCCGTCCGTCGTTTTATCGTGTGCGAAGATTCAGTTGACTGCGACAGCGCGGGCCAAGTCTAGTCCGCGGCCATGTCCTGCATCTCAGGCTCAAGTTGCAACGTCCGGGACGACGTTTGTCCGCGCAGTTCCGCTTCCAGCGCCGCCAGTTGCGCGTCAATGTCCTCGGTCGCCTTGCGCTTGCGGATCACCTCTTCGCGATAACGCCGCAAGAAGTAGTCGATGGTTTCGACACGGATCCTGATGGACCCCGACGGCTTGTTCTCGTCCAGATCCTTGAAGCAGAAATATGGTGTACCGGACTGTTCGATAATACCTTCGACTACGCCATAGATCGGAGCGTCGTGTCCGCATTTGAAGCTGGAGATTTCCAGCGCCACCAGGTTCGGGTGCCGAGCCGTGAATTTTGCCGCCCAAACCTTGTGATTCGTACTGCAGGAATACGAGTTCTTCCAGGCATCGGAGATGTCCAGCGGATGGCTGATAACTCCGGCACGTACTTCCTCGCCGAAGAGGCGCTCCAGCATGTCTTCATCCAGGGGCAGCGTATTCTGCGAGAAGATGGGATAGCCAAGCTTCTGGAACTCCTCCATGATTTCGTGGTTCAAGCCAGGATCATGGTGATAGGGACGGCCGAGCATCACAATTCCGATGCGGTCTTCCCGTTCCAGTTGGTCGAGAACCTGGCGGGCACGCTTGCGAATGTTGGCTTCATAATCCGCCAACGCTTCGTATCCGACCTCGACAGCACGGTCGTTCTCCTCTTGCGACAAACCCAGGATCGGCTGCCACGCTTGCAGCATCTGGTGAGCAAACAGCTTACGGTCGGCAAAGTTCAGGACCGGATCGACATACTTCACGTTGTGCTCGGCAAAGACGTCGTTCTCCTTGGTGAATGCGGCCTTGACCGTCTCGGGCGTCGCGGTCACGGTCGGGCACGCGTTCGCGCCGACAATCTTCACCAGCGGAGAAGTCAGCACGTCGTACATCGGGAAGAAGATCACGTTCAGCGGTTTTTTTCGGTGCTTCTCCTGAATCAAATTGTAGACGTGCGAAATGCCGATCTTGGCCGGGAAACAGGGATCGATCGCGCCGCGGCTCGCGCCCGCACGGTAGAGATCGGAACTCGTGTAGTCGGAGTAGATGATGTTTTCCGGCTGCACGCCCAGGCTTTCGAAGTAGCCGTTGAACAGCGGCGCGTAGGTGTAGATGTTAAGGACCCGGGGAATACCGATCCTCAGCTTCTTGCGATTCTCCATCAGCGGGATACGTTCTTTCGCGGCCTTGTTCCAGAATTTCGTTACCGGAATGGGGTCGGCCACGCTCTTGGGGCTGACCGAGCGGAAGACTTCGCGCGCCGCGATGTCGACAAAGTTCGGGTGCTTTTCCTTGATCTCGTCGATGCCGGCCTTGATGTCCTTCATGTCGTTGACATCTTCTACCAAGCCCTTTTCGCAGGTTGCGATGATCAAGCGCTGTTCGCCGTGCATCAGCGGGACCTTGGTGACTTTTTGGATGGGAACAAAACTCAGATCATCCTTGGGAACGGTGCGAATGTCGATGAAGGTGCGCAGGCAATTGTTCTTGCAGAAATTGCAGCGCGTGGATTCGTTGCGCGTGGTGCGGTACTCGATCTTGCGAACCGCGTCCAATCCGACGAAGGTGGTCTGCTGGCCATTGCGCCACAGCCGTAGCGACTCAACCGCCGCTCCGATCGCTCCCGACTCGCCGCAGAATTCGTGAACAATGATTTCCGGCTTCTTGCCGGCAGCCCGGAAACTGTTATTGATGAAATCGACCTCGGCTTTCACCACCGCCATGTTGTTCTGCGTGCCGCCTTGCAAAACGAAGCGTGAGCCGAGCGCAGCCAGATTCGGGATGCTGGCCACGTACAGGAAAACGTTCTTGGGCAGAACCGCCGCCAGTCCGGCGAGAATCTCCTCCGCTCTCCAACCTTGCCGCTGGAAGTTCACGATGTCGGACTGCATGAACACCGCGCAGCCGTAGCCGAAAACAGGCATGGATCGAGCCGAGAATGCCAGATCGGCGTACTGTTCGACACCCAGGCCAAATCCTTCCGCGGTCGACTGCAGAAAATATCCGTTGCCGGCGGAGCATTGCGTGTTGAGTTTGAAATCCTTGACGCGGCCGTTGTGCAAGATGATGATTTTGATGTCCTGGCCGCCCACATCCACGATCACGTGCGGATCGTCGTAGAACTTAAGCGCCGACTCGGTGTGAGCGACCGTCTCAACCAGTGCCACATCCGCGTGCAGAACGTCTTTCAGAATGTCTTTGGCATAGCCGGTCGTCGCCACGCCCAGCACTTCCAGCTTGGCTTTCTGCGCTTCCACTTGCCCGCGCAGGTTCTCGAACATCTCGATCGTGTCCTGAATCGGATTTCCATTCGAGAGCTGGTACGCCTTGCAAAGAATGTCCCCCTTTTCGTCGAGCAACACGGCCTTGGTCGAAGTGGAGCCACCGTCGATGCCGATGAAGCCGGCGACGGTCTGGTTCGTATTGAAGGCTGCGGGAGTGAACTTCTTGCGCCGGTACGAAACTTTGAAGTCGTCCAGTTCTTTGTCGCTGGTGGTCAACCCCTTAGCGCCGGACTTGGCTTTCTCTTCCTGGCGCCCGTATTCGATGTAGTGCACCAGCTTCTCGTATCCCTGATAGCAGCCGACGCACTCTTCCTCGCTCTTGCCGAATTCAATCGCACCCATGGCCGCAAAGTATTGGGCGTTCTGCGGGACCTTGATCAGATCCTCCGGTTTCGCGCCCTCCGGAACCTGAACCTTTCGCTCCTGCCACATGCGTGGAATATTCGCCTGCCAGGCTTCGCGCATGCCTCGAATAAAGCTGTTCGGTCCGCCCAGCAGCAGTACGTGTGGACGCAGGGTATGCCCGCGCGTCAGTACGCTCAGATTTTGCAGAACGATGGCTTCAAATAGCGACGCCATTAGTTCGTCACCGGGCGTGCCTACTTTTTGCAGGCTGTTGATGTCGGTCTCAGCGAATACGCCGCACTTGCCGGCAACCTTGTGCAGCTTGATTCCTTTGTATCCCTGCTCGCAAAGCTCCGCGGTCGGGATTTTCAGTTTGGCATTGATCTTGTCAATAACCGCGCCCGTGCCGCCGGCGCACTTGTCGTTCATAGAAGGGATTTTCTTCTTGCGGCCCGTCTCATCGTCGTCCTTGAACACGATGATCTTTGCGTCTTGCCCACCGAGTTCGATGACGGAGTAAACCTCGGGGTGCAGCTTCTCGACCGCCAGGGAAACCGCCGTGACCTCCTGCACGAACTTGGCGCCGATCTGGTCGGCGATCGCACCGCCGCCGGAGCCGGTCATGAACATACGGGTGTTGTGCCGGTTAATGCCGACTTCCGTTTCCATGCGCCGCAGGAATTCCAGTGTCTTCTCCGGCTGCTTCGTCTCGTGGCGCTGATAGTCCTGCCAGAGCACTTTGTCGGTCGCGGCCTCCGCGACTGTTGCCTTGACCGTGGTCGATCCAACATCCAGTCCGACCAGGAATTCGGTGTGGTGATCGTGCGGCCTCTGGGCAGGCGCCGGGGCTATCTGAAATAGCTGTGGAGGCTTCTGTTCGTGTCCCGAATGGTCGTGCATTGGTTCTCCGATATCGGTAAAAGACAAAACATGAATCAGAGTAGCGCCGACATCCTGCGTGAGGACGCCGGCGCTACGAGTTCTAAGCAGCGTTCGGTAATGTCATCGCGGGTACTCGCGCTCGCTTCCAAAGACGCGTGTCTTTGTTCATGCGATCGTTCACGTGCAGGATGAACTGTGCCGCGGTCCCGGCGACGCCCTCGCAGTGCGGGACGTGATAGAACGGCCGGCGCAGCTCGGGATGCTCCGCAATGTACTCGCGAATCTGGTTCATGGTTTTGCCAGTCTGCTTGAGGCACTGCTCGAACTCGGTCTTGGCCTTTACCTTGGCTTCGCCGAGCGCCATCTGCACCCGGCTGTGCGCGTTCACTTCGCCTTCGCCGGAAGTTTCGATTGGCAGGAAGATCATGTCCTTGAACTTATTGACCACCGCAGACTGAACTCCGTCAGACTGCGAAGATGGCATGCAGCCAAACGGCTTCAGGGCCAGGACCATGTGGCACAGACGGTGCACTGTGTAGTAGACGTTCTTGCCGACCTCGAGATGGCCTTCGCCGCCTCGCGCAAACTGGTTGTAGAACGGATGCGCCATCTCGGCGAGTTCGGCCTGCGGAACCAGGTGGTGAGTAATTCCCCCCAGGTAATTGATCGTGCGGTGATAGAAGAAATTCCACGCCCTCTCGCCGAAACCGATGCCCCAAAGCTTTTTGCGCAAGCCCAGGTAGTTGGCTAGATTCTTCTTTACCTCATACCACTCCGGATTGCGGTGCGGACGGTTCACCGGCCACTTCGCGATGGCATGGGCCTTCGCCTGATACATCAGATAAGCAACCCAGGTTGCGATCGGCTCTACCATCACTTGCGCGCCCTCACGCTCGAGGAAGTCGAACATATGGAAGTTGCCGTCGCCTTCAGTGATCTGCGCCCAGAATTCACCGGTGATCTTGACCAACGGTTTCACTTTCGTGCGGTCCACTTCGATGCTGTCGAGCCTCTGTCTTGCAGTGTCCAAGGCATTCAGGTAGTCCTTGCCCCACATGTTCTCGTGCCACTTTCCGAGCACGTTGGCGGTATTGCGCAGAATCTTGTTGCTCTTGAACTTAGGCTTTGCCCAGTCAGGCGCCCGTTGTTCGATCTCAAAGGACGTGCGGTTCCTCAAGTCCTCGCACAATCCGTCTACCGTCTCGTGGAACACGCGGTCGGTTTCGCCCTTGTTCACCTCGAACGGCCGGATCTGATAAATCAAGTCGTTGATTACGTCGCCGAGGTGCATGGCGTTGAGCATGCCGAAGCCGAAGTCGATGGTGAACTTCAGACCGGGCTCGCCCGATGCCGCCTTGATGCCGTCGCTGTCTTTGAACAACAGTACGCGGAAGCCATCGAAGCCAGCGTTCTTCAGGGCGAAGCGGTATTCGGCTTCGTACATGCCGAAGCGGCAGGGGCCGCAGGAGCCGGCCGTGAAGAAGACGTAGTTATCGAGAATCTTCTGGCGCGGAATGCCTTCCTTCTCCAGGAACTGGAGGTACTGCACCAGATTTCCCACGGTGAAGTAAGTAGGATTGCACTGGCCATTGTTTCCATATTCCTTGCCGATCTGGAAGGCAGGAACGTCCGGAACCGGCAACTTCTCGCAGCGATAGCCGCAGCCCTGGAACACTGCACGGATCAAATCCTCATGCTTCCAGGTGAAGCCGCCGAACAGGATCGTGACCTGGTTGCGCTCTTCGGCGGTAAAGGCCCTCTCCACTGGCCGGTGGAAGTGATCGGGTGCGTCCAGCCCCGCGATCCTGCGCAAGCGCGCGCGTTCTGCAGCCAGCCGTTGCTTGATTTCTACGTCGTCTTCAATTTGAACGAGATGGGTCGCCATTATCTTCCTCCAGCGTGAGCAGTGCTCAGGTTGTTCAGTCGGCGAGAACAGACGGCAGGGAAGCCGTCCGCAGAAAGAGGCATTCGGAAGGGCGCGAGCCTACGCGGGTGCGTCCTCTCGACGACACTCGCGAGCGTTGCGGGCTTGCGATGAAACCGCATCGGAAACTCCCTCAATCTAGGAACAAGGAGGTTCGATGTTTTACACCCGCGGGAGTCGCTCAGGAAACGAATCCCGGGGCGCCGTACACTTGCAAAAGAAAATTACCGGGACAACTTGCATTGCAAAATAAACCTGCGAAGCGGCCACGTTTGGTAAACCGTGGGCAACCCGCTTCGTGACCCACACAAAACTCTGCCATCGTTGTAACAGAAAGCGAGGTTGCGATTCAAGGCCGCGAAGCGATGAATTGGCACTTCACTTCGTCTAATAGTGAGACACCGGACCTGCGCAACCTCTGTAGCCGGTTCCCGTGGCCGAAGTCGTCACAGCAGTTGATGTCGAAAAACACAGGGCGGTTGCAAGGAATAAATGCCGGGCGCGTCTGCGAAGCGGTTGAAAGAAATGGTAGGCACGAGGAGACTCGAACTCCTGACCTCTACCGTGTCAAGGTAGCGCTCTAACCAACTGAGCTACGCGCCTACGCGCATGGTTAATTGTACCGGGGTCGTTCGCTCCCGGCAATCCCAGGGCGGTGGTTTGGACCAGGGTTGCAAAGTGACGGTGCCCCGGCGACAATCGCTGGGTGGACAATTTGAATCACGGCGATGTCCCCGAGGCTGCGGGCGGCAATCCATTCCGGCCTGGCGTGATGGTGCTGGTCACCCTGGGCAATCCCAGGGAGAAGTTTTGGGGGGCCATCCTTTCTCTTACTTCGCAAGGATTGAGTTTGTGCGGCGTTGAACTGGCTTCGTTCGACGACCTGGTATCGCTGGTCAAGGACGGTGAGCCGTTTTCCCCTGGCGTGGTCTTTGTCCCAATGCACCGGGTAGAGCGGATGGAGCTCGATCTGCCCGACGGCAACATCCCCTCGCTGTCACAGCGCTTCACCAGCAAGACCGGCCTTGATCCCGCCGCGGTGCTTATCCGTCACATTGCCGGGAATCCAGAACCGACAGTTGGAGAGCAGCGGTGAAGCTCTCGCAACTTCTGACTGCCCCCAACCAGCTCACCCTGCTGCGGATGATGTTCGTGCCCTTCATCGTGATTAAACTGGTCGAAGGCCACTATTCATCGGCGCTGATTTTGTTTGTGCTGGCCGGGTTCAGCGACGGGCTCGACGGTTTGCTGGCCCGGACGCTTAAGCAGCAAACGGTGTTGGGACAGTATCTTGATCCCATTGCCGATAAGCTCCTGCTTAGCACCATGTTTCTGGTGCTCTCGATCCTGCACAGGATTCCGTGGAAATTCACCGTCCTGGTTTTCAGCAGGGACATTTCCATCCTGTTCGCCAGTGCCGTGCTCTACGCCATCGCCGGGCTCCGCGACTTTCGTCCCAGCATCTTTGGCAAGGCGAACACCTTCGCGCAGGTTGCGGCCGTCTTTTTTGTGCTGCTGTTCGAAATAAACCGATCGCGATGGGTTGCCATCGCGCGGCTTTCATTTTTGCGGGCGACGTTCGCCTTCACCATTATTTCGGCAATGCACTACGTTTTGCTCGTGGGACAGCGCCTCCGAGCCGCTCACCATGCTTCAAGCGCGCCCTCGGCGAGCGACAGGATTTGACGGGGATAGCTTGTCTATTTCCCGACCGGGCCTTAGTTCTTAAGTTCTTATGCACATATTATGGTGCATAATTTCCCTCAAAAAAACGCTATCTTTTGGCGCAAAATCTAGAAAACAAAGGGCCGGAATTTTTCTTGCCTCCTAGATCTATGGTTCTTAAGGTAGTTACAGGCAAAATCTTGGAAACATTGGAGTTACGGTAGCGTCCGGCTCCGGGCAGTTCCGTTTCGGGAACGGGGAGAGCTGGGCCAACCAAGCTTTCCACCTTGGCCGAGAGTGCTGCTGGGACTGCCAAAAAGAGGCTTCGATCGTCAGCTTGTCAAAGACCGCAAGTTATCTTATAGATAACCGATAGATCTAGATATTATCGGAAACAGGGCGGCCAGGTCAAGCAAAAAAACTGGGCTGGCCACCGCGGGGAGGAACCGGGGAAGCTTCGGTGCGGGTCAGGTCGAATACTGCGCGCGAGATCCCTTCGGCTTCGCTCGGGGCGGGATCTTCGGCCCGCTAGTGCGGGACTTCAGGATGACGGCAGGGACTGGGTCCAAAGACCGGCCGGGCGGGCCATTTCGTCCTTGACATTGTTCCTGTTTCGGAAGAGCATTGGCCCGCCTTGGTTGGGGTCTGGGTAGCTCCGCGCTCCAGAAGTCGCCTTTCCACCTTTGGCGGATGTTTTCGGTCTTGAGTTTCCAGATGTGACCCATGAAGACAAAATTTCACCCGCACTGGCGCGTGTCGTATGTTTTCAGCGTCGCGGCTGTCACTTTTCTACTTGGGAGTGCTGCCTACGCCGCTAATCCGGTGCCAACCGTGACGGGGCCACCTCATCCTCAAGCGGTAATTCCAGGTGGTGGGGACTTTATCCTCACAGTCTATGGTGCGAACTTCGTCTCCGGCGCGGTGATAAATTGGAACGGCAATCCGCGTTCTACGACCTTTGTTTCCGCCAGAGAACTGCAAGCGAAGATTCTGGCGGCGGACGTAGCGAAGCCGACGGCAGGCTACATCACAGTCACTAATCCGGCTCCGGGCGGAGGCATTTCTAGTTCGAGTTACGCCATTGTGGAAGTGCATGCCGCGACAAAAACCATTGTTCCCGGCCCACCCCACTATTATCCGCTTGGGGACAACGCGATAGAGTTTCTGATCGCAGCCGATTTCAACACCGACGGTGAAATTGATTTGTTGAGTGGGGCGGGAAGCGGATCAGTTTATCTCCTGTCGGGAAAGGGCAATGGTACCTTCAAGCCTGCTTCCGTTGTCGGCCATCGCTATTACAACGAATATGGATGTACCCATGCTGTCGGGGATTTCAATAACGATGGCAAACTGGATTACATCTTTCCGACGGGGGTAATCCCGAATCCGGTAAGCGTTGAAGCAAGACTTAGCAATGGGGACGGTACGTTCCGAACTACTTGGCGGTTTGGCAAATACGGGACGTGCCCAGAAGTTGCCGTCGGCGACTTCAATGGTGATGGCAATCTCGACTTCGTAGTTGCTGACGCTGGTGGGGTTGCATATATCTTCCTGGGAAACGGGGATGGAACCTTTCACCATGGGGCAACCTATAGTATTCCTGGCGGCGCTTTCAATCCTGTGATTGCGGACTTTAATGGCGATGGAAGGCTGGATCTCGTAATCGACTCCGGTAAGGGCATAGTGCTTCTGTCGGGAAATGGCGATGGGACGTTTCAGAGTCCACAAACCATTTTTCCTAAACCTGAAGGTTGCGGCTTCGGCGTTTCGCTCGTTGTGAATGACTTCAACGGGGATGGAAAGTTGGATTTGGCCTTTTGCTCTGGCAAGGGCCAAATTGGCGTTCTGCTGGGAAATGGCGATGGCACCTTCGAGAAACCGGTGTACTACCATGCGGGCAGCGACTACAGCGCCTGGGCATTTACTGCAGGCGATTTCAATTCGGACGGCAAGACGGATTTCATTGATTGGCACTTCGAGAAGGGCGTCCACAACCGGGTGTTTGCCATTCTGTTGGGCAATGGAGATGGTACTTTCCAACGGGAAACAGCGGTGATCCTCCCCGACAATATCGAGGACTTGGGAATCGTGCCAGGAGACTTTAACTCTGACGGTCTGCTCGACTTCGTTATGCTGAACGCTGGCATTCAGGTATACGTGCAGAAATAGATGAATCTAGCCCCGAAGTGTCCACAAGAGCAAGATCGCACCTACACTGCCGCGTGACGCATATTCTCAGCGTCGCGGCTTTCGCTTTCCTGCTTGGAAGCGCCGCCTACGCCGCTAATCCAGTGCCGACCGTGACGGGGCCACCTCATTCTCGGGGGTACTTCCAGCACGTGGTAAAAAGTGGCTGGGGTAAAAAGTGGGGACAGGAAGCTGTGAAGAAATAAGTTTTTGCCTTGCGGTTCTGTCGTTGAAGATTTGCCACAGCGTTGTTTGCGTGGGGTTATAAGTTACTCGTGAGCGCGACATCCGGCTTCCTGTAGGCACCAAGGCGACGGCGTCGTGTATCTGTTTGGAAAATGACGATTCTTGGACCAGTCGCCGAGCCCATGAAATGCTGCTTAGGCGTACGATCACTTGCGATCCTCCGCGCGGGCGGCATGAGTCCCCGGGCAGCCCCGTTTCGCGGTGGTACGTCCGACCTCGGAGTCTCTCACAGCGTTCGAGTTGTCACTACTCGTGACTACGGGATTCACTGTATTGCGGCCAGCCGGTGCGTCCGCTAAGCTCTGGGTCAAGAATTCGCAGCGGATTAGGGTTCGCCGCGAATCTGGCGTTCATGGGCTAGCGTCGGCTGACATTTGACCCTGACGAACGCCGTCTACCACAAACCGCACGGTTCAGAGGCCGGATGACCACAGCGTTCGGCCTTTCTGTTATACCACCAGCCTTGGGATCACATTTGCCGCGGGTAGTTCGGAATGGGCGTTCTCGCCTCCCATTCTTCCGCACAGAACGCGGAAGAATGAGGCACCCCCATTGTTCTGTGATGTAGATTTGCCATTGGAGCGGGTGGGCCACCCCCCATGATTGAGGAATCTGTCGACGCGAAATGGTTTTATGCTCCGGTTTTTACGGCAGGCATTGTGGAATCGATCAGTTTGAGTTTGGGCTCTCGGTCAACCGCGGCAAACAATTCACTAACGACCTGCTCATCGATTTCACCCGCCTTCTCCAAAACCACAGGAAAGCGAATTACAACCTCGAGCGCCGACGTCGTGAAGTGAATGCGGACGCGCGGCTTCAATTCTGTCTCCGCGATGGAAGACAAGGTCATTTCCATCTGTCTTCTCTGCCGCTCCAACAGGTCGCGGTATTGAGCTAAGGCGGTGTTCGTGGCCTCCTCCAACCGGGTACGGAGGACCCGGTAATCAATTTCTGGCGCAAACTTCAGAGAGATCTCGTGCCAAATGAAATTCGTGCCCGGAATCTGCTTAAACAGCGCGGATGTCGACTGAAACACTACGGAATTCGAGAAGGCGACCACCCGGCCGGTGGGCACCGCATCGGCTCCCGCAGTGCTCAATTCCATGAGATGAAAGCGCACCAGACCGATCTCTACGACTTCGCCCGTGACCGTCCCCGCCTGTACTCGATCCCCGACCCGAATGCCGAATTTTCCGATGAGAAAGAAGTAGCCCACGATGGACACGATGACGCTCTGCAAAGCCACGGCGACACCCGCTGTGATAAGTCCGGCAAAGGTCGCAATCGCCCCCAATTCGGCGACAAAAGTGAATATAAGAACGATTGCAGCTGCGCTCCAAAGAACGATTCTGCGGATCAGTAAGAACTGGTAGCGACGTCGCGGGTCGTGTACATAACGGAAGATCGCTTTTCGCCAAATCTCTCCGATGACAAAAACAGCACCCAGCACGATTACCAGGCCCGCCAGCCTGACGAGCAAGCTTTTTATTTTGTCCTTGAATTCACCGGCAACGTCGGCCTGCCAGTTGGAAAGGTTCCCCTTGTAGAGATCGAGCAAGATGGCTTGCTTGCCCAGCGGGGCCAGTGTCGCTGAGAGCTGCTTAAACTCGGCGGTGAGCGCGTCTAATTGCTGCCTCTCTTGCGCCAGCCCTTTTTGATCGCTGGTGTCGGCCTGCTTCGCCAACTGGTTTCCGGTCTCGATCAGCTGCTTGAAACGACTGATAAGGGGAGCCTGAAGCTGCTTGGAACTCTGCTGCAGCGCCTCGGTTGCAAGCATCTCACTGACCAGAGTGTGGCGCTTGCTCGAGAGCTGGAAAAGATCTCCCGCCAACGCCCACATGTTCACACTCGGCAGTTTGTTGATGATGTTTGTGGCAGATGGGCTGGGTTGCTGGTTGGCAGGGGAAGGATTTTCGCTAGCGCCGTTGCTACTCAGCGCGGTCGGCACGCTACGAGCCAACTCTTCAATTTGCGATCGAAGTCCGATGGTTCCGGTTGCTGTCGAAGCCTCATTGAGGAAATCCAACATGCTGTGCAAACCCTGTTGGCGAGCCTGAAAGAGCGCCAGTTCGCTTTGGGTTTCAGAAATCTGCGCCGCGATGCCGCTGCGCTTGCTGGCGGGCGCCTTCTCCAACCCCTGTTTCAGCGCCTCTACCTCACTTTGGGTTTGTTGGACTAATTGATCCGTCTGTGCCGACGTCTGAACCAGACTCTCGTATTCGGACAAAGCACCGCTCGGATTCAACGTTTCATTCGGCTTTGACGGCTTGGCTAACCGCTGTTCCTCTTGCCGGGCGAATTCAAAAGCCAGACTGACGATTTGGTCAGCAATCCGACGATCGTCGGCCAGGAAAGTCAAATCAGCTGGTTCCGTGGCCAGGTGCTGTTCCTGCTGAGTTTGACGGTACCAGCCGATGGTCTGAGTGAGGAGTGGAATAATTTGGGATCGCAGCGGGCTCGTAGAGGCAGCATTTTGCGCCAGAGAGGCCGTTGCCGCACCAGCCAGGAGAAGGGGGATCAGGACCGACTTTATCGAGTCTTCAAAAAGAGAAATGATGTTTAGTTTTCTGGCGGCGGTTCCACGCGTCAGCGTGTGACACGGCCGTTCGCCAGGAAAGGCATTCAGCTGTACAGAGGGCACGGGAACGTAATTATAAGTCCGAACGACTGCGCGAGCGAAGGTAAATGACGAAATGAGCGCGATAGCTGTCATTCACCGCACACGCTGAGAAAAGAAGGGGAGTGGGGAACTGACTCATCTCCTCTCTCGAACCCTTGCCAGGATTTGACCCTCGTTCTTTCGTGCCCCTAGAATGAACGGTTCTGCTTTCTGGCCGGGCTCTCACTATGGCGCTTCATCTTTTCAACACACTTTCGGGCGAGGTGGAAGAGTTTCGGCCGCTCGAGGATCACGAGGTCCGCATGTACGCTTGCGGGCCAACGGTTTACGATTATGGCCACATCGGCAACTTGCGAACGTTTCTCGCGGTGGATATTCTGCGTCGTTTTCTGCGGCAAAGCGGCTATAAGATCCGCCACGTGATGAATATCACCGACGTGGATGACAAGATCATTCGCAATTCGGTGAACGCTGGGGTGAGCGTCCAGCAATACACGGCAAAATACGAGCAGGCCTTCCTCGAAGACATCTCAGCGTTGAACATCGAACAACCGATTCTTGTGCGAGCCACGGATCATATTCCGGAGATGGCGGAGTTCATCGCCGAACTGCAGGAGAAAGGATTCGCTTATCGCACCGAGGATGGGTCGTACTACTTCAGGATCGCGAAGTTTCCCGGTTACGGGAAACTTTCCAAGAAGGACTTCGCGGGGATGGAAGACGGGGCGCGCGTGGATGTGGACGAGTATGAGAAAGACAGCGCGCGGGACTTCGCGCTTTGGAAGGCGCCGAAGCCGGGCGAGACTTCGTGGGATACATCGATCGGACCGGGGCGGCCGGGTTGGCACATCGAGTGCTCGGTTATGGCGATGGAAGAATTGGGCGACACTTTCGACCTGCACGCAGGCGGCGAAGACCTGATTTTTCCACATCACGAAAACGAGATCGCGCAGTCGGAGGCGCTCACCGGAAAGCCGTTTGCGCACTTTTGGTTCCACGTGCGGTTTCTTCTGGTTGAGGGCGAGAAGATGTCCAAGAGCCTGGGCAACTTTTATACCCTGCGCGACCTGGTTCTTAAAGGACATAAGCCATCGTCGATCCGGTTTCTGCTGTCCTCGGTTCCGTACCGCAAGCAACTGAACTTCACTTTTGATGGGCTGAAGCAGGCGGCGGTGTCAGTGGAGCGGTTGCGGAATTTTCAATTGCGTTTGACCGCTGGACAGTTTCCGGAGGGCGCGACCCCAGGCATGGCCGAACTTGCACGGGAAACTGGCGAGCGAATGCGGGCGGGCATGGACGACGACCTTAATACGGCACAGGCACAGGCTGCGATTTTTGACATGGTGCGAAAGGCCAATGCTGCGATGGACGCAGGACAATTCAAGAAAGATGACATCCCTGCACTGTTGGCATCACTCCAGAGTTTTGACGAACTGTTTGCCGTGCTGAAGGACGACGATGCGGCGAAGATGCGCAGCATTGTGGAGTGGGCGAGAACAGAAGGCCGCGAGAGTGAGATCAACAAAGAGCTGGTTGATACTGTCGATGCCGAGCAACTCTCGAACACCGATATTGAAAAGAAGCTTGCCGAGATGGAAGCTGCGCGGCGGTCGCGGAATTTCAAGGTCTCGGACGCGATCCGCGCGGAACTGGGCGTATTGGGCGTCATTGTGGAAATCACGAAAGACGGGGCGCGCTGGAAGCGAAAATAAAATGCCTCTACCTGCATAATTCTGGAGGCAGGTAGAGGCATAGGTTGCTTTCTTTAGGCTCGTTATCTCAACTGGCAGGCGGCGGCGCTGAGGTCCAGGGCAGCATTACTGGTTGGTCCGCACACTTGCTGATTCCATTGCTTTTTCAAATCGCTTGCTTTGGGGATGGCAATTTGCTGGCGAGTCACTCTTGCCGCCGCGAGTTGGGTTGAGGATTGCGGAATCAGCGCGGCGAAACTCGCGACCGTAGTCAGGATCAGATTGACTCCCGCCGCGACTCGTGCTGATAGAACCGGATCGCCGATGTGGGCCGCCTGCAACAAGGCCGGCAGGCTCTGATCGATGTCCGCGATCACGCTCTGGATCTTCTGCAGGGCGCTCGCGCTCGGGTTTGCTTTGTAGTCGTTGTAGAGCGTTGCCAGCAGATTCAGGTCCTTGCTGGCTTGGGCCGAGATGTTTTGGATGGCGGCGGCCTCGGTTGGGTTGATCTGCTTGCCAGACTGTAGCGTAGAGATGATCGTGCCGATATTCAGAGCCATCTGGATCAACACCGGTAGATCGGCGAGAGCGACACTGATCCATTGGGCGCTGCATCCAGTTGCCAGCAGCGAAATCGATAGCACAATCGCGAGAACTGGTTTGGATTTCGAGATTGCACTTAGGATTGAGATTGAGCTTGACTTCATGATTGAACTTCTCCTTGGTGTTGGTTGATACTGGTTCGACTTCTGACTCTCTGCCGGTTCGCGGACTACAATCGAATGCAGCCGGCAACCGCCACGTAACACTGAAATGAAATCGTTCGACGAATATCTCGAGGAAGCGGAGCAAGCGCATGGTCATCTGTGCGCCGGACAGGTTCTCGGCGTTCGCCTGGCCGTGCTCGGCCTGACAAAGCTGGGCATCGACGATCCCCGGGGTAAGGATCGAAAACGCCTGATCACTTTTGTGGAGATCGACCGTTGCGCGACGGATGCCGTGGCCGTTGTTACGGGCTGCCGTCTCGGTAAACGTGCGTTGAAGTTCCGCGACTGGGGCAAGATGGCTGCCACCTTCGTCGACGTGAGTACCGGCAAGGGCGTACGCATCGCGGCCAAAGAATCATCGAAGGCTTTGGCCCGCGAGATGCATCCTGAACTCGAAAACAAAAATAGCCAGCAGATGCTGGCTTATCGTGAAATGGCCGAGGACGACCTATTCACCATTCAATGGGTGAAGGTCGACCTGCCTCCGGAGGAATTTCCCGGATACAAGGGCGATCGAATTGTCTGCAAAGTCTGTGGCGAAGGAATCAACTTCCGCCGTGAAGTGCGCCGTGACGGAGAATTGCTCTGCCGCGCCTGTGCCGGCGAGCGATATTACGAGCCGCTATAAACGCGGGGGCCTACGCTGCCTGCTCGTAGGCATGTGCCACCCGCAGAATTGTAGCTTCATCAAACTGCTTGCCCAGAATCTGAAGGCCAATCGGCAGGTTCTCTTTTGTCTCTCCGCAGGGGACCGAAATTCCGGGAATGCCTGCCAAGTCCGCGGTGACCGTGAAAATGTCGGCGAGGTACATGGATAGCGGATCATCGACCTTTTCGCCGAGCCTGAACGCCGCAGTGGGACTGGTTGGGGTCACGATCGCATCCACGTTCTTAAAGGCCTCCTCGAAGTCCCGGACGAGCAAGGTGCGTACTTTCTGCGCCTTCAGGTAGTAGGCGTCGTAGTATCCGGCGCTCAACGCGTACGTGCCCAACATGATGCGGCGCTTCACCTCGGCGCCAAAGCCCTGATCGCGGCTGCGGCGGTACATTTCGGAAAGCGTGCGCGCATCGCCGGCACGGTAGCCGTAGCGGACGCCATCGAAGCGGGCCAGGTTCGACGACGCTTCTGCTGTGGCAACAATGTAGTACGTCGGAATTGCATATTCCGTGTGCGGGAGCGAGACCGGAACAATGTCGCAGCCAGATTCTGCGAGCTTCTGGATCGCGGCTTCCACCGATTTCCGAACTTCGGAATCGAGTCCCTCTCCGAAATACTCTTTTGCCACGCCCAGCTTGAGGCCGCGCACCGGCTTTTCCAGTTCCGCAACGTAGTCGGGAACTGGCACGTCGGCGGAAGTGGAATCCATCGGGTCGCGGCCTGCAATGGCGCGGAGCACGATGGCCGCATCCTTCACAGTTTTCGTGAGCGGCCCGATGCGATCGAGCGACGACGCGAACGCGATGAGTCCATAGCGCGACACGCGGCCATACGTCGGCATCAGGCCGACCACGCCGCAAAAAGATGCGGGTTGGCGGATTGAGCCGCCAGTGTCCGATCCCAGCGTTGCAACGGCCATGTCTGCAGCCACCGCTGCCGCTGAGCCCCCGGAGGACCCTCCGGGCACGCGGCTCAGATCGCGGGGATTACGCACCGGACGCCAAGCCGAGTTCTCGTTCGACGATCCCATAGCGAACTCATCACAATTCAGCTTCCCGAGTACCACCGCGCCCGCCGCTTCCATCCGGGCCACCGCGGTGCAGTCATACGGGGGAATATAGTTGCCCAGAATCTTCGACCCGGCAGTGGTGCGCACACCGCGACTTACCATCACATCCTTGATGCCGACCGGAACCCCGCCTAACGGTGGCAGAGTCTCGCCTTTTGCGGCCAGCAAATCCATCCGCGCCGCCTGCTCCAGCGCCCGGTCTTTCGAGAGCGTGAGGTATGCGCCGATCTGTGGATCATCTTTTTCGATCTTGGAGTAGAACGCTTCGGCCAGCGACGTGGCTGTGGTCTTGCGCTCCTGCACGGCAGAGCGGGCGGCCTCGATCGTGAGTAAGTTCAGATCCATAAAAGAAATGGCTGGTGGTTATGCCCATAGGCTCGCGACTTATCTCTCGACGACCTTGGGCACCTTGAAGAACGTTCCGTCCGAATCCGGAGCGTTCTGCAACGCGACTTCATGTGGCAATGATTTTCTGAGACCTTCAAGAATGTCTTCGCGGCTGGCGTATGCGAAGCGGGCACTGCCACTTTTTGACTGATCCACACCGTACTGGTCCGACATCTGCGCCATCGGCGGCACGTCGGTGGTGTCCAGTTGATTCAGCCGATCGATGTAATCGAGAATCGAGTTCAGATCGCGCAGCATCAAGCCGCGTTCGTCCGTTGTCAACTCCAGATTTGCCAGGTCCGCGACGTAGGCAACGTCCTTTTCGGTGACTTTCATCTTTTGTGTGGTGCGGCTACTCTTGCCTGAGGTTTAGGCAAGCCCTTCGATTGAAGCTCTCGAGCACCCTTATTTTTAGAATAGCAGTTTCGACAGGGTAAACGTGACACGTTTTCCAACAATATATTACCTTTGTTTACCATGACTTATGCAAATTCAGACCTTCTAGGGGGCTTGACAAGATTTTGGCTTAAGGCACAAATTGCACCTTTTTTGGTGCATTTGAAGAATTCGCTCGCCTGCGTAGTTACCCGACGTTCGGGAAGTCGCTCCCCACAAACGCCATGGCTTCCTCCCTGCTGCGCAGGCGGCCTTCGAGTTGTCCATCTTCCACCGCTGAAAGGATTTTCTTGAACAGCGGACCGGGTGGATAGCCGGCGGCGATCAAGTCGTCTCCACTGATCAGCGGAGATGGCCGCATGAACTCCGGTGGCGTGGAAGCTATTTTCTCGCGCGTGAAATTGTAAGAGCTGAGATCTCCGTGGCTGGACTGACAATCCATCCGGTGCAACTGGAGGTGTTCGTCAAAGCGCGGCATCCGCACAAATCTCTTGAATGTGGATTCGCTCATCCGCTGCACGTGCGCGAAGCGCATGTGGTTCTTGATAAGGGTAAGGATCTGGTCGGTGTCGGCGTTAGAGAAACGCAAGCGATGGCAGATTTCTTCTGCCATTTTGACTCCGACATCGACGTGCCCATCAAAACGAATGCGGTCGGGCGCAACTCGAAATGTCGCGGGCTTGCCCACATCGTGCAGCAGCGCGCCCCAAGCCAGCGTGATCGGACAGGGATGCGGCAACTTATCGAGCAACAGCAGCGTGTGGACGAACACGTCGCCCTCAGGATGAAACTGCGGCGGCTGCTCAACTCCCTTCATTGCCTCGATCTCGGGCAAGACGTCGTGCAGCAACCCGGTTTTGTCGAGAAGAAGAAAAGCATGGCGCGCATGGCCCTCGGTGAGCATCTTGGTGAGCTCATCTCGCACGCGCTCTTGCGAGACCTGGTTAATCTGCGATGCAAGCTTTTGAATCGCTTGAAGGGTTGCGGTCTCAATGACGTAATCGAAACGCGCTGCGAAGCGGACGGCGCGTAACATGCGGAGCTTGTCCTCGGCGAACCGCCGCTCCGGATCGCCGATGGTTCGGATGATCCCGGCCTGGAGGTCTTTACGTCCGCACACGAAATCCAGAACCTCGTTAGTGACCGGATCAAGCAGAAGGCCATTGATGGTGAAATCGCGGCGCTCGACATCTTCCCGCGGATCTTTGCTGAAGCGAACCTGATCGGGATGACGGCCGTCGCTGTATCCGATGTCGCTGCGGAAAGTCGCGACCTCGACGACGTTGGCCTCGGACGAGACGTAACAAGTTATGTCTCTGCAGGTTTCTGGAGCAACGTTTCTCTCGGGCAAGGGCACCAGCACAACTCCGAACTGCACGCCGACAGCCTACGTGTCGGGAAAGATGTGCATGACCTCGTCGGGGATCGCGTCGGTTGCGACATCGTAATCGGCAGGCTCGCGGCCGAGTAGTAAGTCGCGCACGCACCCGCCGACGAGGTAGGCTTTGTGGCCTCGCTCCCTCAGGGTGCGTACGATCGAGATGGGGAAGTCTTTCAGCATGGCAGCCACGATGGTGCTCTAGCAGATAATATATGGCTTATGCCCGACGCCTCCATCCTCGGCATCGAAACCTCGTGCGACGAGACTGCGGCTGCGGTAGTGCGTTCGGGGGAGCAGATCGCTTCCAATGTGGTGTTCTCGCAGATTGCCACGCACCAGCCTTACGGTGGAGTCGTGCCGGAGTTGGCGTCCCGGGAGCATTTGCGGGCGATCGTGCCAGTCGTCCGCAAGGCGCTGACGGATGCGGGACAGACGTATGAATCTGTCGATGCGCTGGCCGTCACGCAAGGGCCCGGACTTGCTGGCGCGTTGCTTGTCGGCATCAGCTACGCCAAGGCGCTGGCGTTTGCTCTCGACAAGCCGCTGATTGCGGTGAACCATCTCGAAGGCCACATTCATGCAGTTCTGCTGGAGGAGCGTCGGAAGGGGAATCTGGAACTGCGTTTTCCCGTGCTGGCGCTGGTCGTCTCCGGAGGTCACACTCATCTGTATTTGGCAAGGCTGGAAGACGGCAATTGGTCTTATAAGAACGTCGGGCACACGCGCGATGACGCTGCTGGGGAAGCTTTCGACAAAGTCGCAAAGTTGCTCGGGCTGGGATATCCCGGCGGGCCCACCATCGACAAGCTTTCCACCCATGGTGCTCCGAATGCCGTAAAGTTTCCGCCTTCACAGCTGAAGCACAGAGATCGGAACGACCGGAGGACTGCGCAAGTCAACGATGGCCCACGCTTCGATTTCTCCTATAGCGGAATCAAGACGGCAGTCCTGCGCTACGTCGAAACTCACAACCTGCAAAGTTCGATCGCGGAGCGCCGGAAGGGGCTCGCGGCGATCCCACAACCCAAGCTCGAAGACTATCTTTTCCATTGCGACCAACCAACGCTCGACCTGGTTGCCTCGTTCCAGCGAGCCATGGTCGAGGACCTGGCCGAAAAGACTCTGGCTGCTGCTCGTGCCTATGACGTTGCCACGTTGTTCGTCACCGGGGGTGTAGCGGCGAATCAGGAGTTGCGCCGGCAATTCGAGAAAGATGGAGCCAGCGAAGGCCTGTCTGTCTATTTCCCATCGCGTCCGCTGTCAACGGACAATGCCGCTATGATTGCAGCGGCGGCGTACCCGAAGTTTCTGGCTCGTGATTTCGCGCCGATGGACTTCTCAGCAGAGGCAGGGATGGCGTTGAAGTGAGGCGGCAACTAGTAACCAGCATTTGCTCTCTCAAGATTCTCGGCTGACGCGTGCCGTAGCCGAATGCTGAGGTACTAACTGCTGCTCTTCGCTGCTTGCACTTTTGCGCCCAAGAGCGCCTGGAGAGCCTTGGCAAGCTGAATTTCAATATCGATATCTTTGAATATGGTGAAGTCGGCGCGCTTTTCGGTTTCCTTGAAACCGCTCTGCCTGCCAGCGACGATCACGATCGGAATACCGGCCAGCGAGGGTTCGCTCTTTACCGCGCTAATGAGTTCGCTGCCGGTCATCTTGGGCATTTGGATATCGGTGATGATAATGTCCGGTCGTACTCGTTTCAGCGCCTCCAGTGCCTCCTGCCCATTGGTCGCCGACTCCACGGCAAAGCCGCGCTCTTCAAGAAAGCGGCATACGGTGTGCCTGATGAGCATGGAGTCGTCGACAACCAGAGCCGCAACTGACATGACCTCTCCGCGAGCAATCGTTCCCAGGCTGACACTAACAAACCACAAATCGTGCGAACAAGGGAAACCTCCCGCGAAAGATTACTTTCGTCATTTCTTTTTGCCGTGACTCTGGCCTTTCCTCGAATGGGGATAACCGGAATACGCTTTACTCTCTCCTAACCGGCATCGCGGCCGCAGAAAACATCATCGGCAAAGAAAGGCAAATACCCTCAGGATTCGTTCTTCAGCCGGGTGTCTTCGATCATCATGTCCTTAAACTCGCTGGATTCGAAGATGTCGCCGCACTCGAGGCATTCAACGAATTCGGCGTCTTCCTCGCGGGCCACGATCTGGACACGCGGGTGCTTACACTCATTCATGGTGCTTCTCTTCTCGGGGGGTTGCGACGGCGGGATTGAAGTCATAAACCCGGGCGATCACGTGGGCCTGGCGAGGCTGAGGTGAAGTTTGCCGGAAATTGGCGGTATTTTAGCCTGACTGCTTGGGTTGTCAAGTCTTTTCATTGAAACTTCGGATTGTGCCTCGAGGGCCCTGGTTCGGATGTAACCTAAATGGTGCCTCCAGAATCTAGCCGAAAAAGATCCCCACCAAGTAAAATACGACCGAAAAGATCGCAATCTATAAACAACTAAATACAATATAGTTACCGCTGGATTGAGAATTCAGCAGTTCGCTGTAGAGGGTTGCAATTCCCGGCCAACGAACCCTATAATGGCGATATCCGACTGAAAAGGTCGGATTTCACGTCGGACTCGGATGCTGAAGCTAACCAAGAAAGCGGACTACGGATTGATGGCGATGAAGCACTTGGCCGAGCGGGCGCCTCACGGAGCTTGCAGTGCCAAGGATGTTGCCGACGCCTACGGCATTCCGCAAGAGGCGCTGGCAAAAATTCTGCAGCGTCTGGTCAAAGCCGGGTTGCTGCACTCGCAGCATGGGATGAATGGCGGCTATACGCTGGCACGCGATCCGGCGAGGATCAGCGCATTTGAGGTGATTCGGGCCATTGATGGTCCGTTGTTCATCACTTCCTGCATCACTGTGCGCGGCGAATGCGATCAGACGGAACGCTGCACGATTCGCGAGCCGCTGCGTCGTGTTAACGAGAGCATCGAACAGGTATTGCGGCGCATCAGTATCTCAGAGATGAAAGAAGAAACGCATTCGCACCCGGAAACTGATTCAAAGAAACCGGCTGAGCTGGTGACGATTACATAAAGGTAGGAGAGCAATCATGAGCACAGATGTAAAGACGATCCCCCAGGCAGAACACGTAGCACCGAACGGAGTCAAGCTGCCCGTCTACATGGACAACCACGCGACTACGCCCATGGATCCCCGGGTGCTGGAAGATATGCTGCCCTACTTCATGGAGAAGTTCGGCAACGCCGCCAGCCGCAATCACTCGTTCGGTTGGGCGGGCGAGGAAGGCGTAGAGACTGCACGCGAGCGGATTGCCAAGCTGGTCGGCGCAACCACCAAGGAAATTATTTTCACCTCGGGTGCCACCGAGAGCGACAACCTGGCCATCAAGGGCGTCGCCGAGATGTACAAGGAAAAGGGCAATCACATCATCACGGCCGTGACCGAACATAAGGCTGTGCTGGACACCTGCAAACGGCTGGAAAAGTACGGTTTCCGCGTTACTTATTTGCCGGTTCAAAAAGATGGCTTGGTCGATCTTGAAGATCTCAAGCGCGCCATGGACGACAAGACGGTTCTGGTGTCGATCATGTGGGCCAACAACGAAATTGGCGTGCTGCAGCCGGTTGCCGAGATCGGCAAGCTGTG
>Ga0210384_10000606_pt1 | contig 54313 bp, 52 predicted proteins | sample IncBWH2MmetaG_FD_160574 | JGI IMG/M metagenome (GOLD analysis project Ga0210384, IMG submission 160574) | Forest soil microbial communities from Barre Woods Harvard Forest LTER site, Petersham, Massachusetts, United States - Inc-BW-H-2-M | ecosystem: Environmental > Terrestrial > Soil >...
CGCGCTCATCGCAACCGCCGCTTTCCTCGCCTTCGGATCGACGATCCACAGCGCGCCGGTCGCCAGCTTCATTCTTGCCGGAGGAGCGGGAGCGCTCTACTTCTCGCAGAGCTCGTACTGGTCGGTCACCGTGGACCTGGCCGGCGCACGCTCGGGAATCGCCTCGGGGATCATGAACCTGGGCTGCCAGATCGGTGCGGCGCTCACTGCTTCGCTTACCCCGCTTGTCGCCAGCAAATTCGGCTGGACCGCCGCCTTTATGACGGCCGCCGCCCTGGCCGTCCTGGGAGGCGTGGCCTGGCTGCTGGTGGACCCGAGACGGACATTGGTCGATTCAACACTTCCGGCATCTCAGACGGAAATAGATGTGCAATTCCATACCGCCGCACAGAAACGTTCTCAACCAGTGCGCGCCAGGGCAAGGGATATGTAACGCACTGACTCGTGTGTCCGCGTATCGTCGGCGAGCGGTTCCAGTGCGGCAACGAATGGACGCAGTACAAAAGCTTCGGCCCCCTTCTTTATGGGGTCGAATGCAACTCCGTCTTAAAATTAACCGCAAAATGAGACAAGGAGAATGTGGAGGTTAATTCAACCAACAAATGTTTGATTCCACCGGCTCCTGCTGCTCCTCGGCTGCCTACCGAAACGTACGCAGAAGCAAGTTGATCGCGAAATTCGTCAATACCTTTGAGATCGTCAAAGGGAAGGTGATCTGTCGAAACCCAATACTTCACCACGATGGCGTTGCCAGTTCTCACGAGATTCTCCTTCCGCTTTGAAATCTTCATGATTGGCGTTTCTGTATGGGCAAGTATTGACTACAACAGGTACATTAAGTTCTGGATGCTCAGACCAGCACCCTACGGACGGCTTGTGCGGCTCGTCTTTCGCTTGTTTTCCGTCGCATGCGTGCTTGGTGGTGTGTGGCGAATTGCCGAGGACATTGCAAAGTCCGGGAGGCCAGTGGTGTTTTGAGTAGCAAAAGTTGCCCATACGCGATGATACGCGACTTATTGCAGAACATCGCACCTTGCACTAGGGAAAACCGGCCTTACGACCGCACTTTCGTTGCCTTGCGCAGCCGATCGTATTTCTTCAGGCAGGGTGCGCACTTCACCACGTGGTCGAGAATGGGCTTCAAATCAGTTCTTGCGGATGCAGCCAGGTCCCGTAAGGCTTTTTTTCCCGGGCAGCCTATCCGTTCTGGGTTTGGATAGTGTTTGCGTACGATCTTCTCAAGAGCCTCAATCAGTTCCTGTTCGGTGACTCCGGCCTTCTCTTCGTGACTTGAAAGGGCCCTTTTCTTGATGGTGCTTTTCTTGCTCGCCATCCGTTCCGCTTTTTCTCGTTCGAATCTCTTCTTTGCCACTGTTAGTTCTTAGCAAGTCCAGGTGGGCCTGCCGCACTTCGCGCCAGAAACTGTTCTGGGCCGTCTGCTCGGGTATACCCAACTCCTCGCTGATCGACTTCCAATCAATTCCATCGCGCCGGCGCAGCAGTATCCTAATACTTCTCGGGCTGAGGCGACGAATTATTTTCTTCAGATCGAGCTGCAGGTTGACCTCTTCGAACCCGTCAGGAGCATGGAACCGTTGATCCACGTCATTCGCTCCCCCGACGAATTCTAGCCGCTGTCTTTTAAGCCGGCACTTCTGGACCTGTCTCCGGAAAGCGGTGGTCAGGAGTGCAGCTGTCTTCTCGGAGAATGCCGCCACGCCATGGCGATCCAGATAATAGGATACCCTCTCGACCGAGACCTCCATCATCTCAGCCGCATCGTTGTTGTCGCCCAGGACGGCCCGCGCCCGGGAACAGGCGTGCTCCCAGACTTCGTGCGCAGCTTCCCTCACATCCGCACGTATAGGCCGGCCCCTGCGATCCAGGTTGCGGTCCCACCAAAGGGGGCCTTTCTCTGACGAGGTGGCCATACTACCTCAGGACCTGACGAACCACAGCCGCGGAATCACATTGTGGTACTCGGCATATAGTGGCATTTCTGTCATTAATGTTTTGCAACATATTTGTCACCAAAATGTTTGTTCTCGGTGACAAACTTCGCCTGACCGGCGCTGGGTCAGGGAAAAGAGCAGTGAGCAAATGCGGGTTGGCTGGCAAATTGAACATAGCTTCCTTGATGGGAGGTAGGAACGCGGAAGAACAAGAAAGTAAGAAAGAGTTAGCAGTAAATATTTCACCAATCTTGACGAAAATTGATGCAAATCGGGGGCGCAGTGTGCGATCTTCAGTTTGTCGGTTTGTCGCTTGACTCTCATACTTCTAATGAGAGGGTGAGCGGTTGGGGGGAGCCAGTGTCTGTAACGCCTCCAGGGCCGGAGTGGATTCTCTCTGGTTCTCACCCTCCGGGTGAGGCTAACCAGGAGCTTCTGGAGTGTGCCCGCCGCGCTTGGCCGCGTGTGCTTTCTTATACGCGGCGCCAAGTTCCCATCTATGTGTCGATCGATGAGAAAGACAGCCTGGCAACGCAGGTGTGGGAAAGCGTCCTGTGCTCGGTCTCCAAGACATTGAGGCGAAAGACGCGGCCCCATCGAAAGATTCTTAATCTGGAATCTTATCTGATCGGCGCATTCCAACATCGCCTAAATCGCGCGCTAAAAAGGGAAAAACGTCGGGAACGGACCATCGAACTGATCCCTTCTCACGAACTGGCGCGGCGTGCGGACAACCACAGTATTGACTGGGCAAATGAGTTGCAGCGAAATCTAGAGGTCCAACAGATCGTGGCCCACATGGACGCTTGGACACGAGAAGCGTGGGTCAGCCGCCAGTATGGCTATTCATGGCGTGAGATTGCGGAACAGCATGGAATGAACGAGCCACAAGCGAAGATGCGTTTCCGCTATGCGATCGAAAAGATCCGACGGTATGTGATGGGGATATCTGCCAACGGATGCGATCGCGATAAGAAGAGTGGAGGTGGATTGTGAACTGGTCCAGACTAGTCACATCGACGAGATTCACTTCTAATGCCGAACGGTTGAATGATCACCTGGAACAGGCATTCCTGGAAATATCCGCTGATGTCCTGGCGTCCGAGTTTCCGAATCCAGACCGGATTGATTGCCCAGATCGTTCCGTTCTTCAAAGAATTGCCGCACGCAAGCTGAGTCTGAGAGAAGCCGCCCCTTGGATGAAGCATCTGGGATCGTGCAGCGAGTGTTACCGCGATTTCGAGAAACACAGGGAGGTGGCTCGCCGCCGAAGAGTTGTCCGGCTTGTCTATTCAATGGCAGCATCAGTTCTGTTGGTCGCGCTTTTGGCACTTGCGGCCTGGAAATCTCACAGAAACGAGATCGCTCATCACAATAGTCCCCACCAAGAAATCACTTCAATTGGGACAAATGGCAATAATGTCGCTAAGTATGTCCCGTTTATTTTGGACTTGAGAAACGCGGCGCACGTTCGCGGCAAGAACGGAACGGCACGATCGGTCATGAAGGTTCCCAGAATATCGCTGCATGTCTTAGCTTACCTCCCGATGGGCAGCGATAGCGGGGAGTACAGCGTGTCGATGAAACGGGAAGGCAAACAGGTTTGGTCAGGCGTGGCGTCCGCCCAAATTCGTGAGAACCGCATGGTGGCAGAGTTCGACACCGACTTTACTGCTTACCCGACCGCGCGGTATGTGCTGGAGTTTTCGTCGAAGAGCGGGATTTGTTGTATCCAAAACGTTGACGTGGAAGAGCCATTGAAAGGGAAGTAGTCAATGACACCGAAGAAGAGGCACAGAGCTCGGGTGTTTGGCGCAGCGATTCTGCTACAGCTTCTGGGGACAGCCGGTGCGCGAGCCATTGAGCCACAGAACAGTCCCACGGGACGAAAGGAACCGTTTCCTCACGAGCAACAGCTCTTGCGAACCGCTAACATCGACCCGTTCGGTCCGTGGCATGACCATGAACAAACATCCCCATCCAATGAAGATCCAGCCGCCATTCTCCAGCAGGCTGTTCATCTTGCTGACTTATATAACTGGGCGGATGCGGCGCCACTTTTTGAACGCGCAGAGGAATTGTACAAGAGCCGCAGTGACAGCCGTAATGCTCTGTACGCCCATTTAGGGAAGATCCGCTCGACGATGGAGCAACTTGCGCTTCCAGAAGTGTCGGCGGAACTCGGTGCTGAACTGGAGACCGATCCTCTGCTGCAATCCGACAAACAATTGAGACTGTTCTGCCTGGTGGTTAAGGGAGATATTGACGGTGAAATTGACGCAACACCATCGCGCCGCGACTGGGAAGAGGCTCTGCAGATTGCCACGGAACTCGGCGACGCAAAGTGGAAGAATCGTGTTTCCGGTGAAATAGGTTTCGCGATGTTTCTGCAGGGCGACGTGATGAGCGCGCGCCAAAAGGTTGCAGGCGCTCTGATCGGCGCTTCAGCGCTGCGCGACGCAGGGGCGCAAATGCGGTACCTGGCTGCCATCGGGACGGCCTTGGTATTTCTCGGTTCATACGATGACGGAATTAGCTATTTCGATAAAGCGTCCAAGATTGCTCAAGCGAATCCCGACGCAGGTTATCCATTCTTGATCGAATCAGGCAGGGTCCAAGCCTTGAAGGGAATGGGCAAATTGGAAGATGCGCAGCGGCTGGCGGATGAAATCATCGCTCAGGCCAGGGCGCACCAGAAACATGTAAAAGAGACACAAGCGTTGATCACGGCTTCTACAATCGCGAGGGCCAAGCACGACGATGACCAGGCCATCGGTAATCTCCAAAACGCCATCGATCTGGCGGACAGAGGTGGCTATAAGCGGCTCTTGACTCACGCGCAATTCGAACTTGCGGATATTTACCGCAGCCAGGGGAGAATGGCAGAAGCCGAGGAACTGGTTTCAATCGCTGCCCAAATCACGCTGCGAATCGGCGACATCTATCTCGTGCCAGGACGCCTCCAGGCGCTGGGAGACCTGGAAGTCAGTCAGCGACAATACGACGAAGCGGACGCTACCTATGATCGGGCCTCCGACATTCTGGATACGATGATCGGCAATGTCACCGCCACTTCAGCCAAGTCTGGCCTGATTACCGCAATGAGTGAAATCTACACCAAGCATTTTGCTTTGCTCATAGACGAGTTGCACAACACAGCGAAAGGGTATTCGGTTCTTGAGCGAGCTCGCGGGAGAGTCATCACTGACCTGCTGATGAGTGGAAAGCGCCCGGACACACCACAAGAACGGGAGATTGAACGCGAAATTGGCCGCCTGAATCTTGATCTTTCCAAGGCCAAGACCAAAGATGAAATCCGGAAGATCAGAGACAGGATCTTTTTGGCAGAACAAGCGCGATGGCTGGCGCCCGGCTCAAACTCATGGAAATCACACCCGATGGACCCCATCGCTCTCGACACGGTGAAGCGAAGTCTCTCAGCCAACGAAGTCGTATTGGAATACGTGCTCGCGGACCCTCGGTCCTATTGTCTCGCCATCACTCGCGATAACGTTCATGTTGTCGAGCTTCCGAGCCGTCGAACGATTGAAACTCTGGTAGTAGCCTTCCTCACAAAAATCAAGGCGAAGCAGAGCGCGTCGGCGGAAGCCAACCAGGTTTACAACGCTCTGCTCAAAGACATCGCGGAAACAACGAAGGAACACTGGATCATTGTCCCCGATGGTAGATTGCATCTGCTTCCGTTTGATGCGCTCCAGGACAAGAATGGCCAGTACTTGGTTAATTCCCACACCATCACCTACGCCCCTTCAGCGAGTTCGGTTTACTTGATGAATTCGGACCCTTTGCTGCGCAGGCGCCCTAAATACTCTCTCCTCGCCGTTGGGGGAATCTCTTACGATCAAAGACCGGACGTGAGCAAACTGGCAATCACGGCTGGATACGTTCGCGGAGGGTTGAGTGAGTTGCCAGGGTCGAAACAGGAAGTCTTGGCGGCCATCGCCGCGCTCAACAGCCGGTCGAACACTCTCTTGCTCGGTTCTGAGGGAACCGAGTCAGCGTTTAAGCACGCGCAGCTGGATGAGTTTGAGATTATTCACCTGGCGGTCCACGGGGTTGCTGATGAAAAACATCCGGATCACGCTGCCCTCATGCTGCTCAGCGATCCAGCAGCAGGGGAAGACGGCATCCTGCAACCGTTTGAAATCATGCAGCTGCACACCAACGCGGAGGTTGTTGTTCTGTCCGCTTGTGATACGGCGGTTGGGAGACTCCAGGGGGAAGAGGGTATCTCTAACATCTCCCAGGCGTTCCTTCTCGCCGGCGCGAGGAATGTTATTTCCACTCTTTGGAGCACAGACGACATATTTTCGTCGTACCTGATGAAGCGCTTTTACGCGCGCCTGGCGGCAAGCGCCACGATCGCCAGTTCGCTTACGGGCGCCAAGCGCGAAGTCCTTCGAACCTACGGCAAAGAGGCCGTTCCGTACTATTGGGCGGGATTTACTCTGGAAGGCCTTGGCAATCATCCCATCAGTAGTATGCACTCGACGAGGCACACACATGCAAATGCCCATGCAAGGCAAGCAACCCAAGTTGCTCACGCAAAAGGACAGAGCGAGGATTCTCAAAAACATCCGCAAGCTGGTCCCGGCGCGGCACATTAACGTAACGCAGCCGAACCAGGATTATGGCAAGTGGCTCGCTCTATTTGATAACCGCACGCCGGAGCTGCTTGCCGCTGACGATGTAACGGTGTTCGAAAAGGAAGTTCGCGGTTTGCTTCAGGCGTTAGAGAGCAGTCATACGGCATTTTTTCAAAAGGACGGCGCCAAGGTTCCCGCGCCCTACGCGATTAATGCCAGCTTGCGAGCCGTTGATACTGCCCAGGGCAAGAGATGGATGTTCGAGGACGTCGTGGAAGATGGGCCGGCTGCTGTTGCAGGAATCAAATCAGGGGAGATCCTACTGTCAATTGATTCCACGAGCCTGATGCCGCCCGCCACTCCAAGTTTTTGCATAGGTAGCAATCACTCGGTGGAGATTGGTTCTCTAGCGGGTGAGAGACGACAAGTCACGCTTCAGGTTCCGGACAAGAAGGCCAAAGACCGGCCTCCCATGATCGAGCCACGCAGCCTCTCCCACTCGTTCATGCCGCCTGATATCGGCTACCTCAAAGTGAATTCTTTTCCCGGTAGCATAGGCTTGGATTTTGCGAAGGATCTGGATCGTGCCGTTGACGACTTAAAGACGCGCGGCGCGGCGCGACTGGTGATAGACCTCCGCGGCAATATCGGCGGAGCCCTGGGCTCTCTGCGCTTGATGAGCTATTTGTGTCCGGGGAAGGTCGAAATAGGGCACAGCCTTACTCGAAAGAGGCTGCAAAAGGGATACGAGAAAGACAAGTTAACCAGGATTGGAAAGATACCATTCACGAAGCTGGATCTGCTCCTGATGTTCCTTCGTTTCCGGTTCATCCAGAGGGACCGCTCGATGATTCTGGTCACTGAGGGTTTAGGTCCGCAGCCGTTTCACGGACGGATCGTTATGCTCATTAACCATCACTCGCACAGCGCCACTGAAATGGTTGCCGGTTTTGCCAAGGAAAACCAGCTCGCAAAACTTGTTGGAACCCGCTCAGCGGGAGAAGTGCTCGGAGCGGCAAATTTTGTCCTCTACAAGGGATATCGCCTGCGTATGCCCGTAGCCGGCTGGTACACCTGGAGCGGACACTGTATCGAAGGCGCCGGAGTGGAACCCGACTTAGCGGTCGAGAACACGCCAGAATTGCTTTCGATGGGCACCGATAAGCAATTGCGGGAAGCACTGAAGTTGGTGAAAGAACTTTGAGACAAACATACGAAGGACGGGAGGTTGAGTTGTCATTGATGATTTACTCCTTTCTCATCGAGGACGTGTTCACATGTTGTCCCCCGGCACAGTCAACTGCTTTTATAGGACCCGCCGATTTGGAGAAAACGAAATCACAGGCATCCGGAGTCCTGAAGTGTACCGTACACCTCTAGCCAGCGACCGTGGTCTTCATTCAAGATCGCATGAATAGCCTTTTCAATGCAGTCTTTGTTGAGAATCCGCACAAAGATCGGAGGATTACCGAAGTAGTAATCAACACCTTCGTTCGCCATGCACCAAAAAATGTTGCTCGGTGTAGCAACCAAAAAGCTGAAGACCCTCCCATCGTCGAGCTCAACGTGGATATCGATGTTATCATTCTCCTGATTTACTTCTTCGATCGGACTCAAATACCTGATCTCCATGGCGGTCGTGTACTCCGTTACTTCTTATACAAGTTCTCAAGTTTTCTGATGACCTGTGCCTCGTTCTTTTTGCTAGATTTAGCCAGTATTTCTATTGTATCGCCCGCCTTACGGAAGAATACTCGTGCTCCGTCTCTGGCCCGCGCATACGAAATATTGCCAAACAGATTCTTTGTACCAATTCCGGGGTTGAGGTTCCCTTTGGCAAGCTGCGCAGTGAGCTTGTCAATGCAAAATCTCCTCAAAACCTAGCACTCTATTGAATTGGGCGGGGAGCGATTCCAGGCCCCTGAAACGCCCGTCGTTCCCTTGAAACGGTTTCTTGTTTTTCCTATACGTTGAAAAAGGGTCGAAGAGAAGACGACCAGTCCCCCTGAGCAGGCGGTTCGGGCACATCTACCATGCTTGCAGCAGAGTCGCCGAATCGCGTAACTTAACAACGATGATAACGAATTCAGCGGGAACGCAGGCGATATCAAACCTAGGATGGATAGATAGAGGAGGAGTTTACGTATACCAAGCACCGGAGTTCCTCCCCTGCTTTGTCAAACTCAGCGAGGCTCGTTTCCTAAAACTCTATCCAGGATCCAACGATTTTTTCGCCGTGCAGCATGGCTATTCAGCCGACCGAGTCGCAATCACGGCGCATCATCATAGCGAGGCTGCGACTGAGATTTCTCAAATCGCGATCACTGCTAGGCCAGGTGTCTCTCGCCACGCCCCAACTCCCGATCGCCTTCAGGTAAAGCTCGATGGAGCGGCAGATGTGTGGGTTCATCTACCGAAGGCATATGTGGTAAATGCTTTTGGAGACGCTCACTTGGTCCTTCTTGACGCACGATCTCGGTCAGTAGAGGTTCAGCATATGGACTGGTACGACGATAAGACTTATGACAAGGGATACCAGGGACTGGCCAGCCTCGCGGAAGTCCCTGGTACACAGCTTCTTATGATTTCAGTGCAACGAGATTCTAACCTCGTACTGTATGATCCTGGGCTCAAAACCGTGGTAAGAAAAGTTTCGCTTGCAGGTAGGAGCGGTAACCCGTCGATGTATTTTTGCCGATACTCCAACGAATTGTGGGCCAGTGATTACGATACTCTTGTGCGAGTCGAGACTGAGAGCTGGAAGGTAAATGGGTCCATCTTGATTCAAGGAGCAGTTCCGGGAACTCAGGAGTTTATGGGCGATTTCATCTTTGAAAAGCACGAGCGTATGTGCTTGGCCGCCCGTCCATTCAGTGGAGACGTAATCGTGCTTGAGCTAACGAGTCTTCAGAAAAGACAGAGTATTAAACTGGGTCAGCAGCCCCTCACGTTGGCGCTCATGGCGGACGGTGAAGTCCTTGCCCGAGACTGGAAGACAGGAAGTCTCCTTCGCGGTCAGCTGCTGTCGGGTTGGTCGTGACTTCCCAAGTGCAATACGACGCTGCTAACCTGTACAAACATCTTCTTGCGCTGCGACGCTCAGGCCGTATGTGCCGCTTGGCTATAGAACGGTTTTGCGATCCGAGATATCTCTTGTTCTCTCTTGGGAGACAAGAAAATTGTGTCTAGACTCTCACCCCGTGCGAATATACGACTAAAGTCAACATTCACACGCTCCACAAGGCTCAAACGCTCAGCGTTGTCGCATGCATCCGCTTTTAAACATAGCGCTACAGTCTCCTCCTGGGAACCCTCATACCGCAAGCGAACCAAGTAAGCTGCTGTGATTCTTATGTTCTTCTCAAACGTCTTTGTCAAGAGAGCTTTCAAGTCCCTTTCGGGAGCACCATCTTGTTCGCCAAGGAAGTGAATGTCATGGACATTGAAAACCTCCGTTTGACGGTGTTCGCTCTGCTGCTTCCTTGCAAACGGCCACTTCAACATCTCATCTCCTCTCCTCTCAAGAGCGGGCACAGACGAGTTACTTCGGCGGATCGTTCCTAAGGATATATCGAAGCTCGACTTGGTTTACAGGATTAGGAATCTTGAGCTGTATAAGCCCTCCTATATTCCCGTCCAAAGGTGTGGCGGGACTTACTTCCACGCCTGTCGCATCTTTCAGCGTGCCCACACTTGTCCAATCCGCTTTGTTCACATTGGGTAGGCCGGCCAGATCTCGGAAGTTTGTTAGAGAGTCAGGGTCCGTACGTGTCCAATAACGACCATTTGGCATTGCTGCGCCATCACTACTCCAGGTGCGGAAGACTGTCTCACCTTCTTCCGCTGCCCTTATCACTCCTGGTCCTCTGGCTGCCGCCGTCATGTCCACGACAGCGCCACCCTTTGGGCCTGGCAACGCAATAGTCGCCAGACCAGCTACGGTGGCAGTCATGTGCCCAACGGCAGAGTTGGGAACGGTGGCTCCACTCGGAGGCACGTAGTTGGGCGAAGGCTTATTGTCACCGTATGGCAAGAGGTTGAAGAAACTTTGCGCAACCGATGCAAGCGCTTGAACCGCGTCTTTGCCGGCTTGCTTCGGATTCGTCAGCATTTCTTCGACGGCCCGACCGCAAATCTGGCACACCCATCCCGTTTCACCAAGACAACCAGGACACTGATGTCCGTCGGGATCGCCGAACGTGGTGGGATTGTTGTTCGTGTAGGCGTAGAGGTTGAGGCTCTGCGGGTTGCCGAAATTGGCGTAGGGAACGGCTGTGGCCTTTGCGGCCCAGTCGGGCGTCAGGAATCTTCCCAGCGCATTTCCGTAGTAGCGCGCCCCGTAATAGTCGAGGTTGGTTTCGGAGTCTCTTTCGTGACCTCCATACTTATAATGGTTGGAAACATTGTTGACGAACTGGAGTTCGCCGCCCCAGGGATAAAAGTCAGATTCGTTCAGGATAGTGCCGGAAGCATCGGTAACGACGGATGCAGTCTTCAGGTGGTCAGAGAAGTAGTAGAACATTCCGCCCGCGCCGGTTGGCCCGTCGCGGCGAGCGACACGCTCGCCATCAAAGAAAACATATTCGGACTGAAGATTCCCGACGAGATCAGACTCGGCCACGATACCCGCCGACATGTACCAGTAGAGCGTGCCGGTGGGCGACGAGCCGCCGGTGGTTTTTTCTACGCGGTTGCCGTCGCCGTCGTAGACGTAGGTGTACCCACCGGCCCCGGTGATGCGGTTTTCCTGGTCGTAGCTGTAGTACATGCCGCTGGCGTTGTAGGTCATGTTGCCGGCGGCGTCGTACTGATAGTCAGCGCCAGCCTTCACATGCAGACGGTTCTGCGCATCGGCACTTCTGTCCAGGCTCTCCGGGTTGCACTTTGGCGATGTGGCGCCGGGCAAGTTGCCCTTGCTGGTCAGGTTGCCCCAGGCGTCATAGGTGTAGCCGTTGCCCCAGAACTTGGTCTGATTTGGATTCAGGGGTTTGGGTGTCGCTGAACAATCCGTCCCGGCGTTCTGGGCCGAGGCCAGCCGGTTCAGCAGGTCGTACGTGAAACTCTGGTTGCGGGTGGCGTCCTTGTTATTGGTAATCGCGAAGACGTTGCCATTATCGCCGCCGGTGGTGCCGTTCCCAACGTGGAAGTCATAGCCAATGGAAAATACCGTCTGGGTGGGCGACGACGCCGACATGAATACAGGCTGCAGACGCTTGTTGTAACTGAAGCTGTTGGTGATGGTGTTGCCGCTGAGGAAGCCGGTCAGAGCGCTATCCGGGCCGTACGTGGCGCCGGTGACGTAGTTGATGCCGCTGCCGCTATCGATGGCCGAGAGAATGCGCCCGGCGGAATCGGGCGCGTAGGTCACGGCAGCGCTGCTGGGATAGTGCAGGACCTTGAGCGAACCGTCCAGGTTGTAATCGTAGCTGACGGTCTTGCTCACCCCGGCAATGGTCCGCTGCTCGGTGGTCATCCGGCCCAGAACGTCATAACCATAACTGGCAGTGCCAGCCTGATCCATGAGCGAGGTCAGACGGCCGATGGCATTCGGACCGGCGTCGTAGGTGTAGCTCACCACGGGCGTGCTCAGCGGACACACCTGCGCCGAGTATGCTTTTCCCGTGACCCGGTGTAGCGCGTCATAGCAGTAACTGATGGTCTGGGTGAGCGTCGAACCGGGCGGCTGGTTGGCGGCGGGCGAAGTCTTGCTAATCATGTTGCCATCATTGTCGTACTGGTAGGTGACCGTCCCCGACTCGGGATTGTAGGCGGTCAGCAACTGTCCCAGCGAGTTGTAGGTAAACAGCCGTGTGCGCCACTGGCTGCTGTCTGACGACGCGGAGCCCTTCTGGTCCACGCGCAGTAGGTTGCCCAGCGCGTTATAGGTATAGAGGGTGACATACGGATTGTTGCTGAAGTCGCTGGCGTTGTAGCCGCCGGTCAGACTGCCGCCGGAAGTGGACGTGGTGAACGAGGGATTGGTGAACTGACCGCTGTTCCAGGTGAAGGAAGCCGCGAGCGAGTAGTCGCCACTCGGACCGGTAACCTTGCTGGTCAAGCTGATGGCGCCGCCCGAAGCCGAGGCATTGGCAAGATTTCCACCGCTGATGGCCGCGGCCAGGCGCGTGGCCACGGTTGCGGCCGTGTCCCCTGCGCCATAGCTTACGGTGTAGGCCGTGCCGCTGATTGTGGCACTGACAGTTCCCGTGTCCGGGGTGCTGGATGTGTTCTGGCCTCCCGTTAAATTGGCTGCGGAAACGGTAGCCGCGAAGGATGATCCGCCAAAGTCGCTTGGGTCGGAGGTTGTGGCCGTAGCCGACAGCGAATAGTTGGTCGCCACGCCCGTGGTCTTGGCCGTGAGGTTCACGGTCGCCCCAGAAGCGCTGGCCGTCACCGGTGCGGCGGAATCCCCATTGATCGCCGATACCAGGCCGGAAGCGATAGTTAGAGGCGTATCGTGTTGTCCATAGCTGACACTATCGGTGTGCCCGTTGATGCTGATTGAGACCGAGCCGGTGTCCCAAAAAGTATGCGGACAATAGTCCGGATCCAAGCAGATATTCACTGTGGCGGATGTCTCTTGCCCGCTGATCGTCACACTGCCATGGCCGGCGGCCGCCGGCTGAGAGTTGGCCGTTTGCTCGCTTCCGCTGACGGTGATGCTCCCAGTGGCGTTGGTGGCGGCAGCATTCGGGTTAGGTTCGTCCACCTCGATCAGCCGCCCCAGACCATCGGAGCAGGCCCTGCGCTGCTTGCCGGCTTCGTCGGTGGATGTTGTGCAGTTGTCCGTGTAGGCCATGGTAGCGACGCTGCCGTCCTGCTTGGTGATCTTGATGGCCCGGCCCAGGGCGTCATAGTCGCTGTGGGTGGTGCCGTAGGTGGCGTCAGAAGTAGTGAAGTAGGGGTTGGTCACGTCGCTCACCTGGCCTAGGCCGTCATAGGTCGTATCCACCTTGGCCGTGCCGCCGGGCGTGACATGTTGGCTCTGGTAGGGCCTGCCCAGGCCATCGAACAAGGACGTGGCCGAGTCGTTCATGGTAGGCGTGATCGACTTGCTGTGCTGCACGCTCAACGGAAACACGTTGGGCGCGGAGTAGTTGAGCGTGGTGGTAGCGCGGGCGTTGTTGTTGGCGGGATCAGGCGGGGCCTGCGCCGAGGTGATCCGCCACAGAAAGTCATAAACGTAGGTGCTGGTATGGGCGGAGTCACCGGGGGTGTTGCCGCTGGCCTGGGAGGTTGCGTTCTCGTTGGTCAGGCTGGTCAGCACCCCAGTGGTGAAGTCGTACGTCCCACTGACGCAGTGGTTCAGAGTGTTGCAGGTCTGGGTGGAATAAGCCCCAACGTAGGCCGGATCGTAGCTATGGGTAGTGATATGCCCCAGCGGGTCGATCGACTGATAGGCTTCGCCGGTGTCATACCAGTTGGTATGGCTGGTGATCCAGGAGTTGCTGGTATTCAGCCAATGGCTCACCGTCGTCAGATTGCCGCGCACCGGGCCGGGCGGAGCAAAATGCTGCGTGCTGATGTTGGCGGCGGTCAGATACGCAGGTTCGTCGTACGTGTAGTCGGTCTCGGCTACGCGATTGCCGCTGCCGTCCTTGGTGATGACCGAGGCCGGCAAGTCGATGAGGTGGGCAGTGAGATAAGCGTTGTTCACCTGCCACTGGTACGTGGTATCGGTCTCGCGCAGCAGCGCGCCCGGAGCGCCCTGGCCCCAGTCAAATACTTTTTCTGTAGCCACGGCTCCGGAGATCGGCTGGCCGGTAGCAGGGGGAGGAGCATATGTCTTCTGAACCAGACTCACTTTGCCGCTGGGATAGATTGTGGTCTGAATGCTCGTAGGCACCACGCTCCCCATGCCGCTGCCCACAGATACCTCGATGCCGTAGAAGGCGGTTGAATACGTTGTATCGACCTGCTTCAGTAGCTGCCGTGACCCTCCCGTGCCCTGGTACGACTGGGTCCGGGTTTCATAAAAGCCACAGTCTCCCGCACTTGTGCCATCGAGAGCGGTAAAGACATGAACCGTGTCATTGCTCAGCGGATCAGTCACGATGTTGCTGATGACGCCGTTCACTACCGTTCCCCAACTGTAATTCCAGGTTGAGGAATGGCCGTTGTTGTCGTTCACAGTACGGCTGGCCACCGCCCGGCTCACCCCGCCGTCTGGAACCGCGCAAGAAGGGAAAGCGACGGTGGTCCAGGTGTAACTGATCGATCCGCCGGCCGGCAGTCCCACGAAGGTTACTTCGCCGTAGTTGTCGTAGTCGAATGTCCACTTGCTGCCATCAGCAAGAGCCACGGTGACCAGCTGCGGGGAAGCTATACTCCCGGTGTCCGAGATTCCGGACGCGTTGAATGCCGTCGAAATTGGGATGTTCGCAGAGCACAACTTCATCTGCCGGGTGGTGCCGTCTGGTGCAGTGTAGTTTTGTATTCCCGCCGCTGAGATCGTGTGGCTGCTCACGCATCCGCTGTAGTCGCTGGTTTGGACACCGTTGTTGAAAAAAGCGACGTTTCGCCCCAGCGTATCGGTCACTGTGTCCAATGCCATGCGGTTGCCGTTGCTGTCGGTCACTTGCGTCGCAAACCCGGCCTGAGGGCAGTCCTGCTGCCCAAAGGGCGCGTCGTCAATGATTGGCGCAATCAAGTTGCCGGGACCACCATCCTGGACCGGCGGCAAGCGATTGCCCGGCAACTGAGGACACAAGGTAGGCCCAGTGTCGGTGCCGCCGAACCAACTACTAGCCACATACTGATTCCCGTGGCGATCCGTCACCGTGGCGGCATTCATGACACCATAGCCGTCGGGATTGCTCATCTCGATGTGATAGCCACTGGTATCGATGGAATCAAACTTGGTGGATTCGCCGGTCGAGTCCAGCGGGCCGGTGCCGACCATTTGATGCGCGGCGCCGCTGCTGTCATGGATGGAGTAGCCATAGGCGCTGTAGGTCGACGTTCCCGTGCCGCTGCTCCACTGATGCAGGGTGCGCAGTATCGTCAGTCCCTCCGATTGTCGCAGGTTAACCCCAGCACGCTGTAACGACCACTGGCAAATCAAAGTGTTATGAATGTCGTACTTGCAGGTCTCCTGCCAGACCTTGGAAGTCTGATACAGCGAGGTCTGCAGGGTCAGCCCGCCGCCGCGCTGCGGATAATTGGGCAGCAACGGAGCATGCAACATCTGGTTGCCGTTCAGGTTGTTGACCGTGTCCAGGCTCCCGCCGTCATACGAACCCCAGTGCTTGAAACCGTTCTCCAGGTTGGGCGGCATTTGGGCTAGCGCGCAAACACTTCCCGCCAGAATAATTGCCAGGACCAAGATCAGCAGTTTCCCCAGTTTCATTGTGTTCTCCCCGCCACCAACAAAAATTAGGACTTCAATAAAAGGCACTACAACGAACTCGAAGAAGACAAAAACTATAGACACCAACGTGACAATTACATGTCCGAGTCTCTAGTGCTTTCGCCCCCTCTACCAGAACAAAACGCACACGCCAACAAACTTCTGCGCAAAATGCTTCCCGCCTAACAAGAAATTCAACAATGGAATCCCCAACCACAGTCAACTCCCGACTGCGGGAACGGCCACAGTTAGAAATAGGAACCAAAGCCGGGAACCGACTTTCGGTTAAGGGGGTAGTTTCGAGAAGATACCAGAAGGGGAACGCAGTTTGCCAGAAGCGTTCCGATATCTTAATGATTCTTAACAATTCTCGTTGGAGAACACCTATTTCCCGTTTTGGAACGCACAGAAAGCCCGCAAAAATGAGAAATATCAACAAAGCAGGCGACGAACCCTCTCGGTGAGCCCTCGCCTCCCCCACCCCCCGCCAGAAACTCCAGTTCCTGCCTCAGATCCTGAACCACTCATGGAAAACCTGATTGCGAATGCTTGTCATGATGATTGTGGATGTATTGTTTTGCATTTTCGTAGGTACGACGGCAGTTCTGTTCGTAGCTGTGACGCTACCCTTGATATCGCGATTACCCGATTGCAACCTGGACGACGTCCTTAATTCTGTTCGGCCCGTGGATCTGGATCGCTTGGAAAGTTTGTTAGACCCCGCGAATGAATGGCAGCTACGCGCCAACCTGTCGAATGGAGAATTTCGACTGCAACAACGGAAGAGAATTCATCAAACGTTGGAGATCATGCTGCGGGTTGCCCACAATGCATCGGTGCTTACCCAATGGGCTAAGCATCGATCGGAATCAGAGCACGAGGCTGCGTTGGCCCGCGAACTCCACGCAAAGGCAATTGAAGTTCGCGTTTGCGCTCTGTTTGCGGTCTCAAAGTTGAAGACGTGGATCATTCTAAGAGCACAGGCTTGGCCCTTTCTTCTGCAACCCCGCCTTTCCAATCTGAGAAGGAATGCCGGCATCGATCTACTCTTCGCCTATGCGGAGCTCAGAGACGTGGCAGGACGCCTATGCTCGAATAGACGTGCCGCTGACTGCGATGAACTCCTACGGAGATTGTGACCAGCCGTGGATTCTATGTGGCCGTCCGCGGCGTGGCCATGCACGAAGTTCAGGATGCTCGCCAGCCGCACTCCCGCGGAACCAAGTTGCTGTACTACTGCCGGAACATTTGTAAGCGTCCGGCCGGCTCCGTGTTGGCGCCTCGAACTGGGGTCATGAGTGAAATGGCGATCTTGCAACATTGGTGCATCATCGCCCGAAGAGCCTAGCCAGGAAACTCCGCCGTTGTGGAACGCTCTGTTCGGCTTTCTGCACTTTCGCCCAAACTTCATGAGGCGTTCCGCTGGTGTTAATCGGCACTCCTAAATGCTCCGCGTACATCTCGACCGCCTGTTGGAACGAGAGTCTGTTGTCCGCGTTCTGAAATCCGCTGACAGCATTCTTCTCGATCAGAATCTTTAAGCTCCGACCGTTCGCATCCCAGAACTGATACTCGTCGTTCTCAATATCGATTGCCTCCAAGTGGTACAAAATCTTCTGAAAGCTCTCAATACGAATGACCTGGCCGTCATCCAAACGCGCGTAGATTGGGAACACAACGCTGTGATCCATAGTGGTTTCAATCATAACTGACGAGAACAGGCCATAGCGGCTCAGAAATCGGCCAATCCCAGGGAACATTTCGGTCGACATAGTCTTCTCCCTGTTGGTATTCGTTTGGAACCACGCAACTGTTGGAGATGACTAGAAAGCATGCGGCCATAGCATAATTCACTGCGTCGTGTCTGAGCGGCACCTACGGAGCAGAATGAGTAGCGGTCTGGCTGAAATGGGACAGGGCTCGCAGCCGGACCCGGTGTCCGTAACTGAAGGCCCAAACCATGGTGACGATTGTCAGCGTGCCAATCAGAATAGGCGAGATGATCAGGACCAGCTCCGCGGGCAGAGTGTAGATCAGAATGATCCTAGTGATCAGCTCACCCACGAACACACATCCCCAAACCGTAGTGATCAGGCGATGGCAAAAACGCACTTCGGGCAGTTGCCAAGAGGCATTGAATCTTGCCTGCCGTTCCTCATCTGTCCCCGCGATAAAGTGGCGGCTGAAATAAAACATCATGGGTCGCGGCAAGAGCAGAGAAAGAAAGCACGCCACTCCAAAGGCTCCGGTGAATAGGGACTCGCGCACCAGTAAGAGGCGCGGACTGCCGCCGAAAAGAATGGCCACGCCGTCGGTTGTTATACCCAACAGGACCACAATCGAAATCGGGTCTGCCTGCCGATGGCGCAAGAGCTCGAAGGCGCTTTTGCCGAGCGGAAAGGTAGCGGCAATCGCCAGGGCCGTGAACTCGGAGCGCGAATAGTAGCGTTTGGAGAGCTTGTACAAAACGACTGGGATGACGGCGTTAAGAATGATGCCCCAAACAATGCTGGTGAGGGGGGGCCGAGAGGTTTGCGTCACACTGTCGGCGTTTTGCATACAGTCCTCCGGAGATTGTGACCAGCCATGGATTTTAGTGGCCGTCCGTGGGGTGGCCAAGCACGGAGTTCAGGATGCTCGCCAGCCGCACTCCCGCGGAACCAAGTTGCTGTACTACTGCCGGAACATTCCTGTTGACGTAGTCTTCGCCTAGTTGGTGATCGTCCGGAATCACATAACTATTGGAGATGGCCAGAGCGTGCGCAGCCATCGCCCACTGCACAGGACTTCCCTGGGCGAGTGCCTTCTCGTCCTGCGTGGAGAGCCACTTCTGCACTTGATCCAAAGTCACTCCACCGTGCGCGATAATCCCCGAGTCCCACACGGCATGGAGGTTTCCCGGCATCCCGAAGAAGGTCACGTGGACGTCATTTCCTCCACGATCTCCCTTGCCCGTGGCGGGATCTTTTCGTTCTACGGCGTGAAGGGGCTGATGCATGTCGCCGACAAAATGGACCAGGAACTTCAACGCCTCGGCACGGTTGACCTTGCTCTGGGACGTATCCCCCAAAACCTTCTCCGCTCGGGCGATCTCGGCGATCACGCAGTCGCCGTGATCGGTCGCCTGGCAGTCGCGCGCGGCGTCGTAGCTGCTGGCTTCGTAAGGAACATCAACGTAGTGCCACCTCGACGTCTCCGGACGGTCTCTTCTTACATCATCGGCCCAACTGGCAATATCAGCGAGATGAGCGCCGTCGAGCAGCGCCTGGACCTGCGACTTTACTGCCGGCGTGAGACGCGCCTCCGCGATCTCACCGACGATTTTGTGACCCTCTCCGCCCCAGGCAAACAGATCGGTGGGCAGGATAAGAAGGAAGAGAGCAATCAGCGCAGAGGCCGTCTTTGTGCGTTGCGCGAGCATATGGCGGGATTGTAGCACTGAAGATTTTCTTGCACATGCGAGTGCACCGAGATTCAGGCAACGTTTTGTGGCATTGAATGGAACTGCAGCCACCGGTGAGCGAGTCGGATTTGAAAACTCACGCCCGTGACAGAGCGCGTCCCCTTCACTTTGCGTGTTTACCTACTTATGCGCCCGTCGCAATTTCTTTGGCGGATTTGGTGAAGTTGAGGGCGGTTGCGCGTCTCCGAGCAGAAAGCTGAAATCACTGAACAGGTTAGTATTTGGTGCGCCATTGGCTACTGCCCCATTGCTGTGGCAGCCCATGCAATTCCCCATGAACGCCTGCTGATTCCCCGGCGCCTGCTGGAAGTATGTTTCCAGAGTGGTGTTGGCGAGTTTTGGGGGAACCGGTTGTGGGCCAACATCAATACCGGGTCCATTGCAAGCGAAGTTGTAAGGATTACTTGGGTTTGCCGGATCGTGATAACACGGTTGCGGATTCTGTACGGTTCCAGGATGTTGCGGCCATTGCGTATCCACCAATTCATAGTACTGCCACACTGATTTTGGATCGGCATTCCGCAGCAGCTTTTGAAAAACCGGATTGATGCCTGTCTTTGGACTATTTTTTGCAGCAGGAATCGGAGTCGCCCGGATTACCTGCACCGGCGTATTGGTCTTTCCGGGATCGCCATCCCATCCCCCTGACGGTGCCGTTGGTTGCTGGTCGGCGCATGCCGGCGAGAACGTGCATTTCGGATTGTTGTAGTAGCTGTAGTGGCCAACGGCGGGAGCGGACGGGTCATTGTCCAAATGTTCAAAAGTGGCCCAAATCCATTGCGGCCCACTGGCGGTCTTGTGGATAATGTGTAGCCCGACCAGTCCCATCAGAAAGGGCCCCGCGCACTTGGTATTTAAGTTATTTGAACCGGGTGCATAGGTGATATAGGCCCATGCCGTGTGGTATCTGCTCGCCTGGCTCTGCAAAATTTGACGCCACGCCGCCTTTACCTCCACCGACCCAATCTGATCTGTCTGGTAAACGCCCGCGGGGAAGCTTATGGGTGCAACCTGGTTGGCGGGAATGTACCAGGGCATGGCCGGCGCCGGACGATCGGCTGATCCCTGCAGAATTTTATTGAACTCGACCTGGTTCATCCGGATTTCATAGCGGGTGTACTTCCCGTTGACATCAATCAGAGGAGAGACGGTGAATGCCTCCGTGAATTCATCCTGTATGTCCCCCTTGGCGATGAGTGGAAGTATCTTGGTGACCTTCCCTTCCAGGGAAGCCGGAACCGCAGGGCAGAAAGAGGGAATTGGTTGCGTTGTTCCCCAGGGCGCCGGTGGCGCAGCTCCGGGTTGAAACACTTGCGATGAGGCCATGTAAGTTTCCCAGACAGTGGAGTTGTCTCCTGTGGGAGACTTGCCGATTGTGCCTGGACCAGGATGCCCCGGCCTTCCCGGGGGCCAGTTGAGGGCGACAAACTCCTGCCACGCAAAGATATCGAACTTCCTTTGGATCACTGCAAAATTGCCGGTGGTCTGTAGATTCGGTTTAGGAGGAGCGTCCGCGGGCAAAGACGACCTCAGACTGGTCGGGTTGGGAGGCATCTGTGCAAGCCCCGATGAGCTCACCAGCAACACTGTCGCAAATAAGCCGATGTTTCTGAATTCCATGAACTTGCTCCTTGAGGATCAATGCGGAACAGATTGGCCCTTGTTGTGCCAGCACCAAAACGAAACTGGCACTGTGTGCCGAAGCCTTGAAATTTGCACCATACTCGCATTTCTGACTTAAGACAACGACATCGTTATGGGTTTTCCTTTTGTCGTACCACAATGGGACGGCGAGCCCATTTTGGTCCGGAGGTGCGGAACTTCTCCTCTGACATCGGCAGTTGGCGAGGCTAATCTAGCTGGAAACCGGGGGACAAGCACAACCATCCTAAGATGTTTGGCTGGCGATCTGGGCGAGGTACTGCGTGGCGCGCTCGAGGCATGAGTCAAAGCTAACTTCTGTGTCGATAACGAGTTTGGGGCAATCAATCGGCTCCCAGGCCTTTCGGATTCGGTGATATAGGTCTGGCGTCCGATTCATGGCTGGGTGGATCTGTTCTACTGCCGCTTTTTCTAAGCGTCCGAGGGCGGTTTGTTCAGAGCATACGCATTCTAATATTGCCCATCCGGTTCCCAGTTGCGAGCAGAACTCGAACACCCGCTCACGCTGGTAGCGCCGTGAAAAGGTCCGGCCATCCAAAAGTACGTGCAGCGACAAATTCTTCCCGAGCAAATACGCAGCCGTCTGCAGCATGATCTCCTGGCAGAAATCGTCTTGTACCTGCGAATATTCGACTTGTGCCGGCGCGAACAGCGCCGCCCGAATAATGTCTTTATCGAGTACTGCACCCGAAAGCCGGCGCGCAAGTGATCGCGCCACGGTGCTCTTGCCCGTACCCGGGAGGCCTGCCATGATCACAATCATTGTTTATTCCGAGCTAGAGTGACCGCAACCATCCACAAGTCTCCACCAGATTCTGCGATTGGAATACGAGCGATCCTGGAACGATGATAGATGGATTGACGCTCAGCCGCATTAGCAGTGATTCTTCGAGAAGGCCGAATCGGTTCAGACGATAAAGATACCGTGCTAACAGATCTTCGCGCCGACTGGGATTGGGACGATAGCACCTCGCTAAATCTTGGCCGACTTACCGATACTGATCCGGCGAACTTCCGCGAAGCCCGTTTCTGGCCAACCTCCGGTTTGCCGACAAACCGGAAGTTATCGGTCCGCCTATTACCGTCCAATCTTGTTCGGCCACGGCCCGCCGGTGCCCTTGGATGCGCCCGTAATAACGATTGCCTTTGTCATCACAAGTCCGCTACTTTAGGTGGGTTCTCTTTCAGCAATAGGTTCGCTCTTTGCTTGCATCGATTTGACAAGATCAGCACCCGATGCTCCTTCGAGCGACAGTCCGTACCCAACTTCTCGTACAATCCGCTCCTTAAGTGGCTGAATGAAATGAATGCGCGTGTTGCGGCACGTCACCTCCGGCACCTTTAGGTAGAGCGCAGCGAGTTCCTGCGCTCGACTAAGCGCCTTACCGTTCGGGACAACCTCGGCGACCACTCCCCATTCGTGTGCAGTTCGCGCTGATAGTGGCTGCGGATTCAGCAGGAACACCTCCGCTCGCGCTGCTCCGGCCCGATAACTCCAGGTCGTAAAGATTCCGTCACCGGGGACGATGCCACCGGCGAAGTGTGGCACATCGTGGAACGTCGCACCCTCGGCGGCCACGACTACACTCGCAAGTAGCGCATACTCAGAGTGAACATGGGCGCGTCCCTCGATTGCCGCAATCACCGGCACACGAATGTTGGCGATGTTTTCCAGGATTTGTACTCCTTCGTCGTGAACCTGACTCCAAACGCCGGGATCGGCGACGTTGCCGAAAGAGGAAAAATCGATATCGGGAATGAACTCCCCGCCTGCGCCAGTCAGGATTACGATCTTGTTCCCTCGATCTTGCGCGATCCGATAAAAGGCGTCGACAAACTCGGTATGGTCTTGTGCGGTGAAAGTGAGTGGACCGCCTTGGGTGTGAAATTCGGCAACGAGCACACCGTTGCTGCCTCGCGTCAGCCTCAAGCTGCGATAGGCAGCAAAGTAGTCATTTTGAAGTTGCATGGAATTCTCCTCTCTGTTTTGCCTCTAGAATTTTGAACCCCTCTTGTAAATCTGCTGCGGAATTGTTCCCGGCGGGAGCAACTTCCGCTCGATCAGAGATTGCAACGCATTGCGGAACGCTTGCTCGGTATCAATCACCTTTGTAAGCCTCGACGTTCACCGACGCCTGCTTTATGAAAAATCCGTCGTCATTTCGTGACGCCGCGAAATGCCGTTCGGCGGAGATTCTCGGAACTTATCGCCGGCGGGGTTCCACCTCTTGACATCTTGATAAGGGACCTCGAACGGAAGGCCTCCAGACGGGGGCGCGACGACCAGTTCCTCATTCGTTCCGGGTCTCCATACAACGTGAGGACCTGATTTCCCCGAGACCTCTACCAATTCGTCGATCATGAATGGTGGCTTGACCATTTGAAATTAAGAAAAATGCAGGAGTGACAAGGAGGCTCGGTCTCCAACCCGGCCATAGATCTTTTTGATGTGCTACTTCTCCGACATCGCTCGATCGGGCGTCAATGGAGCGGCGCCAAAATTGACGTTGAAGCGTTTGCACCACACTGAAACCGCGCGATATTTCGACAAGTCCACTTCAGGATTAAGAGTATAGTTTTGGTCGCCGATATTCCCCTTGATGGTCCCTAGATCGATGAAACCCGCGCGCAGCACGCTTGCGCTGTCTCTTGCATTGTCGGCGGCAACCATGTAGACGTGCACATCAGGACCGTTCGATGTGCTAAAACCCGTAAAGCGAAGAACACGACTGCCATCTCCGATTCGGTAGATGGTTGCGGTACCTGCCGTTGGGTGCAAGATGCCGTAGAACTGTCCGGAGACAAGAGGCTGCGGCGACGAGCTACCTTGCGCGGCTGGCATGGCTTCATCGACACGCCGATTAACCACAAGCCGCTCGGGTCGGAATGCATACCAAGCGAGAAAAGCCGCGACCGCGGCGATAGGAATCAAAAGTTTCCACTTTTTCATTTCCGCATCTCCTTTATTTCTTTAGCTTTTTCTCGATGCTGAATCCGAGTTTGCCGAGCACTCTTACGGCGCCAGTCTTTCCACCCTCGAAGTCGCCAGAGCCAAAGCTGTTGCCCCGTGGCGAACTCATAAGCTGCGCCCAAGACTGCCTTAGGCGGGTAACGGCGCTTATCCCGGACCAACTCATAGGTCGTAGCAGGGGCGAAACCAAGCTCAGAGAAGAACTGTTCCGGGCTCAGCCGGTCGTACTCGTGTATCGCGCGCAACACGTCACGACGGGTCACGCGATCCCATGCTACCATGTTTTTTCCTCCCATCATGATCGGAGCCGGAATAGGCTTTCGCGATGCGGGCCTCAGAAATGAGGCGAAATTTTCGGATGGTCGGGAAATCGGAAGCCATTCGCGCCCTTCAGGAGTCTCCTCGGACTTCGAAATCCCACGCCTTCAACAAATCCGAAGGCACGTACTTTTGATCCTTGTTCTTTCTCACCCAATCCTTGAGTTGAACGGAATGCTCATACTCCGCTGGGGACAATCGCAATTTCTTGACAACTTCTTCAAATGAGCTTGGCCCGATAAACGCGCTGGCATTCACGTCCGGCTTGCCCCAGTTCGGATTACCGCGTTTCTTTCGCATACAGTTCCTAGAGTCTCGGACGCGCATCCCGGGCACAGGCGGGTGGGTACAGAATAAGGCCTGGACAGCCTTCGCCGGATGAATTTCTTGCGCACACTCCGGATCATCGTTTTCCGTTGCGGTTTACTCGCGTACTCAGTGGGTATTTAGACAATCGCTGATGCAGAGTTTAATGGAAATCATGCGACTGCATTCGCGCCGCGCTGACTTCGAGCGGAACGATACTCTTTGCCAGAAGATGGACTACGCCGCCGTCATTTTGGACAACTCCCCGCACCTTCAGGAATTTGTGATTACATGCGGTTGCCCAATGTTCCTGGACGGTGTTTTTCGGCACAATGACGTTGGCAAACCCGGTTTCGTCCTCCAAAGTGATAAACATGGTTCCGTTGGCTGTTCCTGGCCTTTGCCGGCAGCTCACATGACCTGCTGCCGTGGCCCATCGGCCATCTGGAACTTGGGTGAGTTCCACGCCGCTTTTGATTCCCATGCGGCGAAGAGAGTCTCGTCGATAGCCCATTGGGTGCTGGGAAAGAGTTAGGCCAGTGGCCTCGTAATCGGCAACCAGGCGGTCTTCGAGAGTCATTCGCAACAGAGGCGAGTACCTGTCATTCTCGACAATCCCTTCTAATAAAGGATGGCGAATCCAGCCGCCATACTTCTGGACCAGCCACAGCGCATCCCTGCGGTGCGATTTAGTCCCATCCGTCTCTCCCGCGCTGGCGAGGGCGCTGCTGATCGCCAGCATTCGCAACTCGGCCTTGTTTATTCCGGGCACCCTCCGGCAGAAATCAGCTACTGAATGAAAGATTCTGCGGCTTCGCTCCGCGATGATCAGGCGGGCCGATTCCTCCTTGAGCCCCTTCACATAGCGCAGCCCCATTCGCAACACAATCTCGGTACCTTCGTGTTCCAAAGTGCAATTCCATTCGGAGCGATTCACGTCTACCATCCGATATTTCAGACCATGCCGCTTCGCATCCTGGATCAAACTTGCCGGGTGATAGAAACCCATGGGCCAGTTGTTCAGCAGGGCGCATTCGTAAGCCGCCAAATAGTGAACCTTCAGATATGCGGTTGAGTACGCAATCAACGCGAAACTCGCGGCGTGGCTTTCCGGGAAGCCGTATTTCGCGAAAGACCTGAAGTGCGTGATGACCTCATCTTGTTGCTGGCGATTCAGGCCGTTTGCGGTCATCCCGGAGCGCAGCTTGGGTTCTAAAGCCTTGACCCGCTGTTCAGAACGCTTGCTTCCAAGTGCGCGCCGCAGTTCTTCCGCCTCTGCTGCCGTGAAATTAGCAGCCACCATGGCAATGCGGAGCAGCTGCTCCTGGAAGAGCACGACACCCAAAGTTCGCTTCAAGATGGGTTCGAGGATCGGATGAGTGTAGGTAACCGGTTCTTTCCCTTGCCGGCGGAGAAGGAAATGCCGGGTAGCTTGCCCTTCAATGGGACCCGGCCGTATGATTGCGACTTGGGTCGTGAGATCGTAGCGGCATTGAGGATTGTTGAGAGGCAGGGAAGCCATCTGAGCGCGGGACTCAATTTGAAAAGTTCCTACTGTGTCCGCTGATGCGATCGTTTTGTAAACCTTGGAATCTTCTGGCAAGTGCGCCAGGTCGATTTCCTTCCCGTAGTGCCTCTTGATCAATTCGACCGAATCACGTACCGCACCCAGGGCGCCGAGACCGAGCAAATCAATCTTGATGAGACCCAGGCTTTCAGCGGCATCCTTGTCCCACTGGCAGACCGTGCGTCCTTCCATCGTTGCCGGTTCAAGAGGCACAACTTCGTCGAGCATGCCCTGGCACACGATCATGCCGCCTGAGTGCTGGCCTAGATGTCTTGGCATGTTCTGCACGCGCTCGCAGAGCGACATAAGGCGCTGGATGCGCGCGTGGGCAGAATCGAGTCCCGCACGGCGGAATTGAATAGCGAGGGTATCGTTAGGATCTTTCCACTCCCAGGAACCAAGAGCACCTGACAAGCGATCCAGCGTCTGGGTCCCGAAACCCAGCACCTTTCCCATTTCCCGGGCAGCCGATCTCGCACGGTACGTGATGACATTGGCGGTCATCGCCACACCACGGGGACCATAGCGACGATAGACGTATTGAATGACTTTCTCCCGGTCGTCTCCGGAAGGCAAATCCAGGTCTATGTCCGGCCATTCTCCTCGGGCTTCGGACAGGAAACGTTCAAACAACAATTCCATCGCGATAGGATCAACCGCGGTAATCCGCAGGCAATAACAGACGGCCGAATTGGCCGCCGACCCGCGGCCTTGCACCAGGATGTTGTTTTCCCGGCAGAAACGAATGATGTCCCAGACGATTAAAAAATAGCCGGCGAGCTTGAGCTGGCGAATGAGTGCCAATTCACGCTCAAGCTGATTACGAATGCGGTCGGTGATATTGCCGTATCGCTCACTGGCGCCCTTCCAAACCTGTGCGCAAAGGAAATCAATCTCCTCCCCGCCATCGGGCACAGGATATCGGGGAAACTCATATCCTAGGTTCTCCAGCGTAAATTCGAGCCGGGATGAAAGCTCAACCGTATTGGAGATTGCTTCGGGCAGATCACGAAACAATTGCGCCATTTCATTTGCAGTCCGAAGATGCCGTTCGGCATTGACTGCAAGAAGGCGGCCGGCATTGTCGAGAGTGCATTTGTTCTTGATGCAAGTGAATGCATCGAGAATCTCTTGGTCCTGCGGTGTGGGGTACAACACGCCATTTGTGGCTATCAGCGGCAGATGCAGCTCGCGCGCTAGTTCCACGGCGATTTGATTTCGCCGCTCCTGTTCTGGCCTGAAGTGGCGTTGCAATTCGACATGGACGTTCTCAGGGCCAAAAATGTCCTTCAGCCGTTCCAGCAGGTGCTTGGCTTCCTCCTTTCCTCCTTTGCGCAATGCATCCGCCAAAGGCCCGTCTTCATCACCGGTCAGGCAAACCAACCCATCGGCAAATTGCCTTAGCTCTAGCAACGTGGCGGCTGTGGGGGTGTTTTTCTTGGCTCTGAGCTTGGTTGTAGTGATCAGGCGAGAGAGATTTTTGTAGCCTCTCTGTGTGCGGACCAGGAGCGGATAGTAAGGAGACTTGGCCGTAGCGTGATCAGCTACCGCCACCTCGGCCCCAACATGCGCCTTGAGGCCATTCAGCTTCATGATGTGATGGAAGGCAGGCGAGCCGTAGACGCCGTTCCGGTCGAGTAAGGCCATGGCCGGAAGTTCGAGCTTTACGCAGCCGTATGCCAACGCATCCGGGTGCGCAGCGCCTTCAAGAAAGGAATAACTGCTTCGGCCATGCAACTCGATATATCGCATGATGGCTCAATTCACTTTGCCGGCCACAAACCAGCCATTGGTAAGTACGTCGCGGTAGATGCGGTATTGCGCCAATCCCGCGGTCAACCGCAGTTCGATGTCCCAGAACTCTCGCTCCCATTTTTTCTTCCACCAACTCCCGGCACATCGCCACGGTCCCGACGACTGAAGGATGGCAGAAGAGATTCCACTGAAAGCTATGTGCACCGGAGCATCCCGAGCCACGCGTACTCGCGCACTCCGCGGAGGGCGGTAGATCCTCAACATGTCTTCTTCTGACTGAGGCGCCGGGAGAGCTTTCTTCTCTGAACAAGAAGCCATGAACGGCAAGACTTTGAAAGAATCCGGCTCGTGTGAGTCAACCATACCCGGCGCACCCACCGTGTTCCTGTTCAGCATGTCGGTTTCACCGACAATGCTCCTCAACTTGGCCTGCAGCACCTCCACCTTTTCCGCCTCAGGAGCAGCACGTAGAAACAAATTGCCCTGGGTATACCGTGGACGCGCCGGTTCCGCGGTCAGAGCTATCCTTAATATAGGGGCATGAGGGGGATGGGCTTCGAGGTCCAGATGCAGGAGCTTTAGTAGAGTCTTCGGGTCCTGCATGGGCACAGGTAGCGCCAGAGTGCGCTCGAACGTCTGAGGCATTTCTTTGTGCCGGGCTTGATTAATATGCCAATCTTCGCTTCGGACATCTAGGCTCAGCTCAAGATGCAGTTCTTGAACAAACAGAGCGCGGGCATTCAGCTTTTCCAGGATGTTTTCCAGCAAGCGATTGATTACGAACAGCAAAGGTTCAAGCAATTCAACCGGCTCTTCCAGTTCTGCCACTTCCTGGAACCTTCGCGGAGGATCAAAGGGCACAAGTGATCGCCGCAACTCTCCCCGAGTCAACTTCCAAAGTCGCAGGCCCTCCTGTCCCAACCTTTCCGTCAGCGGCACAGGCAAAATCTTCGCTAGGTCTTTACAGGTTTGAATTCCCCATTCTTCGAGAATTTCCCGGTCCTCCGGCGATGGGGAAAGAACGTCAATCGAAAGAGGTCCCAGGCACTGCTCTTCTTGCCCCTGGGGGACAACGCTGACTCCTTCAATTCCCCGGGCAGCGATGAGAGCGGTATCCGGGTCGTGCGCCGTGGCGACGTTGACTTTCAATCCAAGCGAGGCGGCCGCTGCTTGAAGCGCCGAATTGATTTTCGCCGGCGATCCGAATAGTCGCTCCAGACCTGCGATGTCCAACGTGACGATTCCCGGAGCCGTCGATTCGACCCGAGGAGAAAACGAAAAAGCACACTCAATCAACGCGCTTTGGGCTGATTGCTCCGCGGAAGCAGATTTGTCCCGTATCAACGCTCCAAACTGCTCGGCCTGCGTTTTCGTCATTCCGGCTTCGATCCCGCACGCAGATGCCGCCTCATTGCAGAGCACCACCCTCACGATGTTTTCGCCTGCTTCTACCAGTGCTACGGGCAGTTCTGGGCGCTTATCTTTGGACTGGCTGGTTTCCGGGACATTCCGCATCACTGTCTGAATGGGAAAGAATGGAACGAATACACAGGTGAACAGCATGATTTAGGCCCATGAGCGCCACGAGCAAAACGACATTCGCGCAGCTTCAACGTTCTTCTTGCGATCACGGCTTCGCATGACCTCGGCGCCATAGTTGAGGCCATTCAGAACTCGGGCATGGCCTGGCGCATTCGTCCCAGAGCTCGTCCACTCTCCCCAACTGCCGTCGAACTTCAAGACCAAAGCACTCGATGTTCCTGTGACCGGAACGGGGGTGCTGAAGATTAAAGCCGTCGAAAGTTTTTCAGCAGCAAGACGAAACCTGTACCAGACATCGAGGGTTAGTTGTCGCAGCAACTTCTCGGGTATGTCGGCTAAATCCACCACGATCACGCCGAACCCACAGTTGGCCTTCAACAATAGGTCGGCAGCATACAAAGCCTGGTCCAGCCTCCCGCCATTTCGCTTCTTAGGCTGCTCCTGGCATCTAACCCACAACAGTCGGTTGAGTCTGGTCCCGGCTGAATATGCCCGCCGTGGATTGAAAGAATCAGTGGCGTCAATCACGGCGCAGAAATGCTCCTGTGTTGCCTTGGCCAGCAGCGACATCAATAGCGCATCAGCGCCGCTGGTGACCAACGGATTGCCGCACAGCTCCGTGACGGCAGCGCAAGGCAAGCCGCCGATTTGGGCATCGATAGAAGGGATACCCGTCTGGAGAACCGGCATTTCCGGACGCTCCGGCAGCACGAAAGCAGAGGGGACTCGGTCTCGTAAACGGGCATCGGCGTAAGCCCGGATTGCGGCAATGGAGTTCATAACTTGGGACAAGGGCTAAATTCGCCTTTTATTCGCCTTCTAGGAGTAATAAGCTACCCCTGGAGGTTGCCCCTTGTCAACCTGGGTTCCCCGGCTGTTGAATCGTCAGTTATTGAGTCTCTGATGAATAAGATCTATATCGGGACCGCTGGATTTTCCTACCCGGACTGGCGCGGCGTTGTCTACCCTGCCAACGTGAAAAAGCTCTTTGGCCACGAGCTTGTATATCTGGCCAGGTATTTCGACCTCTGCGAGATCAACACCTCCTTCTATGGCCCTCTCAAACCAAAAGATGCGATTGCGTGGTGCGGCCACGTAACAGGAGTGAACCCCGACTTTCAATTTACTGCAAAACTCACACGGGTTTTCACGCACGCCGCGAATGCGAATACGACCTCAACGTCCGTCGACACGATCCAATACACACCAAAAGACATAGCCGACGCTAAAGCCGGATTTGATCCGCTCATGGCCGCTGGACGGCTGGGAGCCATCGTGGTCCAGTTCCCGATCTCTTTCAAGTTAAAAGATAAACAGAAAAACGGCGACGCCGAACCTCTTCACGGGAATTGGGATCACGTTCTCGACCTGCTCAACATTTTCAAAGATTACCCGCTGGCGGTCGAATTTCGGGATGCCACTTGGGATGATGCATGGGTCATCAAAGAATTGCAAGAGCGCAACGTCGCATTTTGTAACGTGGATCAGCCGCGGCTGGGGAACAGCTTGGATGGCACAGATTATGTCACAGCCTCATTCGCGTATCTCAGGCTGCATGGCCGAAACTACAAAACGTGGTTCACTTCCAAGAACCGTGATGACCGTTACGATTTCCTCTACGACGGCGAACGCCTGGAGCGCGTAGAGAAGCGAGCTGCCGAAATGTCCAAGAAAGCAAAAAAGACCTTTGTAGTGGCCAACAATCATCCGAAGGGCCAGGCGCCGGCCAATGCTCTTCAGCTCAAACAGATGTTATCGGGCAAGAAAGTGAAAGCACCCAGGTCCCTGGTTGAGTACTACCGGCCGCAGCTCGAAGATATAGTGGAGTCGGAATAGGCAGCAGGTGTTACCGTCCTTGCTTGTTTTATTTTGCCCTTTTCTTGATCAAAGATTCCAAGTTTTGCCGATCGAGCTGGAACTCATAGATGTGAGCAGGTCTTGGGCGAATCAAGCGAAAACAAGCAAACTCTTCCTGGAAATGCAGGGCGGCACTGCTTTCGGTTTGATTGCTGAACTTCACAATGTGATGATGGCTTTTCTCTGTCAACCAAGAAGCAAGCTCAGTATAAGCCCGCAAGTGCTTGGGAAACTCGCTGAACAGGTCCTCGAACGTCTTCATGTTATCGGATATCGTGACATGATTGCGAGTCAGTGAATTACTCGGAGTGTCAGGGTTATGGCAGTGGGCAAATCGATTGCGCCAAGAGCTCAAGTTTTTTAGCAATCCATAGAGATGATCTGCCTTTGCATTCTCATGCCCAAGTACAGAACTCGCGATGACCAATTTCTCAGTCGGTTGCAACTTCTCAATTGATTCTGAAAGCTCTTCTCCAAAATTGAAAAAACAAAACTGGTTTAACATCCCCTCACATGCAATCGCGGCAAGCAAGGATGAAATGGCACAGCGCAGCTCTACAATGCCCTCCAGCGAGAGCAGTTCAGACAATTCTGCCAAGTAACAATCGCAGGGCTCATCATCGGACGGCACTTCAACTGTGCAAACGACGTCAAGAGACGCTCGCTTGTCGACTAGTTTGAGTAATGCGTCAATCACTTCTGCCAGGGTGAACACAAGTCCCTGCGCAACACCTGGCTGTCTCCAGGATCCATACAGCCAGCGAGGATCGGTTTTGGCGCCTGCTACCTCTCCCATGTCTAGCGACCTCCCAGGGGAAATGATCTATTAACGCGCCGGGATCTGCGACCTTGTCTCTGGTCGAAACTGAAAATATCTTGATTCGGTGAAAGGCTACTTGCACACCTTCTCATCCTATCCCAGATGGGGTTTTCATAGTAGGGGCTGGCGCTCCAGAAGGCCAATGATGACAGCAAAGCCCCCTAAATACATAAATACCAGACTTTCGCGATCGAGTGCTGAAATCGATGACGCAGTTTGCGTTTGGTCTCGGGTTCACGCAAATGGTAGGCTTGCATTGTAGATTTTCGCAAGGCGAATTCGCGATGCCTAACATTCTAACCAGGCTCATGCTGTTTCTGAGCTCTTACGCGCCGCTGTTCTTGATAATCGCGGTGCGCGGCTGGCGGGAGAGTAGATACATAGCTCTGGGTCTGGCAGCGATTGCGGTACTCTCCGTCGTGGTTCTCTTCGTGTTTCTCCGCGTTGCGCAGAGGCTCTCGCCTGGCAAGGTAGCCGTCTCTTCCGTCAACTCACGCGACGGAGACGCGATGAGCTACATCGTTACCTATCTGCTGCCGTTCCTGGCGATAAAGCTCAACGACCCTGCTGACGCCATCTCCCTGGGCGTCGTGCTGTTCGTGATTGGCCTTTTATATGTCAACTCGAACATGATTTACACCAACCCGGTGCTCAACGTCGTGGGGTATCACACCTTCGAGATCGAAGACAGCGAGGGGAAGACAACCGCGCTGCTCTGCAAACGCGCCTATGTGCGGACGGGTTCGGAGATTAATGCGATATCCATTGGGGACTATGTCTTACTGGAGAAGAGATAATGCCCGCGCAAGATGCGATTCAGAGTCTCGGCCCAGCGTTAGCGGGCAACCCCGCGGTCAACGTCTTAGTGGCCGCCGAACCGGGGGCGGAGCTAGTTATTCAGCGGTTGAATTTGCAGCAGGATCTGGCGGCGGAATTTCTTGCCGTGACCCGGACGGCGAATCCCGACGCAAATGTGGTGTTCCGGCCCTATGACCCCGGCTACAAGCCTGAATGGAACGAGCTGTGTTACCTCGATCTCGCGACGCATGGGGACATCGCCGAAATAACCCGCCAGATATCCCAAGTTGAGCAGGCCGAGCTTTTCCGGGAGCGGGACGACATCGTGGATCACCTTCGCTTCTATGCGATTGTTGTCAGCCCGACCGCACGGCGGCACGGCGTGTTCTTCCGGGCCTACAGTCCCAAGAAGGAGTTGACGCGACGGGCGGGGTTCGCCGCGTTGCTGAGTCACGGCCATTACGATAAGGTCGATACGAAGATCTTTCTCTTCGACAGCGAAATCGACTGCTTTGCCTGGGGCGGATACCTCTTCATCCAGAACGTCGCCGCTTTCCAGCGGATCTTCAAATATTTTGCTGAATTGCGCGCCAAGGCGGATGAGACGGTGACGGCGATTCTGGCCCGCGTTCCCATAGCGAATGCGGATGAGTTCCGCGCGGCGGGCACCGGGCAGGTGCAGATGATGTCCAAGCTGGCCCAAATCGCGCGGAAACCTTACTTGAACCAGATAACGATGCAAAACATCAGGCAGACGATCAACGAGTTTCACCTGGATGTCCAGATTGTGCAGGAAAACGGCCAGGAGAGGCTGCTGTTCGAGGCGAACCCCAACAGGCGCTGGTTGATTCTAAAACTGCTGGATGATGATTTTCTAGGGTCGATTATGACTAACCTGAAATACGAAGTGAATTCCAAGAGCGCCCTCCGCTGACGCCTGGGCAGGAAGTCGACGTAGGGATGTTGCCGTGCCGAGGCATCGGGGTCATTCGGTTAAGGCGGACGAACTGGTCACACTTTGTGACTGGTTCGTCGCATCGGGGCAGTGACGTGAAATACAAGATCGACTTCTTCCCCAAATTGAATGTGACGGCAACCTCCGTATCGGGTGCGATTGTAGGCGCTCCGCAGCCGCATCCACTGATCGCGTGGCAACCGAGCACGTGGCCATCAGCTCCGCGAGCGGTGGACGAGAAGTTCATCACCACGCTGAAAGAAATATTTGAAGAATCGGTGCTTGGCGAAGTGAAAAATGTCATCGACGATGCACACAAAGCCCACGGCAACCTCAACCATCGTGGTTATGTCGTCGCTCTTGCGATGTTGTGTGCGCTTGATGCGATTGCGTCCTATGGATACCGGAACCACCATGTCGCGGATTTCATAAAGGCCCATTTCCGGCCGGACTATCACCCCTTTACGGATGAGATTTATACGCTCCATCGCAATAGCCTAGTGCACAGTTGGCATCTTTTCGCGGCGACGATTTATCCGGACAATACGAAAATAAAATCGGAATCCGGTGTCGTTGCTTTCGGATTGTTGGATTTCTTCGAGGAGCTTGTCCACGCGACTCAGGACTTCTTGAACAAACTTGAGGGAGATCCGACGCTTCAGAAGAATACGCTGGCGCGGTATGCGAGGTTGCAAGGAACTGCCAAGCCCTAGTGCTATTAATATCGCATGGAGTGAATACGATCTAATGCTGTGAACTGAGCTTGATTTTAACCTCGATAAGAACCATTGTCGGGTTAATCGCGACGCTTCCGCCTAGCATTTCTACGGTGTGGGATGAAGTATCCCTTCGAAGAGCCGTTTGCCAAGCGTCTCAATAAGGCTGATTGTAGCTACCACTTCATCACGGCTAATGCTGACTTTGCGACCTAAGATTGCCTGGGGATCGTTGGACTTCTTCACATAGTCCTCATCGACGACCCCCAATTTATGGGCGAGCAGATGCCGCTTCTGAAAGACTCGACACACACTTTCCCACTCATCGAGCGCGAGAACATCTGCAAAATCGAGCGCGAATGTATCTTGTACACGGAGTCTGGCGCTAGCCAGATTCTGAAATTGAATATCGGCAGCCTTTCTTGCACAAATCTCCCGGCCAAAGCTATCGAAAGCTGATACAACATTTTCCAAAGCATCCCCGGTGAGGTGGTGCGCGAATTCTTTGTCTGCCGACTCGGCGAGTGCAAGTTCCTTCCTGGAAAGCTCAAGATTCTTCATCAGGATTTGAATAGAATTGTGAATCCCACAGGCTGGGCACCATCCAAATACGCCGTAAATGGCGTAGCGAAGCGTGCAATTGTCACAGGTCACGTGAGTTTCGAGTTCTTTTTCTTTGTAGTATTTAATGGGTTGGGGTGCGCCGTGCGTGAACTTCAGACTAATGCCGATCCCAAAGCCGCCACGCGGCCGATGATCGAATTCCATCGACTTCAGATCTTTGTGAAGCGCCTCTGCAATGTCCCGCAGGGCGACGGATTTTGCATACTCAAGTTGCTCTTGCGTCCAGAAAGTATTGTTGTCCCCGGTGTGTCCGCAGTAAGGACAATGGCAAGGTGCCAGGTCTTTTATTCCAGTTCCGGGTGTAACCTTGAAGTAGCCCAGGCATTCCTCGGCCGGGCATTCGCGGCCCAGATACCCATCTTCATCCGGGTTGATCGGAACACTCACTTGGTTGCCGAGCCTTTTGAGGTTATTCGTATCGAATCTGCTCATGGACGATTCACGCACCATTATCAAGCAATGTCAAATCTCGTAGGATCTGCGGGATCGACCACGCCGAGTTCTTCACCGCAACGATGTGCGTCATCCTAACGTATGGAATATCCATGTCAAGCATCTCGGTGACGATTCCGCTGTATTGTCCAAGCTCGTGCAGCCCGTCGAAGCAACAATAAATTCCTTCAATCATGACAAACTTGGATGAGAGCGCGTGGCGCATCACCTTCTGGATGATGCTTTCGCCTGCTTTGTCCGGTTGTTCCTTGATGATGTGGATATAGTAGTGCAACTCCCGCAATGTCGATTCGCTTCGCTTGAGCCGATCTAGGGCGGGTCGGTGTCCCTCCCGAGAATCAGCCCGGATGAAGGAGCAACCGCGACGTTCTTAGAGCTGGTCGGCGGCGGAGTGCGATCCTTTCAGAGCTCGCTCCAAGACTATGTTGCGTGGGTGGGAGAGCAGCGATAGCGCTTGGATCTTAAGGCACGATAAGCCAGCACGCCGCAGCGGCGTTGCTCAGAGGCTTTCGGGAAAGATGCGACTGTGGGACCGGAATCTTCTGCGCGATAAGCCGGATTATCAAGCGCTTAGGGGAATGACACCTGGATCCTGCATTTAGGACCGCCCCAAGATGCGCCCACGAAGCTCGCCTTCAGTGTGAAATACTGCTGTGGCGAGAGATGTTGAATATCTCCGCTGTTGCACGAGGTTTCCCGACATGACGAATGGAGAACAGTTTGAGCTGATTGGCAGAACCCGTGCCAATTACAAAGAGAGAAAAAACGAGCTTGCAGCGCTGAAAGCAAAGGCGGCGAAGTTGGCCGAATTGGCCGCCAAACTCGCCCACGGCTTGCAAAATCCTGAGCTGATTCGCTGGTGGAGTGGTACACCTTTGATAGGCCAGCGACGGGAGCATGTCATTTTCACCACGGCAATGTTTGCTGAACTCTCGGAACAAAACATCAAGGAATTGTCCGATGGGATTGCTCAATTGAGCAAAACGATTGATGCCATGCGAAAACAGTTGACCGATTTAGAGGGCGAAGACCCCGAACGCTAGTGGGCCGGGAGTTGTGGACGCTTTGAGGCGACGAGCTTCCCGACTAGCGGACCTAACAGCTGCGTAATGCGCTCGTCCGAAAGCTGCCAAATCTGATTGACGGTCTGGATTCCGGCAGCAAGCAGCGTCAGATAATCACCCCTAGCAAGGTCGATGGGAATTCCAACAAGTCCAAGCGCCTGGGCAGGCAAGCCAATCTCAAGCTGGCGCAGCAGACGGTCGATGGCCTCCTCGGTTGGGCCTCCCGTGACAAACAAAATGTTTGTTATCCGGTGGGCAGCAGTGAGGTGAAATCGCGTTGCATCCGCAAACTTTCTTATGTCGCCATATCCGATTTTGCCCTGGTAGGGATTCGCCGTATACACTTCTTCTATTCGTTCGACTGGAACCCCATTTATCCAGTCCCAGAGAATCGATGCCCGTTTGCAGCGGGCATAGTAGGAAAGGTAGTCATCGGCAAATCGCTGAAGAGCATTTGCAATCGACGCGCCGAATCGTGATGCGGCCTCACGTGGCCGCACGCTCTCCTTGGTTCCTTTCTTGAACATCGGCGTGTAGTTGCCGTCTGATTCCGGTAATGCCTGGACCAAGGCCATCAACCGTTCTGCAGTGACATCCTGCACACCCACGCTCTGTACGAGTTCAACCAAACGCATGGCCGAACGAAACGAAAGAGAGGATTCTCCGCAGGCGCGGCCGAGCAGCGTCAGTTGCACATTGTCCATTTCCTGCTCGACGAGCCGGAGGCGGATCATGTCTGCCAAGAGTTGTCGAAGGCGTTGCTCCATCCCAGCGCGCCATCCTGGATGCTGACGGTTCGCGAGATAACCTCCGAAAGTGTTAAGAAGAAGCTGGAGAACCTGATCCTTGTGAACTTGCTTCACCTGCGCCAGCAGTCGCATGACCCAGGTCTCCAGTTCGGCTGCATTGAAGGAAGATTGGAGAGGTTCCAAGGCTCCGCGCGTGTACCGGCTAAAGAGGAAATGCCGCTCGGACGGGTCGTTTGCAAGAATTATGGCTTTGCCCTGTTCGTGATAACCTAGGCGCCCTGCCCTGCCTGCCATATTCTTGTATTCGGCAACGGTAAACGGTCTTCCGTCTTCGCCGATAAATTCCTGTTCAGCAATGATGACTGTCGATGCGGGAGTGTTAATTCCCGCAGCCACCGTTGTTGTCGCTCCGAGAATCCGAAGATTGCTTCCAGGATCACGGAAGGCGCGCTCGACGATCTGCTTTTCCTCACGACTCAGGTTTGTGTTGTGAAAGGCAGTGCCGCCTCTCAGGCATTGCCTCAGATCAGCTGACGTGCTCGACAGATCACGGCTCGGCAAAAGGGCCAGCGCATCCGCCGCTGACGCAAGGCCGACATCGGACGCGAGATAGCCGGCACATCCCTCCGCAGGCCCTCGCCGATTCCGAAACACTATTATCTTTTCGTTTGTTCCTTGAACCAGTTGCTTGACTAGGGGAACAATGACGTCCTGGGCACTGGGCTTGTCACGCCGCACTTGTATCGCGCGGTAAGGGATAAGCTGCGTGCTCTGCTCTTGGCCATTTGCATCCACAAACTGGTACTGGCCCGTCCGATCCAGCACGCCTTCAATCAAAGGCACGGGACGGACGGACGTAACCAGAGTTCTACAACCAAGCCATTCATCAAAATGATTGATGTGTCCTATGACGGCCGAGAGGGCGATGAGTTGAGGGGAGATGCCGCGGTGACGAGCGGCCAGTAAATAGGTGAGAAGCAATTCCACTACGATACCCCGTCCCGGATCAGTGATAAATTGCGCCTCGTCCAGGACTACAAGGCCGATCTGGTTGAGCACGCCTGCATTCCGCACTATGAGATTCAGGAACATCTCATAGGTGAGCACCGCGATTTCATACTTTCCGCGCACGAAAGACTCCGTTTCGTCGGTGTGATCGCCCGTGCAACGGATGACTCTCATTCCGAGTTTGTCGCTGTAGATGCTGAGAAACAAATCATATTTCTCGTTTACGAGTGCGCGATATGGAAGGAGAAAGACGGCCTTACGCCCGTCAATAATCGACTTCGTGGCAGCCATCTCTCCAATGAATGTCTTCCCTGAACTGGTTGGGGCAACGACCACAAGAGACTCGCCATCAAGAATCCGGTAATCATTGATCGCTGACAGCTGCAAGGCGTTGAGCCCACCCCGAAACCTGTTCGTCCATTCGTCCAGCACCGCCTGAGGAATGCCGAATTTTTTGAGATCATCCACAACAGCGCTTACAGTGACGCCCGCCGCCTCCGGGAATGCGGCCAGGAATAGAGGACCCGGTGCCAGCTTGGGGAGAATCAGGCCTCCCTCCACATGGCCCAATAGGACGGGAGTCTGCGTGATGCCCAGCTGACCTGCGGCGGCTCGCACGCTTTCCATTACTGTCGCCATTGCGGCGATCAGATCGATGTTGGGTCCCTCGCCTTCCTGTAGCGCGCGCATTAAAGCCAGGGTCAACAAGCCGTGTCTGCGCGTAGGCGATTCGTATGCCACTTCATTGACGTTGCAGGCTGAGATTAGGATTCGCCCCGCCCCGGCGAGATCTTCAAGCGGCACTCCTGGGTCTCGGTAAACCGGCGAGTCTTCAAGCACGCGAGCGGGAGCAGCTCCGCTAAAGCAACAGTCGATCACGCAAAGAATCGCTTTTGCGCGTGATGATTTGAAGATAGCGGCCAGTTCGTCCATTCCGATTGTGGTGGCGTGAAGGTTGTTGCGGAAGGTATCGTGCGTGACAAGCGTATGGTTGTTCGTTCCGTGACCCGCAAATGTAAGAATGACGGTATCGTTTTCATCCGCCGCCGTAAGCGCCCTGTCGAGAGCCGCCCGGATACTTGCGGTAGTTGCATCAGCATTCGTAAGCAGGCTGGCGCTGACTCCCGGCATCGAATCCGAAACCAATGCCCAGAGCGCCGTTGCATCACGGACGGCGCCGGTGAGTTCGCGCACCGTGCTATCGGCGTACTTGTCGATGCCGATGAACGTGGCTTTCAACACGGGAAATAGCCTTCACACGAATTCATCGAAGATTCTCATACCTCTTGATGAAGGCGGCCAATTCGGGCTTCGGCAGCCGGACGGCCGGGTCTTCGGCGAGCAAGCGCAAGGCAGCGCACAGCGCGTCAGCGGCGCTCAGCTTATGCCGATCAATCTCATCGACGATCCACAAAAAACCATGAACCTCGATCTTATGCGTGGTCGCCAGATCGCGCAGGCAGCCGTCGCCGGTCAGAAGGATGCAGCCCGGATGGCTCTCCGCCAGGGCAAAGGCAAACCCGTCGTGAACGGACAGGCGCGGGGCGGTGCGGATCACCTGCTGTGCGCGAAGAACACGTTCGCCGGGCAGATCAATGAGCTTCAGCCCTCCCCTAATCAGCGCCCGCTTCTGCGCCTCCGTGAATTTTAAGAGCTCCTCCTCGAACAGGGTGTTGGGGATGAGGATTTCGTACGGAAGCCTCAGAAAGACATCCAGCAGGGATACTTTTCTGAGGTCGATGATGCAGCTGCTGTCACTGACGACGATCCGCATGCGCGTTTTGCGGGCCTTTCAATCCTCGCTCGACTTCGGGCAGCGGCTGCCGCAATAGCTCCGCAGCTTTATCCAGGGAAATCATCCCCTCGGCCAGCGTGCGGTAGCATAGCCGATCGAATCGGAGGGCGCGTTCGCGCTTGCCCCGTTCTTCCGGTAGTTCAAGCTCCTCGGGCTCCTGCGTGCGCCAGCGGCGCGCGACCGTCTGGAAAGCATAGACAAGCGTTGAATCGTCGATCACATTAATTTGGCGCAGGCGCATGAGCAGCGCGGCGGCGCTGACGCGGTATAGCCGCTTGAGGTCAATCAATTCCCTGTAACCAAGCGCCTGGCGGTGCTTGCCGACTTCGCGCAGGAGGTGCTCCTTGGGCATAAGAAACGCTCCGCCAAACAGGGTGGCAGCCTTCTCCTCTTCTTTCTTAGAGAGGTTGGCGGCGTCGATGATTCGATGGGCCAGCTCGTGAGCGAGGGTAAGTCGGCGACGCTCAAGCGAGAATTGATCGTTGACGACAATGACGGGCAAATCCGAAGCAGCGGGCCGCTTTACCAGGCAAGTGAAGCCGGACACACGATCCGGAAGCGTCACCGTCAATACCTTAAGGCCCTTCTCTTCTAGAAGCTCTGTCATGTTGGGAATAGGATCGATTCCCAACTTCCAGTAGCTCCGCACATCGTCGGCAAGCTGTTCGGCTTCCTCAACGCGACTGAGTATGCAGCGCATAGCCACCGGGCACTGCCACTCGGCGCTGTCAAGATCCAACATTTGCTCGACTTGGAGGTAGCGCTCTATCCACTCCAGCACTTCCGTTTCAACGTGCGCACGTTCGCGGGCGCTAGTGCTCGCCTTGGTGCGAAATTCCACACCTGACAGCTCCAGGCTTTGCGTGTCCAGGAGGTAGGCAATTGAGACTTTAAGCGCTTTGGCGAGCGCGCTTAATACGCCGGAGCTTGGGATGTCCTCGCCCCGTTCATATTTTCCAATGGCCTGTGCAGTGACCCTGCCCTCCATGGCGTCGGACAGACCGCGCAAGGAAAAACCGGCTTTCCGACGAGCAAGCTTGATGCGATCAGCTATCATAGGAAGCCCTCGGTTTACATTTGCGCATTTTACGTATTTATTGTAAACTGCTACTCTGGATTAAGCAAGATGATTCTTTTCAGAGGTATCTGGTTGTGAAAGAGGGCAAGAGCACGGGCAATCCCGAGGGCATCGCGCGCTGCTGCCGGCTGCCGGATGAGGCGTTCGCGCCGGCATGGACGGCCATCAAGCTGTCTGCGGGGGTTCACGAGCGGCTGCTAGCGCAGGCGCTTCTCTCGTTCACCGTCCGGCAAAAACTGGCTTTTGAAGTGGCGCCGCTGCACGGGCTGATTCTCCTGATCGGTCCGCCCGGCACCGGCAAAACGACGCTCGGCCGTGGGCTGGCCAACCAGGTGGCGAAGCACCTTCCCGGCTCAAAGTGCTGCTATGTCGAGGTCGATCCTCACGCGCTCGCAAGCTCCCATCTGGGCCGCAGCCAGCAGGCCGTTACAAAGCTGTTTGATCAGACGATTCCAGAGCTGGCGATGGACGGTCCCGCGATGGTGCTGCTCGATGAAGTGGAAACCATCGCCGCTTCCCGGCATCAGCTCAGTCTCGAAGCGAATCCTGTGGACGTGCACCGCGCCACGGACGCCGCCCTTGCCGGCTTGGATCGCCTCACCCGCGAGCACAAGAACGTGCTTTTGATCGCCACGACGAACTTTGCCAAGGCGCTCGACAAGGCCATGTTTTCGCGCGCTGATCACATCGAGGAGATCGGACTGCCGAACGAAGAGGCACGCCAGGAAATCATCGTGGATACGCTCAAGGGCATCGGTAGCGTCTGGAAGGACGTTCATGCGTTGGAACGCGAGGCGGGACGGCTGGCGAAGGTCGCCGAGGGACTCGATGGGCGGCGGCTGCGCAAGGAGATTTTCGTGGCGATGGGATCGGATATCGAGACGGCCAAGAATCCTAACCGGCTGACGGCCCGTCAAATTGAAGCGGCGTTCCGGCAAGCGGTGAAGACGCAAAAGGGGAACACGCAATGAGGGTGCGCAGGGATGTCAGCGCCATACCTTTTCGGTCGGGAAGCGAAACCTGGAAGGTGATTATTGACCTGGTGACGGGCCGAGGATCAACGGATGTACGCCAACTTGAAGACGCCGCCGGTGTGATGGGGTCAATAATCGCCGACGAGCATCTGGCGGACTGCGCCATCGTGCTTGAAGGCGTCGGACCGCAACTGCGGATTTACTGCCGATACGGAATGATGGCTGTTGAGGAAGGCGCAAAACTGGACGGGCTAACCTGGAATCCCACCGCTGGCGACTGGACGATGCATGTGCCGTGCGATGCGGAAAATATGGCCTGGGTGAAGGCATCACTCGCCCGCACATCGGCGCGCATAACGGTCTTTGATGTAGCCGAAGGGGGTTGGGCGGACGACGACAGCGCCGAGCTCGTGGCCAAGGACAGCAAGAACATCGTAGTGGATTGGAACCCGAAAGGATGAATCGGTAAATGGCAATTCACGCATATTCTCAGGTTTTTGTCAGATCGCACAGCATCGTGTTTTTCAGCGACAGCATGCGCACCGCGCTGCGCGAGCTCATTCGCGAAAACGGGCTGGACCCGGACAAGCTCATGCAGGAATGGGCGACCATAGAGCGCGGTGTCCGGGCTTGGCTTGACAGCGGACATTTGAACAACATCGTCGTGGAGTTCTACAGACCCTGGTCTTCGGTAGCGAGCGCCCGGTGGGATTTCCCGGTCGGCTACAGCGGGTCGGGCGTGGACGATGACATGTGGCTTGACAAGAGCTATCTGAGGAAGCTGATTGAGAAGGCTGCGCGTCCGACAAAGGATTGCACTTACCGCATCGTTCTTTGCACGGGTTCGGGAGCGCCTCACGTCAGCGGTTTCACCAGCTGCTCCTTCCTTAGCACCGGCCAGCTCAGCGCGCGCCAGGCGGGTACCGTCATTGCAACCGGCCATATGACTGCCGGGGTCACTTACTGGAGGTAATTTTCAATGCTCACAACGTTGCAGGCATTCGATAAGTTCAGGCAGAAACTGGAACTCAGTGACACGGAACAAAACGATGCATCGCGGCGGCACACCGATGTGCGCGAGTGCATCCGTGCCGGCTTTGACATCGAGACCGATTTCCTCTCCGGTTCCTACAAACGCCACACCAAAACGAAACCCTTGAAGGACGTGGACGTGCTGTTCGTTCTGGGCGAGAAGGAAAAGTGGCGCAGGAACAAGCCTCCCCTCGACATGCTCCAGGCGTTTGAGCGATGCCTGAAGAAGAAGTATAGCGAGCAGGGCCAGGTGGAGATCGGCCGGCGGTCGGTGACGGTGGAGTTTGAGAAGGGCTACTACCCGGAGGATCACGACGGGAAGGTGCTAAGCGTGGACGTGGTTCCGGCGTTCGAGTGCGGCAAGGATACCTACGAGATTCCTGACAAGGACAGCGGCAAGTGGATCAAGACCAGCCCCGCGAAGCACAAGGAACAGGCCACCTCGAAGAACGATGCGCTGGACGGCCATTGGGTGCCGCTCGTGAAGATGGCGAAGGGATGGAACCGCTCCAACGGGAAGCTAGTCAAACCCTCTTTCCTGGTCGAGGTGATGGCGGAAGGGCTGGCGGATGCGCCGTTTTCGACGTACCCGGATGAGGTACGCAGCCTGTTCGCGGCAATGGAGGCGAACATCGGCCGGGTCTGGCCAGATCCGGCGGCGCTGGGGCCGCCCGTTTCCGACCAGATGACGCCGGAAGGGATAAAGGAAGCGAAAAAGGCGCTTCAGGAAGCGCAACGTAAGGCCGCGCTGGCCGCGCGGGCTGAACAGACTGGGCGCCATGGCGACGCACTGCGGCTGTGGCGCGAAGTGCTGGGCGAGTATTTTCCGCTATCGTAACTGAGGATTAAAGCATGAGTAAGTGGTCCCTTCCGCAACTCCTCGCCGGACTGCATGACGATATCGAGCAGCGCCTCTCGATTGCGCGCAAGACGTTTGGGCATTCCACCACGAAAGGAGACGCCAGCGAGCGCGTCTGGCTAGAACTGCTCCAGAACTACCTACCCCAGCGCTACCAGGTTGCCACCGCGCACGTCGTGGACAGCGCGGGGAAATTCAGCGAGCAGATCGATGTTGTCGTTTTTGACCGACAATATTCCCCATTCATTTTCAAGTTCGAAGGCAACGTCATCGTGCCCGCCGAGGGTGTCTATGCCGTCTTCGAGGCCAAACAGGCGATCAATGCCGGACAGGTGAGCTACGCACAGGACAAAGTGCAGAGCGTGCGGACGCTCAAGAGAACCAGCCTTCCCATTCCGCATGCTGGCGGTACATTTCCGCCCAAGCCCCTGCCCTACATTCTCGCGGGACTGCTGACGTTTGAGAGCGATTGGAATCCTCCCTTGGGCAAAGCAACGCTTGACGCGCTCGGAAATGAGACTGACAGGCGTCTCGATCTCGGCTGTGTTGCCGCTCACGGAATCTTCGGATGCGACGAGACCGGGTGCTACACTCTGACGCCACAAGGAAAACCCGCAACGGCATTTCTCTTTGAACTGATTGCGCGACTCCAGAGCAGCGGCACCGTACCAATGATTGACATTCGCGCATACGCAAAATGGCTCGCGACTTGAATCTTTCATTTGAGAGGCACACTTTCTGAATGGCAACCTGCGAAGACCTGCTATATAACTTCTTGGTGACGAACGTTGAGCCTACCGCGACTCAGCGCAAATCCGCGGCTCGCAGCCAGAATTCATTGAGAGACTTACTTTGTGATGGTTCTTTTGGTAGTCGCATAGTCGACACTTATCTTAGCGGCAGTTACGCGAGAGATACTGCCGTACGGCCGCTGGATGATGTTGATGTGGTTGTAATTGTGGATGCTCGCGCCTGGGGAACAGGCTGGTTCTCATCGACTCCTGATCCGACGAAGGTCTTGACGAGCTTCGCCAATGCAATACGGAGACGCTATCCGGACAGTGGTGTTCACTTGCAAAATCGATCCGTTGGTCTGAAGCTTTATCACCTTGACATCGATGTGATACCCGCAATCGATGTTGGTGGCGACATCCTCAAAGTTCCAGACAGATCGAAAGATGATTGGATAAAGTCCGCTCCGAGACAGCACACTCAATTGGCAACGGATGTGAATAACATGCGAAATGGCAAATTCAAACCTTTAGTCAAGCTTCTAAAAACGTGGAACAATAATTTACCGAGCACTGCTCATGTGAAGTCCTTCCTGATCGAGACTATCGCAACTCGGATTTTCTCCCGTATCGGGTTTAATTCACTTGAGGACGGCATGCTTCGGTTTTTTGATTTTTTGACTACTTTTACCAATAATTCTTGCATTTTCAAATGGAACGACAAATTTGGGATGTCGTTCGATTGGATGTTTGGAGTTTCCGTACCAGATACCGCCGCTACAGGCACTAATGTGGCCGCAAGGGTGGATTGGGATCGAGCTTTGAAACTTCTTACCTATGCTAGACAAGCTCGCAACAAAATCGAAGACGCAGACGCTGCCACCTACGAGGACACAGCCTATCAACGAGTTTGTGAAGCGTTGCGGGTCTGACTAGGGCGTGTTCAAACTATCGGAGCGCCGCGATGATGAATGCGAAGTAGATGGTTATGGCATCATCCCAGAAGCAGTTTTAGGGTTGCTTGGGAAACATTCCCGACCCGCAACACCGCTTGTAGCGTTTCCCGCTGCCACACGGACATGGAGAGTTTCGGGCGACGGAAGTAGACCCTCGTGATCGCGTTAGCGGGAATTCCTCCACAATTCTTGTAGAGATTTTGGTATCCGTAAAAATGCCTAGGTCGCGTTTCACTGATTTCGCTTGCTCTGCCAAATCAGGTGTCCAGTTCACTGAGTCAAAGTGCGACAAATCTGGCAGGTCGGGATCGCCGACACCTGATTCGGCAGCAATTCCAACTACATGAAGAGCGTCTGGGAATTGCAACTTTATAACGAGACAATAGTCCGTCAACATCTTCGCGCGTATACGGCGGTACTGCTCCCGAGTCCAGGTCGGGTAATGGGGCAGCAGCAAGAAAAGATAATATGGTTCACCGACTGAAGTGGGCGTCACCACACGCGAAGCCCGGAAGTCCGGTTTGGTGTTCTCCAACAGTTCAATAAAATTGTCCGCTAACATCCGTCGACGTGTCCGGTTTTCTCGAGCCATCCAACGAAACGACTTCTCGTGCTCCCTTAGGCTCTCTGCGCTGGACTGGTATGTCCCGGCGGCCAGTTGACCAAACACTCCCTCAAGGATGGCATCCCAAACGTAACTGATCTTATTTGCATCCACTTGCGCCTGCCGACCTGGACTGACTTCGAACGCCGACCACAATCCCTCGGCCAACACGAAGCCGGGAGAATCGGGGTCGACGATAAAATCATGCTCGTCATCGGCATTGAACCTGGAAAGGTAGGCTGCGAGCAGTTCCTCTTCACCTGCTGCAAATACTGGAAAGTGCTCTGTCATCAGCCTCTCTTTCTTGGTTAGGTAGGACACGAAATCAGTAACGGTATCCAATGTGCTCATTACGACATCGAGAGACCTGTCGTCGAAAACGTGTACGTAGCCCTTTTTTCGATCGATGTGACCGATTCTGAACGGTTGCTTGAAGTGATCGACGCCGTCAAGGGTTGACTGAAGCATCAAGCTTCCGCTGCCACCGAGGACTTCGCGGCAACGGCGAGCGCCGTCGTGTGCGACAACAATCCGGTGGAACTGAGCGTGATCCAAACTGGGAAGAGCAATCGGAAAAGGAACCTGACATTGCCGATCCAGAAAGAGGCGGTTGGGGAAATCTCTTATCCAGCGTTCTGCGCCCCAAATCTGTTCCGCTGATTTTAGAACCGCTCGCTTGTACCAGCGACCCCAATCAGTCTCGAGATCGCCGCTATCAGCAAAATGGCAATGCTTATCACTGAAAATTATGATGTGTTCCTCAAAGATAACGAGCAGGTCAGAAACTTCTTTGCCGTCACTGTTGTCTGTCAGTCGGCCTTGATCGCGGAAAATACCCGGATAGCTCCACAAAGAAAGAAAAGAACGATCGCACAATTCCTTCAAATATCGCTCCGACTGTGTGACACCATCGGAACGTTTCGGCGCCGGAGAGTGAATCTGTTCCCAAAAACTCTTGTTGCCAGGATTTTTGTTTGTGGTCACGGTTTCAGAAATGCCTAACTCGATTTTACTAGGGCGCGATCACGACTCTCCGGTGGGCCGCCAGTTGTTAGACGCACGGTCAGAAAAAGCTGTGGATGAAATTCGTGGAGTTTCGCCCCACTAGCCGATCCTTGGTTATTGAGCCATCGAGCAATCGCGCGTTTCATGTGTTCTGGGGATTATGCGTAGGGACGTGCCTGGTCTGGGCATCGGTGTCTCTTTCAGACTCGAATCATAACCCACACCAACGGTGGGGACGCCTTCAGGGATCCTCAAGCGCCGCCTCCTTAGCTGCTTAGAATTCCTTGAGGACTGCTGATTCTCCATCAGCATATCGGCGCTGGAACAGAAATCGGTAACAAAACCGGTAACAGACCGGTAACAAAAATCGGTAACATTTTATTTGTTTTGACGGGTGTTCCAGCGTTGTCCTATGATGTCACCCGAGTGCATTGGGTGCTCCAAGGCGCCCAATAGACCTATGAAAAGAAAGGAATTTCCTGGGTAATCAGTGAACCCGGGGGAATGCTGCGGAATCGCCAGCCTGGTGCCTCTGGATCAGCATATCGGGGTTCGAATCCCTGGGGGGCAGCCAAACCATTAAAACTAAATAGGTTAAGGGGATTCTAGATTGCGTGCGCCGGTCGCTTCTCTTCAACTTTCTTCAATTTCCCATTTATTAAGTGACTAATTTTAAACGACTTATATGTCGCCCAGACAGCTGACGGTAGATCAGCAGGCCGGGAGGATGACATCCCGATCTGATTGATAATAAAAGCCTCCCATGTGCACGCTAAGGAGTTGTAACAGCTACCGGTAACATTGTGTTCGTGACAATGGGAGTAAGCCCAGGAACGCGTGAGAACTTCCAGGACAATCTAGGCAAAAACTTGGCCACGTTTTTTGAGAGATGACAACCGTACCAAGTGACTCGACGAAACGCTAGTTCCGGAGGGTTTATTCGGTCGCGATTTGACCGAGTTTGTGATCTGTAGCAACCTACATTCGTTATGGCGGAAAACAAGCGGTCGGGAGCAACTCCAGGAAGCCGCATGCAATTCCAGGGGAACTCGATACAAATATAGGAAACAATGGATTGCATGAGTCAACACAGCATATGGACGGAAAGTTTATCGGTGCAGCATTCGCAGAATTTACGATGCGTAGCAACCTATGTTGTCCTTCCAGAATGCAAACGGCCGAAACTTCCTTATGGCATTCACTGGGTTTCCCACTCACCCAATATCTGGTTCAGCTGGCGTGACGCCAGTCGCAAGCAGCACCATGTATGTACGAAAACTGCGGACCCGCTGGAAGCGCTTTTCTTCAAAATCAATTTTCTGCGAGATTTGAAAAGGGAACGGGAAGATGCCGAATGGCTGGGGCCCGGTCTGGATAGATCTCCCCTCGAGGAAGTGGCCAAGAGATATTTTTCTTGGAAGGCTGCGAACACTTCTGAGGCTACCGTGGAACGTGAACAGAGGATGTTTAGAAAGGTCCTTCAATTTTTTGACGGATCTCGACCTGTCCGATGTATCAGTCTCCTTAGCATTCGGCAATACCAGGAGTGGCGTCGTCGGCAAATCAGTCCAACCATGCGGCAACCAATCACAGCTCGCACCGTTAACTACGAAATGTACCTGCTACGAGGGGTCATGGACTATGCAGACTGTTGGACTGCCGATCTTGGCGCCCGCTACAAGCCGCTTCGGCAGCCAGCACGGTCGGCGGGTAAAGTTGCAAGCAGAGATCAACTGGTGAAGATGTTCGCCACGGCCAGATTGAACAAATACTGGCAAGTGGCAATGTACTGCGCAGCAACCGCGATTGGCACAGGTTGCAGAAGCTGCGAACTCCGAAGCCTTCGCATCAGGGATGTTCACCTTGAGGAAGGCAGAATATCTATTCGCGGCGAGGTCGCTAAGAATCGCAGAGAACATGAACCACGGCTGATGGCTCTGGCGGAATGGGGTCTCAAGAATCTTCTGAAACGCGCACGGAGCTTGGGTGCCACGGAACCCGATCATTATTTACTACCTCTGGAGGTTAGAAGGTCTAAAGCCCTTTGCAAGAAAAGCGGCCAAAGATGGGACATGAATCAGCCAATGCAAACTTGGGTGAAGTCGTGGAGGAAGCTCATGGCGGCTTGCGGGATGAAGGGATTTAGGTTCCATGATCTCCGGCATACTTTTAGGACGTTGGGAGCGGAAGTCGGTGTTCCTCTGGAGGTGATGATGGCGCAGTTGGGACACATGGATAGGGAAACATCGCTCGATTACGTGCACGTTCAGCAACGGGCCTTGAATCGAATTAAGCGTTTGATTGAGCCTCAGCAGGCAGAAATATTAGCGATCGTGGAAGGAAAGCCGAGCCAACCGAAGGAAAAGTCTCGATTTCGGGTGTGATTTGAGACATGGTGGCCACAGCGACCTAAGCTCTATCTCGCCAGCACTGAATTAGGCATGCCGTGGCAAGCTCAATCTACTTTGTAAACGCGGCCGGTTTGCGCACCCAGGATTGCGCGTTTGTAGGCTTGCGCAACTTTCCATCCTTCGACCGGAATCACGCCGTGAAAGAACGAACCCATACTAGGTACGGATTCTTCTAGGATTGTAGGATTCACCAAATTGATACGCAATCCCTTCGGAAGTTCGATTGCGGTAGCCCGAACAAAACCTTCCAATGCGCCCGAGACGGTTGAAGCCGCGACACCGGCGAAGATCGGTTCTTCATTAAGAACGCCCGAAACCAAAGTGAATGATCCATTTTCTTTGATGAACGGGATCGCCTCCTGAACCAGGCTGATCTGACCCATGAGCTTGTTTCCCAACGAGAACTGCCATTTTTCAGCGGTGAGTTCCGAAAGTGGAGCAAATGCGACTTCACCTGCTGCAATGACTACAACATCAAACGAGCCGACGGCTTGATAAAGCTTCCTGACACTTTCGCGGTTCTCGATCTCGACTCGGAAATCGCCCGATTTGCGTCCGACCTTGACTATCTCATGGCCACCACCCACTAATGCCTTTTGAACCAGTTCGCCGATCTTTCCGTTTGCACCAATTAAAATAATTTTCATAAAAACTCCATTCTCGTTTCTGATCTCAGGGCCTATCTATTCGCTTTCACTTTAGGGGGCAATCCGCCAGCAGTGTCGAGCACTTGCCTAGTAACTCACCGACCGCGCCTTCAACGGCGTCAGACCCAGCGAGCACCAGGTGACGCTAACAACGGCAAGGTACTTGCTTCAAAGGGCGGTCCCGCTCTATGCAGCACATTTTGTCGCAATACTTCGAATTAATTTTGTGTTCTGAGCATACGGTCGACCGATCGGCTCATTTGTTTCAAAATAAATCCAGGGGCGACTCGACTCATCATTTTGAGCTGATTCGTCTGCCCTGGACGTATTTCAAATCGATCGGCTTGCATTCCTTTGACGGCGACTTTAACCATGTCTTCCACCTTCATGATAGAAACGCCTTTCATGTCTTCAGAATTAAAGGCGCCCAAGAGTTCGGTTTGTGTCGCCGGCGGTGCCAGCTCAAATACCTTCACTTTGGTGTTTTTCAGTTGCACACGAAGCGACTCGGTGAACGAATGCAGACCCGCCTTGGTGGCGCAATAAACCGGTGAAATGGGCAATGGAACAAATGCCAATCCCGATGAAACATTCATGATTGCGGCCTCCGATTTTGTTTTCAAATGCGACAAAAATTGCTTCACCATGCGAATCGGCCCGCTCAAATTGATTTCAATCTCTCGAGTGATGTCTTCGAGGCTTCCAGCTTTGTCGTGAACATTGATCTCACGCATGATGCCGGCGTTGTTGATCAAAATGTTGAGCTCAGGAAATTGTTTGGTGACCTGTTCGTAAAGAGTGCCGATCGCTTTCGGATCGGAAACGTCGCTTCGAAAGGCGTGAATTTGTGGAAAGGACGCTTTGGCACGGTCCATCTTAGCTTGATCGCGGCCCGTGATAAGAATCGTGTTCCCAAGTGCCGTGAGTTGTTTGGTGAGTTCGTAACCGATGCCGCTGGCACCGCCAGTGATCAAAATCGTATTGCTCGTGAGTTTCATAATTAAATACCCCGCTCCAATCAAAGACGCCCAGCTTCCCGGCACTGCGGTCACTATTCATCGGGGGGTGTCCATTAGCCCCTGGTTGAGTTCACTCGCCCGCCCCCCGGAATAGTCGTAATAGCCGCCTGGTCTCAACCCGTAGACGGTTTCCCAGTCGACTTCGGCAAGCGGAGCGCCGGTCGTCCGAACCGCGACCAAGTCCGCAAGCTGCTCTGTGATCGACGCGCCGATTCCCCGCGCCGCTCCCGTAACGAGCACGACCTTCCCTCAAGCTTCTTCAATGGTCCGATGCTCACGGGTTGCTCGATGATTGCGTGTCACAAGGTCCCGATCCAGTCTTTAAGCCTCTTTACCCCCATCACCACCACCTCAGGTTCATTCGCGCCATGCGCCACGGCAGCCATCCCCTGAAACGCGGAGAAGAGATGCATTGCTAGTTCACGTGAGTCCTTATCGTGGCCGGCGGCCCGGAACTGCTTCTCAAGCCAGCCGATGGGCTCAGTGAAGAGCGTTGCGGACTTCCTCGCCAGAGCACCGCCCTCCTTGCGCAACTCGGAGCACAGGCCGCCAAGTGCACATCCTCCACGCGCAAGTTGCTCTCGGTTCGCGTGGACGCTACCCACGAAAGCTAACAGCCGCTCCTTAGGAGAACTCAAGCGGTTCCACTCCGCCCGGGCTGCGCGAGACTCCTCCAGGCGTCGCTCCACCACGGCTTCGGCGAGTTCTTCCTTGGTCCTGAAGTAGTAGTAGACATTGCCTACCGGCACGCGAGCCGCCTCGGCGATGTCCGCCAGACTCGTCTCTCGGAAACCGCGTTCATACGCCAGCTTCATCGCAGTCTCAATCAGCCGCGTTCGCTTGTCCGGTTGTGCCGTTCGCATATTCTCCGTCTCGGAACAGTTAGTTATGTAACTAACTCAAATCGTAAGCCCGATGCGCCCGTGTTGTCAACCCCCGCGATACGCTCTTGATTTCCTTGAGTAGACTGATCACGCCAACGTAAAAGCGGCGTCCTAAATATGCAGTCGGCAACGCAGTCTGTTCCGCCTTAGCATTGTGAGCTTGCCTGCTTGTCAGACGCTGAACCCAAACTGGGCCGAGCGCTGAACCCCACGGTATATTCGCTAGGCTTCTGTAACTTTTGTTGAGAAGTGGGAATCCAAACGATGAAGCCAGGAGCCTTAAATTCGGGATTTGTAAAGGTGATTCATGAGAGTCTCAGCTGCGGTCTTGCTCTTCATCAGCTTCTTTGCCTGGTTGAATGCGCAAGAGGGTTCATCGGCCAAGAGTGTCTCGGTGGTTGGACTTCCGGTCGGGCAGAAAGCGCCAGCATTTTCCATCCGTGACCAGTTTGGGCACGAGCAATCCAATGAGACGCTCAAGGGGCCGAACGGCACAGTGCTTCTCTTTTTCCGTTCCGCGGATTGGTGACCCTTCTGCAAAGCGCAGCTCGTGCAGCTGCAAAATGCAAAACAGAGATTTGAAGCCCAGGGCGTCAAGCTCGCGGCGATCAGTTATGACAGTCCAATGATCCTGAAGGACTTTGCCGGCCGGCATAACATCGAGTTTCCACTGCTTGCCGATCAAGATTCCCAAGTGATTCGCAGCTTTCATGTCCTTAACGCGCAGGCGGACGGCATGACCAAAGGAATGGCGCACCCTGGGTTCGTCTACATCGATTCGCAAGGCATTATTCGCGAGATGTATTTTGAGGCAAAGTACACGGACCGTTTCACGGCGAACAACGTCATGGGAAAGCTCTTTCCGGAACTAGGCGAAGAGGTAAGCCAGAATGTGGAAGCGCCTCATCTTCAACTCACCCTGGCCCAATCCGACCGCACGGTGGTCTCCGGCAACCGGGTAACTCTGGCCGCTGAAATCGAGCTTCCGCCGGGTATGCATGTTTATTCCCCCGGAGTAGCAGGATACAAGCCCATTCAGCTGGTCTTGCAACCCTCAGGAAAAATCCAGCTGTCACCCGTGAATTATCCGAGTCCCAAGGTTCTGTACCTGGAAGCCATCAAGGAACAGGTGCCGGTATTCGAAGGCAAGTTCCGTATCACGCAGGATGTTACGGTGCCTTTCTCCAAAGCGGGAGATGGGTTCCGCGCGGTCTTTTCGGCGGACAAGAAAATTTCAATTACCGGTGAATTGTTGTATCAAGCCTGTGACGAGACGACCTGTTATCGGCCGACGTCGGTGCCGGTAAAGTGGGAGTTGACGGTGCAGCCGCTCGACCTCCACCGATCTCCCGAAAGTATCCGTCACAAGTAGCTGCTGGCGGCGCATAGGCACTCCTGCAAGAATACGAGGTGAAGAGGGCGAAAAGCTGCGAATAGGACCAGCCTCGCCGCAGACTTAGCTATTTGCAGAACCCCAAAGACCGGTTTCAATACAGCGCAAAGCGATTTCAGCGACGCGCCGCAACTCTGCCCTTGTTGCCCCGTTGGCAGCTTGAACGCCAAGGCCCGCCATTACCGATGAGAGGTAGCGGGCAAAGTCTGCGGGCTGGATTTCTGCAGGGAGTTCGCCTTCTGACTGCGCTTGTTGCAGGCGCTTCTTCAAAGCCGCTTCACCGCTTTTTCTCCAATCGATCATCGCCTGCTTCACCGGCTCCGCATCTGTGCCACAGGCCATTGCGCCTTGGATCGAAAGGCAGCCCCGCGGATTAGCGGGTGACGAGA
>Ga0210384_10000607_pt1 | contig 54129 bp, 44 predicted proteins | sample IncBWH2MmetaG_FD_160574 | JGI IMG/M metagenome (GOLD analysis project Ga0210384, IMG submission 160574) | Forest soil microbial communities from Barre Woods Harvard Forest LTER site, Petersham, Massachusetts, United States - Inc-BW-H-2-M | ecosystem: Environmental > Terrestrial > Soil >...
GGGCAGAGCCGTGCAGCACCTCTCTCTGCGAATTTGCCCGGTCGCCCACACGCACTTCCTGCACCGCGCCATGCAAAGTACCCGCGGCGTCCATCGTCAGCTTCGCGGAGCGCCGGATACCAGTCATTGTGGCCGGCAGCATGGGTAGCTTTACCAGTTCCCCGCCCTCCGGACCTACCAACAAGCCATAGTTCTCCTGCAAATATCCGCCGAGCTGACCAAACGGAGTCAACTCATTCGTGGGATCAAAAAATAGGATTCTCCCTAGCTTCGGGTGTTGCATCGTCGCAACAAGAGACGAGTCGTTGATGCCATCGGGTAGACGAATGGCGATGATCACGTGATTAAAGCTACCTTTGTGGGCCGGCATCGATGGCATGACGGATCCGCGATCGGTGTTGATGATCACTGGATAGGAATCGAGACCAATTTCCTTCAACATGGAGCCCATAAGTGTTGCTTTGTCTTTACAATCGCCGTACTTGTGGGTAAAAACTTCCTGCGCCGCATGGGGCTGCCATCCCCCAATTCCCAGTTGAATGGCGACGTAGCGGATATCATGCTGCATGAATTTCGCTAGCGCTCTCATCTTTTCCAAGGGGGTGGGAAGAGACGCAGTGAGGGCCAGGGCCTTCTCCTTCAACTCTGGAGAAGAATCCTGTCTTCCCCTAAGCAATCCTGTGTACCAAGTCCCCAGCTCAGCCCAATTCTCGAATCCTTTCTGCTGTGCTGCCCCAGCGGGCGGAAACAACGCAATTAACATTTGCCCAGCGACGGCGCTCCAGGGAGGCATGTCTTCTTCCCATTTAATCGCTTTCACATCACTGATCACCCACTGCCATTGATTGTTTCCCGCCGAGACCGGTTTGACTTCTGGGTAGTTCATCCAGGACGCCTTGTATTCCCAATCTGGTGGCAATTGCAGTGTGTAGTGGGCTTCTCGCGCTGGAATCGTGTATTGGAACACCCACTCATCTTGCTGCACGTAAGGGCGGACCTCTTGTTCGATCTCGTAACCAACAATGTTGCCAGGATCAGCGGCAGGAATCTGCAGGATCTTCTCGCGTATATCTGTCATCAACTCACTGTCGGCGACTATAGCTGTTTCCACGGCGTCCTTTTCCTTGACCTCGTAGTCCTTCCCTTGCGCGGGAATGCACCAGCCGCGCATGCCTGTAATCCGAGTTTCGGAATCAAAGTCGGCGCGAATAATGCCGTAGCCTTTGCCATCAGGCCGCAAAATCTTGTAAGCCGCGCGTCGAATGTTCTTGATCTTTCCATTGGGAGCTACGTTTAGGATCTCTTCTGAATAAAGCTGCACAGCATCAGTCTTCTCGTCGTGCACCGGCAAGGGCACGCTGACCAGCGCGTGCATCCAGGCGGGGGCATCACCGGCTCTCGCGAGCGGAGAACCCACCATGAGTCCCGCGAAGATGACGGTACAGAAAAAGACGGTCCGCACTTGAGCCGCGAACGGCGCGCTAGATGCGTTGCAGGACAATTTGCTCTTCATCATCGGTCCTCACTAATTCAAAAAAGCTTCTAAGCGCCAGATAGTACTTAGGTTCCAGTTGTAAGATATCCACTTTGAGATCTCGGCTCACGTGCACGGCCGTCTTCTTGTTTTCAGCTTTCAGCGAATATGCGATGATTTTCGCGTCCTTGGCCTTCTCGGTGGGAACGCTTTGTACCTCCCAACCCAGCGGCAGATCGATGGTCACGTCATCGATTTCCTCGTAGGGATATTGAAAATACACGGGGTGGAGTCGATTTGTATGTTCGAAGGTGTGCTTTTCGACGTTGCCGAACAGTGCTGCAGCAAGAACCGTGCGGTGGCCCGCACCGGAAGCCCAACCCTGAACCGTCAGTTTGTACTCCGCGACAAGGGTCGGAGAAGAACTATTCCAATCAGGCTTATTCGTTAGTTCGACCTCAGCTCCGACGGGAATGTACTCTTTCACCTGATTTTCGAGAAAGAGCTTGTGGTGAGCATCATCCTCGTTGCGCTCCTCCGTCCTACGCCAAAGTGCAGCCAGGCCTGAGAATGTGACTGTGAGCTTTCCTTCAAGCGATCCCTCCTCGGTCAGCTTCAACTCCGCCTTCCGCTCGACACGAGACGTCGAGCTTGCGGGCAGTGGCGTCTCTATCCAGGTTCCCCCGTCCTTGTCCAGTCTTAGGCCAGGTACTCCGGTTTCTGGCCAGGGTAGCACCCCGAATGGAGCGAATTTCGTGCCTGGATCACAAAACACGTCTTTGCCGTCTAATTTCACCAGGATCAAGTTGTTATTCATCTCGAAGCTGTTCATCAGTTTCTGATGAAAGAAGTGGTTGCTGCGATCCGAGATCATAACCGGATACGCCTCGAATCCTGCAGCTCGGGCAAGCGCTAAGAAGAGCCAATTGATCCCGCCGCCGTAACTGTAGCCGAGCTTCCAGATATCCTCGACGTTGTTTAGATCCTTGCGTTTCTCGCGTTTTTGCTCCTGTCCTGTTTTCTCTACCTCGTAGGCCAAGTTTCGAACCTGCTGCGCCCGTGCGTAAATTTTCTGTAACTTGACCTCTGGCGCATCATTCGGAGCCACGATCTCCGAAACGGCCTGCTCCATCGCTTTGCGTTTTGATGCATAGGATTCAATGGAACTGTTTTCTCTCTTGCCGTATTGCTTCCAAAACTTGTCTGAGTCTTTTTCCAGACTGCTGGAATAGATGAAAGTCGCCCTGGCCTTCAATTCGTTTTCTGGAGGCATATAGTCTTCAATCGGGAATGCTGGAATATTCTGTACCTCGAGTCGAATAGCGCCTGTTTCGTCCTTAGGTGCCTCCGTACCTGGCGGCAAGTTCGTCCAACTCCAAGTCACAGCCCAATTCTGATTAGGGATCAAGCTGAATTTGGCACGCTTTGTGAACAACTCTTCACTCAGGGTCCAGCTAGAGTCGTAAAGTCGAGATTGCTCCCACTCATAGTCGTATCGATATTCGATGATGCTGCCTACTTGTACATCCGGCAAGGTAAACGTCTTGGCAAGAATCTTTACCCCTCTCGCTTTGACGATGGTTTTCTCGTAGACCTTACCGTCAAACTCGGCGACGCTTCCATCCGGCCGGATGGTCCTTGCCTTGATTCCGCGAACACTCTCGCGATCCTTGGAAAAAGGGATCTCTATGTCCGCGTTTTTTCGCCCCTCCTCGGTAAGAATCTTGATGCGCGCGTAGTTGTTTTCGAAACCGGTCTTATCGTTGCGATCCACTTGCCGATACAGGTAAATTGCAGGCGCGCCTGGTGCTTTCGGTTCAGCCGTCATCTTCAATTCCTCCGGCGAAACCGGCTCCCAAGAATCGCCCGCATATACGGGACGAACGCTGAGACCAACGATGAGGAGCAGAGCACAATTCAAAGCCAGCGCGTTGATCTTAGTCACCAAGCAGAAGCCTCCATAGTCGCGGCATTCGGGAAAATGAAGCCTTTCCCGCGATCCCTTTGCCCCAAACCGAGCGAGCAGAGGTCGACATCCAAATCTACAGGAAAGGCGCGTTTCGATCTTGTGATTTCTACGGATACTTGTAAAGACTGTTCGCTCTGCTAGTTACGGCCGCCCAAACACCCTGATTTTCTTGCCGTAAGGTTGCCGGGTAGAGATTCCAGCCATGGTAAGATTCCTCGCAACCATGACGGCCAGCACTCCCCACTCTCATTACGCGCTCGGCAATGCCGATGCCGAGCATGAGCGCCTGATCTGGCAGGCTGCGCGTGTTGCTCCCACTACCGAAAGGTTGTTTCGCGAGGCAGGCATTGGACCTGGGCAACGTGTCCTGGATATCGGCTCCGGCGTTGGAGATGTAGCGCTGCTCGCGGCCCGGCTGGTTGGTCCTTCGGGCGAGGTTGTGGGTATCGAACGAGATGCGAAGTCGATCGCTCGGGCTCGCGCTCGGGTAGCCGAGACCGGACTCCTCAATGTAAGCTTCACCCAAACCGATGTCAGCCAAATTCCGGACAACAAACCCTTCGACGCCGCTGTAGGCCGTTTCATTTTGATGTTTCTTCCTGATCCAGTTGCAGTCGTACGCTCCTTCTCCCGGTTAATTCGTCCTGGCGGGGTCGTCGCTTTCCAGGAACCCTCGTGGGCGCCTGCTCTGGCGCTTTTAGCCCCCTTGCCCCTTTGGTCTGCAGCCGCTTCCTTAGTCCATGAGACGTTCCTGCGCTCAGGAGCTAATCCCGAGCTGGGGACCGCTCTTTACCAGGTCTTTGAAGGCGCGGGGCTGCCCAGAGCTACCATGCGTTCGGAAATGTACCTTGGGAAGAACTCGGATATCGCGCAATGGTACTCCGATATTGTCTGCACATTGCGGCCACAGATGCAGCAGTTCAACCTGCCCCTGGAATCGGTGGGGAGTCTCGATACGCTCATGGAAAGACTGCAAGCTGCGGTGGAGGCCTCGAAGTCCGTTGTCTCCCTGCCGGCTTTCGTTGGAGCCTGGTCTCGCAAAGCTTAGCCCGTCTGGCCGCGAGCTCTTTTCGGGAGCAGCGTCAAGAACACCGCCGACACCAACATCGAGACTCCGACAAAGACAAGCCCCCAATGTAAGTTGCCAGTTCGGCCTTTGATGAAGCCAATCGCGAAAGGCCCGACAAACCCGGCAAGATTCCCAATCGAATTGATAAAGGCAATTCCCGATGCTGCCGCATACCCCGTCAAAAACTCACTTGGCATCGACCAAAAAGGACCGAAGAAGCTATACGCCCCTGCAGCCACCATCGCCAGCGCGAGCATTGACAGCATAGGCGAAGACGTCATGCTTAGTAGGAGCCAGCCGATTCCTCCCGCCAGCACAGCAATCGCCGCATGAAAACGCCGCTCATGTGTCCGATCCGAACTGCGAGACACCAGCACCATGCTGACCAGGCCCACCACTTGAGGAATGACTACGAGCCAGCCCACTACAGTGTTGGAGTAGTGGCTGGACAGCGCTTTCACTACCTGCGGCATCCAGGAGCTGAGGGAGTACAAACCGATCAGGGCGGTGAACTGAATCCACCCCAACTGCCACACCCTCAAGTTGAGGAAGGTCCCTGCCATCGAAATCTGGTGTTCTCCAATCTTCTTCTTCGTTTCCTGCGCAAGCTCCTCGAGAATCCAGGCTTTCTCCTCCGGCGCGAGAAACTTTGCCTCCGTCGGACGTTCCGGTAGCACGAAGTACGCGAGCACCCCGCATACGACTGCGGGGATAGCCTCCAAAACCAGCAACCAACGCCAACTACTCACCCCCAGCCAGTGCACCTGGTCGAGGATGATTCCGGAAATCGGACCGCCTACGATACTGGTCACAGGCACTCCGATTAGAACAATCGCTATGGCCTGTGCCTGTTCGCGCTGCCGAAACCAGCGGGTTAGATACAAAACAACTCCCGGGTAATACCCTGCTTCTGCCACGCCCAGCAAAAAACGCGCGACATACAGCTCGCGCACGTTGTGCACAAAGCCCGTAAGCATGGCGACAATTCCCCAGGTGATCAGAATCCGGGCAATCCAGATGCGAGCGCCGACTTTGTACAACAACAAGTTGCTGGGAACTTCAAACAGGACGTAGCCAAAGAAAAAGGTTCCCACCAGCAACCCAAACTGCTGGCTCGAGATTCCCAGCTCCTTGTTCATCGTCAGCGCGGCAAACCCAATATTGAAGCGATCGAGATATGCCACCACGTACAGCAGGAAGATGAACGGCAGTATCCTCCATTGCATCTTCCGAATGGTCCGTGCACCCAGTGAGGAGGTATCTGCGACGATCGTGTTCATCGGTCTCCGTTCATCTCGTCTTTACAGCTTTACAGCGGCAGCCACGTTCCAATTCCCCGCTCCAGCGCTCGCGCATAGATTAGGGGCGCGGTGGCAATATCATCGAGCGCAATACCGAGATTGCAGGCGAAAGTGCGTTCCTGTGGATTTTCCCTTCCCGGCTTTTTTCCGGTTACGAGTTCTCCAAGGTCCGCATAAATGGGTGGGATGTCCTGGAAAAATCCGAGTTTGCGGTAGTACTCAATCTGCGGAACGTCATCGGTGCAGAATTTGCCGGCTTCTCGAAGAGCATCGGGATACCAGTAAGAGTCGAAATCCACCAGCGAGGCGAACGCGCCTTCGTCGAGCCAGCCCGGCTGGATGGTCGCGTGCGGTTTCCGCAAGATGGGTCCGGCAGTGACGACGATATCGCAATCGGAAACCGCTAACTTCGGGTCGCTCACCGCGATGACTTCCATCCCGAGCGAAGAACCCATTTCTTGCGCGTAGGCAGCGCTACGACTAGGATCGGTGTCGTAGGCAAAAGCCTTCTTGAGTGGGAATGAGACCTTAAGCGCTTCCAGGTTGCTCTGGCCTTGTACACCACAGCCCAGAATGCCGACGGTTTCCGATTCCGTCCGCGCCAGATACTTCGCTGCAAGCGCCGTGGCGGCGCCGGTGCGTTTCGCGGTAATCCAAACACAATCCATGACCGCCAGCGGCAACCCTGTTTCGAAATCATTCAGCATCAGCAATCCAGTCACATAGGGCAGGCCGCGGCGGCTGTTTTGCGGATAGCCCGCTACCCACTTCATCCCCGCCGCATTCCGCGCTGGAATAGATGCTGGCATGGCATGAATGAATGCATCGGGCTGAGTGTGAATGCCAATCTTTGGAGGCATCTCTACGCGGCCCTCGCCCTTCTCGCGAAACGCTGCCTCCAACGCGGCGATGATCTCCGCCATGCCGAGGCCTATGGCCTGCACGTCGGCCTGCGACAGATAAAGCAGTTTCGTTCCGAGGTGTGGGTTGGTCATGCTGTCTTTCCGCCTCTTACATAGAAGCTGCTGGCATCTCGTTAAATCGATACGGTTCAGTGGGCGTGAGGTAACTCACGATTCCAGTCACTGCAAAATTGACGCACAGTGCAATGAATCCAGCATTTACGCCAAAATATGGGTCGCGGTTACTGAGCATCAAAAACGCGAGGAGGGCAATCCCCGCCACCAATCCCGCAAAAACGCCGGGCATCGTCACTCGCCTGGAAAACAATCCCAGTACCACACCCGGGAAAAACTGCGCCACGCCCGCATAACCCACAAGCAAAAGAGATACCAAACTAGCGGAGCTATGAATGGCGGAGAATAGAGCTGCGGCGGTGACTACCAACACCATCACCCGTGCCAGCAACGCTACGCCTCGATCCGTCATATTCGGAGCGAAGATGGCTCGGCAGATATTCTTGGCAAACAACGTGGCCGCCGTAAGGATCAGGATGGCCGACGGCACCATCGCCGTCAGAGCGCCTGCGCCTCCGATCAAGCCCAGGAACCAAGGGGGGAAGGTCTTCCTCACTAGTGTCAACAAAGAAAGATCCCCGTTGTTCAGTCCCGGCAGCACCAGGAATGCGGTCAGGCCGACAAACAGCATCAGGGGCATCGTGATGCTATACAGCGGCATCACGACTGCATTCCGGCGCAGCGTATCGCCGCTCTTGGCCGTATAGCTGGCGCCAAAGTTCTGCGGCCACATAAAGAAGCCCAACGCTGTGAGCAACACAGACGACACATACCAGGAGTGGCCGAGGTTCTTGGTCGCGCCCGGCATCAGCAGGTGATCCGGCTTGGCGTGGATCACCGCGGCAAACATTGGCCCGATCCCGCCGAAATAGATATACGGTAGCGCGATCCCTACGAACACCGCGGCAAACAACAGCAGAACATCCTTCAGAACGCTGACCCACGCTACTCCCCGCACACCGCTGACAAACACGAAAGCAGCCACGAGCGTAAACGCGCATAACATGGCGGGAGTGCGTCCGATCCCGCCAAAACTCGCCACCTCCACAATAATCCCCAGCCCGGTCAGTTGAAGTTGCAGGTATGGAACGATGAAGATCACGCCCACCAACGCCACGAACGCCGCCAGATGCTTACTCCCATAGCGCGCCAGAAAGAAATCCGCTTGAGTCTGCAACTGGTATTTTTTCCCCACCTCCCAAACCAGCGGCAAAATGTAAAATGAAACGAGAAACGCGAGCGGCTGGTAGCCAAGAATGTACAATGCGGGTCCGCCTTTGGAGTACGCCCACCCGCTGGCGCCCAAAAACGTGAACGTTGTGTAAACCTCACCCGCCATGAGCAGCCACATCAGCACCGTGCCAAATCCACGGCCACCGACAGTCCACTGTTCCAAATCCATCTTGTGACGGGAACCGGCGTAGAAACCAATGAACGAGCCCACTCCGACAATACTGAAGATTATCGTCAGGGCGATTGCGCTGGGAGTCATAGCGGACCACCTTCGTCGCTGCTACGACGTGGCGGCACCGGATCGCGCGGCGACTCCAGTCGGTATGCGCCCCACAGGAAGAGCGGCGTAATCAGAATCCACAAGATAAGCCAGAAGAAATTGAAAGGCAGGCCCAGAACAATGGGATCGATACGGTCCCAGAGCGACACGGAAAAGCACGTCGCGACGAAAGGAGCTAGACCCAGCAGAATCGCTCCCCACGATGGCCTTCTCACTGAGCGGCTCCGCGCGCGGCATCCAGGGGATTGCCGATTTTCAGACTAAGAATTAGACTCCCCGCCGCCAAATACGCGAATGCGATAAATGCGAAGCTGGCGCTCAGTGAGTGAGTTCGTACATTGAGAAACCCGATCATCTTGGGCCCAACAAGTCCGCCCATCTGCCCGATGGAATTGATGAGCCCGAAAGTGGCAGCGGCCGCCGACTCCCCGAGCATGATCGTCGGTATCGACCAAAAAACTGGATAGTAGGCGTAGAAGAAACCGCTTCCCATCAGCAAGAATAAGATCGCTAAAGGGGCATCGCTCCGTATGAGGATTGACAAGCCCCACATCAGTCCAGCAGCACCGAGCGGAATCGCCGAATGCCAGCGCCGCTCCCCTGTCTTATCCGAGTGCCATCCATTGATCAGCATACCGGCAATGCCGATCAGAGCCGGGAGCAGCAACAATGAAGTTACCGTCCTGTCAGGGAGCCCCGAAAGGCGCTTTACGAAAGTTGGTATCCAATAGATGCTCCCGAGAGATCCCGCGAGAGCCAGGAACCATACAACAATCAACCATAGGACGTGCGGCTCGGAGAACGCTTCCCAAATCGTGTGGTCGCGGACTTTCTTTTTCGCCTGGAGCTCCGCCCGCAATTCGCCCACAAGCCAGTCGCGTTCATCCGCAGGCAGCCAGCGTGCCTGAGCAGGCCAGTCCGTCAGGTAAAAGACTGTGATGATCCCCAGTAGGATGGCGGGAACTCCCTCTAAAATAAAAAGCCAGCGCCATCCGGCCAGACCCCGCCAATGGACTCCCAACAACCAGCCCGCCAAAGGCGCGCTAACCAAGGAAGCGGCGGGCACTGCCGCATATAAGCACGCAATGGCACGGCTGCGATCCCGCGCGCAGAACCAGTGCGTCAGGTAAACGATCATTCCGGGGAAAAAACTTGCCTCGGCAACTCCCAGAAAGAAACGGATCACATAGAACTGTCCCGCGCTATGCACGAAGCCCGTCAGCATCGACACCAATCCCCACGAGATCATGATGCGAGCAATCCATTTCCGCGCGCTCCAGCGCTCAACGATGACAGCACCCGGAATTTCAAACAGAACATATCCGACGTAGAACACGCCCACGCCGAGACCATAGACGCCGTCACTGAAGCCCAAATCGGCGCTCATCCGCAGATTCGCAAAAGAAACGTTGACGCGGTCGATGTAGTTCACGATGTAGATGAGGAAAACAAAAGGAAGCAGACGGTACGCGACACGCCGCCGTACCCGGCTGCCAACATCCAGCAGTAGGCTCATAGGCATGGCCGAATTCGTGCCGCTCGTTTCTTTAAGGCCTTCACTTCACCGCCACCGATCCCACATTGGCTTACAATCTTTCCGCAGATTTCTCGCCTAACAGGCTCGGGCATAGTTAGGTCCGGGGAAGCTTACCACACGATCTTCCGAAATCAACCGGAGGAGAGGATTCAGATTCGCGCTCTCGCGCGCCTTGTTATACTCTCGCTTCATGTTGCAGGAGAGCCGATTGCAAGAAGATCAACTACGGGAAACCCTGGCGAGCGGTAGCGCCCTGACCGATGCCGCGCTGGAGCGCCTGATTCCGGCAGCGACACAACGTCCTGCATCGATTCACCAGGCAATGCGGCACAGCGTATTTGCCGGGGGTAAGCGCTTGCGTCCGATACTCTGCATGGAGGCGGGGTGCATGGTTGTGGGGTCTCTACCCGCCGGGATTGAGGATTTGGGCGCGGCGCTGGAGATGCTGCATACGTACTCGCTCATCCACGACGATCTTCCTGCGCTCGACAACGACGATCTGCGCCGGGGCCGACCTACCTGCCATAAAGTGTTTGGAGAAGCCACTGCGATTCTTGCAGGCGATGCCTTGCAGACGCAGGCCTATGAAGTTCTGGCAGAGTTGCGTTGTCCGGCAGAAGCGCGTGTGCGAATCATTGCCGAAATCGCACGGGGCACCGGAACCGTCGATGGCATGATCGGAGGTCAGGTTGTGGATCTCGAAGCCGAACACACTCGTCCGGATGCGGCAACCCTGGAATATATCCATCGCGCGAAAACGGCGGCATTGATTACCGCAAGCCTGGTGAGCGGGGGCCTCTTTGCCGGGGGGAACGAAGATTCAATCACGCGCTTGCGGACATTTGGGCTATCCGTCGGACTGGCATTCCAGATCGTGGACGATGTCCTGGATGTTACGCAGTCCTCCGAGCAGTTGGGCAAAACCGCAGGCAAAGACACGGCCGCTGAGAAAGTAACTTTCCCGTCACTGTATGGCATTGAAGAATCCTTGCGGCGCGCGGATTCGCTTGTGAGTAACGCATTCGCCGCTCTCGAGCCCTTTGGCGAGCGAGCGGAGACGTTGAAAGCTCTGGCACGGTATTTAGTCGAACGGAAAAAGTAGACGGAGATCACTTCACCTTGCTCGATTTTCTGGCAATCTCTCTAGGCGCAATCGCAGGCGCGAACGCCCGCTACTGGATGAGCCGATCCGCGCTCCGGCTGCTCGGCCCAGTGTTTCCCTACGGAACGCTCGCCATCAATGTGCTGGGCAGTTTTGTGCTCGGATTTTTCATGGTATGGACCATGGAACGCGTGATGGTCGATCCCCGCTGGCGCTTGCTGATCGCAGTTGGATTCTGCGGCGGGTTCACCACCTTCTCCAGCTATGCTTTCGAGAGCATAGCGCTGATGGAACAAGGCCAGTGGCTGTTGATGGCGGCCAATATCGTCTCCAACAACCTGCTTTCTCTCGCAGCGGTACTGGCGGGCATGGCGCTGGCTCGGCTGCTATAAGATCGGCTGCTGTAGAATCCGGGCATGGCGATCCAGGTCACTCTCTATTTGAATGAAGCGGATCAGTGGCACCACAAGCCGCTCTATCTGGAAATCCTGAACTACTTGCGCAAAGAGAACGTCGCCGGCGCGACAGCCTTCCATGGTGTTGCTGGATTCACCGGGCGCGCACGAGTAGCGACCTCACATCTGGTGGACGTGGGGGGAAAGTTGCCCGTGGTCGTCACGTTCGTGGACACAGATGAGCACGTGAACTGCGTTCTGCCCACGCTGCGCGAGATGGCCGCGCACAGGCTGATCGTGCGGGAGAATGTGGTGATTGAGCAAGGCAGCCTGGACTGAGAGCTTCGATTTAAACAACATGAGCACACTACCCCTCGACATACTAGCCATCGCCGCCCATCGCGACGACGTGGAGCAAACCTGCGGCGGTACTCTGCTGAAGATGGCGCAACGCGGATATCGCACCGGTATTCTCGATCTCACGCAAGGCGAGATGGGAACCCGCGGCACCGCCGACGACCGCGCCCGCGAAGCCGGAGACGCAGCCCGCATCCTGCACGCGGGATGGCGCAAGGCGCTCGACATCCCCGATGGCCGCGTCGAAAACACCTGGGAGAACCGCCTGAAGGTGGCGCGGGTGATCCGCGAGACGCAGCCGCGCGTGGTGATCCTTCCCTACTGGCAGGCGCGGCATCCGGACCACGCGACGGCGTCCATGCTAGGGTACGAAGCCTGCTTTCTTTCCGGGCTGAGGAAGCTCGGAATTGAGGGCGCGCCGCATCGCCCATACAAGATTGTGTATGCCTCGCTCTACCACGATGTTCGCCCCAGCTTCGTCGTCGACATTGGCGAGCAGTTCGAGACACGTATGCAATCGCTATTCGCTTACAAGTCGCAGTATGAGGACCAGGCGGCAGGCAGCGGCGATTTCCCCGCCCACGCAGAGATTCGTAAGCGCGTCGAGGCGATGGCACGTTTCTACGGAATGCTCGCCGGCGTAGAGTTTGGCGAACCCTTCGTCCAGAAGGAAGTGGGACTGGTGGAGGACCTGCTGCTGGTGCCGGTGAAGTCAATCTAGAAATTGAATTGTCATCCCGAGCGACGCGGGGGATCTGCTCTTCGTTGAACACGAAAAGCCACGTTCCGAATTTATCGTTCTTCCCAAGCAAGCCTTGTGTGGTATCGTTTCCGCGTGAGCGATCCCACTTTCAACAACCCCAGCCCCCAGTTCGGCACCGCCGAATACGTCGGAACCCAGGGCAACGATCATTGCCAATTCTGCCACCAGCCAATCGTAGGCGCCTACTACCGCGTCCATGACTCCATGTCGTGTCCCGCCTGCGTGGACAAAGTACGCGCTGAATTGGCCAAGGACACCCACGCCGCGTACATGCGCGCGCTTTTATTTGGGATTGGTGCGGCCATCGTCGGCATGATCCTCTACGCAACGTTTGAGATCATGACTGGCCTCATCATCGGCTACGTTTCACTGGCCGTCGGGTGGATGGTGGGCACGGCCATGAAGAAAGGTTCGGGCGGTGTGGGCGGGCGGCGCTACCAAATCACCGCGGCGCTGTTGACCTACGCCGCCGTCTCCTTGGCTGCCGTCCCAATCTGGATTCACTACGCCATCGAACACCGGCAAGCACACGTCCAACAGGAGCAAACAAAATCGCAGCTCGCTGACGAGCAAAAACAACTCGAGAACGAATCCGGCCAACAAAACCAGAACACCGCAGCAGATACTCCGGAACCCACTGCGATAACACCAAAGGCTCCTCAGCAGAGTCGTTTGGAAGCCATAGGCTATCTGGCGCTGCTCGGCATAGCCTCTCCCTTCGTAGAGATTTGGGAGGGTGGCCCCAGTGCCGGCTGGATGATCGGCATCTTCATCCTCGGCATCGGTATTAGGATCGCCTGGCGGCTCACCGCTGGCGTGCGCGTCGCCATCTACGGACCCTTCGACGCCCTCGCGCAGCCGACCCGCTAAAATACAAGCGTGTCCACCCTTACTCCCGAACTGATCCGCAATTGCCGCCGTTGTGGCCGCGACCTTAACCTTGGAGCCTTAGTTTGCGAGAATTGCCAGGCTCTGGTTCACTCCGAAGAACTCGACCGCCTAGCCGACGGCGCCAAGGTGTTGGAAGCGAAAGGCCAACTCCGCGAAGCCCGTGAACAATGGCTGATGGGCCTACGCTTTCTGCCGCCCAACTCCCGCCAAGCCGACTGGATCTACGAACACACCCGCGCCCTTGCCCTAAGAACGGAACAAACAGAGAACCAGTTCCAACCAACTCCGAAACCCGAAGACAATCAGTGGGCCAAGCGCCTTGGCCCGCTCGGGCCAATTGCTATCTTGTTAGCCAAGGGCAAATTCCTCCTCACTGCCCTCTTCAAGCTCAAATTTCTATTCAGTTTTGCCGCATTCTTCGGCGTCTACTGGGCCCTATGGGGTCCGAAATTCGGCATTGGGTTTGCCGTGATGATTTTGATTCACGAGATGGGCCACTACATCGACATCAAGCGCCGAGGCCTTCCCGCCGAGATGCCCGTATTCCTTCCCGGCTTCGGAGCCTACGTCCGCTGGCAAGCTCTCGGCGTCTCGCGCGAGACGATAGCGGCCGTCAGCCTAGCCGGACCACTTGCCGGATTCCTCGCCGCGCTAGCCAGCGCAATTCTGTGGTGGCAAACCGGCAACCCGCTCTGGGCCGCTCTGGCCCGGTCCGGTGCAGCCCTGAATCTGCTCAACCTAATTCCCGTCTGGGCACTCGATGGAGGCCAAGCAGCAAAAGCCCTCAGCAAAACCGAACGCATCGTGCTCCTGACGGCATGTCTAGCCTTGTGGCTCTTAGTAGGAGAAGGTATGTTCTTCCTCGTGGCCCTCGGCGCCGGATATCAAATCTTCTTCGCCGGAGATCTCCCCGCCCATCCCAGCCGGAAGACGATCATCTACTTCATCGCAGTACTAACCGCGCTCGGTGTACTACTGCGCTTTCTGCCCGGACAGGGTTTCGGCATGCGTTAGTGCCCCGTGACTGTAGGAAGTTAGGTACAGCCAGCATCCGGCAATGCACATGTAGGGGCAGGCGCCCTCGCCTACCCGCGTTGGAATCATCTTATAGTCCCGGTACTAGTTCTTCACGGCGACCGTAACCCCATCCCGAAGCGGTAAGAGCACCGGATAAAAATCCGGAGAGGCATAAAGCAGCCGGTTAAACTCCTGCACGCCTGCGGTAGCTTTGTCCTCCGGCACGGCTGCGGCCGCTACCTTGCCACTCCACAATGTGTTGTCGGTGATGAAGAGGCCCCCCTTGCGTAGCCGGGGAGCGATGAGCCGCAGAACGCGCGGGTAATCGTGCTTATCCACGTCGTTGAAGATGATGTCGAACTGCTCTTTCTGTTCGGAGAGAATTTCAAGGGCGTCGCCCGTATGAATGGTGATGCGCGAGGTAACCCCAGCGCGATCAAAGTAGCTACGCGCTTTGTCGGCGTTTTTGCGGCTGCCGTCCGTATACACCACACGACCAGTCTCGCCAACCGCCTGTGCCCACCAGATCGTGGAATAGCCGATGGCCGATCCCAACTCGAAAACACTCTTAGCGTGGATCATCGTGGCCAACTGGTGCAACAGACGCCCCACGGCGGGGCCAACGATTGGGACGTCGTTTGCCGTCGCTTCCGCTTCCATTTCCGCCAACACCTCATCGCGTGCTGGCAACAACGAGTAGAGATACTCATCCACGCGATCCGCGATGATGCCGCGACTGCTGCGCCAGTCCCCTCGTACAGATGGCCGTGAAACGTCCGAAGTTTGTATGTCTTCTAGCATAAGCTCTCCATAATTCAGACTCCTTCAATCTGCAATTCTACGAGATCGTGACGCCAGGCGTCATCTCAACAACCTCGACATCCGGCGCAAGCTTCTGCAATTCGCTGGGTCGCCCAGTCAGTGGCGGGAAAGTGCCGAAATGCATGGGGATCGCGTATTTCGGCTTCAGCAGCTTGCAAGCATACGCAGCTTCGCGAGGGGACATGGTAAAGAGGTCGCCAATTGGCAGCATCACGATTTCCGGGGTATAGAGTTCCCGAATGATGTGCATATCGCCGAAGACGTTGGTATCGCCCGCATGGTAAATCTTGACGCCATTCTCAAACTCCATGACGTAGCCGACGGCCTCGCCGCCGTAGATGATCTCGTCGCCATCCAGAATGCCGCAGGAGTGGTCGGCATGAACCATGGTGACTTTGACCCCAGCGACAGTTTGCGTGCCGCCCTTGTTCATGGGCGAAGTCTGCTGTGCACCCTTTTTCTTAAGCCAAGCGCAAAGTTCGTAGATGCCGACGCACACAGGATTGTGTTGTTTTGCGATGGTGACGGCGTCGCCGATGTGATCCTGGTGGCCATGAGTGCAAAAAAGCGCGTCGGCCTGTTTCACGGCCTTGTCTTTCTCCGGACACATGGGATTCCCCATGACCCAGGGATCGACATAAATCGTCTTGCCGGCTGGTGTCTGAATGCGGAAGCTGGCATGGCCGAGCCAAGTAAGTTGGATGCCGTGCAGGTTCATAGGAAAGTTTCCAGTTTTACATTTTATTGAAAATTGCGCATAGCTATGGCACCAATCAGTACAAGAATTGTCATTCCGAGCGTAGCGAGGAATGACAATAGGGTGGAAGGGCCAAACTACTGCGACTGCATCCATCCCCGGTATCCGCCTTCCAGGGAGATCACGTACTTAAAGCCCATCTTTTTGAGCATCCAGCCAGCCAGCGCGGAGCGGCTTCCCCCGCCGCAATAGAGAACGATCTTCTTGTCTTTGTCGGTCGTGACCTGGTCAATACTCAGCTCAAGAATTCCGCGCGGGATGGCCACCGCATTGGGAATCGTCCCATGAGCGGACTCTTCCCTCTCGCGCACGTCAATCAGTGCAAAGTCTTCCCCTGAGCGCTGCAAGAGGCGCAGGTCGTCCGACGTAATTTCCTCAATTTCCTTTTTAGCTTCGTTACAGAGCGCGTTAAATTCGGGAAGGGCCATGACGTCTCCTGGAGTGAGATAGCAATTGTAGTTACCCAACGGTCGTCGCCGCAACGCCGACAGGTCATGAGTTTGTCGGCTGCATCATTCCGAATAGCCGGGAATCCGGATGTCTACCAGTTCGGCCTGCAATGCAGCGTCCATGGGTAGTGGTGCAGTTCAAATATTTATTCAAGATTGTCATTCCGAAGCGCGCAGTATCGCGCGAGGAATCTGCTCTTTGGCAGGCAGAAGCAGATTTCTCGCCGATTAAACTGGCTCGGAATGACAATGCTGACGGAGCGCTTTTACCAAACTACACCACTACCCAGCCATGACCACCTTTGTTCCCACTAATACGCTGAAGATACAATCGTTGCTATGAAACCTTCTGCATACGCCATTCTTGCAGCTGGATGGCTTGTCTGGATGGCGCCTTTCGTATTATTCCAACGAAGCGCTGAGCGGGCCAGTGAACTCGATCGCCGAGCCCGATGGGGCATACTGCTCGTAGCAATCGCGTACTCATTGCTGTGGCAGAGTAAGTTTTGGGAAAGATCAGTAGAGGGTTGGCAGATTGCGCTCTCTATCCTATTTTTTCTACTTGCGGCTCTTCTTTCCTGGACCGCCAAGCACGCGCTCGGACGACAGTGGCGAATCGACGCCGGCCTCAACCCCGACCATGAACTTGTGACTTCGGGACCTTATCGGGTGGTGCGTCATCCCATTTACACATCGATGCTGTGTGTTCTGCTTGGTACGGGAGTCATTGTCACACCCTGGTGGTTGCTCTCGCTCGCTCTCTTGGTCTTTCTCGCAGGCACCGAGATTCGCGTGCGAATTGAAGACCGGCTGCTGAGTTCGCACTTCGGCGACCGGTTCCGTGACTATCAGCACAGCGTTCCCGCGTACCTTCCCTTCGTAAGGTAATCCAGCCGAATCGACGTCGCACCGGGTTTCTTTCGTGAGTTGGAGTTAACAAGTTGGGGTTAAGATAATGGCCGATGGTCGAGCTTAAGATTCTTTTCACACGCGAACAAATCGCCCAGCGAGTGGCGGAACTCGGCGTGCAGATCACACGCGACTTCGCGGGAGAACCTGTCATCCTCGTGGGCGTGCTGAAGGGCGCTACGATTTTTCTAAGCGACTTGGCGCGGCAGATTCGACTGGACGCGACGTTTGATTTCATCGGCGTTTCGAGCTACGGCACGCGGCCAACCCCGGCGCAGGAGTTGCACGGAGGCTGGGACTCAACCGGCGAAGTACGGCTGACCAAGGATGTCGAACAATCCATGGCGGACAAGAACGTAATTCTGGTTGAGGATATTCTCGACACAGGTTTGACGCTAACCTATTTGCATCAACTTTTTCTCGCACGCCACCCAAAGACGCTGCGAATTGCCGCCCTGCTCGACAAGCCTTCGCGGCGCAAAATGCCAATCGAAGGCGACTATATCGGGTTCGCGATTCCCGATGAATTTGTAGTCGGCTATGGTCTTGATCATGCAGAGCGTTACCGGAACCTGCCGGATATCTGCACGCTGACTTGATCAAAGAGGTAACTTCGCCGTCACCTTCACCGCGGCTCGGCATCCTCAACGGCTGCTATCATAAAGAGAGTGACTTCTTCGACAACTCAATCTGGAACCGCCACGCACGTGGACCGGCTGCTGCTGGAAGTAGCCGATGTGGTGAATACCACGCTGGACCTCGACACAACGCTGCGGCGGGTGGGGGAACTGATCCGCCGGATCATTGATTTTGAAATTTTCGCTATTCTGCTCCTTAACGAAAAAACGCAGGAACTCTACATCAAGTTTTCCATCGGACATTCTCCGGAAGTTGCTGACCGCGCTAGGGTTCGGGTGGGTGAAGGCGTAACCGGGCTTGCCGTGGAACGGCGCGAGGCGATTCTGGTAAACGACGTTACCACCGCGCCTCACTACATTGACGTATCTCCGAATGTCCGGTCCGAGCTGGCGATTCCATTGATTGTGAAGAATCGCGTGATCGGCGTCATCGATATTGAAGCGCCACAGCCGGGACACTTCACCGAAGAACACAAACAACTCCTGACACTGATTGCGTCACGCGTCGCCGTGGGCATCGAGAACGCCCGGCTCTATACACGAGCCAGCCGCCAGGCAAAGACGCTGCTGCTGCTCAACGAAATCGCGCGCGAGTTGACGTCGATCCTGAATCTGGATGAAGTCCTGAAGCGAGTGGGCGAGCTACTGAACCGCGTGTTGGATTACCAGATGTTCAGCATTCTGCTGGTAGACTCGACGGGAGAAAAACTGCAGCACCGATTCTCGTTGCGCTTCCAGGAGAACGTGCAACTGAAACATGATATTCCGATCGGGCACGGTCTTGTGGGATATGCAGTGCAGACGCGGGAAGCGGTTCTCGTTCCCGACGTGAAGAAAGATCCCCGTTACATTCTGCTGAATCCGGAGACACGCTCCGAACTGGTGGTACCGCTGGTGTACAAAGAGCGAGTCATCGGAGTGCTTGATCTCGAGCACGTGAAGCGGAATTTCTTCAATGAGGAGCACAAGCGCACCATCACCACGCTGGCGGCCCAGATCGCAATCGCCATCGAAAATGCGCGCTTGTATGAGCAGATTGCCCGGCAGGAGAAACGCCTGGAGCGGGATCTCGCACTGGCGAGGGAACTCCAGTTTCGCTTGTTGCCCCATTCGGCGCCTAAGCTGCCGCAGTTGGATGTGGCGGCGCGTTCGATTTCCGCGCGCCAGATCGGCGGCGACTTCTACGACTTCCTGAACTACTCGATGGGACGCACTGCGTTTGTGATTGGCGACGTGAGTGGCAAGGGTGCGCCGGCTGCGATCTACGCCGCGCTTGTCAGCGGCATTCTGCGTTCGCATGCACCTATGGAGCCGGGCGCAGCGGAGATGCTATCCGCTGTCAATCTTTCGCTAGGTGAGCGCCGCATTGAGGCGCAGTTCGTGTCCATTATTTGCGCGGTGTGGGACGACCGGCAGCGGACGTTGGTCGTCGCCAACTCCGGACTTCCCCGCCCTGTATTCTGCCGCAATGGCAAAGTTCACGTGATTGAGGCTACCGGTCTGCCCCTTGGGCTTTTCGAAGAAGCGGACTACGAAGAGTTCACCTTTCAAACTAAGCCCGGCGACCTCTTCGTATTCTTTAGCGATGGCATTCTCGACGCTGCCAACAAGAAGGGCGAACTTTTTGGACGGCACCGGGTGGAAACTATCGTGGCAGAGTGCGCGCACAAATCCGCGGACTGCGCGGTGGACGCGCTAGTGAAAGCTGTTGCGGAGTATGCCTCGGCAGGCGATGCCTTCGACGATCAGACAGTAGTAGCAATCAAAGTGAAAGATGGCGGCGCCAAGAAAAAATGAGGCCCCCCGGGTTTACCTATAAAAATTCGCAAAACAAGAATTCGGAAGAAAACTCAGCCTCCGTACTGTGTTGCGAAGGCAAAGATCTTCGCGCGTTAGCCAAGACGTATGGCACGCCTCTTTATTTGTATTCCGCGGAAACGCTGCGTCAGAGAACTCGCACACTCGATGCAGCCTTCGTCGGGATTCCTCACACGCTTTGTTATTCGGTGAAGGCAAATTCCAACCTGTCGCTGCTGGCATTCCTGTCGCGGCTCGGTTGCGGATTTGATGTGGTCTCTGGTGGCGAGCTGGAACGCGTACTCCGAGCGGACCATCGCGCTGCCAGCCGGGTTGTGTTTTCGGGAGTGGGCAAGACGCGCGAAGAAATTTCCCTGGCGCTGCGCTCGGGCATCCTGCTGTTCAATATCGAGAGCGAAGCGGAACTCGAAGTTCTATTGGAATGCGCCTCGCGTCTCCGCAAGAAGGCGCACATGGCCGTCCGCGTAAATCCTAATGTGGATGCGAAGACTCATCCCTACATCACGACCGGATTGCGTCAACACAAGTTTGGCATCCCAATCGAAGAAGCGGCGCGGCTCTACACACTGGTCTCGCGTCACAAATACGTGCAAGCAGCCGGGGTTAGCGTCCACATTGGATCGCAAATCACCTCCGTTGCACCGTTTGGCGAGGCCATGGAGCGCGTCGCTGTCCTGGTCGCTCAACTCAAATCCGCAGGCCACGATATTCGCTTTGTGGATGCAGGCGGCGGACTAGGAATTTCTTATCAAGGCAAAGCACCCAATTTCGCCAAGTACGTAAAGCGCTACGCGCAGGCCGTGATGAAGCCGCTGCGCAAGCTCGATATACATCTTCTCCTCGAGCCCGGGCGGGTTTTGATTGGCCCAGCGGGAGTGCTGCTGACCTCCGTGATTTACACCAAGACCAATCGCGGCAAGAGGTTTGTAATCGTCGATGCCGCCATGAACGACCTGTTGCGTCCGGCACTGTATTCCGCACATCACGAAATAATTGCGGTCGTGCGGGACAAATCGCGCAAGCTGCGCAAAGTGGATATCGTCGGACCGGTTTGCGAGTCTGGGGATTTTCTGGCGCGTGACCGCACGCTTCCAGAGATGAGGAATGGTGAACTGCTGGCCGTTCTCGACGCCGGCGCCTACGGCACAGTACTCGGATCGAACTACAACACGCGTCCGCGTCCAGCAGAGATTCTGGTGGAAAACAGGCGGGCCCGCGTGATTCGGCGGCGGGAGTCATTCGTAGACATGGTACGGACTGAATCAATTCAAAATGGGTAGGTCACGGCTTCAGCCGTGACACCCGGCTACTCCCGAAGCCCCGCCAGAAAACCCTGCACAGCGCTCAACACCGTTGCCGGCTGTTGCATGTGCATCGCGTGCCCCAGCGTGGGACAACGTACCAGGAAACAGTGCTTCAACAATCTTTGCGCCCGAATTACATCGTCGTCCGACATCAGACCTCCCAGTTCTGGATTCGCCTGCAACAGCAACGTCGGACACTCGATACGGCTGAGTAGCACGTCCGGATCCCAGCCTTCTGCGCTCGAACCATCAAGCGTCATAGCGTAAGTGTCGGGATCGAGCTGATGCAGGCTCCTGGCCCACCACAGCAGGAACGCACGGTCGTTGCCGGGAATCTCTCCGATGAAAACAAGCTCATCGAGCGAAGGCACCCAAATCTGAAGTTTGGCAAGGCGATTGGCAATGCTCTCCACCGATCCACCGCCTGCCGTGATCTGCCGCAGATTCTCGAACATCGTGGGATAAATACTCCGCGAGAATGCGGTGTCAGACATAACGTTGTCGCTCAGGATGAGCGCGCGCACTAGTTCGGGATGGTTCGCGGCGATCCACATCGCAACCATGCCGCCGAGGGAATGGCCATGGAGGATGGCTGGCTCCTGTATTCGTTTCTGTAGCAGAACGACAATATCCCGCGCATAGGCGATGGTGGAATAGCTCCGCAGAACTCTCCCGGACTGCCCATGGCCGCGAAAATCCACAGCAAAGAGCCAATTGCCTGGGAGTAACCCTGGAACTAAGCCGAGCATGGCCTGCCAGCGTTGCCCAATGCCGTGCAATAGAATCAGCGGGAGACCATTGCGCGGGCCTTCGGCGTAGTGGAGCCTGAGTTCGCCGGTGTCTAGAAATTGGTCCCGCAGGTTGGGGTCCGATTCGCCATCGCCGGGCACGAACATCAGCGCCGGCTTTCCGCCGCCCGCACTAGCGTTGTCCCCACTTCAATTTGCTATGCAAGCCATCCCAGAACGTACTTTGGAAACGCAATAACTTGAATTTGTGTGCCAGCTTGCGGCAATGGATGGTGTCGCCTTCGAGTATGGCCGTCCCTAGTTGCCCATCGAAGCTGACGAAAGCTCCCTCCTTGGCGACCCTCGCGACGATCACCATCTCAACGTTGTCGCGAACTACTAAGGGCCTGTGCGTGAGTGAATGCGGCGCAACCGGAGTAATAACAAACGCTTCGACCGACGGCGTGAGAATCGGGCCGCCAGCAGCCAGCGAATACGCCGTGGACCCCGTGGGAGTTGAGATGATTAGGCCATCGGCCTTATAGTTAGAGACGAAAACGCCATCGATCGAGACTTCAAAACTATTCAGCCGCGAAAGTGTATTCTTGCCGACCACGATCTCATTGAGCGCTTCGTAGGAGGCCAACACGTTCCCTTCGCGCTCCACCTGACAGTCCAACATGGAACGTTCTTCTATGGTGGCTTTACCTCGGTCGGCCGCATCGAGGGCGAGGTAAAGTTCCTTCACGGTAACTTCCGTGAGAAATCCAAGTGAACCGAGGTTCACACCAAGCACTGGAATGTCCGAGCGAGCGAGCACGCGTGCGGCCGAGAGCAGCGTGCCGTCGCCCCCAAGCAGCACGACAAAGCGCAGCGGGTACGATGCGATCTTGTCGCGCGCAACCGACTCTAGGCCTTTGCTGTAGTTCGAGGTTTCGCGGTCAGCGATAACTTGGTATCCGTGCGCCTTGAGCCACTCGACAACTTCTGGGACGATGCGTGAAAGCTCGGGCTTCGACGGCTTCGACATCAGAGCGACGAGCTTGACGGGGGCTTTGGGTGTCTTCATGGCAGTCAGGTGTTGCGTTATTGTACAGAATCGGCGCTGTTAGGCGTGTAGAGACAGCAACGTGGGGACGGCCGCCCTCCTTCGACTTCGCTCAGGACCCGTCCAAGCGGAGCAACGCTCGGCAGCCGAACTCGATGATAAAGTTGCTAGAACTGCGCATACAACAGAAATTCGCGGTTACCTTCCACCCCCAAAATCGGAGACTCAATTACGTCCGTCGTCCGGCAACCGAGGTTGAGCACAGATTTGCGAACCTTCTCCACCGCGCTCAACTGCGCAGCTTCGTCGCGCACGATCCCACCCTTGCCTACAAGGTCTCGGCCAACCTCAAATTGCGGCTTAACCAGGACGACCAAGTATTTCCCGTCGCGGTCAATCACTTCCGCGGGAAATGCCGCCGCTACCACCGCTGGCAAGACAAGAGTGGCGGAGATAAACGACACGTCCACCACCGCCAAATCAACAATTTCGCCGAGGGCTTCCCGCGTAAGGAGGCGAGCGTTGCACTTCTCGATCAGACGCACGCGCGCATCCTGGCGGAGCTTCATGGCGATCTGTCCGTAACCGGTATCGAGCGCGGTCACGTGAGCAGCGCCGTGCTGGAGGAGACAGTCCGTGAACCCACCAGTCGACGCACCCACGTCGAGGCACATTCTCCCGTTGACATCCAGGCTCCAATGCGAGAGTGCCTTTTCCAGCTTGAGCCCGCCACGACTCACGTACCGGAGATCTTCTCCAAGCAATCGCAGCGCGGCATCCTCCGAGACTGCAGCTCCTGCTTTCTCGATCTTCTGCTCGTCCACGAGAACTTTACCTGCAAGGATCAGCGCTTGCGCCCGCTCGCGCGATGCGGCTAAGCCACGGCCCACGAGGAGTTTGTCAAGACGAATCTTCACCGGTCCCCGCAATCCAGTCCCTAAATTCTGTGGTGGTCGCACTCTCCGTAGTGCAACTTGCGTAACATTGCTGTAACAAAAACTTTAGTCCTGAACTTTCACGTTTTTCCACAAACTTTTCCACCAAACTGTTGAAAACGGGCTGCGGGAGGGGCAACTGCTTCAGATCACGCCCACTCCAGCCCGCCATCCACCGCCAGAATCTGTCCGGTAATGAAGTGTGGAGCCTGCGCGAAGAAAAGAACCGCCTGCGCGATGTCGCTAGCTGTACCGTTACGCAGCATTGGAGTTTTCTTGGCCATCTTGCGCATAAAACTGGCAGCAGCCTTTTCCCCAAGGTTGATCATGCCGGGAGCCACGCAGTTGACGGCAATTTCGGGAGCCAGCGCCTTGGCCATGACGCGTGTTAGCATGTGCAACCCAGCTTTGGAAGAACAGTAGTGCGCGTGATCCGCCCAAGGCCGCAGACCTCCTAGAGAACCCATGTTGATGATCTTGCCCTTACTTTTCCGCAAGGCTGGCAGAGCTTCGCGCGAGACCAAAAAGGGGCCGCGCACATTCGAGGCAAAGATGGCGTCCCACTGCGCCAGGGTAATCTTGTCGAAGGCCGCCGTCTGATAGGTCGCGGCGTTGTTGACCAGAATATCGAGTCGTCCGAATTCACGGAGGACATCACGCAACATGCCGCGAACGCTGCTCTCGTCGGTCACGTCGCAAAGCAAGGCCGTCGTTTTGGCACCGACAGCCTTCAAAGCCGACACTGTCTGCTTGGCTTCGCGCCCCGACTCGCGATAGGTGATCGCCACGTCGGCGCCAGCATTTGCCATAGCAAGCGCGGTGGCGTGGCCGAGGCGGCGAGCTCCTCCCGTGACCAAAACTGCTTTCCCTTGCAAAGGCTTCATGCCTGCGATTGTAAACTGTTCGTTGGCGCTCCCCTGCTTCGCGGAAGCTAACGGACCAATCAGCTAGATTTTGCTCGCACGGGATAGCCAATTCCACTACTCTTACTCTGCCTTTTCACGGTATTAGTTAAGGATCTGCACTTATGATTCGTTTTGGTATCGTTGGCTTCGGTCTCCATGGAGTGCGTCGGCTCATGCCGGGATTTGCGCTCGCTAAACAATGCCGGGTAACGGCGCTGCACCGCCGCGACATTCAAAAGGCTCGATCTTCCGCAGCAGAGTACAGAATTCCCTTGGCCTTCGACTCAGTAGCTGAACTGTGCGCGTCCCCGGAAGTGGACGCGGTGCTCGTCACGTCACCCGATTCGCTGCATCTGCCCGACACGCTCACCGCGATTTCGCACGACAAACCCGTGCTGTGTGAAAAGCCCATGGCCATGAATGCGGTGGAGTGCCGCCAAATGGTGGAAGCGGCGCGAGCAGCCAATGTCCTCCTCGGCGTGGCCCACGTCTTCCGCTTTGAGGACAGTACAGGCTGGTTCCGCGAACAGATTGCCGTAGGCGCAATTGGACGCCCCGTGTTCGCGAGATCAGAATTTTGCTACTCCGCGCAAAACCATGGACGCGTCTGGCTCACCGATTCTTCACTCGCCACCGGCGGCCCAATGGCTGATGTTGGAATCCACTGCATGGACACGCTTCGTTTCGTTCTGCAGGACGAAGTCGTCCGCGTCTCCGCGCGTTCTGTGTCAGACGAGCGCTCGGGTGCCGTCGAGGCCTCCGGGATCATGACGCTGGAGTTTGCCAGGGGAACCCTGGGCACAATCATCGTTTCGACCCGCGCTGACTATCGCACGCCTCTCGAAATTGTTGGTGAACGCGGCGTGCTGCAAGCCGAAGATGCGCTCACCGTAGATCACCCCATCGAACTGCGGCTACGCCAGAACGGAAAAACCACGGCGGCAAAAACTGTCACGAATTCCGAAGCGTACGCACGGCAAGTCGATGCCTTCGCGGGTGCGATGCGCGGTGAAGTGGACTTCCCATGTCCCGGCGTGGAGGGCTGGCGCAACCAGGAGATTCTGGACGCGGCCTATCGCAGCGTAAAGAGTGGACGAACAGAGGAAGTGGTACAGGTCAACCTGTGAGCTAGTTCGACTTCGGCGGGACGCCTTTGGCCTCGATAATCGCCCAATGCCATTCTTGATCTGGGCCAAGCTTCATGCCGAGTGGCTGCGAAAACGTCGCCCGGCTATTGGGAGCCGCGCTACCTTTGAAGTGATAGAGGAGCGTCGTATCCGAGCGCTTCGCCACAATCTGCATTGAGCTGACCGGCACCACCCGGCCGCTGTCGTAGCTCGCCGTGACGTGGGAAGGATGCCGCAGAATCGTGAGGCCAACGGTAATTTCCTGAATCTCCCATCCCGTACCGTTGTAGACAGAAAGCTGCAAGGAATCTCCCACAATAACAGCTGGCCCCTCGAGCTTGGTTAATTCGCCGGAGGGCACGTCATTTCCAGAGTACGCCGTAGCGTTCTCTTTGTTTTTGTCTTCGCTCTTATCCGCTTCACTCTTGTCTTTCTCTTTGCCCTTTTCCGGCGGAGCCCCCAGCACGTCCGAGAGCCACAAGCCGTGCGCTGTAAACGACAGACTGCATGTGGCATCGGGCGAAGCAGACAACGCCGGAGAACCGGGCGCCATGCCCAGCGAAAGCTGCAGGGGAGAAAAAGCCATACGGTGCGATTCGGTATCTTCCATCACCTTGGAGAAATTATCGTTGTCGATTTGAACTTCCGCTGGCTTCGTGGTGACCTTGGCCTTGCGGATGTTACGCGCCACGTCTCCCAGAGGAATATCCCCGCCGGATTGGGCCCAGGCGGATCCCGCGCATGCAACGAGCATAACGGCCAAAGCGAACTGTATATGACGCGGCTTCATGGAGGTGTCTTCTTATTTTGCGCTAGACCCCCAGCCTACGGCGGGAACGCGGCACCACGTAACTCTCCAAAGTAACCACCTCTGAAACGCCGCCTTCCTGATTTAGACGATGGAGGCACGGGAAATCCATAGATAATTAAGGACGAAACGTTGAACTTAGGCGTTCAGGCAAGACTACAGGAAGGAATGTGAGCGGGGCGTGCGTATAGCGAAGCAGCGAGCAACGGGGCTCACGCACGCCCGGCTTTATCACATTTACAGCAGGCCAGAGCTTCGAAGTTTTTGTACTGGGTCCGTCGCCAGCACCGGAACTGGCTTGCGCTGGAATAACCAGTGAGCGACTGCAAACCCTACAGCTACGTACACCAGGTTGAGAGCCTTCATAAGTCCCCCAATTCACGACTACCATCGGGGGGCAGGCAGATCGTTAATAGCAACGTAGCAAGGGAACAACGGGAGCACAACTAACCGAAGGTGTTGGGCAGTGGCACGAACGTGGCGTTACAGTAACATTACGCGTCTCAATCTCACGAGCGAAGCTCCGGAAGCGAGGAATACCTCCTCGCTTCCGAAGACAGCGCTGCGGCTATTCCAATTCCTTCCCCTGAATCTCCCGGACGCGGTCGGCTGGAGCCACTACGACCGGCGGAATTCCATGGTCCGCTGCCATCTTCTGGAAGGCGGCTACATCGGTCCGCTGCAATTCCGACCAGCGCTCCAGTTGCTCGTCAAGCAGTTTCTTGAGCTTGTCGAACTGACGATAGCCGGGTTCCGTGGGCGCCGAATCCGTCTCGTTACTCACGCTCACCCCCAGGCCCGCAAAGCGCAGGTCGAGCCGCGCCGGGTACGCAAGGGAATCTTCGTTGGCCTGAATCTTCTTCTGGATGAGCTCGTCGCGCACAGCAAGTATCTTCTGGTCGAGGTCGCCGGCCGCCTTGCGAATGGACTCGCTCTCCGGCCCATCCGGCAGCCTCTGCCCTAGAGCATTCGCTTGTGCGCGAACATCATCCATCTGCGTAGCTGCATCCGCGATGCGGCTGAGCTGTTCCCGGATTTGAAGCCTGAGATCAAACTGCTTCTGCAAGTCCTCGGGCGAAACTTTAACTCGAGGATCCACTCGCAATTCCAACGGCACCGTCTCGCTCTTGCCGCCCGATGTCAGCCGGACATGGTAGTTGCCCGGCAGAGCCATCGGGCCATGCGCGCCCGCCTCGTACTCGAAGAAGTAGTAGCCGGGAACTTTGCGAGCGTTTTCATACAGCATGTTCCACACGAACCGGTTGAGCCCCGCCTTCGTCTCAATCTGTTTTTCCGGCTTTTTGGCATCGGGATCGAGTGGCTCTTCCAGTTCATTCGAGCGAGTGCTGGAGAACTTCCGGATCACTTGCCCAGAACCGTCAAGAATCTCGATCGTGGTTTCGCCCTTCGGTTCCACCTTGAAGAAATAGTCAATCACCGCTCCGGTGGGGGGATTCTTCGCATCGTAGGTGGGTTTCGCGTCGTCGCCTCCACCGCCGCCATGGTAGCGTGTGGCCACCGCCGGAGTGAATAGATGCATGTCCGACTGCGCAATTGCGTCGGTGAACTCCCGCAGCGGAGCAATGTCATCCAAAATCCAAAACGAGCGGCCGTGCGTAGCCACGACCAGATCGTCGTCTTTGATCACGAGGTCATGGATCGGCACGGTCGGAAGGCCGAGCTTCATTGGCCGCCAGTCAGCACCGTCGTTGAAAGAAATATAGACGCCCGTTTCCGTACCGGCAAAGAGTAGCCCAGGCTTCTTGGGATCTTCGCGCACGGCGCGGACGAAAGTGCCATCGGGGATACCATTGACCAGCTTCGTCCAGGTCGCGCCAAAATCACTGGTCTTGAAGATGTAGGGATGGTAGTCGTCGTTCTGGTGCCGGTCCACGGCAACATAAGCCGTGCCCGCGTCCCGTGGCGATGCTTCAATCAGACTGATGCGGCTCCACTCGGGGAGTTCCTTCGGCGTCACGTTCGTCCATTTCTTGCCGCCGTCGCGCGTGATATGTACCCAGCCATCATCGGTGCCCGCCCAAATTTCATCCTTGGCAACGGGAGATTCGGCAATCGCGAAAATGGTGTCGTAGTACTCAGTGCCAGTGTCGTCTTTGTTGATGGGGCCACCGGAAATCTGCTGCTTGCTCTTGTCATTGCGCGTGAGATCGCCACTGATCGCCTCCCAGTGCATGCCCCCGTCTGTCGTTTTAAACAAACGTTCGCCCGCATGGTAGAGCGTGTTGGGATCATGCGGAGAAATCATGATTGGCGCAGTCCACTGAAAGCGGTGCTCGAGAACAGCGGCGCCGCGTCCGTCGGAGAGTTCCGGCGAAGCCGTAACGCTCTTGGTCTGCCCTGTATGCTTGTCAAAGCGAGAGAGCGTTCCCTGGTAGTCGCCCGCATATACGATGTCGGGATCGGGCGGATATGGAGCAATATATCCCGCTTCTCCCCCACCCACGGCGTACCAGCTCGCGCTATCAATCGATCCCTCATCGCTGCGGCTGGCAATTGCAATCGTGGTGTTGTCCTGCTGCGCCCCGTACACGTAGTAGGGAGTGCGCGTGTCGGCAATCACGTGGTAAAACTGCGCGGTCGGCTGATTGTCCTGGCGGCTCCATGACTTGCCGCCATCGAGCGATACGGTAACGCCGCCATCGTTCGAAGCGATCATGCGCCGCGTATTCAGTGGATCAATCCACAAGCCGTGGTTATCGCCGTGTGGCACTTTCACCTTGTTCATAGTGCGGCCACCATCCGTCGACTTGTAGAAATCCACGTTCATGAAGTAGACCGTGTCGGGATCCTGCGGGTCAGCCGTGACGTGCATGTAGTACCAGGCGCGCTGCTGGATGTTGCGGCTCGGGTTGACGCGATCCCAGCTTTCGCCGCCATCGTCGGAACGGTAGAGACCACCTGCCTCGGCCTCGATCAACGCATAGACCCGTTCGGAATTCGCTGCCACCGCTACGCCGATGCGACCATAAGGACCTTTCGGCAGGCCGTGTTCTTCCAGGTGTTTCCAGGTAGCACCGGCGTCGTTCGAGCGGTACAGCCCGCTGCCGGGGCCGCCGCTAGTCAAGCTCCAAGGCGTACGTCGCGCCTCCCAAAGTGAGGCAAAGAGGATGTTCGGATTGTGCGGATCAAACGCGATGTCGATGCCACCGGTGTTTTCGTCCTGGTAGAGAACCTTCTCCCATGTCCTGCCGCCGTCCATCGTGCGGAAGATGCCACGTTCCGTATTCGGGCCAAATGGATGGCCGAGTGCCGCGACATAGACGATGTCTGGATTCTTCGGATGCACAATCACGCGCCCAATGGCCCGTGAATCCTTCAAGCCCAGGTTTTTCCAGGTCTTGCCGCCGTCGACCGTCTTGTAGACGCCGTCGCCGTGCGAAATATTGCCTCGAATGCATGCCTCGCCTGTGCCGACATAGACCACATTGGGGTCGGAAGGCGAAACCGCAACGCTTCCAATCGCCGACGTCGCTTGATCGTCGAACACGGGCTGCCAGGTCATCGCTCCGTCCGTCGACTTCCACACCCCGCCGCCGGTCGCTCCGAAGTAGTAAACGTTGGGATCGCCCGGAACTCCCGACGCTGTCAATGAACGTCCGCCGCGATACGGGCCGATGTTGCGGAACTTCATACCTTTCAACTGGTCATCAAGCTTGGGACGGTCAAACGATTTGGTGGGTTCAGCTGCCTTAGCAGCCTCGGCAGCTTTGGTCTGCTTCTGGCTGGCTGCCGGAAGCGCTGATAAAAACAAGATGAAGCCGAACAAAGAAATGGCGCAACGTTTGCATGCAACGTTGAAAGGCAACATTGGATTGGATTCTCCCTGAGAGACTCTCTGGATGACGACCGACTATGCTAGTCCCTGACATTCGCAATCGCCAAGCAATATGATACGAGCCGCGTGCCTTGTTCGTCACTCGCACCCTCTGCTATCGCTATCTGGTTGCTTTCTCCCCAAGAAGCTATAATTTCTTCCTCGGTCGAGCTGTACGAGGAGTTGTTATGCGATGGACACCGGGCGGACGTAGCGAGGATGTGGAAGATCGCCGTGATGAAGGCGGTGGTGGCGGAGGAGGCATTGGCGGAATTCACCTCGGCATCGGTGGCACGATTATCGTTCTTGTGCTCAGCCTGCTCTTCAAGCGGGATTTTTTCGCGCTGCTGGGCGGTAGCCAAAGCGTCGTACCCAACTCGACACAAAGCCAGCCGAATCCGCAACGCGATGCTCAGGAAGAACCCACCGTGCAGTTTGTGTCGTTCGTCCTCGATGACACACAGAAAACCTGGGCCGGTATTCTGCAAGCGCGGGGGATTCCCTACCAGCGCGCCAAGCTGGTACTGTTTCGCGATCTGACTTCTTCGGGCTGCGGTAGGGCCGAGTCGGCAACCGGGCCCTTCTACTGTCCCGCGGATCAAAAAGTCTACATTGACTTGGGCTTTTACGATGAGCTGCAGCGCCGTTTCGGCGCGCCCGGACAGTTCGCGCAAGCCTACGTGTTGGCCCACGAACTTGGTCACCATGTGCAGAACCTGTTGGGAACGGATCGCAAGGTACGCATGCTGCAGCAACAGAATTCGGGCGCGGCGAATTCCCTTTCGGTGAGGATGGAGTTGCAGGCCGACTGCTTCGCGGGCATATGGGCCAAATCCACAGACCAGCGCCACTTGCTCGAGGCCGGCGACGTGGAAAGCGCCATGGGCGCCGCTGCCGCCGTGGGTGACGACCGCCTCCAGAAAATGGCGACTGGACGCGTAAGCCCGGATTCGTTCACACACGGCTCTTCGCAACAGCGTACGGAATGGTTTCAGAAGGGTATGAGCGAGGGTACGATTGAGGCGTGTAACACCTTTCAGTAGGGTTCCTGGAACATGAGCCTAAAGTAGCCCCCGTGTGCATTGTTTTGCAGCCCGCGTGACCTTGGACACCGTGTAGTAACCGTCGGACCACAACCTAACCAGCTTAATATCAATCACTTAGGTTTCCCCTGCCAGCACTTCCTGGCCCTAACCTTGCTCTCAACATGGCACGCTCACAACAAAGGAACCATCCCAGAATCAGTGAGTTTGCACGACGGAGTGCGCGTCTATGAGTTTTGTTGGCAACACCAGATTTGTTGGATCAAGATTCGGCGGATCGAAGCTTCTATACCTCTTCGTCATCTTTGTGGCGATCCTTGCCGCGCAGACGGCCGTCGCGCAGGGCATCCACATCCGCGCGCGGGGCACGGCGAACCCTTCCTCTGGCCGCTACCGCTACTCCGACGTAGTTGCGGAGGGCAACTATGCCTATCTGGCTTCGTGGTTCACCAGCAGCGGCGTACTGATCATCGATATTTCGAATCCCGACGCTCCCAAAAAAGTAGCCAACTACGTGCCCTCGACTTCCAAAAACATGCAGGGCATCGCGGTTCTCAACGGCATCGGTTACTTTGCCAGTGACAGCGGCGGCGGCGTTCACATCGTCAATCTCTCCGACCCTACTCACCCGGCACTCATCACGCGTATCACTTCGGCGCAGGGCGGATACGACAGCGTCCATGACTTAACGCTCGACGGAAATGGACACCTCTTCATTCCCGACTACCGCCATTCCGCTACAGTTCAGGTCTGGAACGTGGTCAATCCAGCGGCGCCTTTCCTCGAGACCACCATGGTGGGAACCGACCCTTCCTCGACCCATGATGTCACCATTCAGGGCAACCGGCTTTTCATGGCGGGCTGGGGTGGAACGGTGGACATTTGGGACATCACCAATATTGACACGCAAACTCCAGTGCGTTTGGGTTCGTTCTTTTCGGGGAACAATACCCAAAACATTTCCGTAACGAGTGACGGCAATTTTCTGGCGTGCCCGAGGGAGTTGTCCGCCAACGGCGAAGTCAAAATCTTCAACATCACTGATCCTGCAAATGCTTTCCTAGTAGCCAGCATCGAGCAAGGGACATCCGGCATCGCGGCCAGCAGCCCCTCGGAAACAAAGATTGTGGGTAACCTTCTCTTCGTCTCCTGGTACCAGCAGGGGCTCGTCGTGTTCGACATCACCGACCCAACCCATCCCGTAATGGTCGGCAACTATGACACCTGGCCGGGACCAAGCTTCATGGTGAACGGCGGCGGAGACGGCAACTGGGGTGTATTTCCGTTTCTCGGACTCGACCGCGTGCTCGTCAGCGACCGCGCAACCGGCCTCTATGTAATGGACGTAACCGGCGTCAGCAACGCTCCCGCTGTGCTGAGCATGAGCATCTCTCCCGCGAAGGTCACTGGGTCGAGTCAACCCACCGGGACGGTATATCTGGTGGGATTGTCGCCGTCTCCGAGCGGTCTCGCTGTAACCACTTCGAGCAACAACCCTGCCGCTTCAGGAACTTCTCTGGTGATCCTCGCCGGTGCCACCAGCGGCACTTTCCCGCAGCCTACAAACCCAGTTGCCAGCAACACTACTGCAACCATTACCGCGACCGACGGAACTTACAGTGCATCCGCCGCTCTCACCGTGGTGGTACCGCAGATCAGCTCCTTCACGTTCAGCCCAACCTCGATTGGCAGTGCGGGATCCACAACAGGACGACTTGTCCTCACAGGGCCGGCCGAGGTTGACACCACGGCCACGTTGACCGTACTGACCGGAACGGGCGCGGTAGCCTCAATTCCAACCTCCGTCATCATTCCAGCCGGATTCACCTCGGCAACGTTCCCTGTACAAGCCAACTCGCTTTCCGCAACCACTACGGTGCAGGTCTCCGCTTTGCTGAACGGTGCCTCTAAGAACTCCTCCTTCAACGTGAAAGCAGATCTACCCTCGTCCTTGGTGTTTTCGCCAACCTCGGTAGCCGGAGGAACTTCCAGTACGGGAACAGTAAACTTCCCCGTGCCCGTGGGTCAAGACACAACTGTCACTCTTACCGTCGTGACTGGCGCGGCTGCGGTGGCGTCGATCCCAGCTTCGGTGACAGTCACGGCTGGCACAGCCAGCGCAACATTCACGCTTACCACCAATGTGGTCGGTAGCAAGACAACAGTGCAGGTTTCTGCCAGCGCCAACGGCAGCAGCAAGCCGGGAACGCTCACGGTGAATTGAAGAGGGCTGGGCAAGTGGTGCCGCGAGCGGGCACACGCAGGCAGAGCTACTAAACTCAAGAGACGAACTCATCTCACATCGAGGCCGAGATCCGCTACTTCCCTGCAGGAGTAATCCGGAAGCCATAAGCAAACTTGTCCGGCGCTTGCTCCGGCAATTCTAGCTTGAGGCCATCGCTATCCTGCGACCACTTGATTTTCTGGTCAGACCCGAGCAACGACACGTCCGCAACCCTAAAGTTGCTGCTCGCACTTAGGGAGTGAATTGTGACCCGTCCATTTGCGGGCCAGCCGAGCTCGATGGCATAGAGAGTCGATCCCTTCGTGGTGAAGCGGAAGTCCTCGGGCGTATATGGCTTGGTGTCCGCGTCGTGGAAAGAGCCACCCACAACCTTGGTCGGCCCTTCGCCGTATAGCCTCCACGGCCGCGTTCCGTAGATAGCTTCTCCATTCACCTTGAGCCATGCGCCCACTTCCCGCAGGACCTGCTGCGCTGGCTCAGGAATCACACCATCCGGACGCGGCCCCACATTCAAGAGCAAATTGCCATTCTTGCTGACGACATCAGCGAGCTGGTGAACGATGGCCAGGGGAGTCTTGTAGGTGTCATTTTCAATGTATCCCCACGATCCATTGCTCAGAGACGTATCCGTCTGCCAATGCTGCGGACGAATGTCGGTCAACTGGCCGCGTTCGATGTCGAGTGTGGCGGAATTTTCCTGGAACGCATCGTGCTTGTAGTTGATGACCGCGCCCGTTCCACGTTCCGCGCCCACGTTGTAGTAGTACGCGGCAAAGCGGGTGAGGTGATCGCGCATCGAAGGCTGGCCGATCCACCAATCGAAATAGATAACATCCGGATGGTATTTCTCCACGATCTCCGCGGTACGCGCCATCCAGTCGTCCATAAACTCCGGAGGGACATACGTCCAGTCTTCAATGAGATTGTCCTCATAACCGGCTTTGACCAAGCGCGGATGGGCCGGCCCGTAAAACGCGGCATACCTGGGGTCGTTGACATCGGAATCGAACGTCCTGCCGCCATCAAAGAACCAATCATGCTCGATACGATGCGAGGACGCTCCGAAGTGGAGCCCTTCGACGCGAATGGCGTTGGCGAGCTCGCCGAGAACATCGCGCTTCGGGCCCATTTTGCCTGCACACCAATCCGTCAGATCTGATTGGTACATGGCAAAGCCGTCGTGGTGCTCGGCCACGGGTATTACGTATTTCGCGCCTGCCTCTCGAAAGAGGCGAGCCCAAGCGGCAGCGTCAAAGTGCTCGGCCTTAAACATCGGGATGAAGTCTTTGTAGCCGAACTTGTTCTGCGGACCGTAGGCCGCGACATGGTGCTTAAACTCGTTCGATCCCTGCTCGTACATGTTGCGGGAATACCATTCGTTGGCGAAGGCGGGCACGGAATACAGGCCCCAATGAATGAAAATGCCGAACTTGGCATCCTGATACCACTGCGGTTCCTGGTACCTGCGCAACGATTCCCAATCCGGACGGAACGGGCCTTGGGTGCCTCCCTTGTCCACTTGCTGTACGAGCTGTTGCCGTTGCTGGTCGTATTTGCGGATGGACTCTCGCCAGATTTGGTCGTTTGCGCTTGGCACCTGCGCCCAAACCGGTGTCAGGCTAAGGATCGAGACCGTTAAGACCAGCGAAGCACACCAAAACATTTCTAGATCATCTCCTCTAGATCATTTCCGCGGTGGCGGTCCGGATCAGCGTGGGCAGCACCTCGGCAAGCTCGCCCTTTCCCGGTTCTCCGAAGGCAAAATACAGTTTGCGGTAAAGCGCATAGAGATCATCGTAGATTCTTTGCTCAGAGGTCTGCGGCTGGAAGACCTTGTGCGGCGGGCAGATGGCTGCCTGCGCAGCTTCCACGGTAGGGAAAGTCTTGGCCGCCAGAAATGCGAAAATCGCGGCGCCCAGGCCCACCACATTATTGCTGGGTACGAGAACCGGCCGCTTCAGGACATTCGCGTACACCCGGTTTAACACATCATTCTTCTGAGGAATGCCGCCAGCGTTGATCACACGCTTGATGGTGACACCATGTTCCGCCATGCGGTCGAGTATCACGCGAGTATGAAACGCCGTACCTTCAATCGCGGCAAACAACTCGTCTTCGGCCGTACTCTGTAAATTCCAGCCGAGTGTCATACCGCGTAGATTCGGATTGACCAGCACAGTGCGATCGCCGTTGTCCCAAGTCATGCGCAGAAGTCCGGTCTGGCCCGCGCGGTAGCTAGCGAGCCCACTCCCCAAGGCCTCGACCGTCATATTGGCACGCATGGCGATGGCGCTGAAGATATCTCCGACGGCCGAGAGTCCTGCTTCGATTCCGGTGCGCTGAGGATGCACACTCCCCTGTACCACACCACAAACACCGGGCACCAGATTCACCGAAGGAGTGATCCCAATGATGCACGTGGAGGTACCAACAACGTTCACCATGTCGTCGGTGCCGCAGCCCGCGCCGATCGCGTCCCAGTGCGCGTCGAAAGCTCCAACGGGAATGGGAATACCCGCCTTCATCCCAAGTTGTTCCGCCCAATACTGTGAGAGAGTTCCCGCGACTTGGTCGGAGGTGGCATACTCGCCATCGAGTTTTTCGCGGACACCGCTCAGTAAGGGATCGACCTTGGTCAAGAATTCTTGCGACGGCAAGCCTCCCAGTTGGCGGTTCCACAGCCACTTGTGACCCATGGCGCAAACACTGCGCTTCACCTTCTTCGGATCGGTGATGCCACATAGTGTGGCGGCCACCATGTCGCAATGCTCGAAAGCTGATACGAATTCGGAACGTTTCGCTGAATTGTGGCGAAGCCAATGCAGAAGTTTGGAGAATCCCCACTCTGACGAGTAGACCCCGCCACACCACTGAATCGCTTCCAGCCCTTCGCGGTGGGCGGCCGCGGTGATTTCTGCCGCTTCGCCCTTGGCGCGGTGGTCGCACCACAGGTAATAGTCATCCAGGGGCTGCAAGTTCTTGCCTACAGGTACTACGGAAGAGCCGGTGGTATCGAGAGCTATCGCTTCGATCCGGTCGCCGGAGACCGCGGCCTTCTGCAACGCCTGGCGCGTCGCGGAAGCGAGAGCCTTCATGTGGTCGGCGTGGGATTGGGTAGCGAACTCCGGATCGTCCCTCCTGCGATGCAGAGGATATTCCGTCACCGCGGATTCCAGCAGACCCTTTTCGCTATCCACGACGGATGCGCGTACGCTCAATGTCCCGAAATCCACTCCGACGACAACCGCCATCAGCAGGCTCCTGGGCCGTGGTGGTAGTACATATCCCAGCCGAAGTAGCGCGTCGTAGCTTCGTGGACGGCTGCGGCGACGGAGGAGAGATTGGCTGCCACGTGGTGCTCGAATCCCCTCTCGCAGATGAAGTGCAGCAGCTTTTGCATATTGGGGATTTCAACCACGCCTGCGCCGCCGAAGGTATTCAGCGCATCATCCGTGAACCTGCCCTCACCTACATAGCCGCGCATTTTGCCGGCTGTATCGTCGGTGGAGAAGCGCGCAAAGCTCATCTTCTCCGGCTTGATCAGGCCCACGCACGTGCCAAACGTGTTCTCTTTTCCAACCGTGCCCGCGATGATTTCCTGGAAGTCCATCTTCACAGAGCGGAAGAAATGCTTGGGCAGGTTCGAGCAATGAAAGCACACTGCCTTGTCCGGATCGGAACCGTAGTTGTTGTTCCAGTCCAGCAATGCTGACGGTGTTTCCGACGCCAGACGCAGCGCGTGCATGCCGAGCACGCCGCAGATGTCCACCTCGCAAGCGCTGGAAAGCAGGCCGTCACTCATCATGCTCATGATGGTGCAGGGCACGACGCCGAGATTCTCTTCGATCGACGTCCAGCACTGCACTGCGCTGACCGCTACCTCTGTCGCCGTCATCCATTGGTCGACAACCGCGCCCAGTTTCGCCATCTTCATCAGCGCCAATGCAGGCACGCCGCTGGAATCCACATATTTCTTGATAGATGCGAGCTTGGCTTGCGCGAGATCGTCGTTGTCCTTCATGCGTTCGATCCGGCCCAGCACTTCGGAGAGGTCGAGCGTCTCGATGGAAATGCCCTGTGACTCCAGGATTTTTTCACTGTAGCGCACTGTGTTGAAGGCCGTCGGACGCGCGCCGATGGCGCCCACGCGCAGGTTGCGAAATCCGTTGACCACGCGGCACACGCCGACGAACCACTGCAGGTCTTTCGCGAACTCCGGTGAGTCCAGAGCCTCGGTGTGGAGCGTGGTCAACGAGTAGGGAATGCCATACTGCCGCAGATTGTTGCACGCCGACATCTTGCCGCAGAAGCTGTCGCGGCGCGAGGCGATCGTCATCTTGGTGGGATCGTCGGGTGTGGCTTGGATCAACACGGGTACCCTCAGATCGGCCCAGCGTAGGGTATCGGCGATAGCTCGCTCTTCCCCAAAATTCGGCAGTGTGACGAGGATGCCGTCAATGCGATCGCGATTCCGTTTGAAAAGGTCGGCGCAGCGCCGGGATTCCTCGCGGGTTTCCACCGCTCCGTACTTGCTCTCTTCCGGCGTTAGGGCGACGACGTCCATACCCGCTGAGCCCAGGACACGGAGGACCTCTTCCCGTCCGCTTTTGGCCAGATGATCAGGGAAGAAGCCACGGTTGCCAACGATCAGGCCCATGGTCATTTTTTTCGGCGGCATACAACTCCTCGTTCTAAGAATGCTGGTCTAGCATCATTGTTGTTGTTTCCTCGGTTGCCCGTAGTAAGCCGCGCCCCCGTGTTTTCTCAAAAAATGTTTGTCGTGCAGTTCGCGCGAAAGCGCTGGAGCCTCTGGCGCGATCCCAATCGTGTAATAGGCCATGCGGGCCACAGATTCGAGAATCACTGTGTTATGCGCCGCTTCCGCGACCGTAGAACCCCAGCAAAATGGAGCGTGCCCGGCCACGAGAACAGCCGGAATACTCTCTGCACCCAGTTGGTCTCCCATCTGATCGTCGCTCATTCGATCAAAGCAGCGGCAGATCGCGCGACCCGTATTCTTCTCGTAGTCGGTTGCGATCTCGTCTGGCGTCAAATCCCTGGTAACGGGAACCGGTCCATGAAAGTAGTCGGCATGGGTAGTGCCGAAACAAGGGATGGGGCGGCGCGCTTGCGCCCAAGCCGTAGCAAACTCAGAGTGCGTGTGCGCAATCCCGCCAGCGTGCGGAAAGCGCTTGTAGATTTCAATATGAGTTGCCAAATCGGAGGAAGGGCGAAGCTTACCCTCGACGACAGACCCGCTTAAGTCCGTAACAACGATGTCCTCCGGGGACATGGTTTCGTAAGGAACGCCGCTCGGCTTGATCGCGACCAAGCCTTGCTCGCGTGAAATCCCGCTCGCATTGCCGAAGGTATATAGCACCAAGCCGCGGCGGACGAGCTCAAGATTTGCGTCCAGCACGGCAAGTCGCAGGCTTTGCAGGAGCATAGGGTTCAACGTTTCTGATCAACACAAGCGGTCAGAATCGTTCACTGTATGCGTGTTCCTGGAGCACGTCAACCGAAACCTCAGGATTCAATTTTCACCGCTGCGGCCAATTTTCTTCTTGCCTCTTTCTTCTTACCCCATGGTTCGATTCGGCATTCGGCTTTCTACTTGGTCGAAAATTTGTATACCGTGGTCGACCGGTAATGTTGCCCAGGTTTCAAGACAGTAGACGGAAAAGCGGCATGATTTGGCGAATCCGGGAAATGCTGAGTCTCCAGGCATAATGCGAAGCGACGGCCGTAGGCCTTGCCCCCTTTGCCCCCACCGGTTCCATCCAAAAAGTTCCCCGTGTAGAACTGGATTCCCGGTTCCGTAGTCCAGGCCTCGAGGACGCGCCCGCTCTTAGGCTCATAGACCCTCGCGGCCAGCGCCAGCGTGTGCGGCTTCCAGCCCTGCAAGACCCAATTGTGATCGTAGCCCTTGCCATACTTGAGCTGCTCGTCATCCTGATTGATGCGAGTACCAATCACCATGGGCTCCTGAAAATCGAACGGTGTTCCTTTGACGCTTTTTAGTTCTCCAGTCGGAATCAAGTTTGCATCGACCGGCGTGAACCGATCCGCGTGGATCATGAGCTGATCATCAAGAATGTCCCCATTACCCTCGCCGGCAAGGTTAAAGTACGCATGGTTGGTCAGGTTCAACACCGTGTCCTTGTCCGTGGTCGCGGAATAGTCGATCTTCAGCTCATTGTTGGCTGTGAGCGTGTACACGACTTTGGCGGACAGGTTTCCGGGATACCCTTCTTCGCCATCCTTACTCAAATAGGTGAGTTCCAGCGCCTGACCTGCGATGCTCGAGACGTCTTTCGCGGTCCAAACCCGCGCGTTAAATCCCTGAGTGCCTCCATGTAGAGAGTTCTCCCCGTTATTCTTGGCCAGAGTGTACGCAACGCCGTTGAGTGTGAACTTCCCGTGCGCGATTCGGTTCCCATACCGGCCAATGATGGCACCGAAATAGCTCTTTCCACTCTCATAGCCGCCGATCGTGTCGTAGCCCAGGACAACGTCCGCCAGTTTTCCGTTGCGGTCAGGAACTTTCAGGGAAACTACCGTCCCCCCATAGTTGGTGATCGCCACTTCCATGCCATGCTGGTTGGTTAGGGTGTACAGATCCACGAGCTGTCCTGCTCCGGTCTTTCCAAACGCTTGCTTTTGCATTTTTGATTTCGCCTCTGCGCTTGAGCAGGAAATCAGAATCGTCATTACACAAAGAATCACCGTTGCGGAAGTCTCTACCCGTACACGTGCTCTCACCATCGTCATCTCCTTAATATATCGCTATTCTGACTGCCCAATTTGCGAATACCCCATTTAACGCAGAAATGAAGCTTATCGTGCCCACTCTAAGCCGGAGCCGATTCCTTGCACTCTTTCTCTCGTGAGCATTGGAAGCCGCCTCTTTCTAACTCACTAGGCGTAGCTGTGTCAACGGCTATAGGATAAGCACACCATCAGTGATACCTTTTTCGGTGCTACTCAGGACGACCGGGACTTTTCCAGGTTAAGTAGCTCTCGCATCTTTGCTACCAAGGCTTCGGGATCAAATGGCTTCTGTATGAGGGTCACACTTGCTTCAGCCAATAAACCACCCTCTACAAGAGCTTCTTCGGAATAGCCTGACATGAAGACTACGGTCACGGCGGGATGAAGGCGACCAATCCTTCTCGCGAGTTCGAAGCCCCTTACTCGGGGCATGATGATGTCGGTGACCAGGACGTCGATAGTTCCAGAATACTCTCTGGCAATATCGAGAGCGTCCTCGCCGTTCTCCGCTTCCAGAACCTTATACCCATTCGCCTCAAGGCATTCCCGCACTGTTTCCCTTATGGAGGACTGATCCTCCGCGAGCAGTACCGTTCCTGACCCACCTGCCATCGGCCCGGATGTGTGCAGCACTTTTCGGGACCCGCGTGTTTGCTCTACCAGTGGGAAATACACTTTGAAGGTCGTGCCTTGGCCAACAGCACTTTGCACATCGATCGAACCTCCAGTTTGTTTTACGATCCCATATACGGTCGAGAGACCCAAGCCCGTGCCCTTATCACTAAGTTTTGTCGTAAAGAAAGGCTCAAAAATATGAGCCATGGTGTCTGCATCCATCCCGCAACCCGTGTCAGTTACCTCCAGCAACACATACGAACTATTTCCATTCTTGCTATCGCCGGCATTGGCTCGGGCGACTTTCGAAGTCTTGATCTTCAGGGTTCCGCCAGAGGGCATGGCATCACACGCGTTCACTGCCAAATTCATGACAACCTGCTCCACCTTCCCCGAATCGACGCGCACGGGTAAGACCTCTGCGGAAGGGCTCAACACCAGCCGTACTTGATAGCCGGGAAGCGTAGACAGGATCGGTTGCATTTCCCTGAGCAAATCATTCAAGTCCAGTATCTCAAGGAGCAAGACCTGTTTGCGGCCAAAAGCAAGCAACTGCTTTGTAAGTGAGGCGGCCCTTACGGCCGCGCTCCGCGTCGTCTCGATATGCTCGAGAACCTGACCGCGGCTTGCGGCTCGAACCTTGGAAAGCTGCGTCAGAATCACCATAAGGAGATTGTTGAAATCATGGGCAATCCCGCCCGCCAATCGACCGACGACTTCCATTTTTTGCGCCTGCCGTACCTCCTCCTCCAGACGTTTGCGTTCTCTGATATCGCGAAAGATTCCTTGAATGATTTTCTTGCCTTGAAGTTCAGTAAGACTAGCGTTGACCTCGACCGCAATCAATCGCCCTTCGGCATCCCTGAGATGCATCTCTTTGCCTGCAACATTTGCGCCCGAGACTGTGTGCCGCAACATCTGCCGATATTCTTCGCCCTCGTTCTCAGGGCAGAACTCTTCCCCATGTTTGCCGACGATCTGAGAGACGGGTACTCCGAGCAATTGAGCGCTCCTCTCATTCGCCTCCAAGATCATTCCCGTTTCAGCTTCGACTACCAGAATTCCGTCGTTTGCAGTGTCGATCAAATGCTTGTAGCGTTCCTCAGTTTGGCGAGTATGGCGCAACATCAAGAACGTAACCGAGGCTCCCATCGCCAGCGATAACAGGGTGGCAACGCCTGTCACAAAGAGAAAGAGGCCTGCCGTCCAACGCGCACCCTCGCCCAAAGCATACGAAAACCGGTCTTCAAGAGGCGTAAGCTGGTCACCTACTAACTCGACTCGACGCGCAATGTCTTGTACTCGGACTGGATCGGGTCTGCCGGATCTAATCTCTGTATGCAGCTCTTCACCGAGCCTCTGGAGCTCTTCAATCCGGTTGTCAGCTTCCGTCCAGATCGCTATTGCTTCGGTCATGTACTTTGTGTGCCGGAAACGCCGGAAAAGTTTCGCCATCCCATCTACATCCTCAGGACGGTTTCTCCCTTGGACAAGCGCCGCATAAACGATCGCCGGATCTGGATCTTCCTTCTCAAGTTCAAGACGAGCTCTTTTATCGCCAAGCTGGGTTTGAAGCGCTTGCTGACATCTCTCGTAGTCCTGCTCGGAACGGGAAGCAGCATATCGAACCAAGCTGTGTACGGCTTCTTTCTGCGCCTTGGACCAGAGACCCTCGCCACCGACATAAGCCCTTGCAGCTGATAGAGTCTGAATGGCTTCATAACTAAGAGCCAACAAAATGATCACGACAGCGACGAATACCCAGAGAACTAGCACTAGCTTTCTGGACGTTGGAAGATAGCGAAACACTTTCCTCATTCCTGACACAGCCTACTCCCTACCGTACGAATCTGCTGGCAGTCTCGCTTCCAGAATCGCGACTGCGACCTCAACTTTCATGAAGAACACTTCTGCCGAAATGGGATCGCTGTTAATGGGAATCGTCGCGCGATAAGCCCGCAACTTCTTCCAGCTCTGGATCACACGTGCCTTTAAAACATGAGTGCCGGCCATATAGACATCCAGCGAGTCCGTGAGGTCTTCCAGTGAAAGTTGAACTACGCGCTCGAAGATTTGTCCATGGCACGCTAACATCGCACGATCAACAATGTCTGTACTGAACTTCCGCGTCAACTCAGGGTAGTAATAGTGTCCGCTATTGTTGTCCCGCATTGTCGCTATGTAGATCATTCGCGACAAATCGTTTGGCAATGCATTCAAGAGAGCTTCCTGAATTTGCTTGCGGAGAGATGCGTCGATGGATCGCTCATCCACCCTCAAAACGTCGCCACGTGCCTGATCTTGTTCAACGACCGCCAGGCAGGGCCTGCGCTCAGCTGCCGATGCGGGTTCAGCGAGAAGCGTTCCGAGGCTCATCAATACTTTCGTCGATATCCAGACCTGAATTGACCTAGGAACACCCCAGTTTACGGGCCGCAAAGCACCAAGGCCCATGCGTCCAGCCGTGCAGACGGCGAGAAGGAACAGGCCCCGAACTTCTAAACGACGGACCCGAACAAAACCACGCGAAAAGCTTGACCCTCCGTAGTTTCCGTCGGCGAGATTCTGAACGAGGGTATCGCTAGCGACCCGTAACGAATATCGGGCCAACCTCTGTTGCTGCTTTCCAAATGATGTGATGACTCTTGCGGGAGCGTTTGCGTTCAGGAACATCAGAGTCTTCGGAGTTAACAGACCCCAACACACCTCTCGCAAAGCGATAGATAAATCTCGACATGACGAATAAGATCTAGTGCGGTGCTCGGCAAGATACTCTTGCCCATCACCCCGCGAGAACAGTGCAAAAAGTAGAATTGTGAGAATCAGAACTGCGCTGAACGCAAGAATCATACGCATGCCCCGCTCGGGGATAAGTGTCGCGTTGCGGTTGGTAGTATAACGCCGATGCCTAACGATCTGATGCGGGTTTTTTGCTGACGCGCCAGAACCGACCGGACGGAAGGTTCGCTTCCTACCGTCCCGTCAATGACCTGTTCCAACTCGCATTCAAAAAGAGGCGTCGGTTTTCCGACCAGCCGTTCCTAAGTCAAGGTTCTACACCGTGACGCTAAATGGGCCTGGGGCAATCGCCCTTGAGGAATTGGATCGCCTCGCAGTTCCATTTCAAGTTGCCTGTCTTCTTTGCTTGCAGAACGCGGAAATGAAGCAGCTCGAGTGTAAAACGTCGCCTGACGATTCAAGACCTCGGCGGCCCAGAACCTGAAAGGACATGGCATGCTGATCTTGCAAGCGACAACGAGATGGCAGGCATCAGCATCGCGCTCCACCAAACGAGCACGAGCGGATCTCGAATATTTGAGCGAACCGAGAGGAGCGTCCATCGCGGCTCTCTTTGCTCCCCTCTTCCCTACACAGAGACTACCTTCTCTGCCTTTGGGCGAACCTTTGAACATGGACCAGTCGATGGTGGACGCTCTTGTTCGCCCCCAAAGCGGTCGGTTTTTCGACGACGGCCATTTTGTCGATTGCCTTGACCCAGCTGTGCTATAGTCCCTTGCGAGTGACGTCCGTGTCGCGGCGCTCGCGATGTCGAAAGACAGTAGCAACCCTCCCCCTTGCCCGCTAAAAGATCTCCGGTGGAACCGTCGCACAATGGTCGCACTGAAATTTGTGAGACTGTCGGGGCGCTTTTCGCGAAGCGGCCCGAGAGGCGGCCGAGTTCGGCCAAACGCCGAGTCAGTAGATACGCTTGCGAAGTGAACGACTGTATCGTTGTGCCTGGAAATACTGCTCTACGCACTGAATCCGCGGTGCCCGAAGTATTCTTAAAATCCGGAACGGGAGCGGAAGCGTGAGGAAAGCGATGGACGACATTCCGGCTTCAAACCTCTCTACCGGACGCGGAGTTGCTGATTCTACTTTGAGCCTCCGCGACCTGGACACGGTAGTTCGTCACGCCAGAGAACTAGTTCTCGCAGATCTCCCCAATGACCTCATCAAGTTGGTCTATCTAGCGTCACTGCGAGATTGCAACACGGGCCACTATTTTCATCCCTTGATTTCCCAGCAGAACGATTCCACTAGTGCCAGCCATGCGTTGCAGTTGTGTCACGAGGAGGTTTTCGCTCGTCTAATGGCAACACCCTTGCCCGAATATGTCACGCAACTCGGGGGCTATATTTGCTACAGCCAAGTTGACAAGGCTCGAGTAATTGACACCTGGAGATCCCTGCCGGCCTACCGGGCAACGATACCTCTGGAGGCATCGGATCTGGATGCGGAGTTTTTCTTCACCAGCGTCGAGGCCGCCCTTGCGGTTCTGGATGCCCGGCGATTGGGCAACTCGTGATCGTGGCAATGTTCTGCAGCTTGTCGCTTTCCTTTATCGCTTCTTGCTAGTTTCGTGAACTATTCAAAACCCGGAAAGATGGAGGGCCCGTGAACTATCTTCGCGTGTCGGTCTGCCGACGGTTATCGCGCGAAGGGCTATCTGCCAACCACTATCCGCGGCTGCCTGGGCGTCAACAGATCTTTGTTCTTTGATGACCTGAATCGTGGGTCGTACCAGTCTTGACCCGACAGATTTTCCTCTCAGTTCCCTATTCTTGGTTCAGAAACCGCGAGCTAGCGTTCGTCGGCAAACCGACCGCGTTCCGCTTTCTGTCCCAGCTCATTTCGTGCTCATTATGTTTTTCTTCACAGCTCCATAGGCACCAGCAAAAGCGATTCTGACAAAGCTTTCTCTCGATTCTGATAGGTGGAGACCTTCCGATGTGCTCCGCACGAAATCTACGCTCGTTGCGAGCACCCGGTCCATCGGCCGGGAACTTGCTTCCACCTCGTGCCAGAGTCAGTCCGCCTGATTCCAAAGAGGACCCAAGTTCCTTCCTCGAAAGCTTTCCCAGGAGCAGGAGAAGAACCAAATGTAGCTAAACGATGCGCATTGCATCTTTGTTTCTGTACTCGAACAGACAGGCAACTTAAATGCTGCGCCAGTGCGCCATTGGACGAATGGATGCCACATAGACACCCGCAGCGATTGAATAAAGAGCGATAGCGAAGGAGAAGGGAGAAGCAAATGTCCGAACAGGAGAACAATGCCGCGATCAAAGTGGCAAAGGGAGTAAGAGAGACCGTCAATCAAGATGGTGCCGTGTTACTCGATATCGAGCAGGGTCTTTGTTTCAGTCTGAACCCGGTTGGAACCAAGATCTGGGAGATGATCAAAGACGGGCGCTCTATAGATGAAATTGCGGACACGTTAGAACGAGACTTTCGCTTGCCGCGCGCACAACTACTCACGGACATTTCTGATTTCTTGAAGCAGCTGGAAAACATGCGGCTGGTCGGCGAGCAGGCCTCGCACGCGGGCACTCGTGGGCTCCTGTCCCGATGGCTTGGTCGACGTCGATCTGCCTGATAACAACCGCCAACATGTTGCGTCCCGCGGTGCGGAGGGGCAGTTCGGGGCGGGCATACCGCGGTTGCTCACACCAATCGAATGGAGCGCCAGTTATTTCTGCCCCCTATTGACCTGCGCGCACGCGCGGCAAAGATCAAATGCGTTCTGAAGAATAGCGGGCTGACGCTGTCTCAGCTATCAGCTCTCACGAGCGATCGCTATGGCAAAGCGTCGCCGTACTTCCTTCCCCCCACGTTCCTTTATAAGCTAGCCACGGGAGTGACTCCACATGTTTGTCAGATCGCGGCCCTAAGTGTAGCCACACGGCATCGGTTGACAGACTGGATGACAACCTTCGGCTTTGATCTGGCTCTGATCCCCCGCCTTCAGGTGAGGTTGCATCGGGAACGGACCGTTCTAGTGACACCAGTTGAGACCGAGACACACGGGGCGGGCTCTCGGCCAACCGCAATCTTTCCTACCGCTAGAGCCGATGCTCCACCTCGTTCCGCGGCAACGCCGCGCACTAAACTGGACGAACCCTATCTTTACGCAAGAATAGGCACGGCCAATAATCTGACTTTCCCGGAACTGCTACCTGGCAGCATCGTCCGCGTAGACACTCGAAATAAGGGCTTTGCTCGTTTCAGTGCTGATGCAAACAGCGGGCCTATTTATCTGGTCGAACGTGTCGGTGGACTAACGTGTTGCCGGGTGAAGCGACTCAATGACCGGCACATTCTTCTGCTGTCGCGCCAGTCGGTGCAATCCTCATTTCCGCTCAAGCTGGACGAAGAAGCACGCATCTTAGGAAGGATAGACGCCGAACTCCGACCGAGCCATGTCGCCCGCGTTTCTGGCTGTGCGGACGATTCTGGAATAACGGCCTCGCTATTGCGACGGGACTCGCAAAGTGCCCCAAGGCTTTGCGCGCTGCTGCAGAGCGCTCGCGAACGCTCCGGTTTGACTTTCAGATTAGCGCACAACATCAGCATCAGCATAGCGGAGACACTGCACGACAAGCACTATGCAATCTCGATTGGTCTTTTATCAGACTATGAGGCTGTCGACACCCCACCCAGACACACGGCCAAGATTCTAACGCTCTGCATCCTTTACGGCATTGACTTCTTTCAATACCTGCAGTGCGCTGATATTCACTATGACGAGCCGTGGAAATCATCGATGCCGACACCTTACGCGCTGAAAGCGAATCCGCCTTTGGCTTGGCCGACAGGCCAGGAAGGCCGCAGCGATTTCCCTCTCAGCCTAATTGGGGCGCAAAACGAAGTGATCCAGAGTTTCTCTCAAAGAAGAATCGCCGTTTGAAATTGCTCTGCTTGAGCCGAGACCGAGGGTTGTGCTACCAACAGGCTTTGGTCACCCACTGGCAAGCACGGGCTGAAATGGCGACCAGGCGTTTACAACCCTGCCAATAATAGATGCGTCTCGCGGCAGTCTGAAACGCCGGATCGGCTGCCGAGAAATAGGATGTGGTATGAGCGTCAGTTCCGTGGCTTCCTGCTGGCACCAGCAGCAACTGTACCCTTGCTGGTGCCAAACGAAATAGAGGGGACGCTCGCGCAGAGTTTTCCACGTGAACACCATGACGACGGTGTTTTGCTCCTTGTCGATCTCGACGACTGAACCAGGCGGTATCACGTCTCCCAGACTCCTGTCCTCTAGGCCAATCAGGCCGTAGCGAAAGCGCTGCGGATTTAGCCTCTGATGAGGAGATCCAAGCAGATATCCCGTCTGAACCAGATCTGGATGCAACAAGGTGGTCTGGTTCGGGTCGATCTGCTGATTAAAGTGAAGATGAAAAGGAAAACCAGCTACTCGCGGATCGATCACCTCCAACTCGGCCCGCGGAGATTCCCCTGCGGCTCCATAAACAGATGGCTCATTCGGGTCGATGCCAAATACCAGCAATAGCTGTTCGTATCGCAGCTTCAGGCAGACTGCCAAGCTGAATATCTTGTAAATGCTCGGGATAGACCCTGCCACAATGTCCGCCAGGGTGGCATGGGAAACGTAGTAGTCCGAGCTCCCCTTGGCATCGGCGATCGAACGGCTGAGGCGCTCAACATCACTGGCTTTGATGAAACGTTCTTCGAGCAGCTGCTTGATCCAAGTTCCGGAATCCATCTGCACCTCAGCTACGCTCGGTCTGCGGGGCAAGGCTGGCGCGGCGCCTGGGTTAGGCCCTGAGCGATGTATGGAAGATAGGATGCACAGTTGGCAAAGAAAAGTCCAATGAAAACTTCGCAACAATTCTGCGCAATTCCAGACCCAGGCCAGACCCACAATATCGGAACGTGGAAACTGCAGACCCACGAAAGCTTGTTTCGGGGGGTGTTCTGGGCCAAGAAAGAACGTCGTGTGGCTACCTGGCCAGTCGGCTGTATGCTGGGACTTGCTGACCCTGCGCCAAAATCCAATCGCAATTTTGGAGCAGTCGCTCGTACCGTTCAATCGCCACAGGTATACTCATCGCCCATGCCGGGAAGATCCATTTCAGTAAAAGGTAAACCTCGACGACCAGCGCATTTATTCTGACCTGAAAAGAGAGAAGCATGAGCCGCTCAGCAGCAGCTGCAATTTCGCTATCATCCGTGTTTGTGTGGCGGGCCTGCGTCGCCACCCCCATCAGAAGCCCAGCGTTGCTGGCCATCATGCGTACAGACCGCAGGGCAAGCGCGATCCGCTTCCTTTGGAGCCTCCGGAACTCAGCCTCCGGCACAGACTTCCACAGGTAGGCCGTTTCGTCGGGGTTAACCAACAGTCGGAAGGCATCTACGTTTACACTTTGACCTTGGGATCCCCAAACCTGAAGAGCATCGGCTCCCGCCGTCGAAGTCTTCGCCAGATACCACACCAAAATAAGTAGCACCGCGATGGTGCACCCGATGATGGCGGTTGCAATCATTTGTTGAGGTACTCACTCAGTACGTCGTTCCAGCGCGCGATGTCCGTACTGGGCAGGCTCTCGACGACCACCTTCCTCGGTCGAGACGGTACAAAGTATAGCACCCAGATTGTGACAGCGACATTGTATGCTATCGAATTTAATAAGACCAACGTCCCATCGGTAATCAAGTGCAGATGCGCTCGGAGTTCTAGCAGGGCCAAGTCTGAAGCTGAGTACACTCCAAAACCTGTGGCAATCCCTACCGCGTAATACTGCCACGTCAAGCCAAGGCGGGACATAAGAAGGGACAGAACAATGAGCCAGAATGCCTGCAGCAATCTGACCGAACGCTCAACCAGGATGATGCTCTCGAAGAGGGGGTCCGGTTGACCAGAGCGGCTTGAGGACAAGAACATTATCAGTCCTAAACCTGCCGCCACGGCCGCCACAATCCAGAAAAATACGAAAGCAAACCGCCGAAGAAACAAATGGGGCCGTATCAGATGCCAGATGACCTCGTAGATCACGCCTAGGCTGAGTGCAACCACAATCGCTTCACCAATCCAGTATGCAAACCAGTATGCGCGCGAGTACACGCCGAGATAATTTCGGACAAAGAGAAGAACGATTTCACGCGTTGGAAGCAGAACACTGTAGGTGAAAAATACGGGAAAGACTTCGACGAGCTTCCGGTGAAGCATGACGATAGCAATGATGCTCTGGATTACGATCGGCGCAATCCAGAGCATTACGGTGACGTTCGGAATTTTCATGGGCTGCCTAGCAGGCTAACTCGCTAGCTCGGCACCCTGCAAGACTGGGTTTCGTTTGGGGGTCAGTGTCCGCCGCCCTTGGGGCAATGCCCAGGTGAGCATGTCGGCATGGGCGATCCTCCGTCCGCCAGCGACGTCGTCGAGACAGCTCCGACCAGCAACATAACAGCGATCAGCAAACGCACGATCTTTTTCACAGTGCCTCCTTAGGTGCGCGGTCCGCACCAAGGGGCATCTTGAGCCATGTCTCCGATCGAGAGTGAAATGTTCGAAAATCGAGCGATTTGAGGGAACCCTGAGAGAAACAAAGAATGCCTAGCTGACGGATCGGTTAACAGGCAACATGCAGAACTGACAAGCGGGGAGTCTGACGGTTGACTTCATCCCGCTTCTACAGGCGCTCATGCTCTCCAATCGTCGCCGGGGTTGAGGACTCTCGTGCTTGGCCGTGATAGAGCCTTCGGTACAATTCGCACCGGTGCATCAATTCGCCATGTTTTCCCTGGTCTAAGACCCTGCCTTTGTCCAGCACCACGATTCGGTCCGCCCAGGAAATTGCAGAAGGCTTGTGGGAAATAAGAACCACGCTTCGACCCTGCCTGAAATCGTCCAAAGCTTCGAGCACTCTCGCCGTCGTAGGTCCGTCCAGAGCGCTGGTCACTTCGTCCAGGATCAGAATCTGCGGCCGCTGTAACAATGCGCGAGCCAACGCCACTCTCTTTTTCTCACCACCGGAAAGCCTTCGTCCCATCGGACCCAAGGGCTCCTCAAGACCTCGCGGAAGCTTGCGAATCACGTCACGGAGTTGGGCGAGTGACACAACCTGCTCGAGGTCTCGGCCGGTCGCCGAGGGGTCGCCGTAGAGCAGGTTTTCCCGCATTGTAGCGTCAAACAAGACAGGTTCTTGTGGGACGACGCTCACAATGGAACGAAGATTGCGCTGTCCCAGATCACGGATATCCATGCCGTCAATCAGCACCGCACCGGCATCCGGGTCGTATAGACGCGTTGCCAGGTGACCAATCGTGCTCTTGCCACAACCATTGATACCGACAAGCGCGACTTTCTCTCCCCTACGAACACAAAAGCTAAGACAATCGAGCACCATTCGGTCGCGCCCATACGAGAAGCAAACCTCCCTAAACTCCAAGCGCGCGCCACTGTTTTTTGTCAGTCGCTGCGTTGGCAGTACATTACTAGTTACATCCTCGTTGCCGACTACCGCAACGATCCTCCGTATGCTGGCTCCGACGCGCTGCAACCTGGACTGAAGATCCACGGCTGCACTCATGGGCTCGAACAGCCGAATTACGTAACTATAAAAAGCAACCAGACCGCCTACAGTAAGCCGGTGCCGGATGACGTCATAGCCCCCGTACCCAAGAATCAGAGTACTGCCCAGCACAACCGCGGACATGGAGGCTGCGCTAAAGCGAACCTCGGCCAGCCTCTGCGCTGTCTGAAGCTTTGCTCCAGCGGCCAGAAAGCGAGCGAACTTCCTGCCATGAGTGCCTGTCCTGTTGAGCAGCTGCAACTGCAACATCCCAACCAGGTGCTCCTGCAAGAACGAGCTGATCACCCCCATCTGCCGTTGCGTACTTTCAGCCGCCACCGTGAGAGGGCTTAAATATCGGCGTTGCAAGAAATAGAACAGAGGCAATAGTGGCATCACCACGAGTGTCAACCGAACATTGAGGACACCCATCGTGACCAGCACCATGGTCGCCACAATCGCCATCCGGATCACGCTGGGGAGGACATCGCCTCCGAGATCTCCTACCCGATCTACATCTTGTTCCACTCGATACAGGATCTCACCCACAGAAGTCTTCTCGTAATATCGCGCGGACCGATCGTGCAGCCGGCGAATCAGAGTTACGCGAAGCCGGAAGATCATTTTTTGACTTACGATAAACCCGACTAGGTATGCCGCGTAACTGAATGCCAACTGGCCGAAATAGGCTGCGCTGAACCCTATTACACCCAGCAGCAACAACTCGACACTTCTCTTCGCTAGGGCTTCGTCGATCAGCCACTTGATAATCAACGGATCTAGTAGGGTCAGCACGCTCGCCGCGACAATCGAGAGCAGACCGAGCAAGTTTAGGCGCATCAGGGGCAGGACTTGCCGTCCTAGCCAGCGAACTTCAGGGGACAAAACTGACCGCATAACTCACCATGCCATCTCGCGAATCTAGCTCGAAGGCAATGAAGAGAGGCGGAACCGGTGTTGCCCGACGCTTTACCGACCGCCCGATGACTTGATCTCAAATAAAATAGGCTCGCGTTTGTGAACTGATATACAACCAGATAGGCCACCGTGAGGCGTAGAGCGTCCGCTCTCCACTTGGCAGAGAACATCAATCGACTCCTTGAAGCGTCGGCGTACGGACACGCACAGAAGAATTCTTGCACGGATGTTCCATTCTCAGTTCTTTATTAAAATTTGGTACTACAGCACCCGCTTGTCTTGCCATGTCGGTACTCCGACTCTCAGCGTTTGCAACGCACAGATGGACATCACGACTTCTCTCCGAATTCACCATCATCAACGTGCCAAGATGTACGGTCTCAAGCCAGGGCAAGCCGTTTGGTCCGAAGGACTTCCCTTAGATTTGGCGACAGCAAAGCTCGCTGAGCGCCCAAGAGACACCGGCAATCGTGTTTTCGTCGGGGCTCCGGCGTCAAATTATTTTTATTCCAGAAATTGATTCCGGCTCTACATTGCCCTCAATGTAGGAAACAGTGTGGAAGTCTCAACCGATCAGGAACCTCAGGATCGAAACGCCCTCGTCATTGATAGCTCAACGCGCGATGTCAATAGCCCGCCGAAAACGGCAATAGGTATTCATACGTGACGAAGGTGAAAGTATGCCCCGTGTCTTAGAGCGACCGCCATTCACTCCGGCAGAGCCTGTAACCGAAACCCTACATGGCCTTGAGATCACCGATCCCTATCGCTGGCTCGAGGAGCAGAATTCTCCGTCGACACGACGGTGGCTCGAAGAGCAATCGGCTTATACCCGCTCCTACTTCGACTCTCTCCCGGGGCGTGACGCAGTTCGAGAACGAGTCAGCGAGCTTCTCTCTACTCCCTCTGTTACCGAGCCTTGGAACGTGGGCGACCGCTATTTCTTCCTTAAGCGTCACCAGGACAGAGAACAGCCTGTCATTGTGATGAGGAACGGCTTATTCGGGGAGGAGACCACACTGGTTGACCCGGCATCGCGCGGAACAAGCGTCTCGACTTCCGTTACAATTGCCGCGATTTCCCAAGACGCTCGCTTTCTTGCATATTCTGTGAGGCAAGGTGGTACCGATCACTCGGCTTTAGAGATCCTTGACATCGAGCGCAACGCGGTACTTCTCGATCGCCTCCCAGAGGGCTTCTGCTCAGCGATTGCCTTCACTCCCGATGCTTCCGGGTTTTACTACTCGCATCGCGAGCTGCATGACCCGCGCCCGAACTATAAGGCCGTCTTCTGGCACTGCTTCGGCACCGACCTGTCTGAAGATCAAGAAGTGTTCTTCGCTGGAGAAGAGCCCAATCTTTTCCTCGGGATCCTCCACTCCCCCGAGGCGAAGTTACTGGCATATGTAGCCTTCCACACGGGCAAGAACCGTCGTACTTCGGTTCATCTGCACTCCATGCACCCAAGAACCGTTCCCAAGCTTCTGCTCCACGACATTGAGGGTTGCCTTGTGCCGTTCTTCGTGCGAGGTCAACTGCTGGCGTACACCGACCTTGCCGCCCCGAACTTCCGCATCGTCAGTATTGACATAACCGATCCCGATCCTGCGCACTGGCACGACATCGTTCCCGAGTCCGATCATCGTATCCAACAGTTCGCAGTCGCAGGTGACCAGATCTTCGTCACTCGCATCGATCGTTTCTCCACCAGAATCGAGGCCTTCGGGATTGACGGAAGACCGCAGGAAGACATTACCTTCACACCGTATG
>Ga0210384_10000608_pt1 | contig 54077 bp, 39 predicted proteins | sample IncBWH2MmetaG_FD_160574 | JGI IMG/M metagenome (GOLD analysis project Ga0210384, IMG submission 160574) | Forest soil microbial communities from Barre Woods Harvard Forest LTER site, Petersham, Massachusetts, United States - Inc-BW-H-2-M | ecosystem: Environmental > Terrestrial > Soil >...
CCGGACGCGCTCCAGGCCATCCGCGCCTACAGGCAGCTGGCGGATCGCGTCCGCGCCGCCTTCGCCCGTCCGCAGCCCCTGGCGATCGCCGTCTCCGCTCTCGACCTCCGGGAGATCGGCGACCGCGAGCCCTGGCATCGCCTCCTCGGTACGCTCCGCATCGCCGGTGTCGACTTCCACGTCGAAGCCGTCGCCGTCGAGCACTCCCGCTCTGCGCGCCACGGCCAGCAGCCGGTCGCCGCCAACAGCCGCATAGACTTCGCCCGTGCCGCGGAGGGCCTGCACACCGAGGACGGCTTCGCCGAGATCCGGCTGCCCGCGAGCGACGGCCGCGAGCACGACTACGTGATCTTCATCTACCCCTACGACTACTGCTGAGGATCCTCGAGCGGCCTGGATTCTCTGGGCTCGGCGCGTCGGGCGGCGGTCAGGAGCTCCGCCGAGCCCTCCTCTCCCGCCCGCTCGCTCGACGGGAGGCAAGACCACACCGCCGCACCTTCGCAGTCCCCCGCGGGCTCGCCATGCGCGATGAGCACCACCGTTCCCGCGCGCCGGCCCACCACCTCGAGCACCCGCAGGCGTGTCTCCGGGTCCAGCGCCGCCAGGCTCTCGTCGAGGATCAGCAGGTCGGGTACCTGCAGCAGGGCGCGCGCCAGGCAGACGCGGCTCGCCTCCCCATCCGAGAGCTGCCAGCCGGCCTCTCCGATCCGCTGCTCGAGCCCCGCCGGCAGGCGATCGAGCAAAGGACCGAGCCCCAGGTCGCGGCACACCGCTGCCGCCGCGGCCAGGTCGCCGGCCGTCGCCGGCCAGCCGCGCCCGAGCAGCAGGTTGAAGGCCAGCGTGTCGGCAAAGAGGTGGTTGTCGTGCAGCTGCGGTACCGCGACCACCCCCCGTCGCCAGCCGGCCTCACCCAGCGTCGCGAGGTCGAGACCCCAGAGCAGGAGGAGGCCCGAGTCGGGCCGGCGATGCGCGGCCAGGACGCCGGCGAGCGTGCTCTTGCCGGCACCGGAAGGGCCGTCGAGCAGCACTCGCTCGCCGGACAGGATCTCGAGGCTCGCGGCAGAGATCACCGGCCGCGAGCCGTCCGGTGCGCTGCACGTCACGCCGCGCGCCTCGACCAGGCGGGCCGCTCCACGCCGCGCCTTCGACCACAGCGGCCCGCCGCCCGCAGCGCCGCCTGCCGTCGCCGCCGCACCGGCCTGCGAGCCCGCGAGGATCGGCGCCACCTCGCGGGCCGCGATCCGCCCACGGGACATCTCGCACAGCGCCCAGCCCAGCCGCCCGAGACCCGCCCGCGCGAGGAGCAAACCTCCCAGCGACGCCGCCAGCCGGCCGGGAGCCGCCGTGCCGCCTCCCGCCGCCGCCACGGCGACCAGTCCCGCCAGCAGCCACACCCGCGGCAGCGCCGTGCGCAGCCCGATCTCCCACCGGCCCACCTCGCGGACCCGCGCGTGGTACCCGGCGCACGCCAGGTCCTCCGCTGCCGCCAGGTGCCCACCGCCCTCGGCCAGGCGCGTGCGATGCCCCGCCACCGCCTCGACCACCATGTCCGTCCCCTCGAGCTGCGCTGCCGCGCAGACACCCAGATCACGCTGGTGACCCGCGGCCAGCAGCACCGCGCTCGCCAGCGCCACCGCCAGCAGCGCGACGTGCGCAGCGCCGGAGGCGCCGTGCGCCAGGACCACGACCGCCCCGGCGAGCTCCACCGCGCCCACCAGCGCCGCCGGCCCGGCGCCGAGCAGCGCCCGCTCGAGCGCCTCGGCCGCGAGCACTCGCCCGAGCAGGCGCCCCGTCCCCTCGCCGCGCAGCCGGTCGGGCCCGAGCGCGACGATCGCCGCGAAGAGCCGCCGTCGCAGCCACATCGCTGCCCGATGGCCCGCCACCGCGGCCGCCGCCAGCTCTCCGGCCTGCGCCAGCGCCAGGCTCCCGAGCAGCAGCGCCCAGGCCGTCAGCCAGGCCGTCTCGAGACCTCCGCGGAGGACGCCGCGCCCAAGGAGGATCCAGCTTGGCGAGAGCCACCGCCTGCCAGGCCGCCAGCGCCGCCACGAGCGCCGCGGCCGGCAGCGCGAGGCCGGCGCCTCGCAGACCCGCGGCACGGGGCGTCAGGACGTGCACGGTGAGCCCCGCCCCCGCTTCGAGCTGGGCGGCCAGCAGCGCCCGCCGCGCCCGCCGGCGCCGCCTCGGGACCAGCGCCAGGCCCCCGACCAACGCATCGACGCTCACGACCAGGGACTGCGTGGCTGCTTGGCGGAGCTCCACCGCCAGCCGCGCGGTGCCCATCCGCTGCCGCCGCCCATCCGGCCGCACGGCCACCACCCCGCCGCCGCACCCGCGCAGCAGGACCAGCAGACCCGCGCCGGGCCCTGCGAGCTGCAGCACCGCCGGCGCGAGGCTTGGGAGCGCGCGACCCAGGTCCGGCCACGGCACCTCGACCGCCTCGATCTCCCCCTCGAGGAGGTCGGCCGCTCGCGCCTCCAGCCCTGCGCCCCGGGCACCGATCCCAGGGCCGAGAGGAGCGCTCGCAGCGCTCGCCGTGAGGCGCCCCTCTCCGGCCGCCTCCAGGGCCTCGGCGAGCCGATCCGCGGGCCAGAGCAGCCCACCGAGAGCCGGCGACGCGCTCCCTCTCATTCCAGGAGCCCGGCCGCCCCGCGGAACGCGCCCGCCGCCGTCGCCTCCCCGCGGGCCCTCATGCCTGGCGCCACCTGCCGCGACGGCGGCTGCTCGCCTGCCGCTGGCCGCTCCACTCCGTGCATCTCCACCAGCCGTCCCCCGGCGAGGTGAAGACGCCGCCAGCCGGACCCGCCGAGTACCGCCGCGGCGCGCGCCTCGGCCTCCGGAGCCGCATGAGCGACGCCCTGGTCATCCCGCTCATCACGCCCGGGAGCCGCCAGGCCGAGCGTCACCAGCTGGTGGTGTTGTCCAGGCACCGGCGCCGCCTCCGCTTCCCTCGCCGGGGGGATCGGGTCGAGGTGCAGGGCCGTCCCGAGATCCTCCGCTACCGGGATCGCGACGGTACCAGCCGCATGATCCACCAGGTCGTCGTGGAGCGCCTGCGGGTGCTCGAGAGCGGCCCAGCCCTGAACCGCTCGATCGTGCTCACCGGGTATCTCGGGAACCGTCCGGAGATCCGCCTGAACCGGGAGCGCGACTTCACCCGCCACCTGGGAGAACCCCGTCGCCGAGACGACCGAGCCCTACGAAGTCCGGACCCGGGCGCGGGAGCTCATGGTCATCCCGCTCTACACGCATGACAACCGTCAGACCCAGCGCCACCGCCTGGTGGTGTGGTCGAGTGACCAGATCTGCCACCGCAACATCGGCTTCCTGCGGCAGGGGGATCAGGTCAAGGTGAAGGGGCGCCCCGAGGTCTACACCTTCGAGGCGCAGGGGAGCAAGCACGAGCTCCGGCAGATCGTCGTCGAGCGCATCCGGGTGCTGAAGCGCCGGAACCGTCCCCCCCAGATTCCCTAGCGGACCCACGGGGCCTCGCCGTCCCGGGGAGGCTCCCGCCTCTCCGCGGCGAGGTCCTGCCTCCCCGCCGCGCGCCTACCGTCCTTGCCAACCGCACCCATCCAAAGCGCACGCCCGAGCGCTCCGCCACCGCGGACCTCCCCCACGCGCCCGACCCCCGCGCGAGCCACCGCACGCGATCGCAGCGCGAGCCCCCGCGTGCCCCGCGTGCTCGCCGTTGCTTCCGAACTCGTCACGCCACACCAGCGCGCCGCGAACCGACCGGTTTCCCGAGGACCTGGCGGCGGATCGCAGCTCGAGGGGTGTCAACTGCCGTCTCGCACCCCGAGTTAGAATCAGGCAATCGCGAAAGAGTCGGTATGTGTCGATCACGCGACCGGGGGGTCCTTTGCGAGACCGCAGCGCACGTCGGGCGTGGAGACGATGGAGCTTGCAGCTGGCAGCGCTCTCCCTGTCGCTGCTTTCGAGCCTGGCAGCATTGCCGCGGATCACGCACGCGGTCGAGCCGCCCCCGGGAACGAACGGCGATGCGGCATCGCTTGCGGCCGCCAGGCAGCTGCTCGGCGAGCGGAAGTTCCGAGCTGCCGCCAAGGGCTACGCGGAGGCCAACGAGCGTGCCGGTGGACACTGCGGCGAATGCCTGCTCGGCCTGGCGCGAGCCGAGCTGGGTCTCGGGGACCTCGACGCCGGGATCGCCACGGCTCGCGATGCGGTGGCCGCGCTCACCGGGGACCCCCTCCTGGGGCTCGCCTATCAACACCTCGGCGACCTGCTCCTGCAACGGGCCGGCGCCTGCCAGCCGCCGCTCTGCGGCCCCGCCGCCATCGCGGATCTGACTGCGGCTGGCGAGGCCTACGAGAAAGCTCTTGCGTCCGGCAGCGCCGACCGCAGCCTGGCGCTCATCGGGCTTGCCAAGAGCCGTCTTCGGCGCTCTCTCTACCCAGAAGCCGCCGAGGCCGCGAGCGAGGCGCTCGCCGCGGCCGGTCGCGGCCCCGCGGCGGTGGCAGCGCGAGTGTTGCGATGCCGCGCTCGCGGGACCGCCAACCTTCCACCCTCCCACCTGCCTGACGACAAGGCCAGCCCGCCGGAGCTCCTCCAGGTCAAGGGGCATGTGACCAAGCCGCTGAAGATCTGGGCCCCAGCCCCCATCTTTACGGAGGAGGCACGCAGGAAGCAGCTCACGGGGGTCGTGATCCTAGAGGCCATCATCGACGAGGACGGCTGCGTCGCCAACGCGCACGTTCTGCAGGGACTCCCCGCCGGGCTCGACAGGTCTGCCTTGAGGGCCGTGTCGGATTGGGTCTTCGAGCCTGCGACGCTCGAAGGCAGGCCCGTGCGCGTCAACTACAGCCTGACCGTCAGCTTCAAGGTCAAGTTCGGGCCGCTGCCGCATTGACCGCCGGGCTCACATTTCTCTTGTCACCGCCCGACAAGGGCCTGTCTCCGGAGTGACCGGGCTTCCTCGTGTTGCTGCCGGCGATGTCCGTTCACGGGCGCGGCGACCCGCGCGCGAGTCCCGGACCGCTTGCCGCGCACAAGAAGCGAGTTGGGCCGACCCTGGCCTGACGAGCCCCGTGCTCCCGCGGCGAGGTCCTGCCTCCCCGCCGCGCGCCTACCGTCCTGCCACCCCGCACCCACGCAAGAGACACACGCCCGACCGCCCCACCACCACGGACCCCTCCCGCCCGCCCCACCTCCGCGCGTGCTACCGCACGCCATCGAACACGCGATCCGCTGCGCGGCTCGCGTACACGGCACGCCGCTAAAGCGGCTTTTCGGTCTCATAACTCGGGCGTTTAGCGCCGCTACAGTTGTAGTTGCAAGCAGTAACTCCCCTGATGGCAGTCACTTGCGATGTATTTTCATAATACGCCCACTCCTTCGCCCACTGCAGCTCCGACCGTGAGTCGGCGTAACCGCCGCCGTATCCAGACTCGCTCTACCGTTCGACCACTATCAGGGAAAGCGTCTCAACTGGACCGCGACAGCGCGACCGCTCAATGCATCCAACTGCCTGGCTACGATTGGGACCAACCACGGCCCGCAATCGCGAGATCCCAAGCCACTCACTAGCCTGGATTAGATTGCCTTATGGCAAATAAATAATATATCAGCTCATCGTAACATTGTGTTCGCCTCTTTCGCCTCACCCAAACAGAAGAAGGCTCTCATCGTGAGAGCCTTCAAGGCGGCCGGCGCGCCCCGCCCTGCTGGCAGCGCCTTCGCCGCCCTCTAGCCACCCACGAGAAGGAGAGTCCACATGAGCGAACATGATCAGGATCGGATGATGAAGGAGCAGGCCCGCGCCGCCCTGGCGGCGATGAAGCAGGTGATCGAGCAGGTCGACATCGAGGCCATCGAATTCGGTGGCGGCGGTGACCTCGAACGCACGGCGAGGTTCAACTGCAAGGGGTCCTTCGGCACCTTCGGCACCTTGACGGGCTGCTTCGGCACCTTCGGCACCTTCGGCTGCGGAGCTCGCGTCATTTCTCCACCGGCCGAGGGCTAACCTCGGAGGCCACGCAGCCACGCCAGGAGACCAGAAATGCTCGACCAACGCGAGAACGAGATCGACGCCCTGCGGGGATTCTTCGGCGACCCGAACGTGCGATTCCCGGCCAGGCCTAGACTGGTCGAAGACATCGCCCTCTACCAGATGCCAGAGGGCCTCGGCTTCCAGTTTCGCGGTGGTCCTGCCCTCGTCGCCCTGCGCGGCCGCGATGCTGAACGCACGATGGAATTTCTCTTGCCGGCGCTGGATGGGACCCGCGAGATCGACGACCTGCTGGGGCAGTGCCCACACGAGGTCTCGCGGGTCACTCTCTTGAAGACACTCTTCTTGTTACATACCAAGGGACTGCTTGCCGAGCATCAGGACGCCGCCGCCGTCCAACGATCGACACCGGCGAACCCGCCGACGGACGAGAGCCTGCGGCGTCAATTGCTCTTTTGGGGGCGAAAGCTTGGCATCTCGGGCTTTGCTCGCTCGGGAGCGGAGGCGCAGTCGAGCTTGGAGTCCGCTCAGCTCGTACTGGTCGGCACCGCTCTCTTCGGCTCGCTGACCTACGACATCCTCGCCCGCTCGGGCTGCTCGAGTCTCGAGGTGGTCGCCTGGGATGACGACGGGCTGCTGGCCGACGCTCTCCGCGTAGCTCCCTTCCCTCCCCGCCGCCTGACTCAACTCGCCACCACCTCGATTGACGACCTGTCGGGGCACGTGCGCGAGTCAGCCAAGTACGCGGACCTCGTCGTCGTTGCGACCCGCAACGCTCCGGCCCGGCTGTTTCGCGTCCTCAACCGGATCTGCCTCGAACTGAGCTGCCCCCTGCTGTGCGCCAACGACAATGGCATGCAGGTCGAGATCGGCCCCTATGTGCAGCCTCATGCCTCCGCCTGCTACACCTGCTTGGAAATGCGGCGTGGCAGCGTCGACGACTTCATGCTTCACGAGCACTTCTACCAACAGGACCTGGCGCGAGAGCGTACCGCCGGAAACTCGCCGCCGCTGGGCGAATCCGTAGCGACTTCAGCACTCGTCGCCAGCCTTGTGGCCCTGGAAGTGGTTCGTATCGTCACTGGGATCGCGGCCCCCACGTTATTGAACGCCCAGCTCACCGTCCCGCTCCTGACCGGGGAACTAAGCTCCAACCGCATACTCCGGGTGCCGCTCTGCCCAGACTGTCGCGGCGGCGGGCCGGCCTTGCCGGACCCAGGGTGATCTGCTGATGAACGCCCTGCCAGGACACGATCCCGGCGCGCTGCGTGGCGTCCTCGAATGGGTCGATGAGCGTTTTGGTCCTATCCAGCGGCTGTGGGGATTCTCCCTGCTGGCTCCCGAACCGCGGTGGTGGGTGTATGGCTGCGACCTGGCCCGCCTGCCAGTCGGTACCTGGTGCACTCCTGAGCACTTCGGCAGCGCCGGAGCTTCGATCGATCCTGATGAAGCTCTCCAGCGCGCTCTCGGAGAGGCGGTTGAACGCTATTCGGGCCTAGTCGAGTCCGCAGCAACGACCCGCGAGCTGCTCGCCCCCGCGGACAATCCGTTGGCTGACCTGTTCCCGGTGTGCGCACCCGACGAGGCTTGCCCGCTCTCTTTCAAGGAGACGCGCCTGGAAGCCCCGGTGACCCACGTTCGCATGCAGCGCCTCGATACTGGGCGGGAAGCCCTCGCTCCGGCCGGCCATGCTCTCCTCGGCTTTTCGCCGCAGCCGCCTGAGCCCATGGTTGCACTGCCCATCTCCACCGGTCTCGCCTTTCACGTCGATCTTGCTACAGCGATCTGGAAGGGCCTCTGCGAGGTAGCCGAGCGCGACGCGATGATGCTGGCCTGGTTGACTCGCCGCCCGCTCCGGCCTATCGACCTATCGTCTGCTGCGCTGCCCGAAGATCTTGCTACACGCCTGGAACGGCTCAAGAGCGTCCGCCTCAGCGCTTACCTGTTTGACATGAGCACCGACTTCCGAGTTCCCACTGTCTTCTGCCTGGTCACCGGAGAACGCTATCCTTACACGGTCGTCGGCGCTGCGTGTCACGGCGACGTCGCGGCCGCCTGCGCCAAGGCTCTCGACGAAGCCGCGTCGGTTCGCCTGGGCCTCACTGGCGAGAAGTGGTCGAAAACGATCCCCTCTCTCGACAGCTTCACATGGGTTCGTCAGCTGGAGCACCACCTGGCGCTCTATGCCGGGTGGCCTTCGTCTCCCGCGCTCGACTTTCTGATCCACGGCGACCAAGCGCCACTTCCGTTCAGCGACTTTGCGCAGCAGGACTGGCGGCAAACGCCGGTCAGCCTCCAAGACCTGACGGCGCTGGCGACGCGGCTGGAGGAAGCGGATCTGACCGTCCTGTGGACCGACCTCACCGCGCCGGAGGCAGAAGGCTTCGGGCGAGTCGTCAAGGTCGTGGTGCCGCAGATGGTCCCCATGTCTCAGGACCACAACGCACGCTGGCTTGGGACGCCGCGCCTGCTGCGCCACGCGGACCTGGCCCGGACCAGCCCCCGCTCGTTCAACCCCTTCCCGCATCCCTTCGCATGAAAAGCACAAGAGCCCACGACCGCACCTACCTGAATGACCGCCTGGGTACTTTGGCCCAGGAGTATCACGTTGCGAGCCGCAACCAGGCTGGACTCAAGCATCTGGTCAATGAGCATCTCGTCCACTACAGACCACAGATCCTGAAGCTCGCGGCCACGGCGGCGCTGCGTCTCGAAGGTTGCACCCGCGTCCGCTTGCCCGCGGCAGGCGCCTCGGCGAACCTCCCGCTCGAGGAAGCAATCCGCCGCCGCACCAGCGTCCGCAGCTTCGGGCCCTCCCCGCTTGCCGCGCAGCAGCTTGCCACCATTCTCAAGCTCGGCAACGCAGTGCGGAGAACCGACGTCGCTGGCGATCCGGTCAACTACCGGCGCAACGCACCCAGCTCCGGGAACCTCGGATCAGTCGAGGTTTATCCGATCATCATGAACGTCGAAGGCATCCAGCCTGGGATCTATCACTTCGACAGCGTCGCACACGACCTAGCCACAATACGCACTGGTCACTTCGCCACCTGGCTGCGCGATCGAGTCTTCTACCAGGTGGAGTTCTCGCGTGCCGCGGTAGCGCTGGTCTTGACAGCAGCGGTGGGACGGCTGACCACCAAGTACGGACCCCGCGCCTATCGCCTCGCTCTCCTCGACACCGGCCACGTCTCCCAGAACATCTACCTCACGGCTTCGGCACTCGGATTGAAGGTTTGCGCCACCGCCGGTTTCATTGACGATGAGCTTGACGCTGCCCTCGGAGTCGACGGCCTCGATTCGCCCTCGACGCTGGTTCTGGCCGTGGGTCCTGTGTAGGAGCAGCCTCCAACGCGGGCGTTCAAGCTGCCTGGGAGCAAGCGGCGCCGCTACAGCTCCTTGCTCTAACGGTATTCCTGGGGCGCCGCGTTCAGACGCCCTACGCGGCCTATCGATCGCTTTCTCGCCGATCGGAAAACCGCGCACGTACAATGGGGCGTGGAATGCCCGCAATGCCCCGTACCATCGTCCTCCAGGCCCGCGTCGACAGCGCCACCGCCGCCCAGGTCCGCGTGCACGCCGAGCGCGCGCACACGACCACCAGCGAATGGATCGCCAGCATCGTCCGCCGCGAGCTCGCGCGCACCGGCGCCGCCGATGCGCTCGCCCTGCGCTCCTACGAACTGCTGATCACACTGGGCTACATGCTGCGCGCGCTGATGATTGAAGCAATGGGCGGCGAGCCCGCCGAGACGGCGATCCAGGACGCCTCCACCACCGCCGCCGACGAGGCCGCGAGCGAGCTCCGGCGCGCGACCGACCTCTCCTGACGCGGCCGCCCAACCCCTCACGCCGGCCCGCTTCGCGCAGGCAGCACGATGTCGTTCGCAGCCCTCGAGCACGCATCCCCATCCCCGCCGCCGGAGCCCTCTTGATGCTCCGCGCCAGCAAGGCCCTCACCCTCCACCAGGCCGCGACCTACTACACCAGCGAGTACGCCCGCGGCGACTACTACACCGGCGCCGCGGGCTCCCCGACCTCCCCGCCCGAGTCCCCCGGCCTCTGGCGCGGCCGGGCCGCCGCCGACCTCGGCCTCGCCGGCCCGGTCGAGCGCGAGCACTTCCACGAGCTCCTCGCCGGCCGCCTCCGCGGCGTCCAGCTGGTCGCCCCGGAGACCTCGACCGGCGTCCACCGCGCCGCCTGGGACTTCACCGTCGCTCCCGACAAGACCGTCTCGCTCGTCGCCCTGGTCGGCGGCGACCAGCGCGTCGTCGCCGCCCATCTCGCCGCCGCCGACCGCGCCTTCGCCGTCCTCGAGCGCCACGCCCAGGCCAAGGACCGCTCGCGCCAGCTCGTCGCGACCGGCAGCCTCCTCGCCGCCCGCTTCGACCACGACGCCAGCCGCTCCCTCGATCCCCAGCTCCACTCCCACCAGGTCGTCTTCAACCTCACCCGCCGCCCCGACGGCGCCTGGCGCGCCCTCGAGAGCCGCTCCCTCTTCCGCGTCCAGTCCCTGGCCACCGCCACCTACCACCTCGAGCTCGCCCGCGAGCTCCAGGCCCTCGGCTACGACGTCCGCGTCGACGCCCGCGGCCACGTCCGCATCGCCGGCATCCCCGAGGCCGCCCGCCGCCGCTTCAGCCAGCGCCGCCGCGAGATCCTCGCCGCCGTCGCCCGCCAGCAGGGCGTCAAGGACCCGCAGAAGGCGGCCCTCGCGACCCGCCTGCCGAAGGACCACGGCGTCGACCGCGCGGCGCTGCGCCGGACCTGGGCGGCCGCCGCCGAGCAGCTCGGCATCGACTTCGCCGCCCTGCGCCGCGAGGCCGCCGCACGCCTCGCCGCCGGCCGCGCCCGCCCCGCCGCCGCAACCGACGCCGCGGCCGCCTCTCAGACGGCCGAGCACTCCGCCGCCTGGGCGGTCGAGCACCTGAGCGAGCGCCAGGCCGTCTTCACCGCCCGCGAGCTCGAGACCGCCGCCCTCCGCCACGCCACCGGCCGCGGCCCCTCTGCCGCCGAGGTCCGCGCCGCCCTCGCCGCCCATCCCGATCTCTTCCCCGGCGCCGGCGACCGCCTGACCACCCGCGCGGCGCTGCGGCTCGAGGCCGCCAACCTCGACCTCATGCGCCAGGCGCGGGCCGAGCGCCGCCCGCCCATCGTGCCCGCCCCCTGGCAGGCCCCCGACCTCGGCCCCGACCAGCTCCGCGTCGCCCGCCACATCCTCGAGAGCCAGGCCCAGCTCCTCGCCGTCGAGGGCAAGCCCGGCACCGGCAAGACCTTCATCCTCGCCCGCGTCCGCGAGGCCGCCGCCGCCCGCGGCTGGACCGTACGCGGCTTCGCGGTGACCACCGGCGCCGTCGAGGAGCTGCAGAAGGTCGGCATCGACGCCGCGACCGTCAAGAGCCTCGAGCACCGGCCGTTGCCCTCCCGCGCCTCCGGCCCCTTCGCGGTCGGCACCGCCAACGCCGCCGGCGCCGGCCGCGCCGCCTTCGCCGCACGGGAGCTCTGGATCGTCGACGAGGCGGGCCTGCTCGCCAACCGCGACGCCGGCACGCTGCTCGCCCGCGCCCGCCTCGCCGGCGCCCGCGCCGTCCTCGTCGGCGACCGCCGCCAGCATCACGCGGTGGCCGCCGGCAAGCCCTTCGTCGATCTTCAGCGGGCCGGCCTCGAGGCCGTCCGGCTCGACTCGATCCGGCGCCAGCGGCACCCCGAGATCCTCGCCGCCGTCCGCCTCACCTCCGAGGGGCGCGCCGCCCGGGCCGCCGACCACCTGGCGCGCCACGGCCACGTCACCGAGATCCGCGCCGCCCGCGACCGCCACCAGGCGATGGCCCGCGCCTTCGTCGCCGCGCCGCCCGGGACCCTGATGATCGCCCCCAGCCACGCCGAGCGCACCGCCCTCAACGCCCTCGCCCGCCGCCTGCTGCTCGCCGAGGGCCGCATCGCCGCCGCCGGCGTCGCCGTCGAGGTCGCCGTCAGCAAGAGCTTGACCGGCGCCCAGCGGTCCGACGTCCGCAGCTACCAGTCCGGCGACCTGGTCACCTTCCACCGCGGCTCGCCGACCCGCCGCCTGCGCCCCGGCGAGGCCGCCCGCGTCGTCGCCGTCGACCCCGACCGCCACCTGGTCACCGTCGAGCGCCTCCGTCCCGCCGCCGGCGCCGCCACCCTCGAGTACGACCCGCGCCGCCTCCGCGGCGTCGACGTCGCCCGCGTCGAGCGCCGCGAGCTCGCCGCCGGCGACCGCATCGTCTTCCGCAAGCCCTACCGCGCCGGGGGCATCGCCAACGGCGCCGCGGCCCGCGTCACTCGCGTCGAGCCCGGCGGCGCGCTCGAGATCGAGCTCGACCGCCGCCCCGGCAGGCCCGTCCTCCTCGACCACCGCGCCGCCCCGCTGCCCCTCGACCACGGCTATGCCGTCACCTCGCACGCCGCCCAGGGCCGCACCGTCCACACCGTCCTGACCACCATCGACGTCGACCACTCCCCCGAGCTGGTCAACCGCCAGCAGCTCCACGTCACGATCTCGCGCGCCACCCACGGCCTCCACGTCTTCACCAACGACCGCGCCGCCCTCCCCGCCGCCGTCGACCGCGCGGCGCCGAAGACGAGCGCCCGCGAGCTGCTGCGCCCCGAAAGGAGCCCCGCCCGTGCCCCTGGTCAAGGCCTCGACCCCGCCCGAGCTGCCGTTCAGCCCGCCGGCCCCGCCGGCGACGCCGGCCACCACCGCCGCGAGCCCGCCGCCGCCGGCCGGCGCCCCGCCCCTCGCGAGCGCGAGCGAGCTGCACCTCGCGGCGCGGGAGTTGCTGACCGCCGCCGAGCGGACCGACCGCTCCTCGCGCGAGCTGCTGACCCGGACCGACGCCCTGGTCCAGAGCTTCACCCGCGCCGCCGACCGCTTCGCCCGCCAGACCCACCACGAGACCCTGGCCGCGGTTCTGCTCGCGGCGCTGGTGGCGGCGGCCGCCGCCGTCCTGGCCACCCTCCTGACCCTGGCCGTCATGGCGCCGAAGATCGGTTTCCTCGGGGTGCTGCGGGCCCTGTTCCATCACGGCTGAGGGAGCGCCTCGAGAGCGCTTGGGCGCGCTGGCAGTCCTGGCGCGCCGAGCGCGACACCGTGGCGCGCGACGCCCAGGCCCTCCGCGTCGAGCTCGCCCGCCTGCGCGCCGCCGCCACCCATCCGGGGAGCGCCGCGAGCGCCATCCCCGCCCTCGCCGCCCGCCTCGCCGTCTTGAAGAGCCGCCTCGCCGCTCTCACCCGCGCCCGCGACCCCGAGGAGCTGCTGCTGCGCACCGTCCGCCAGATCGGCGTCTCGAAGGCCCTCGCGCTGCTCCCCAGGAGCGCCGCCCCGGTCGTTCTCGCCCTCCGCATCGGCGCGCGCGTCCTGACCTCCCTGGTCCGCGACCGCTGAGGCCCCGCGTGCTCCACGCCGCCCTGCGCGCCCGCGCCCTGGCCCTCGCCCCCCTCGCCCGCCTCTGCCGCGGCGCGCTCCCCCTCCTTCTCCTCCTCGCCGCCGCCGCCTGCCTGGCAGCCGCCCTGCTCTGGCTCCCCGTCCCCGCCGGCCCCGGCACCGCGCGCCTCCCCTGGATCCTCTTCGCCCTCGCCGCCGCCGGCGCCGCCGTGGCCCTCCGCCGGCGCGACCGCGCCCGCCGCACCGCCCTGCGCTCGACAGCCCACGGCACCGCCCGCTGGGGCGACCCCGCGGCCCTCGCCGGCTCCCAAGGCCTCATCGTCGGCGAGCATGCCGGCGAGCTCCTGCGCTTCGCCGGCGAGGCCCATCTCCTCTCGCTCGCGCCCACCGGCGGCGGCAAGGGCGTCGGCGCTGTCTTCCCCAACCTCCTCGACTACCCCGGCGCCATCCTGGTGACCGACATCAAGGGCGAGAACTACGCCGTCACCGCCCGCTACCGCCGCGAGGTCCTCCGCCAGCCGGTCGAGGCCCTCGACCCCTTCGGCCTGGTCGGCGGCACCGCCCGCTACAACCCCCTCGACCTCATCGACCCCGCGCGCCCCGACGCCTACGACCTCGCGCGCCTGATCGCCGCCATGCTGGTGGTGCCCGAGCCCGACCGCCACGAGCCCTTCTGGGAGGACGAGGCAGCGAGCCTCATCGCCGCCATGGTGCTCTACGTCGCCCTGGTCGCCGGCCCCGAGGAGCGCCACCTGGGCACCGTCCGCCACCATCTCACCCTCGCCGATCGCGACCTCGCCGCCCTGCTCGACGAGATGGCCGCGACCGACGCCTGCTTCGGCCTCGTCCGCCGCGCCGCCAACCGCATCCGCCAGAAGGAGCCCCGCCTCCTCTCCGGCATCCTCGCCTCCACCAACCGCCACACCGAGCTCCTCGACTCCCCGAGCCTGCTCCACACCTTGACCGCCTCGACCTTCCGCATGGCCGACCTCAAGCTCTTCCCGCACTCCCTCTACCTCGTCCTGCCGCCCCATCACCTCGTCACCCACGGCCGCTGGCTGCGCCTCCTCGTCGCCTCCGCCCTGCGCGTCCTCACCGCCACGCCCGGCCAGCCCCCGCGCAACGTCCTCTTCCTGCTGGACGAGTTCGCGGTCCTCGGCCGCATGCAGGTCGTCGAGGAGGCGATCGCCTACGCCCGCTCCTACGGCATCTCCATCTGGATGCTCGTCCAGGACCTCTCCCAGCTGCGCCAGGTCTACCGCACCTCCTGGGAGACCCTCCTCGCCAACACCCGCGTCAAGCAGGCCTTCGCCACCGCCGACGAGGCCACCGCCGACTACCTCTCCCGCCTCACCGGCCAGGCCACCGTCCGCGTCGAGACCTTCAACCAGTCCCGCGGCACCTCCTCCGGCCGCAGCTGGCTCCCCCAAAGTCAGCGCGGCTCCTCCCAGAACTTCGGCGAGACCGGCCGCCGCCTCCTCCTCCCCGACGAGATCCGCCGCCTCCCCGCCGACCGCCAGCTCCTCTTCCTCTCCGGCGAGCTCCCCCTCCTCACCTCCCGCGTCGACTACCGCCGCCGCCTCGAGCTCGCCGCCCGCGCCGACCCCAACCCGCTCTACAGCGCCGCCGGAGCCGCCCCCGGACCGCGGGCACAGCGTGCCTCCGGGACGTCGCCGTAATTCAGCTCTGGCGCGAAGGTTCTTTAACCATGGTTAACGAACCTTCGCGCCAGAGCTAAACTGAGGGAGTCCGAGGAGCACTGGACGAGGCCGGGGACGCGCACGATCGTTAGACGTAGGGACGGCGAACGTCGAGGTCAAGAAGGGGAGCTTTTCGGCCACGAAGAGGAGCTCGGTCCTCGACGGCGATCCAGGCGACCGGCATGCACTCGAGCCGGCAGTTCCTCCGCTTCAACACCCTTACCCCTGCCGAGCATCCGATGAGGTATGATTTCGTCAAGCGCGAATAACTGCCACCCCACCACGGCCTCTCTACGATCGGGCGATCGCACCAGGCCGTACACCGGTTGAGTGGGCCCGGAGGCAAGCCATGGCCAGCGACATACAGTCAAGGTACCCCGCTGAACCGTCCGGGGAGATCGACGGTCCGAGGCTTCCACCACGCGCCGCCAAGGTCGACGAAGGCGACATCACCGGAGCAACGCTCGACCACCTCCTCTCCAAGTACGTGTCGGTCTGGCTGTGGTCAATCGTGTTCGGTTCGATCTCCGCTCTCGCGTTCTCCCTGACCAGTTACCACGGCTCCTCATCCTTTTACGCGCTGGCCGCGTTGGTGCCTCTCGCCATTGGAATGCTGGCAGTGTCCTTCGCCTTCCTGAATCTCTATCGCGGACTGGTCCGCTATCTACTGCCGCGCTTCCTGCTTAACCAAGAGGGAGATAGCGAATACTTTGCATACTCGCTACAGAGGGCAGTAGCATTCTTAATTGTCTCGCTTGTAGTTCGCCTTTTCTTGGCGGGCTTCGACACCATCGTCTCCGCGCTTCGCTGATTCATCTCGGGCCACTGGCACCATGGTAGGACTTCGCTCCACCCGATGGGCTCTGTCGGCCTTCGGGTTGTCACTTCTAACGGCGTGCCAACAGAGACCGGTTCAGAGTCCCGGCCTCGACTCCCGGATATTCCACAGCGATGCGCCAGTCACGCTTTGCTTCGACCTGCGCGATGATCGGCATCCCGTTGCCGGACTGCTACTACAGCCTCCGCCCTCACCGCGGCCTGTTGCTCACACCGTCGCGCTCCCTTTCCACTCCACCGCGGCGACAACGAACGACGACATCTACTCCCGGTGGGGCAGCTACGCCGACTCCACGCTGATTACTTTCACTTCATCTCCAAGTACGACCAGCCGCTACAGCATCGGCTTGAACCCCGCCTTCGCCCCGGCGCCTGACGACTGGGGCGACGACCCTTCCGCAGACGACCTCTATCGCACCGACTCGTCGGTCATTTTCTTGACAGCCTCCAACAACCACAACCTCCATCATTTCATCTACAAATATCCAGACATGGACCCTGCCAGAAAGGGTTGGCTCGCCGCCATGTCCACCGTAGCTGATACTGCAGTAGACCGCATCGCTGTGGCCTTGCCTTCGAAAGCGCACGGCATACCGATTCGCTACACGGATCGAAGTGTCATCCCAGACGCCCCCTCTGGCCCCGTGCGTTTCTTTCCGGGTCGCGCCGGCGGGCCGAAGGGCGCTACCCCGGCCGTGCAGCTGAGGTATGAGTTGCCACCGAACAAGGCCCAGGAGATTCTCCTCGAGGAGGCTGGCAAACTGATCGGGGCCCTGCTTCCACCAGGTTTCGCACTCTTCCTCTTATTCTTCGGGAATCTCGATAGCCGCGCGAAGAGGGTGCGATGGCTCCTCATCCTTTGCTTCGTTCAGCTCGGCATCTTCGCCCTGTTCATCTATCTAGCGTCGTCTGCTTGGACCGAATCCGGAGCGAAAGCCGTCGGCGATCTCGCCATTGCGATCGTCAGCGGTACCCTCGCGGCGTACGCCGTCTGGCAAGAGAAGAGGACTAGAGACCATGCCGCCACCTGATCTCCACACCGGACTAGGGATCGTCGCCGGGTCGAGCGTCGCCTCCTGATTCACCGCCGACCGGTCCACGGCGCCCGCGCCGCTCGAGTCCCGGGTGGCCGCCTCGGCCCCCTTCGTGATTCTGGCGATCCGGTCCGTCTACCCCCTTACCGGCAACGCCCTCACGGAAAGGAGCGCCACGGTGACCACCCTCGGATCCACCCTCGCAGCCGGCGGCGTACGCCGTCCCACCGCGGCCGCCGCGCGACCCGCGGCAGCGGCGGCCGCAGTCCTCATCCAGGCAGTCCCCGGCGTACCCCGCTTCCAGGACAACGGTGGCCCGGTCATCGCCTCTGTCCAGCTGCAGCTCATCTTCTGGGGCTCGACCTGGTCCACCAGCCCGAGCCCGCCCGTGGACGCCGTCGCGGGCGCCGTCCAGGGCATCGTCTCCGGCCCCTACATGACCGGCCTCGCGCAGTACCGCGGCGTCGGCCCGGGGACGCTCGCCGCCTCCGTCCTGGCGACGACCTCGGACCCGCCGGATCCGTTCTCCAACCAGGACGTCGAGAACCTGCTGTCCGGCCTGCTCGCGGCGGGTTCCCTGCCGAGCCCGGCGACCGACGCCGCCCTGCTGTTCCTGGTGATCGTGCCGGCCGGAGTCAAGTCGCAAGAGAACTTCGACGGCGAACACAGCTCCTACGACTGGCAGGGTACTTCCGTGCACTACGGGTGGTTGACCCACGACGGCCAGCTCGACAGCCTCACGACCATCCTCTCGCACGAGCTCGTCGAGTCGGCGACCGATCCGGAAGGCACCGCCATCGTCGGCGTGCCGGGGACCTGCGGCACCCGCTCCGGATGGTGCGAGATTGGCGATATCTGCGAGGATTGCGCACAGTGCACCGGCCAGGTCGGCGGCGTCAAGGTCCAGGCCTACTGGTCGGACCAGGATCAGGCCTGCATCATCCCTGGCTCCTGAGCAGCCGCGCCGAATGCGGGGTGCCAGCTCCACCGCCCAGGCCAGAGAGGACTTCGGTGCTCATCGAATCGATGCCATTGCGCGCCCCGGGACGTCGGGCTCTTCTCGCGGTCCTCGGCCTCCTGCTGACCGGCTGCTGCAGCTCCCACGAGGCACCGCTCCGCATCACCCAACCGCCGACGTCGCCGCCTCCGCCCGCCCCGGCCCTCTACGCGGCCGTGGCCGAGACCGACATCACGCCACCCCCCGAGCTGCCGTTCTTCGGCTACTCGATCGCCGCGAAGCCCGTCCGCGGCTACTGGACGCGGCTCCACGCGCGCATCTTCGCCTTCGCCGACCCGTCTGGTACCCGGCTCGCCATCGTGCAGCTCGACCTCGGGGCCTCGAGCGCGCTCCTGCAGCGCCTCGTTGCCGCGCAGCTCGCGCCCGACGGCATCGACCCTGCGGACGTCCTGCTCCTGTCCACCCACACTCATGGCGGCCCTGGCGGCTACTTCGGCTCGTGCTTCTACAACATCCTCGGCGCGAGGAGCCCCGGCTTCGACCCTCGGTTCACCGAGTGGCTCGCGGCCCGCATCGCGAGTGCGGCGCACGGCGCCTTCCAGAACCTCACTCCCGCTGCCGTGCGGGTCGGCAGCGTGGACGTGCCGTTCGTGTCGCGCAACCGCAGCCTCGCAGCCTGGAAGCGCAACTTCCAGGGTACGCCCCCCTACGACGGCGTGCTGCCCCACCTGGTCGTCCTCCGCGTCGATCGCACGGATGCCGCCGCGCCAACGCCGCTCGGCGTGCTTCTCTTCTTCCCGATCCACGGCACCGCGGTCGGCCATGACTACCGGCTCTATCGCGGCGACCTGCACGCCGTGACCGAGCGCCTGGTCGCGGCCAGGCTCGCGCGGCATTACGGCGTGTCGAACATCGTCGCGGCCTTCGCCGACGGACCCGAGGGCGACGTCTCACCCAACTGGAAGCTGCAGGTCCCCGCCGAAGCCCGCTGCCTGGGACAGACCATCGCGGAGGCGGCCATCACGCTCGCCGAGAGCCTGGATTCAAGTCCCACCGCCGCCAGCGTCGCCCACGCCTATGCCGAGATCCCGCTGCCTGGAGCTGCGACGACCCGCGGGGCTGTTTGCGACTACCCAGCCGTCGGCATGGCCACCCTGGGTGGCGCCGCCGACGGGTATACCTTTCTGTATGCCCTGGGCTTTCGGGAAGGCAAGGTGAGACACCCGCGGGATTGCCAGACCGTGAAGCGGACCGCTTTTGGTCCCCTGCAAAGTGCGGTCGTGAGCCGCGATGCCTTCACCACGGTCGCGCCGCTGCATGCGATCCAGTTCGGCAAGCTCCTGACCATCGTGACCGTGCCGGGCGAGCCCACCACCGAAACCGGCCGGCAGATCGCGGCGGCAGTTTCCAAGGTCACCGACACGCCGAAAATCGTGGTCGCGGCACATGCTGACGACTATCTCGGTTATGTGGCGACGGCCGCCGAGTATTCCGCCCAGTCCTACGAGGGGAGCTCCTCGTTCTTCGGCGAGAACGAGTCTGCCTTCTTTGTCGACCAGCTACCCCTCCTCGTGCAGGAGCTCGCGGGCGGCGCGCCCGCCGTGCCGTCCTGGCGCACCTTCCGGCCCGGCCGCGTGCATCATTTCCTCGGCAGCCGGCCTTGTGAGGCTGGACGGTGGCGGCCCCTCGACACGCACGCCGAGCGCGATAGCGCCGGCCACCTCGCGGTGACCTTCACCTGGCAGGGCCTCGAGGCTGGACACACCTGCGACGAGCTGCCAGGCGTGGAGATCGAGTGCGGCGGCGCGCCGCTCCTGGGCCCCGAGGGCGTGCCCGAGAACGACAGCTGGCTCAACTTCGAAGTGCGACGCGAGGGGCGGCGCCGCTGGCGCGCCCTCTGGCGCCCTGACTGGCCGGTGCCGCCCTCGCTCCATTGCCATGTCCGCGTCGGATGGCCGTACCTGCCGGTGGTGATCTCTACCGAATTCACCACCGACGGCGTGCTCGCGTCGCGCGTCGCCCCAGCGGGGCGAACCGCGCACTGAGCCACCGTGCCATGGGCACAAGAGCTATCAGGAACCGTGATCGCGCTCGCCCAGGCCTCTTCCAGCTGCCCGCACCTCCTGGAAGACCCTCCTCGCCAACACCCACGTCAAGCAGGCTTTCGCCACCGCCGACGAGGCCGGCCGCCGCCGCCGCCCCGACGAAGTCCGCCGCGGAGCAGACATCATCGTAATTTGGCTTTCGCGCGACTGTTCGTTAACCATGGTTAACGAACAGTCGCACCAAAGCTAAGCTGCGAAAGAGCTGCCGATGAGCACTCGGCGCAGCAGCGAGACGGCGGGCGGTCGTCGAGTTGGGAGACCGCTCTTTGGACATGAACAGACTCGATCCAGAGCCACCGGGTCACTTCCAGCGCTCTCCCGGCCCGCCGAGGCCCCGGCACCGGCTGCAAGGCTCAGCAGGAGCCAAGCGGCTCGGGACCTCCACCATGGCACGGAGATACTTGCCTGCTAAAATGTCGCTGACTCCGTAGAGCCGTGTCGGGCGGGAGGAAGCCTTGGTTGCCGCGTTTCTAGGTGCCGTCAGTACGTTCCTGAAGGTAGGCAATCTCGTCTGCAACCGGCAAACGCATGTGCCCGGTCGGCACTGCGCTTCCAGCGCCCTCGCCTTGAGGTCTCCCGAAACCGAGCTCTGGGCGCATTACTCGAACAGACCACGAGGGCGGGCGTGAGCCCTCTCCCTGTCATCGCGGCCGCCATCGCCGAGGGGATCGCCGCCAACCTCGTCACCGGGCTGCTCAATGCTTCGGCGGGCAAGGTCCGGCGCGGCTTCAGCAACCGGACCGCGCGAGCGGCGCTGGACGCGGCGGTGGCGGAAGCGCTGCTCAGCGCCCTGACTGCCGCCCTCCATACGACCTCTGGCGGCGCCATGCTGCGCGATCATTACGAAGGCCTCTTTCGGTCATTCTTCGCGCGCGAACCAGTGGCCGAGGAGCTGGCGCAGCTGCTCGACCCGCGTCCAGGTGCGTCGCCCAATCCCGAGGTCCTGGCGCACGAGCTTGAGGCCTGCGGCTTCGCCGCGGAGCTGCTCGTCGACTTCGACTTGCCGGCCTTCGTGGCGAGCTTCGCACAAGGGTTCTACAGCGCCGCCGGCCGGCAACCGGCGCTGCACTGCAGGATCGAGCTCCGCCTGCTCGGCGACATGGTGGCGGGCCTCGGGGTGGTCGCCGGCCACCAGGAGCGCACGGAAGCGGCCGTGCAGCACGTAGCCGAAGGGGTGGGCGAACTGGTCGCTCTGGTCCGCGGCGTCCTTGCGGGCAACTTGCCCGAGCAGCGCCTTCTGGGCGCCGCGCAGGAGATCGAGGGGCGCGGGTTCCTGCCCGCCTTCAGCGCTCAGGAAGGACTTGCCCGTGAGCTGCTGCGTGAGGGCCTGGACCTCACGTTCGGGGCGGACGGCGCCATCGACCTGCGGGAGAGCGGCGCCGGGACGCAGGCGTTGACCACGGCCCAGCGCGCGGCGATCCTCACCGTGCTCCGCGGCCTGCGGAGCGTCGTGCTGGCGCACGCGCCTGATGAGGATGAGCTGCGGGAGCTCGAGAAGCGCTATCGCGCGCACCTCGTACACTGGTTCGAGAACCTCACCTTCCAGGGACTGATGCACTCGGCCCGCCCGATCGTGCTGGCACTCGAAGAGGTCTACGTCGAGTTGCGCGCGGTGGCCGAGGTGCCAGACGAGGCTGACGCATTCAGCGCCGAAGAGCGCCGCCTCCTCCTCGACCTGGACGACGGCGCTCCCGAGGCGCGGCGCGAGCTGATGCGCCAGTTCGACGCGCTGCGCCGCGACCGCTGGAGCCGCTCGCTGCCGCAGCGCAAGCCGATCGCCGAAGCGCTCTACGATCATGACTGCGCCGCCCTGGTCATCCTGGGGGACCCGGGGAGCGGAAAGAGCACCCTTCTCCACTTCCTGACACTGATTCATGCCCGCGGCGCGGCTGCGGTCACCTCCCGGCTCGTGGTGCCGCCGGCCGAGGCCGATCGGCTGCCGATCTTCGTGCCACTCGCTGCCTTCGACGACATGCGGCGCGAGACCAAGGGGTTGACCCTGCTCGATTTCCTGCCGCGTTACTACGACCGCCGGCGCGGCCTGCCCGGGCTCTCTTCGCTCTTCCGCCGCGCCCTCGAAGCCGGCCGCGCCCTTGTCCTGCTCGACGGCCTGGACGAGGTTCTGGACTCCGCCAGCCGCGCCAACGTCGCCGAACAGGTCGGCGCGCTGATCGGCGAATTGGCGCCACGCGGCGTGCGTTTCGCCCTCACCAGCCGCATTGTCGGCTATCGCGAGGCGCCGGTGCCCGGCAAGCTCCCCACCTGGACCGTGCTCGACTTCGGACCTCCCGAGATTGAGTTCTTCGCGCATCACTGGGCGCTTGCCTATGAACGCTGGCTGTCGAGAAGTGAGAGCTCGGAGGTTCTCCTGCGCGCGCATCGGCTCGCCAGCGATCTCCTGGAGGACGTCCGCAGCAGCGAGAGCGTCGGCCGGCTGGCGGCCAACCCGCTGATGCTCACCATGTTGGCGCTGTTGCGCCGCCAGGTCGGGCGCCTGCCGCACCGCCGCGTCCTTCTCTACGAGAGCTACCTCGGAACGCTGCTCGAGAACTGGATCGACGCTCGCAGCCAAGGGGCGCGCGAGGGCTCGCGCAATGCGCTCGACCGCCTCCAGGCCGAGAACGTCCTAATCCCGCTCGCCCTCTGGCTGCACGTCAACCGGCCAAGCGGCACCGCGCGCAGGGCCGAGTTCCAACGCTGCGTGGAGGACGTTCGCCTGGCTGAAGCCGGCGTGAGCCGCGACAGCGCCACCCAGCCGCAGCTGCGGCTGGCCGAGCGGGAAGCCGACCAGTTCCTGCGCGAGCTGCGGCAGATGACCGGTCTCCTCGTCGAGCGCGGCCTCGACGCCTTCGGCTTCCTGCACCCTACCTTCCAGGAGTACTTCGCCGGTCGGGCGCTGGCACGGCTCGACGACGCAACCCGCTGGCAGGCACTGCTGCCGCACCTCCACGATCCGCGTTGGCACGAGCCCATCCTGCTGTGCGCCGGACGGTTGGGAGTCGTCGAGAACCGGCGCCCGCAGGTGAGCGAGCTCGTCCGGTCGATTCTGACCTGCGACGACGACCTGGAGACTGACCTCCACCGAAAGCTTCTCCTTGCCCTTTCCATCGCCAGCGACGACGTCAACCTCGATCCGGCCCTGCTCGACGAGCTGGTCAAGCTCGCCACGGCCTGCCTGCCGACCGGGATCACGGACCTGGATCGGAGTCTCCTCGACCATCTCGCGCAGCTCGTCGCCAACGGCACGGTCGATGCTGAGCGCTGCTTCGGCCCCATTTGGCAACTTGAGGCTGAGCTGGTGATTGAGTCGCTGGGCCCTTTGGCCGGCAACGCCAGGATCCGCGAGCTGCTGCTCGCTCGGCTCGATGACGGTGAAGAGGACCTTTCCGTCCGGCAGGGCGCGGCGACTCACCTTGCGGGCCAGGCTGCCGGCGATCCCGCAGTGCGGGCTGTTCTCCTGCGGGCCGCGCGACAAGACAAGAAGGGGCGGATGGGAGACCGCCTGAGCCAGGCGGCCTTGTACGCACTCATTAAGTCCGAGATTCACGATGACAGCGTGCGAGCGCTCGTCCGGGACTGGTACGGCCGAGAAAATTCAGAACTCTTCACCGAGCTCGCCGTAGCTCTGACGTCCTGGGTCGCCCGGGATGACCTGGTGCGGCAGGAGCTCTGCGAGCTCCTCCAGGCAGGCGCTGTGCCGGACTTACGGGCTTATCTTGCTTGCCAGGCACTCGCTGCGGCCATGGAGACCGACCCCACAGTCCGTACGACCCTCCTGCAACTGCTCGAGGACAGGGCGTTATCCTCAAAGCTGCGAGCAGCTGCAGCCCTCAGCCTCTCGCGTCTCGCTGGTCAAGATCCGGAAGTGGTAGAGGCTCTTCTCGCCAGAGTCCACGATGCAGACCTGGGTCTAAGAACAGCAACCATCGCTGGCCTTGGTGCGGCCTCAGAACAAGACGTGATCAAGCGCGCTTTGATCGCCGCCGTCACGGACATCAACTCTGAAGTACGGACTGAAGCTGTCCGAGCGCTGGCCCACTCCTGGAACGTCACGCCAGAGGTCCGCACCGCCATCAAGGCTGCCTCGCGAGATCGCTCGCCCTCGGTTCGTTTCGCTGCCGTGACGGTGCTTCGTGGCCATGTCGATGAGGCCGAGGCGAGAGACCTGCTAGTCGCAATGCTGGATGATGATGACCGAGACGTAAGCGAAGGAACCTTGACGGCTCTCTTTGAGGCGCTTCCTGCCGGTGAGCATCTTGGTGCCTTGACTCGGACGGTAAGGTCCAGAAACTCCGCACTGCGGCGGGAGCTTGCGGCCGCCATCGGAGACTCTGCAAACCCGCACCGGCTAGCGACCCTGACACAGGTGCAAGGCGATCTGACGGACATCACGACGATTCGAACAACGATTGCGCCTCTAGCCTTCGAATTGGTCAACCGATTCCCGACCTCGCCATGTTCGCATCACTTCATTGCCGCCGCGCTAGGCTCGCGTCACTCCGACATGCGTGCGCTGGGAGTAGGGCTGTTCGCCCGGCGTGTGCGAGAGGATCCAGAAGCCTTCTCTGTCCTTGCTCCAAAGATTGAGGATCCCTCGCTGGACGTGCGGCTTGAGGCCGTGTATGCCCTGGCCGACTTGTTTTCGACAGAAGCATCTGTCCGCAAGCTCCTGGTCGCTCACCTCTATGACAGCCTTGCAGGCTACGTCGACGATCACTGGGTCACAGCGGCCGTGATGGAGGTGCTTTGCGTGGAAGCACCGGCCGACCCAGTCCTTCTGCAGATCCTCGTCGAATACATTGACGTTAAGGGAACTTGGACCTTTGTACCTGAGCAACGCGAGGCCCTTGCCGCACTTGCGGAAAGCCACGCGGGTCTATACGAGGCTCTGTTGCGGCACTCCCGCGAGGAAAGCTCACTCAGTGTTCTGGGTGAAATGGCGCTTGGAAAAGAGACGCGGCAACTACTCATCGCGATCGTCAAGGCCGGGGTTAACCCCGGCGCCAGGCGAGGCAATCTGGTAGTGGCCGCAGTCGCCGCCCTGGCCCGCCATGCTGCCACCGACTCATTGATAGGGGACGTTCTTGTCGAGTGGCTGTCAGGCGGCCCGCCGAACTTGCCGCAGATTCTTGAGGGGCTTCGCCAATGGCCGATCTCGGAGCCGCGGATCGTGGAAATCCTCGTCAGCATGGCAACAGACTTGCACCTTTCGGTCAACGATCGCGAGGAGCCGGAGGACGCCCGGATTCGCGCGGCCTTGTCACACCTTGTGCTTTCTAAGACCACTGGCGACTCTTCACTCCGTGCTCTCCACGCATTGGCCAGGGGGCAGGACACTGAGCTTCGCACGATCGCCCTTGGGGTTCTCGGATCCACTGAGCCCGATGAGACGACGCGGCAGATCTTGATCGCCGGCCTTACCGATCCAAGTGGACGTGTGCGCACCGCAGCGGCGTCTGCAGTGGCAGCTCAGGCTGCAGATCCCGAGACGAGACGATCTCTCTCTCAACTCCTGGGGGATGTCGATCCAGGCCCGGTGGCCGCCGCTTGCAGAGCTCTGATTGCGACGGACGAAAGGGATGCCGCCTGGCGCTCCGCTCTTTCCATCGGCATGGATCATCTTTCCGCGAGGGTGAGGGTAGCGACGATCGAGGGTGTATTGGCTCACCCGCAAGCGTCGGAGTGGAGTCCCGCTCTCGTCCTCCGCCTCGAGGAATGGATCGGCCTCGACACCGATTATGCCTGGTATCATCGCATCAAAGCGACGATCACTCCCGATCAGTTTCGATACCGGCTGGCCGCTTGGCTGGCGCCCTACCTCAGTGACAATCGGGAGCTGAGCGACCGCTTGCGGCAGCAGCTGCGGGACCCGCGGGCGTCTTCTCGTCTCGGCGCCGGGCTGACGCTTCTTGCGTGGCCGGGTGGACCCCCGGCTGAGGTGGTCGAGGAGCTGTGGGCCGTCCTCGACGATTGGCGGTGCCTGGAGACCTACTCCGCGCGTCTCAAGGCCGCCTCGTATCTCCTTAATCGTGAACCGTACGGCGAGGCCGCTCTCTCGCTCTGCCTGGAGGCGCTCGAATACGGCACGAGGCCGTGGGAGGTACTGGGATCGTCTGTAGATGACCGCACCGAGGCGGTGCTCGCTCTGGGCAAGCTTGACCCTCTCCACTTCGTGCCCCACGTCTTTGAGCGGCTCCGACGGACCCTCAAGGACGATTCGAGCACAGGGGTCCGCAACTCCAGCTACCAGGCCCTGCTCCGCCTCGCCCAGCTACGTCCAGCGGCATCGCACCCCCCTGCTTCTCCCAGCTCATCCACGGTGCTCTAACGAGCGCAGCTCTCTGCGTGAGGTGCTACCGCCGAACCTTCGCGCTGCCAATCCCCTTCATCCTTCAGATCTGGATCGCGTGGGTTGAGCCGCGCGCCCTTTGAACCCGGTGCAACCATAGCGCCACGCCGCCTCAGCCAAATGCGAAATACGGATTAGAAATGTTTCCGCAACTTGGCTGTCGCGCGATGCTTTGTTGCCCATTGCCAACGCTCACCACCTGCCGAGCCCCAGGTGCACGACGCTTCCCGTTCTCCCGCCCCCCCTTGCCCCCGGCCCCTCAATCCTTTATCATCTGCACCACGCTTGATGCGCAATTCGCATGGATACCCCCCAAGCCCAGGTCCCGGCTCCGCCCGCGGACCCGCCGCCCGCGGATGCGCCGTCTCCCCACTCCGCCCGCCGGACCGACGGCATCACGGCCGTCCTGCAGGCGATGCGCCAGCCCCTGAAGCTCCTCTTCGGCCGCTTCCGCCTGCAGCCACACGAGGTCGAGGACATCGCTCAGAGCGCCCTCACCATCCTCGTCCGGGACTGGCATCTGATCGACAACCCCCGCGGCTACCTCCTCGCCACCGTCAGGAGACAGATCTCCCACCACTTCCGGCGCCTCGCCGCCGAGAAGCTCGACCAGCTCGACGAGCACCTGCGGGAGCTCGCCAGCGAGGACCCGGCCATCGGCCTCGACCGCCGCCTCGATGCTCTGCGCCTCCTCTCGCGGCTCCCCCCGTCCATCCGCCAGGTCGCTTTTCTCCACTACGTCGCCGGCATGACGCATCAGGAGATCGCCGCAGCGCTCGGCCAGCCCGAGCCCGCCGTCCGCCAGCTCCTCAGCCGCGGCCTCCGCCGCCTGCGGCGCGAGCTCGAGGCCCCGCCGGCGCCGCTCGCCCAGTAGCGGCCCCGCCGCTCCTCGCCGAGGCCCGCCCGCGGGTGACCGGCAGCTCCCTCCCTCCTTCCGAGACGCCGGCCCCGCGCCGGCCAGGGAAGCGCTCCCCGGGACCCGCAGTTCCCGAGCCTCTCCCCGTAGTCTACGGGGTGGGATGACCGCCAAGCGCTCCCGCCGCCCCGGCACCATCGCCGTCGTCTTGCTCGCGGCGCCCCTTGCACTCCTCCTCGCGCCGCCCCTCTGCCCCGGCGTCGGTTCCCTCCCATTCGCCGTCCCGCGGATCAACACCAGCCCCAGCCTGCCGCGCGGCCTCTACCTCCTCGAGCTCGAGCCCCTCCGCCGCGCGCTCCGCCCGGGCGATCTCGTCCTGGCCTGCCCGCCGCCGGCCGCCGCCACCCTGGCCCTGGCCCTGGCCCGCGGTTATCTCGATCCCGGCAGCTGCTCCGGCGGCACCAAGCCGTTGGGCAAGCTGGTGCTCGCCGTCGCGGGCGACCGCCTCGAGCTCGCCGCCTCCGGCGTCACCCTCAACCGCTGCCGCCTGCCCGCGACCGTCTCCCGGTCCGCCGACACTCGCGGCCGCCCCCTCCCGCGGTTCCCGCCGGGCGCCTACCGCGTCCGTACCGGCGACATCTGGCTCTTCTCCCCCCATCCCCGTTCCTTCGACAGCCGCTACTTCGGCCCGGTCGCGGCGACCGGGATCCGCGGTCTCCTCCACCCCCTCCTCGTGGGTTCATCGCCACCCCTTCATCGCTGGTCCGCGCTGCTACGCGCCTGCGCCGCCCAGCCCTGAGTCGTTCGACGAACTCCCGCGTGCCTTAGCAATAACCGTCGAGGTGTACAATCGACTCATGCTCCCCTCGCGCCGGAGAATCGTCGGGTTCCTGGTTCTTGCCTCATCCGCGCTCTTCTCGGCCCCCCTTCCGGCGGCTCCTCCGCCGGCCGGCGCGGGCGTCTGGCGTGAGATCGGCCCCGAGGGCGGCACCGTCGTCCAGTTGGCGGCGTCGCCGGCTGCGACCGGGACGATCTACGCGGTCGCCGGAGATGGGTCGATTTTCAGGAGCTCGGACGGCGCCTCGAGCTGGGCGCCGTCGGGCCGCTTGGATCTGTTCAGCCCTGGAAGTGGGCCCCACCTGTCGGTGGACGCGTCCTCCAGCTCGACCCTGTATATCCCCGGTCCTGGGTTCGTCGAGAAGAGCACGGATGGCGGAGCCAGTTGGTCGCATCTGCCCCTTCCCGGCGACCAGGGGGGGACCCCGGCGGTGCTCACGATCAGTCCTTCGGCGCCCCAGGTCCTGTACGCCGCCCTGGACTCCTCCATGATCTACCGCAGCCGGGACGGCGGTGCATCGTGGCAAGCGCTCGCCGGCCCCTTCTTCCCGCCTGAGCTCTTATCGCTGGCTGTCGACGCGGCGGACCCGAACCGGCTCTACCTCAGCACGGACGGCTTCGTGTTCTTCAGCCTCGACGGCGGGCAGCAGTGGACCATGGGCACAGTGGGCAATGCCTTCAGCGACACCGACAGGTTGTCCCTCCTGGCGGCCGATCTGGCGCATCCCGCAACAGTCTACGGAGTGGTCACCGACCAGAGTGACAACGAAGCACTCTGGAAAAGCGTGGACGGGGGCGCGACCTGGGCCAAGGGCGCGGCCCTGCCGTCGTATGCCGTCGCCTTGCAGGTAGGTCGCTCGGGTGTGGTGACTCTCGTTCTCCGCAGCGCCGTCGCCGGATCGACGTCCTTGTACCGCAGTGTCGACGGCGGCGCCACACTGCAGGCAGTGGGTCCGCTGCCGCCGCTGGCGCCGGGGGACGACCCGGTGTTCGCGGCCGATCCGAGCGCGAAGGGTCCTCTCTACGCAGGCGAGGCGCACGGCATCGCCCGCAGCCTCGATGGCGGGCAGAGCTGGGCGGAGGCGAACCGCGGCTTCACGCCGCGCAGCTTCCCGGAGCTCATCGCCGATCCGCGGACGTCCGGCGCGCTCTATGCGACATCGACCCTGGATCCGCCGGCTTGGCCGGCGGTCACGGTGACGCTGGACGGCGGTGGCAGCTGGGCTCTGGCGGATTCGAGCTCACCGGCCTCGAGCATTCTGCGGCTCGCTCGAGACGCACGGCACGGTGTGCTCTTCGTGGTGAGCCAGGTCGTCCAGACCACTTTCGGCTCCATCGACGTGTTCCGGAGCCTCGATGACGGCGCGACCTGGATCGAATCCGGGCCGTCCCTCTTCTCTCAGCCTTCTGCCTTTCCGCTGGATCTCCTCTATGCCCAGGGGAGTCCGGGCCTCCTCTATGGCCTGGTCTCGTTCCCCGTCGGGTGCCCGTCGGGGACCCCGGACTGCGTGGCGTCCGCGGTCGTGCGCAGTGAGAACCGCGGCCGCCACTGGGAAGTAGAGAGCTGGTCGGCTCCGGTCCCCGCCGCATTCCCCGTCGCGCGACTGTGGACGCCCCCTGCCAGCCCCACGACCGTGTATGCCTCGTTCTCGCTCGTCGCCGGGCAAGGCACCCTGCGCAAGAGCCTCGACGGCGGCATCACCTGGACCCAGCTGGCCGTCAGCCGCCAGGTGGTCGATGCCGCCTTCGATCCCCGCGCCGCGAACACCCTGTACATCGCGCTCGCAGGCCCCCGCCGCCAGGTCCTCGAGAGCATCGACGGCGGCGCGACCTGGCAGGCGGCCTACGTTGGCTTGCCGCGCGGAGTGGAGGTGACGGCGCTGGCCTTCGACCCTACCTCGCCGCCGACGCTGTTCGCGGGCACGGCCGGCGCCGGAGTCTTCGCCAGCACCGACGGCGGGAAGAGTTGGCAGCCTGCCGGCCAGGGATTACCGGCAATGCCGGTGATCAGCCTGGCAGCGGACGGCCAGGGCGAGGTCTATGCGGGAACGCTGAGCGCCGGCGTGTACGCGCTCAGCCGTCACTGATCTCCGAACGCCGAGATCTCGGCCGCGGCCCCGCGGCCGTCCAGGGTGCCCCCGTGTCCGGGACGATGGCGGCGAGCAGCCGGCGGAGATCGCCCGCCAAGCTTGCCCATGGCGACAGCGAGTCGTGCGTAGGCACGTCCTTTCCGCGCCGTAGGTCGAGGGCCGGCTTGGCCGCGCGCCATGGTGCGCTCCTAACCAAAGACGTTGGGGAAACCGCCAGGATAGGGACGGTCGGGCCAGGACCTCGATCCGGCGCGTCGGTCTGGCATTGGCTTTCAGCCCGCATCCGACGCACCCTCTCGCCCAGCCTCCACCAACCCCTTGACATCGCCTCGATACAAGATATGGTCATTTCGCTGACTAAACGCCGTACAGTCACAGAACTCGCCCGAGGAGGGCCCCATGGCCGTCGCCACCCCAGCCATCGCAGCCACCCCCGCTTCGCTCCGCCCCGCCGACGAGACCGCCCGCCACTTCCGCGACTCCCTCTGCCGCGCCCTGGGGCCCGCCGTCCTCGAGGCCCTCGCCAACCCCGACGTCACCGAGGTCTACGTCAACCCCTCGGGAGCCCTCTACCTCGACACCCGCTCGCAGGGCCGCATCTCCACCCCCGTCCGCCTCGCCTCCGAGCAGATCCTCCGCTTCCTGAACCTCGTCGGCTCGCGCGTTCCCATGGTCCTCAACGCCGGCCGCCCCCAGATCCAGGCCGAGCTGCCGGGCGACGGCTTCCTCGGCGCTCGCCTGCAGGGCTTCATCCCGCCCCTCGCCGCCGCTCCCTCCTTCAACATCCGCAAGCCCCCCGCGACCGTCTTCTCCCTCGACGACTACGTGCTCGCCGGCATCCTCTCCCCGCGCCACCGCGAGGCCCTCGCCGCGGCCGTGCGCGAGCGCCGCAACGTCCTCGTCGCCGGCGGCACCGCGAGCGGCAAGACGACGCTCGTCAACGCCGTCCTGCTCGAGATCACCACGACGTACCCGCGCGACCGCATCGTCGTGCTCGAGGACACCGTCGAGCTGCGCTGCTCGGCGCCCGACCACCTGGCTCTGCGCACCACCGACACCGTCCGTCTGCGCGACCTGGTGAAGGCCGCGCTGCGCACCTCGCCCGACCGCATCGTCGTCGGCGAGGTCCGCGACGAGGCCGCCCTCGATCTGCTCGACGCCTGGGAGACCGGCCACCCCGGCGGCGTCGCCACCCTGCACGCCAACGACGCCAGGGCAGCGCTCCACCGCCTCGACCGCCTGGCGCAGCGCGCCAACGCCGGGCCCCAGCCCCACCTCGTCGGCGACGCCATCCACCTGGTCGCGATGATCGCCGGCGGCAGCCAGCGGCGGAAGGTCACCGAGCTCGCCCGCGTCCAGGGCTTCGACGGCGCCGGCTACCGGCTGACCCCCGTTCCCGAGACCTGATTCCCGCAACCCCCGTACAGGAGACCCACCCCATGGTCCGGCGTTGCCTTCGCGTCTTCGCTCGCCCGCTCCCCCTCTTCCTGCTGCTGCTCGCCGCCGGCCCGGCCGCCGCCCGCGCCGGCACCGGCGGCTCCGACCTCCCCTGGAACCATCCGCTGACGGTGGTGGTCGACAACCTGACCGGCCCGACCGCCAAGACCATCGCCGCCCTCGCCTTCGTCCTCGGCGGCGCCATGTGGGCCTTCACCAGCCACGAGCAGGGCGCCAAACGCATGGGGCAGGCCCTCTTCGGCGTGGCCGTGGTCCTCGGCGCCGTCAACTTGGTCGACGCCCTGGGATTCCAGGGCGCCATCTTCTGACCCCGCGCCGCCGCCCCCTCCCGACCCCAGCGATCCGACCGACCCGAGCGCCGCGCCGCCCCGCCACGACACCCGCACTCCCGCGAGCCACCCATGCCCCTGCAGAAGACCCCCATCCACGCCGCCCTCTGCCGCCCGGTGCTCTACGCCGGCGTGGCGCCCGGGTTCCTGTTCTTCGAGGTCTCGGCCGTCTTCCTGCTGCTCTTCGAGGCCGGCGTCCACCTGCTGACCGCCGGCCTCGCCCTCTTCTACTGCCTCTGCTTCCACCCCCTCGCCGTCCATCTCTGCGGCAAGGACCCCCAGATCGCCGAGCTCTACCTGCGCAGCCTGCGCAACGCCGACTACTACGCCCCGGCGCCCGCCCTCCGCGCGCCGGTCCGCCCGATCGACCCCGCCCTCGCCGCGGCCGCCTGACCCGACGGCCCGCCGCCCGCACGCTCCCGCGCCCGCACGCCCGCACGCCCCAACGATCCAATGGACCTCGCCGCCCCCCTCCTCGCCTTCCTCTCCGGCGCCGGCGCCCTCTCGCTCCTCGACCGCCTGCGCGAGCACCGCCGCCACCCGCAGGGTCTCCCCGACCTCCTCTCCTGGCTGCACCTCGTCGCCCCCGGCACCCTGCTGCAGAAGAACGGCTCGTTCCTGGCCGCGTGGCGCTACCGCGGCCCCGACCTCGCCGCCGCCACCCCCGAGGAGCTCGACACCCTCGCCCGCCACCTCAACGACGCCCTCCTCCCCTACGGCGACGGCTGGATGTTCCACGTCGATCTCATCCGCCGCCCCGCCGCCGGCTACGCCCCCGCCGGCGCCTTCCCCGATCCCGTCACCCGCGCCATCGACGACGAGCGCCGCGCCGCCTACCTCGCCTCCCATGGCCACTTCGTCAGCGAGAGCTTCCTCGCCGCCACCTACCTGCCGCCGCGCGAGATGTACTCCCGCCTCGCCGCCCTCTTCGTCCACGGCCGCGCCGCCCGCGGCGCCTCCGCCTGGGACTCGCTCCACGCCACCTTCGAGGAGCAGGCGGGCCAGCTCGAGCGCCGCCTCTCGACGCATCTCAAGATCGCGCGCCTCGGCTCGGGCGAGCTCCTCACCCACCTCCACGGCTGCCTCACCGGCCTCGACCATCCGGTCGCCGCGCCGCGCGGCGGCGCCTACGTCGATGCGCTCCTCGCCGACCGGCCGCTCGTCGGCGGCTGGTCGCCGCGCATCGGCGACCGCGCGCTGCGCCTGGTCGCCATCCACGGCTTCCCGCACGAGTCCTTCCCCGGCATCCTCGACTTCCTGGGCGGCCTCGGCTTCCCCTACCGCGCCTCCCACCGGATCATCCCGCTCTCCCAGCCGACCGCCGCCCGGCTCATCGCCCGCGTCCGCCTCTCCTGGTTCAAGAAGCGCCGCGGCGCCACCTCCTGGCTGCGCGAGATGACCGGCGGCGACGCCGCCCCGACGAAAGCCCGCGAGCGCGACGACGAGCTGTTCCTGGACCAGGACGCCGCCGCCATGGCCCACGACGCCGCGGCCGCCGCCGCCGAGAACGCCGCCGGCCGCATCCGCTTCTGCCTCTACACCCCGCTCATCCTCCTCGCCGACCCCGACCCCGAGCGCGCGACGCGCCAGGCCGCCGAGGTCTTGAAGGCCCTCAACGACCGCGGCTTCACCGCCCGCCTCGAGGACCTGAACGCCCTCGAGGCCTTCCGCGGCTCGCTCCCCGGCCACGGCTACCCGAACCTCCGCCGCCCGGTCGTCTCCACCCGCAACCTCGCCGACCTGCTGCCTGCGACCAGCGTCTGGCCGGGCCTGCCGCACAACCCCTCGCCGCTCTTCCCGCCCGGCAGCCCCGCTCTCCTCTGGGCCGCCACCACCGGCGCCACCCCCTTCTGGCTCAACCTCCACGACGACGACGTCGGCCACACCCTGGTCGTCGGCGGCACCGGTGCCGGCAAGAGCACTCTCCTCAACCTCCTCATCGCCCAGTTCCTGCGCTACCCCCGCGCCCAGGTCTTCAGCTTCGACGTCGGCTACTCCGGCTGGCTCCTCGCCCACGCCGCCGGCGCCCGCTACTACGACCTTGTCAACCAGCCCGTCTCCCTGCAGCCGCTCGCCCAGATCGACCAGCCCGGCGAGCGCATCTGGGCGCTCGAATGGCTCGAGACCGTGCTGACGCTCAACGGCGTCTCGGTCACCCCCGCCGCCCGCCAGGCGCTCGACGCCGCGCTCGTCCTCCTGGCCACCGAGCCCGTCCGCCACCGCCGCCTCTCCGACTACCTGCCGCAGCTCCAGGACCGCGAGCTGGTCGCCGCCCTCTCCCCCTACGCCGAGGGAAGCCTGCGCCACCTGCTCGACGCCGATCACGACGACGTCGGCGATGCCCGCAACGGCGGCGACGCCGGCGACGCGCCCTACCAGGTCTTCGAGCTCAAGCGCCTGGCCGACATGGAGGACCGCGTCCTGGTGCCCGTCCTGCTCTACCTCTTCCACCGCGTCGAGCAGCGCCTCGAGCAGGGCCGGCCCTCCTTCATCGTCGTCGAGGAGGCCTGGCTGCCGCTGATGAAAGGCATCTTCGCCGCCCGCATCAAGCAGTGGCTGCTGACGCTCCGCAAGCAGAACGCCGCCGTCCTCCTCGCCACCCAGAGCCTCGCCCAGCTCTACGAGAGCCCGAACCGCGCCATCCTCCTCGAGAGCTGCCCGACCAAGATCCTCCTCCCCAATCCCGAGGCCGCCGCCCCCGGCCACCTCCCCCTCTACCGCGACCTGGGGCTCAACGACACCGAGATCCAGCTGCTCGCCCGCGCCCGCCGCAAGCGCGACTACTACTTCAAGAGCCCCCGCGGCTCGCGCCTCTTCGAGCTCGGCCTGGGCCCTCTCGCCCTCGCCTTCGTCGGCACCCCCGACGGCCTCACCCAGGCCGAGGCCATCGCCGAGGCCCGCCCGCTCATCGACCGCCACGGCGCCGCCTGGCCGCGCGAGTGGCTCCTCCGCCGCGGCCTCACCCCACCCGCCGCGCTCGCCGTCGAACCGACCCCGACCTCTCATGGGAGACCCGCATGACCGCGCCACCCGCCGTCCGCCCCGCGCACCACGACCTCATCGCCCCGGCCCCGCCGCCCGCGGCCCGGTCCCGCGACCGCCACCCCCACCCCCACGACCCGCACGGTGGCCGCGACCGCCGCCGCGGCCGGCGCCGCCGTCCCCTGGCCGCCCTCCTCGCCCTGGCTCTCGCCTGCGCCCTGTCGCTCCTCCTCGCCGCGCCGCCCGCCGCGGCGCAGATCCCGGTCACCGACACCGCGCACATCGCGCTGAACTCCTTCTGGCACTACGTCCACTACGTCCACTACGTCCAGTTCGCGTTCCAGATCTACCAGCACGTCCAGCAGATCGCCAACCAGGTCCGCCAGATCGAGAACCAGCTCCGCGCCCTGGCCAAGCTGCGCGACCCCAACTGGCGCGAGATCCAGAGCCTCCTCTACCAGCTCGACTCGCTGATGCGCTCCGGCCGCGCCCTCGGCTACCCCCTCCCCGACGTCGGCGGGCAGTTCCGCCAGACCTACCCCGGCTGGACCCCCTGGACCGATCCCACCGCGCCGCAGCTGCAGTCCGAGCGCGCCCTGGACACCCTGCGCGCCGGTCTCGCCACGACCTCCCGGCAGTCCCAGAGCTTCGCCCCCGGCGAGGACCTCCTCGCCCGCGTGCGCCAGCAGATGGCCCGGACCGACGGCCACCAGCAGGCCATGGAGCAGCTCGCCACCCTCTCCGCCTTCAGCGCCCAGGAGCAGCTGCTCACCCGCCAGTCCCTCGCCGTCGCCAACAACCAGGCCGCCGTCGCCCACGGCTACTGGCTCAACCGCCAGGCCCAGGGCGACGCCAGCTGGTCGCTGCTGATGACCGAGACCTCCCTCGGCGCCTTCCAGAACACCTCGCCGGGCTGGACCTTCCATCCCTCCTGGCTGCTGCCCTGACCGGAACGCCGATGCCGATCCCACTCGACCACGGCCGCCGCCCGCGGCCGCCGGCCGGCGTCCCGCCGCGCCAGGCCCCGGCCGCCGGGCCCGCCCTTCCCCCCGTCCCCCTCGCGGCCGGCCGCGCGCGGCGACCGCTGCGGGCGCTGCCGCTCCGCGCCCTGCTGCTCTCCCTGCCCGCGACCGCCCGCACGCTCGCGCCGGCCGTCACCCGCGGGTCCGCTCGTCTGCGCCCGCGCCACTGCAGCGGCGGACCCGACCGCGACCGCGGCGGCCAAGACCCCTCCGTCGCGGGCCTCCTGCGCTCCGTCCTCCGCGCCGCCCGCCGGCCGCCGCGTGCCCTGCCCCTGGCCGCGTGGCTCCTCGGCACCCTCTTCACCGCCTGGCTCGCCGGCTGCGCGCCCTCGGCCCACGCCACCGCCGCCGCCGGCGATCCGCTCGCGGCGCTCGCCGCGCCGGACCGCTCCCCGATCTTCGACCTCGCCTTCTGGGTCCAGGAGCAGGCCACCCGCAGCCTCCTGTGGCGCCAGGCCTTCGCCTTCTGCCGCCTCCACCCGACCCTCCCCAACTGCCGCACCGTGCGCATCGCAAGCTGGTGGGGATCTCCGCCGGCGATGACGAGCTCGCCTGTCTCCACCGCCCCGGCACCGCCTCGACGGCAGCCGCCCACCGCCGGCAACTCTCCCGCCGCCGCTCCGCCATCGACCCGTGCTCCGCAAGGGAGGCACTCGTGACCGCCATGCCCACGCAGCCGCGATCGCTCTCGGGACGCTCCCGACCCACGGTGGCCTCGGAACCCACGGAGCGGCCAGCACCGGCAGCGCCGGCAGCGACACCGCCCTTGCCGGCGCGCGCCGGCGTCGACGACGCCGCCGCTCCCGCCGCGGCCCAGTCCGCGTCCACCCACCCGCCAGCCTCCCGTTCCCTCGCCGCCCGCGCCGCCCGCGTCGCCGCCACCTTCGCTCCCTGCCGCCGGCGCCTCCCGCTCGCGCTGCTCGTCACCGGCGCCCTCTTCCTCACCCTCCCGGCCTGGGCCCGCGCCCAGGGGCCGCCGGGCGACGGCATCCTCGACGGCATCGTCCGCGACTACCAGGACCAGGCGGCCACCTGGCTCGCGCGCATCCAGCCGTTCGCCCAGCGCACCTTCGCGCTGCTCGCCACGCTCGAGCTCGCCGTCTCCGGAATCTTCTGGGCCATCGGCCGCGACAGCCTCGACGCCATCGCCGCCTCCCTGCTGCGCAAGTTCATCGTCCTCGCCTTCCTGTTCTCGCTGCTGACCCTCTTTCCATTCTGGATGCCGTCGATCACCGACTCGTTCATGGCCGCCGGCCAGACGGTCTCCGCGACCTCGGTCGTCAACCCCTCCGCGGTGCTCGACCTCGGCGGCACCATCGCCAGCAAGATGATGCTCTCCCTCGACGTCATGGGATTCCTGGTCAACCCGGTGGGCGTGCTGCTCGGCACCTTCACCTGCCTCTTCGTCGTCATCTCCTTCGGCCTCATCGCCGCGCAGCTCTGCCTGACCCTCGTCGAGACCTACCTCGTCCTCTCCGGCGGCGCGCTCTTCCTCGGCTTCGCCGGCTTCCGCGCCACCGCGCCGCTCGCCGAGGGCTACCTCGTCTACGCCTTCCAGGTCGGCGCCAAGATCTACCTCCTCTACCTGCTGATGGGCGTCGGCATGGGCATCGCGCGGCAGTGGGCGATGCTCGATTTCTCTCCCGGCTTCGGCATCGTGCAGCCCTCGCTGGTGACCCATTTCCAGGTGATGTGCGGGGCAATGATCTTCTGCCTCCTCACCTGGTACATCCCGCGCACCCTCGCCAGCCGCCTCGTCCACGGCGTCTCCTTCCGTCTCGCCGAGGCCATCCGCTGACGCCCGCGCCCCCCCAGACATCCCGATGCCGCGCGAAGCCAATCCCTACCTCGCCGCGAGAAGCGAGTTCATGAGCACCTACGCCGACCTCGCCCGGGGCAAGCGCAACTGGCAGCTCGCGGCGTTCGGCCTGCTCGTCCTGCTCGGCGGCGTGCTCACGGCCTACCTCCGCCTTTCCAGCCAGTCGCGCATCACCCCCTACATCGTCGAGGTCGACCGCCTCGGCCAGGCCGTCGCCTTCGGCCCCGCCGAGGCGCTGCGCGCCAAGGACACCCGCCTCTACGTCTACCAGCTCGCGACCTTCATCCGCGACCTGCGCACCGTCTCCTCCGACGCCGACACCCAGCGCCAGCTGCTCTTCGCCGCCTACGCCTACGCCTCGGGCGCCGCCCGCAACGTCCTCGACGAGTACTTCATCAACCCCGCCCACGACCCGCGGGTCCTCGGCCGCAGCGTCACCCGCCAGGTCGAGATCACCTCCGTCCTGCCCCTCCCCCGGTCCAAGACCTGGAAGCTCAGCTGGCGCGAGACCGAGCGCCCGCGCGTCGCCGGCCCCGTCCGCACCGTCGCCTGGGAGGCCTACCTGACCGTCGCCGTCAACACGCCCTCCACCACCGAGGCCCTGCTCAAGAACCCCCTCGGGCTCTTTGTCACCGACCTCAGCTGGTCCGAGGTCGCAACCGGAGATCAGAGATGACCCATCCGCGCTCGACCCTCGCCGCCGCCGCCGTCGTCCTGCTGCTCGCCGTCCCCGCCCGGACCCACGCCCGCGCCGACACTGCGGCCAACGCCGGTCGCGCCGCGACGGCCACGGCGCCGGCGCCCTCCTCCCCCGCCGGCTCGATCGAGCTCCCCTCCGCCGCGCCCTCTCCCGCGGTCCCGTGGCTCGCCTTGCTGCTCGCGCCCCGGTCCACGCCCGCCTTTTCCGCCGCTCGATCGCTCGCCGCGCGGCTCCCCGTCGTGCTCTCCTCGGCCGCGCCCCTTGAAGACGCCGGCACCGCTCGGCACGAGACCGTTCTCCCGGCGGCCGCGGGAGAGCCGGCGGCGGCAGCACCCTCGCCGCCGACAACCGCAGGACCCGCCGCCGCCGCTCGCGCCCCAGACGCTCCCGCCGCCGCGGCAGCACCGGCGCCGGCCGACGCCGCCGCGGAGCACCCGGAGCGCCCCGCCCAGCCCTCCGGCCCGCCCGACGCAGAGTCCCTCGCCCGCGCCTACCGCCGCACCGGCGCCGCGCCCAGCGTCGAGCGCGCCACCGAGTCGCTCTACCCGTTCGGCCACGTCCGCCCGGTGCTGCGCTGCGCCCCCCTCCGCGCCTGCGCCGTCGAGCTCGAGGCCGGCGAGCTCGTCCTCGCCACCTCGCTCGGCGACAGCGAGCGCTGGCTGCTGCAGGCCGCCGCCTCGGGCCCCGGCGCGCGCACCCCCATCCTGGTCGTCAAGCCCACCGCCTGCGACCTCTCGACCAACCTCGTCGTCGCGACCGACCGCCGCATCTACGAGCTGGCCCTCGACTCGCCCCCCTGCAAGAACGCCGACAGCGGCGAGGGCACCACCAACCCCGCCTCCAGTACACCGGCGTCGCCCGGTTCTACTACCCCGACGACCTCGTCCGCCGCTGGACCGGCCAGGAAGAGCTCGCCCGCGAGCAGGCCGAGCGCCAGGCCGCCGGGCGCACCCCGCTCGCCGCCGGCGCCCGCCTCGCCCACCTCAACTTCGACTACTCCTGGGACCGCGCCCGCCGCTGGCCCTGGGTGCCGGCGCAGGTCTTCGACGACGGCGAGCACACCTACATCGCGCTTCCGCCCGGCGCCCGCCTCGCCGAGATGCCGCTGCTCTTCGCCCTCGGCCCGCACGGCGAGCTCGCCCTCCTCAACTACCACCTCGACGGCCAGACCCTCGTCGCCGACCGCGTCCTCGAGCGCGCCGCCCTCGTCGTCGGCGGCGCCAGGAAGAAGGACGAGCAGCGCCTCGAGATCCAGAACCGCGCCTTCGGCACCGTCGCCCCGGCCAGCAGCGCTCGGAGGCCCTGATGTCCGGCATGCCCACCGACCCCCTCGCCCCTCCGCCAACGCCGCCGGTCGAGCGCCTCAACCGCACCGTCCTCCTGGTCGCGGCGCTGATCGTGATGATCACCCTCCTGGTCGTCGCCTTCCTGGTCTCGCCCCGCGCCACGCCGCGGGCTGCCGGGCCGCTGCAACCGCCGCCGACCGCCGGCGCCCCGGGCTTCCTCAACCGTCCGCCGGGAAACCTTCCCCCATCGCCGCGGCCGCCGCTGACCGATCAGGACTACCTGCGGAGCCTCCTCGAGCAGGCGGCGCCCGGGACCCAGGCGCCCGGGCCCTTCGGCACGCCGCCACCGGGCTCCTACCCCCCGCCGTCGGGCCTCGCCGCCGCGCCGCCGCCGCCCACGTTCCCCTCGCCGGCCGCGCCGGCGCTGCCTCCGCCGCCCCGCGATCAGCGCCGGGAGGAGTTCCTGCGCGCCCTGCGGGCGCCCCTCGCCGAGCCCCTGCCGCCGCCGGCCCTGCCCCGCGGCATCTTCCCTGAAGCGGACCGGACCTCCGACCCCGGTGTTTCCCGGCCTCCGGGCGCCCTTCTGCCCACCGCCGACAGCTCCGGCGCCAGCGCTCCCGAGACCGATCCGGACGAGCCTCTCTCGCGGGCCGCCGGTGACCAGCCGCCGCCGCTCGCCGCGGCGACAAGGGCGGCGGGAGCCAACGGGATCGGGAGCGGCGGGGGTTCCGGCACCAGCGGCGCCACTAGAGCCATCGACGCCACGGGGACCAGCGGGGCCGTGGCCGGCGCGGCCGCCGCTCAGCCCGCCCCATCCCAGACCACCCCGTCTTGGCCCACCCCGTCCTGGCCCGCTCCGCCATCCACGCCGCTCCCTCCCAGCGCCGTCGCCGCGCTCGCCCCGCGGCCGCCGCGCCCCGCCGCCGCCCTTCGCGCGGCCGCGACCGCCGGCCCCGGCAGCCGCGAGCCCGGCGACATCCCGGTCGTCTTCCATCCTGCCTCCTCCAACACCACCCTCGCGGCCGGCACCCTCATCCCCGCCCTCCTCGAAACCGAGATCAACTCCGACCTCCCGGGGTCGCTCCTCGCCCAGGTCAGCCGCGACGTCTACGACCTCCGCCAGCGCTCCGTCGTCGTGCCGCGCGGCACCCGGCTCCTCGGCGCCTACCAGAACCAGGTCGCCGTCGGCCAGCGCCGGCTCCTCGTCGCCTGGACCCGCCTCACCTTCCCGGACGGCTCCGGCTTCGACCTCCCCGGCCTGCCCGCGACCGACCCTTCCGGCGCCGCCGGCCTCACCGCGCGCGTCCAGAACCATCTGCTGCGGGTCTTCGGCGACGCCCTGCTGCTCTCGCTGCTCTCCGCCGGCGCCGACCTCTCGCAACCCCAGAACCGCAACCTCTCCCTCGCCCCCTCGGCGGGGAGCGTCGCCTCCGCCGCCGTCGGCCAGGAGCTCGCCAGCGTCGGCGTCCAGCTGCTGCGCCGCGACCTCTCGCTCCAGCCCACCCTCCGCCTCGCCGCCGGCACGCCCTTCCTCGTGTTCGTCAACGGCGATCTCCCCCTCGCCCCTCCCGTCGCCCTCATCGACAGGGGCCGCCGGCCATGAAGCCGCTGTCCGCCAAGGCCGCCGCCGAAGGCGTGGCCCACCCCTTGGTGGTCCCCCACGCCGCCCTGGCGCCCGACCCGAACCAGCCCCGCCAGAGCGGCGTCGAGCAAGGCCTCGACAAGCTCGTCGAGAGCGTCCGCGCCCACGGCGTCATCCAGCCGATCCTGGTCCGGCCCCACCCCGACCCCGCGGCCCGCGCCCGCACCCCCTACATGATCGTCGTCGGCGAGCGCCGCTGGACCGCCGCCGCCCGCGCCGGCCGCGACGAGGTCCCGGTCTTCCTGCTCGACCAGCCGCTCTCCCCGGCCGAGCTGCTGATGCTGCAGATCGAGGAGAACGACGGCGAGAACCGCCAGGAGCTGACCCTGCGCGACCTCGTCAACGCCGTCGCCCGCGCCTTCCAGCTCGAGGGCCTCTCCCAGGCCGAGTTCGCGCTCCGCCACCACACGAGCAACGCCTGGCTCTCCTACCGCCTCGCGCTGCACCGCGCCGAGGGCCCCGTCGCCGAGGCCCTACGCGAGAACCGCCTGCGCGGCATCCTCGTCGCCCGCACCTTCCAGCGCCTCGCCCCCGACCAGCAGCGGGAGCTCCTCGCCCGCGCCAGGAAGGACGGCACCTCCATCTCCCTCGTCGCCACCGAGAAGCTCGCCGGCCGCGCCGAGCGCAAGCTCCGCGGCGCACCGACAGCCGATCGCGAGGAAGCTGCGACCACCCCGCCGACAGCGGCCGGCTCCGCTGCCTCCGAACCCGCCGCGGCAACCGCCTCGGCCAAATCGCCTCCAACGTCCCTCGCGTCCGCCGCAGCGGCCGTCGCGCCCGAAGCACCGGCGCCCTTGCACGCGACCCCTGCCACCCTCACTTCCCCCGGGACTTCCGGCAAGACCGCGCCGCGCGGCACCGCAGCGGTCGCCCTCGAGACGACCGCGCCGGAATCCACCCCGCTCGGATCCCCCGCGGTCGGATCCACTGCGCTCGAGCCCGCTGCGCTCGAGCCCGCTGCGCCCGAGCCCGCCGCACCAGGTGCCGCCGTGGCCGCCGCCGCGACCGCCAGCGCCGCCCCCTCCTCCGCAACGCCCGTCACCGCGTCCGCCCCGACCGCCGCGCCGGAGTCCATGCGTACCGCGCCACCAGCGACCGTCTCCTCGGGCGACGCTCCCTCCGGATCGCCGCCCCCCGCGGTCCTCCGCTACCGCGGCGCCGCGACGCCCTCTCGGGAGCCCGCGCCGCTCTCCGGCGCCGCGCCGCGCGCCGCCGTCCTCGACCGTCCGCTGCCTGCCGCCGCGGCACCGGCCTCGCCAGGCCCGGCGGCCACCTTCGTGCCCTCGGCCGCGCCGCGCTCCGCCGCCGCCGGCCTCCTCGCCGCTGCCGCGCCGCTCGACCGCGATCACCTCGCCGGCGACGGTACGCTCGACCACCCCGCCGCCGCCGCCGACCTCGCCGCGGCCCGCATCACCGTCGACCTCTCGCTCGCCCAGCTCCAGAAGCTCGTCCGCCTCCTCGGCCTGGAGCCCGCGGCCACGCCGCGGGCGCTCGTCCACCAGCTCATGACCTCCCTCTGACGGAGATCTGCGATGCCCCCAGCGACGACCGCAGCCTGCCCATCCCTCCACCATGTTCCCGCTCGCGGCGAAGGCTTGTCCTCGCCCCTGCAACAGCGCGCCAGGCCAGCGCTGCTCGCGGCAGGCTCGGCCCTGCTGGTCCCACCGCCAGCCCTCCTCGCGGCCCGTCGAGCGGCGCCCTCGCCGCCTCCGATCCAGTCGCCGCGACGCGCCCGCTCCGCTCTCCTCACGGCCCTCGCGTGCCTGGCGCTCCTGCCGTGGGCCGCGGCGCCGGCCCGGGCGCAGGCCCCGAACCGCGGCTTCAACGTCTTCATCGCCGGCTTCGACGACGTCAACGGCAACGGCAAGCTCGACTGCGGCGAACCGGTCACCGTCGAGGCGGGTTACTTCGACTCGCCCCAGGACACGACCGGCGCCATCACCGGCCACCTCACGTCGCCCTTCGCGGGGACCTCCGGCCTCTCCTTCGCGCACGGCACCGTGCAGCAGGACTTCACCCTCTCGGCAGGCAGCTGCCTCGGCACCATCACCGGCGGCAACGGACCGTCCGACGCCGAGGCGGACATGGACTTCCACTGCGACCCGCCCTCGGCCAACCCGACGCAGGGCAACGCCATCGTCTGGAAATACAAGGCCATCTTCGTCGGCTCCTCGCCGTCGCTCACCGCCACCGCCCACGGCACCACCTCCGACGGCCTCGACCTGACGCCGAGCACCACCAAGAGCGACCAGTTCGGCACCCTCTGCTCCGGCGGCGGCGCCAGCGTCACCGTGACCAAGACCGCCGCCGGCAGCGGCGCTCCCGGCAGCGTCATCCTCTACACCCTGAGCGTCACCGACACCAGCGGCCTCGGCCTCGGCGCCGTCCAGCTGACCGACGTGGTCCCCGACCACACCGCCTTCGACGCCGCCGCCTCGAGCGCCGGCTGGTTCTGTCCGGCCGCCACTTCCGGCATCCTCTGCACCCTGCCGGTCGGCAACCTCCCGCCCAACGGCACCATCACCCGCTTCTTCGCCGTCGACATCGCCTCGCCGCTCCCTGCCGGCACCGCCGCGATCGCCAACACCGCCTGCGCCCGCCAGGGCCCATCGCTGGTCGTGGGCTGCGCCTCCGCCACCCTCCCGACCACCGGCGCGCCAGTGCTGAAGCTCGCCAAGAGCGTCCAGTCGGGCAGCGGCACGCCCGGAACGACCCTCGTCTACCGGCTCGTCGTCGGCAACTCCGGCAACCAGGACTCGGGCCCCGTGACCCTCGCCGACACCGTGCCCGCCAACACCGCCTGGAACGCCGGCGCGAGCGCCGCGGGATGGTCCTGCTCCGGCACCGCGCCCGGCTCCGCCTGTACCCTGCCGGTCGCCAACGTCCCTGCCGGAGGCTCGGCCTCGACCCTCTTCGCGGTGACCATCGCCAACCCGCTCCCGGCCGGCGTCACCGCGGTGACCAACACCGCCTGCGTCAGCGGCACCCAGACCTGCGGCTCGGTCACCACGCCGACCAACGGCACGCCCGCCCTCGGCCTGCACAAGAGCCTCAGCGGCACCGCCACTCCCGGCGCCACCCTGACCTACACCGTGGCGGTGCAGAACACCGGCAACCAGGGAGCGTCGTCGGTGACCGTGAACGACCTGGTGCCGCAGTACACCGCCTTCCAGCCGACCCTCAGCTCGCCCGCCTGGTCCTGCGCGCCGAGCAACTCGGCGGGCTCGCTCTGCACCGTCCACGTGAACGTCCTGGGAGCCGGCGCGACGCTCTTCCTCACCTTCGTCGTCCAGGTGCAGAGCCCGCTCCCGGCCGGCGCCACCATGATCTCCAACACCGCCTGCGCCAGCCAGGGCCTCTCCGAGGCAGCGACCCAGACCTGCGACACCGTGACCACCCCGACCCAGGGCCATCCCCGGCTGATCCTCGCGAAGCAGTACACCGGCGGCCCGGTGCTGCCCGGCGCGGTCCTCCCCTTCACCCTCCACCTCGCCAACACCGGCGACCAGGACGCCGGCCCGGTGACCCTGCAGGAGACCGTGCCGGCGCATAGCACGTTCGACGCCGCGGCGAGCACGCCCGGCTGGACCTGCGCCGCACCCACCGCCGGCTCCGCCTGCACCCTCGCCCTCCCCGGCCTCGCCGCCGGCGCCGCCAGCCAGGCCGTCTTCGCGGTCACCGCCGACGCGAGCCTGCCGCCGGCCGTGGTCATCGACAACGCGGCCTGCGCCACGACCACCGGCGGCCTCTCCGCCTGCGCCAACGCCGCCACCCCGCCGGCCCTCTCGACCGACACCACCCTGACCGTCACCCCGGCGGCGGTGAGCATCGTCGGCGGCGTCGCCCATCCGACCGACACCCTGCAGTACACCCTGGTCGTGCCGAACACCGAGACCGCCGCGCTCACCGGCCTGGTCGCGACCCTCACCCTCGACCCCCACGAGACCCTGGTCGCCGGCTCGGTGACCACCGACCACGGCGCCGCGACCACCGGCAACGCCCCGGCCGACACCACCGTCGTCGTGGCGATCGGCGACCTGCCGCCCGGCCAGGTCGCGACCGTCTCCTTCGCCTGCAAGATCGCGAGCGGCCTGCCGCCCGGCACGACCATCCTCTCCGCCCAGGCCCTGACCACCGGCACCGACATCCCCGCCGACGCCTCCGACGATCCCACGACGCCGCAGGTCGACGACCCCACCTCGGTCCAGGTGACCGTGACCGCAGGACCGCCGCCGCCGATCCCGACCCTCGACGCCTGGGGCCTGCTCCTCCTCTGCACCGCCCTCGCCGCCGCCGCCCTCGCCATCCAGCGCCGCCGTGCCGCCCGCACCGCCGCCGCCCCCGGCCCTTTCGTGCCCTGACCCCGGAACCCTCCTTGATGGCAGACGCCCTCCAGCACCCCGACCGCCTGCGCCTCGAAAGGCGCATCCTCGAGCGGCGCGGCCGCCGCGAAGGACGAGAGGTCCGCTTCCTCTGTCCCGCTCACGACGACCGCCAGCCCTCGGCGCGCTGGAACCCCGGCAAGTCGACGTGGTTCTGCGACGTCTGCCATCAAGGAGGCGGCTGGCGCGATCTCGCCCGACGCCTGGGCGAGCCCGCGCCGGCCCCCGCCCGCGAGATCGCCGCCGTCTACCCCTACCGCGATGCCGCGGGCCGCCTCCTCTACGAGGTCCTCCGCTTCGTCCCCAAGTCCTTCGCCTGCCGCCGCCCCGACCCCGCCGGCTGGCGCTGGAACCTCCAGGGCGTCGAGCGCGTCCTCTACCGCCTCCCCGAGCTCCTCATCGCCGTCGCCCGCAACACCGAGATCTTCCTGACCGAGGGCGAGAAGGACGCCGACGCCCTCGCCGCCCTGGGCCTCGAGGCCACCACCCACGCCGGCGGCGCCGGCAAGTGGCGCCCCGAGTACAGCCGCAGCCTGCGCGGCGCCCGCGTCGTCCTCCTGCCCGACAACGACGACGCCGGCCGCCGCCACATGCAGGACGTCGAGCGCTCCCTCCGCCCCGTCGCAGCCCACGCCGCCCGCCTCGACCTCCCCGGCCTCCCCGACAAGGGCGACGTCTCCGACTGGCTCGCCGCCCGCCGCGCCGAAGGCCTCGCCGCCGACGCCATCCGCACCCGCCTCTTCGAGCTCGCGGGCCCCGTCCTGGCCACCAACGGCGTCACCGCCCGAGATCCTCGCTCCGAATCGCCTTGCTTCCCGGGCGCCGCGATCGACCCGGCGGGCAACGCCCTCGACACTCCCTCCCCTTCGGCCCTGGCCGCACGACACCGGCCCGACCCGGCTCCTCCACCCCTGCCCGCGGGAGCCGCGGATGCCGAAGACGCCGGCCTCGACTCGCCTCCTCCGCCGCGCCTCGCCCCTGGCATCGCCCCCGGCCCCGCGGTCCCGCCGCCAGCCGCCGCCAGCGCGCCGCTGCATTTCCCGATCCCGTCTCCGGCCCAGCTCGCCGGCGCGGCCGCCGAGCCCCGGCCCGCCGCTCCGCGCGTCCGCCGCCTCAGCGAAATCACACCGCGGCCCGTCCACTTCCTCTGGGCTCCGTACCTCCCCCTGGGCAAGCTCACCCTCCTCGACGGCGACCCCGGCCAGGGCAAGAGCTGGCTCACCGCCGCCATCGCCACCGCCGGCTCCCTCGGCTGGGGCCTCCCCGGAACCCTCCCCTTCGACCCCTTCACCACCCTCTTCTTCACCGAGGACCCCGCCGAGGACGTCCTCCGCCCCCGCCTCGACCTCCTGGGCGCCGACTGCCAGCGCATCTGGACCCACGACAGCTTCGAGTTCCCCATCGACCTCTCCCAGCCCGCCGACGTCGCCAAGCTCGACGAGCTCGTCCCCGCCCACGACGCCCGTCTGATCGTCATCGACCCCATCCAGGCCTTCCTCGGCGCCAAGACCGACATCTACCGCCCCAACGAGGTCCGCGCCGTCCTTGCCCCCCTCCTCCGCCTCGCTCAGCGCCACGCCTGCGCCCTCTTGATCCTGCGCCACATCACCAAGGCCCGCGCCAGCCGCTCCATCTACGCCGGCCAGGGCTCGATCGACTTCATCGCCGCCGCCCGCTCCGTCCTCCTCGCCGGCTCCGGCCCGGACGACTCCACCCGCCACGCCCTCGTCCACATCAAGTCCAACCTCGCCGCGACCGGCCCCACCCTGGGCTACCGCTTCGACGGCCGCTCCTTCGTCTGGGAAGGCCCCTCCATCCTCACCGCCAACGACCTCCTCGCCGCCGAAGCCCAGACCGACGACGCCGGCGCCGAGCAAGAAGCCCGCCTCTTCCTCCGCGACATCCTCGCCGACGCCGAGACCCTCCCCGCCCGAGCCGTCTTAGCCGCCGCCCGCGAAGCCGGCGTCGCCGAGCGAACCCTGAAGCGCGCCAAGCGCCGCGAAGGCGTCCGCACCATCCGCCAGGGCTTCGGCACCGGCAGCGTCTGGCTCTGGTCCCTCCCCGCCTCCACACCCGCGCCACCGTCCATCGAAGCAGGCCATCCAGAAACCTGGCCCCCTTCGCCGGACGCTGGCCCCCTTCGTCCCGAACCGCTCCCGGAGGAGCCCCCGTCCACGGACTCTTCCCCCGATGAGAAGGTGACCATATGAACCCTGCCGCCGAACTCCTCTCCGAGCTCCTCACCCGCGGCGTCGTCGTCTCCCCAGTCGGCGCCAGCCTCGACCTCTACCCCCGCTCCGCCCTGAGCCCCGACCTCCTCGCCCGCGTCCGCGCCCTCAAGCCCCAGCTCCTCGAGCTGCTGAGAGTAGGAGCCGGCGCCGTCGCCTCTCCCGCCGAGTGGAGAGTCCTCACAGCCCTCGCCCTCCAGCCAGGTCTCGCGCCCGACGAGCTCGCCGCTGCCACCAAGCTCGACCAGCCCCGCTTCGCTGAAGCCCTCCACAACCTCATCCGCCGCGCCGAGATCGCCGCCGACCTCCGGGGAAGGCTGCACCTCAGGATCGTCTAGCGCCCGGGATTGCCGAACAACTCAGAGCACACCTCATGCTCCCCCACGAGATCCCCTGCACAGCCCGACGCCCGTGACCACCTCGCTCTCCCTCGACGAGCTCGCCAAGCTCCCGCACCGCATCGAACGCCTCGAGCTCGAGCTCACCGAGCTGCGCGAGCGCCTCGGCGCCCTGGAGACGCCCACAGCACCCCTGACCGTACGTCAGTTCTGCGAACGCTTCGGCTGGACCGAGAACCAGCTCCGCTGGCTGCTCTTCAATCGCGAGGAGAACGGCCTCGCCGAAGCCGTCTCCGGCCGCGGCCGCCTGCTGATCGACGCCGCCCGCTTCTTCGAGATCCTGCAGCGGGACAGGCGCTCCAGCCGCCATTAGATTCCGCAGCGGCGCGCGGCGCATGCCCATCGGCTTGCCGCTGTCTGAGACGCGGTGAGCCACGGTGATTCGGCGGAGCATGCGCGCGCCCAGCACGCGGGACTCATTGAAGGAATGCAATGCATCAATATCATTGCGCGTGATCCGACAGCGCGTATACGCTACTAGGAACTCGGCCTCCACCGCAGCGAGCTGTACCCAGGCCACCGCGATCAAGGCTCGCGTGTGCGGGACCATCAGGAGATACGGTGGCGCCGCGGTTCATGACGTCGAGGGATTTCCGCCGCAGTCTCGACCTCATTGGTTGGGTTTCGGCGCAGACTGGTTGGAGGTCAAGATGCCGCAAGTTCTCATCATCCATGGCTGGAGCGACACCTCGAAGTCATTCGTCGAACTGGCGCAGTTCCTAGAACGGAACGGCTACGCGACGGTCCCGGTTTGGCTCGGCGACTACATCTCACTCGACGACGATGTGGGCGTGCAGGACGTCGCGAAGCGATTGCAAGCCGTAGTCGAGGGCATGCTCCAGGATGGACGACTTACTAAGCCCTTCGATGCCATCGTGCACAGCACTGGTGGGCTCGTGATCCGCGAATGGGTGACCGCCTATTACGGCAACAACATCGGCAGCTGTCCCCTGAAGCGAGTAGTCATGTTGGCTCCGGCGAACTTCGGCTCGCGTTTGGCTCAGCTGGGCCAGAGCATGGTGGGGCGTCTGATCAAGGGCTGGAGGAACTGGTTCCATACCGGCAAGACGATGCTCGGCCAGCTCGAGCTGGCTTCAGGCTATCTCTGGGAGCTGGCGCTGCGCGACCTGTTCATTCCTCCCGGCCAGGCCAGTGCTCCGGCGATCTTTGGCGCGGATGGAATCTGGCCCGCAGTCATCGTGGGCACCCACCCTTACACCGACAACCTCCGGCGAATCGTCAACGAGAACGGCTCGGACGGCACCGTGCGCGTGTCGGCGGCGAACCTGAACGCCAAGGGCATCACGATCGACTTCGCCGCGAACGAGGAAAAGCCCGTAATCACCGAATGGAAGCTCCGCAGCGACGAGCCGATCCCATTCGCTGTGCTACCCGATCGCACTCATGGGTCCATCACCAATCCCGACAGCACCGATGTCAAGGCGAGCCCCGCGACTCACGACATGCTCGGCCAGCTCATTCTTGCCGCTCTTGGTTGCAAATCCATCGAGGACTATCGTAAGTTGGCCGTGGACTGGCAAACGATCTCCGACTCCACGGCAGATCTTGCCGACAACGCTGCGAGACGCCAATCTGTATTTGGCAACGACGACGAAGACCCTGAAACCTTTCATCAGTTTTTCAACGTCTTCACGCACGTCGTCGACGACCATGGCTCGGAGGTCTTCGACTACTTCTTGGAGTTCATGAGCCCGAACGAGGACCGCGGCACCGACGCCTCGGTCTACTTCCATCGTGAAGTCTTGAAGGACGTGCACACGAACGGCGCCAACGCCGCACGCCGCTGCCTCTATGCCGACCGGACCGACTTGATGGAGAGCTACTACAGCAAGATCCGAGGGAAGGCCGAGAAGGTGCTCAACATGAGCATCTCGGCAAATCCACCCGGCGACAACGTGACCTACTTCGATAACTTTCGTGAAGGGGCCAAGGGCACGGTGCCCGTCCACCAACTGGAAGACGAAGCGAAACGATGGCTGCAGCGGAACCGGACCCACCTCGTCAGGATCGTGATCCCGCGCTGCCCGAAGGATCAGGTGTTCCGGCTGTCCCAGGCTCCGGCACTCAGCGCCTAGCCGAGCTCGAACGCGCCGTCATGATCACCATCGACTTGATTGGCCTGGCAATCATCATGGTCGCGCTGCCAACCGCGGTCTTTTTCGGCGGCGTTGCGATCATGGAGAAGGTTAGTCGCCACAAGGTGGTCGAGCAGCTGGTGAATTCTGCCCCGGATCCCTGCGATCGCAAGCCTCTCGACCAACGCTTCGGCTATGGCGCCGCCGCGGTCGGCCGATATTGGAAGCTCGTCGACGGCGCTCTGGCGGCGGAGCGGCGCTTTCTCGAGGTTGATCTGATCTTCCCGTTCTTTTATGGCGGCGCCCTGGCGGCGAGCCTGCTGCTGGCCTGGAGCACGCTCGGAAGACCCTTCAGCCCGGCATGGCTGCTGTCGCCGGTGGCGGTCACCATGCTCGCCGACTGGACCGAGAACCTGGTGCAACTGGCGCAGCTGAAACGCTACGAAGCCGGTGGCGGGCCTAAGTTGCAGCCCGGATGGATCCGGTTGGCGAGCGTCGCAACCTCGCTGAAGCTGCTTTTCTTCGGCGCCTCCTCCCTGCTCCTCGTCGGCTTCGTGGCGATTACGCTGTATTGCTCTGCCCGGAACCATTAGCGCCAACCAGCAGCGCCGCGGGCTGCGGCAGCTCAGCCCTGAACAGCAACGCTGCCCTCAGTAAATGCGCAGCGCATCGCCAGCCCGCCCAGCACCATGATCTATCGCCCATGTGCCCCGCGCCAAGCCCTATACGGCGATGCCCTTCGCCGCTTCGATCCCGCAGATCAGGTGCCACCGGCTCCGCTACGGGTCCGTGCCAGCCGCAGCTTCGAGATGTCCCTGAGCACTGCGAGGCAACGCCAGCGCGCTTGCCCGAGCATGCATCACTTCGACCGGCGCCGAACCCCGGCGCTCCGCCCGGGCGATGTAGATGCGCATAGCCTGGACCGAGCGCCAGCCACCGAGAACCATCAGCTGCGGGATCGAGGCTCCGCTTTCGAGTGCGTGGCACGCCCAGAAGTGGCGAAGGTCGTGGAACCGAAGGTCTTCGATCGTTGCCTTCTTCTTGGCATATCGCCACGCACCGTGTGGGAACGCCGGTTTCCGGCGAGGGGTCGGCGATTCAGGGTCCGCGAACACGAACGGCGAGCGGAACCGGTTCCGCGCCAAGGCGCGTAGCATGGCAGCCGCTTCGCCGGGAAAGTAGACGATGCGATCGTCCCCGTTCTTCGCGTCAACCGCCTTCGCCCGCGGCACTCCAGCTCGCATCGTCCCGGAGGCTAGATCGTAGTCGGAGGGCTCGAGCTCCACATCCTGCCAGCGCAACCGCATGAGCTCGCCCTCTCGCGCTCCGCTCGCGAGAGCGCAGACCACCAGGGGCAGGAGCCGGGAGTCACCACTCGTTTCACACGTCCTACGCAACCGCCGCAGCTCCTCCGTATCCTCCTCGCGCTCGCGAGGCTTCTCCCGCTCTCCCTTGGCCTTCTTCCGCCGGCCAGGGCTATGCAGGGGATTGCGCGCCATCCACTCCCACTCCACACAAGACGTGAGGAGCGCCGACAGCGCGGTCAGGTACCTCTTGCTCGTGGCGTAGGACAGAGGCCGGTTGCGCAATCCCTTCTCCCGCAGCTTCTTCACCTGATCATGCGCCCAGGAGCGGGTGATTTCCCGCAGCCGCATGGCACCCCCCGCGCCAACCTTCCGCCACCACGCGAGGTGGGTCTTGCGGTTCCCCTGCTCGGAGACCGCCAGGCGCGGCAGATCCTCGGCAAGGTAACGGGAGATCGCCTCGGCGAACGTCGACCGCGGCCGGCCCATGGCCTCCCCCTCCTGCATCGCCGTCGCCTCCTTCCGGCACCACGCCTGCGCACCCGTCAAGCGCCGGAAGCTCTTCGACACCTCGCCCACGCCCTTCACCCGTGCGCGCGCGACATAGACCACCTTGCCGCTCTCATGGATGCGCTTGTAGATCCCTGGATAGCGGGTCTGCTCGTCCTTGAACACGGTACCCCCGGTCGGCCGTTGTCATAATGTTGTCATAGCGATGGCCATCCGGTCAAGGAGAATCTCGTAACTCATTGATTCAATTGGAGCCGGCACCCGGATTTGAACCGGGGACCTACGGTTTACAAGACCGTAGCTCTACCCCTGAGCTATGCCGGCGGAGGCGGGAGGCGCCGGGGTGCGAGCCGGCACCTTGGAGCGCGAGCGCGTTGCAGGCAAGCAAGCCCGGCGCGCGCGCTGGAACGGCCTTTCAGTCTAGCCCCTGCCCCCGGAGCCCTGCAAGCGCTGGCGCAGGGCCTCGTACAAGATGGCGGCCGCGGCGGTAGCGATGTTGAGGGAGGCGAGCCGCCCCCTCATCGGCAACCCTATCGTGGCGTCGCAGAGGGTGCGGGTGCGGTGCCTCAGGCCCTTCTCCTCGCCGCCGAAGCAGAGCACCACTTTGCCGGTGAGGTCGAGGCGCCAGGGGGGCTCCCCTTCGGGGTCGGAGCCGTAGGCCCAGAAGCCGTCCTTCTTCAGGGCTTCCAGGGTCGCCGCGGAGTTGGTGATGCGCTCGATCGGGAGCCACTCGCTCGCGCCGGCGGCGGTCTTGGCGACCGCCGGGGTGATCGGCGCCGAGCCGCGGTCGCGGATGAGGACCTGCCCCACTCCGGCTCCCTCGCAGACCCGCAGCACGGCCCCCAGGTTGCGCGGGTCCTGGACGTCCTCGAGCAGGACCACCAGGTCGGGATCGGGGCCACCGCCGAGCTCCCGAGCCGCCGGCTCCGCGCCAGCTACCACAGCTGCCGCGCCGCCCGCCTCTTCCAGCCGCATCTCCGCGGCCATGCCGTTATGGGCCGGGCCGGCCACAGCAGCCAGCGCTTTCTCGGTGACCACGACAACCTCTACGCGGTGGCGCCGGCAGAGGTCTTCGATCTCCTCCCTGCGGCGCCCCTTCCGCGCGGCGCTGACCAGGATCCTGGCGACCTGGTGCGGCCGGTGCCGCAGCGCCTCGCGCACCGGATGGTAGCCGTAGAGGACCATGGCCGGGACCGCGCCCCTGGAGATCTCCCCCCGCCTCAGTGCTCCATGATCTGCTGCTCTTTGTGCTCCAGGGCGGTGGCGATCTCGTGGATGTAGCGGTCGTGGAGCTTCTGGATCTCGTCGAAACCGCGGCGCTCGTCGTCCTGGCTGATCTGCTTGTCCTTCTCCATCTTCTTGAGCCTGTCGTTGCCCTCGCGCCGCGCCAGGCGCACCGCGTTGCGCGCGTGCTCCGCCATGTCGTGCGCCTTCTTGACGATCTCCTTGCGCCGCTCCTCGGTGAGCTGCGGCACCGGGATGCGGATGATCTTGCCGTCGCTCGACGGATTCAAGCCCAGCTCGGCCTTCATGATCGCCCGTTCGATGGCGGCGCTCTGGCTGGGATCGTAGGGTTGGGCGGTGATCAGCGTCGCGTCCGCCACGGCCAGGTTGGCGACCTGGTTCAGCGGCACCTGGCTCCCGTAGTAATCGACCATCACCCCTTCCAGCAGCGCCAGCGAGGCGCGGCCGGTACGCAGGTGCTTGAGGTCATGATGGAAATGGTCCAACGCGTGCTTCATGTGCTGCTCGACCTCTTGATTGACCTCCTTCATGGCGCCTCCT
>Ga0210384_10000611_pt1 | contig 53993 bp, 47 predicted proteins | sample IncBWH2MmetaG_FD_160574 | JGI IMG/M metagenome (GOLD analysis project Ga0210384, IMG submission 160574) | Forest soil microbial communities from Barre Woods Harvard Forest LTER site, Petersham, Massachusetts, United States - Inc-BW-H-2-M | ecosystem: Environmental > Terrestrial > Soil >...
TTTCGGCAGCATTTGGGGCAGAGGCGACCATGCAGCGGATGATCGAGAATTTGCGGATCGGCCCCTATGCCATGCGTTACAGCCAATTTGTCCCACGGCTCTACAACTACTGCCGGTCGCTGGGCTTCGAGCGGGAGCGGATGATGCCGTCCAGGGCGTTCTGCTCGGACGAGAGCCAGGGCTATCCCGTGATCCTGCTCGCCCAGCATTTCGGCACCTTTCCCTTCGACCACGGTCGGGTCGGCGGCAAGGTCGCGGTCAACCGCCACGGGCCCTATGCCCATCACGGCGAGGACCTCGTGATCATCCAGGCGAGCCATGTCGGCTATGATGCCGAGAGCGGGCGCTTCGGCGTCTACAAGCGCCACCGCACCGACGGCGGCGCCATGGGCGATAATTGCGGCAAGCTCTGCGCGGTGCTGCATTGGTACCAGGAGGAATACCGCCACGCCTGCGAACAGGTGCTGTGCGGCTCGCTCGACGGCGAGGAGGTTGTCGTCATCGACAACCAGTATCTCGACGAGAAGCGGCCGGAGGGCCTGTTCCTGCATCTCGACATGATCGTCGTCGGCGAGCCGGTGAAGGTGATGAGCACTGCCAAGGTGTTTCGCCCGTCGATGGCCTTCACCGACCGCTTCGCCGCTGACGTCTGGCAGAGCAAGCCACGCCAGATCGGTGCGCAGCTCACCGCCGACTTGTTCTCCTTCCATCGTCCGGCGGCGTCCGACATCGAAGGCCACGACATCCTGGAAGTGGCGCTCGGACCGGCGATGCCGACGCTCGTCACCTCGAAAAATCCGGCGCTCGATGCCGCGCGCCATACCACCCAGGTCGAGTTCGACCGCACCTATCGCAGCATCCTGCGCGCCAACTGCTACGACGCCAAGAACCTCCTGTTCATTTCCGGCGTCAACATCGACATCTCGCCGCGCGAGGCGTTTCCGTTTCCACTGATCAAGTTCGTGCCGTGGGCGGCCTATGCGCATTTGCGCGACGGCAGCAGCTTCCTGCTCGAGCAGCACGATCTCTCGGAAGCACTGTGGGCCCAGCCGCCGGAGAATCCGGACCGGCTGTCCTTCGACGAGTCGATCCAGCGCATGGCGGGTGCGGAGGAGATCAGGCTGCCGATCGATTAGCGGTGATTACCAAGTCGCGGTAAACGCCTGCTGCAGCTTGGCGGGATCCGTAACGCCACTCGCGATCAGCAGTTGGGCAAGGACGCGCGCCTTCTGAGGATTCAGGTCCTCGGAAACAACAAACCCGTTCTTGTCATCGTCAACCTCGACATTTCGCGTGACGAAGCCGGATCGAACCCGAGTGGAACGAACGACGACGATACCCTTCTTCGCAGCCTGTTCGAGAGCGTCGAGGGCTTGCTTCGATGTATTCCCGTCGCCGACACCGGCCAACACGATGCCTTTTGCACCATGCGAGATGGCATCCTCGATCGGAGCGGCGTCCATGTTCGCATGCGAGTAGACGATCTCAACGCGCGGCAATTGCTCGCTCGTCGGCAGCTCATATGTCGTGCGCTTCAAACCGGAGGCCTGCGCCATGAAACGAATGCCGCCGGCAGTATCGACGTAGCCGATTGGTCCGCCGTTGGGAGAATTGAACGTCTCGATGCTCGTGGTGTTGGTCTTGGTGACTGAACGAGCCCCCTCGATCTTGTCGTCCAGCACGGCCATGACTCCCCGTCCGCGAGCGCGGGGATCGGATGCCACCTGAATTGCTTCGTACAGATTGCCCGGGCCATCTGCACTCAGCGCCGTCGCCGGACGCATCGAACCCACGATGACCACAGGCTTGTCACCACGAAGCACGTTGTCCAGAAAGAACGCGGTCTCCTCCAGAGTGTCCGTGCCGTGGGTCACGACAACTCCATCGGCTTCATTCTTGTCGAAGGCCTGTTGAATGCGATGGGCCAGCGCAAACCAGACCCTATCGTTCATGTCTTGGGATCCGATCGACGAAATCTGCTCGGCGCTCAGTGTCGCCAGCTTGTCCAGACCCGAGACAGACTGGACCAATTGTTCTCCCGTGATCTGGCCGGATTTGTACGCACCGGTTGCGCGGGGGTCTGCCTGCCCCGCGATCGTCCCTCCCGTCGCGAGCACGAGAATACGTGGGAGATTGGCGACGGTGCCCGCATCCTTGCTCGCGTCTGCGGCGTGTGCCGCCACATTGACGAATGACCAGAATGCGAAGGTCATCACTGGAAACGAGAGCATCGATATCCAGCTTTGTCCGCGGCGCGCTGGTCTGACGTTGTGCTTCCTCATCGGAATTGACCTCCTGTTTCTGCAAGCATCAATAGTCAGCGCACGTCTTGTCGCTTGAGGCTACGGGCCAAGCACATGCCACGTCAGGTGGAGGTCTTGCGTCGTCTGAAGCCGAGAAAGGCGACGGCCAGGATCACGACGATTCCTGCCGCGCCAAGGCCGCCACGTGCGAGCAGGAGCAGGGAAGACGTCGGCCCGCCGCGCCTGATCTCACCGACTTGTTGCTCGTTGATGGTCGTATCTCCTGGCCCGTAATGGGCGAGCACATAGCTCCCCAACACGGCGATGTCGCGGTCGTTGAGCTGGCTGGCGTCGGTGGGGTGGCCACCGAAGCCGGGCATGAAGGCTTGCTTCCCCGATACCGTGCGATCCACGCCGTAGAGAATGGCAGCGATCAGGTTGGTTGCGTTCTTCGCTCCGGTGGCGGAGTTGTGGAACAGGCTCGGATAGTAGCCGTCCTTGCTGCCTTGCCCTTCGGCCGAATGGCAGGAGGCGCAATTGCCTTGAAACAACAACGCGCCGGTGGGAGCGGCATCGTTCTCGGACTTGATGCCATCGCGTCCGCGCAGCTCGCCCAGATCGGAGTACATGCTCCCGGCCGCGAAGCGGGAGGCGCCGGCAGCGCCGTCGTGGATCGGCGGGACGGTCTTCACGTAAGTGGCGATGGCATCAAGGTCGTCAGCGGTGAGGTGCTGGAAGCTATGCTCGACAGCTTCGCCCATGCTTCCTGCAGCCTGAGCCTTGGCGCGCAAATGTCCGTCGCGCAGAAAAGCCACGAACTCTTCTTTGCTCCAGCTGCCGATACCGCTCGTCGGATCCGAGGTGACGTTGGGCGCATACCAGGGCCCGACCGGCGCGCCCGACAAGGCGCGGCTTGCCTCCTCCTGCATCAGAAAGCCGCGCGGGGTGTGGCAGGTGCTGCAATGGGTCGCGCCCGCGACGAGATAGGCGCCCCGATTCCATTGCGCCGATTGCTTGGGATCGGGCCTGAAGACCTGGCCATCCAGGAACAGCAAATTCCAGCCCAGCATCGACAGGCGGATATTCATCGGAAACGGCAGCTCGGTTTCCGGCGCGCGCGCGTCGACCGGCTTTATAGCCTGCTTGAAATAGAGGTAGAGGGCGTGCGTATCTTCGTCGGTGAACTTGGCATAGGAGGTGTAGGGCATCGCGGGATAGAGGTGAGCCCCGTCACCGCGAATGCCGCGGCGAAGCGCCCGCGAGAATTGCTCCTCCGTGTAGCGTCCGATCCCGAACTCCGCCGACGGCGTGATGTTCGTCGAATAGATCGTTCCAAGCGGAGTATCAATCGGCAGCCCGCCGGCGAAGGGCAGGCGGTTCGGCGCGGTGTGGCAGGCTGCGCAGTCGGCAGCAACGGCCAGATACTTTCCGCGCTCGATCGCGGCAGTGTCCGGTTGGGCGGGCGGCTCTGCCGCGCAAGCGGCGCCGGCCGCGATCGATATCGCAAGACCGATCGAAAGCGCCGCGAGGCGATGACCGAAGCTGCTCATGACGGGCCATGCTTGAGTTGAGCGACGATCGCATCCGCCGCCTTCAGCGCCAGCGCCGACATGGTGAGCGTGCTGTTTGACGCCGTGCCGCTGGGCATCGCGGCGCCGCCGGGCAGGAACAGGTTGTCATGGTCATGCGCGCGACAGTCGGCATCGACCACGGACGTCTTGGGATCGGTGCCCATGATGCAGCCGCCCATGATATGGTCGCTGTTGAGAAACTCGGGAGAGAGCTGGAAGCTGGTTGCGCCGAGCCCGTCCGCCAGCGCCCGCAGCCGCGGCACGGTGTATTCCTTGGCGCTCCGGCGCACGTAATCGCCGACATCGTAGTAGATGTTCGGCTTGTTGATGCCGAGCCAGTCCTTCTTGTCCGACAGCGTCAGCCGGTTGTCCGGCGAGGGCAACGGCTCGTGCTCGACCGTCAGCCTCGCGGTGCAGGCAGAAAGCCTGCGTATCTCGGTATCGAGGGCCTTGCCGACCAGCCCCTTCTTCAGCGCGGCGGCGGCGCCGACGTAGCTTCGGGCGTAGTTCTCCATGCGGAACATCGCGCCGGTATAATCCTTGCGAAAGTCGCCCTGCGACGTATTGAGGATGCTGCTGCTCTGAACCGGTCCGACGCCCGTCCATAGCGGCTCCGTTAGCTCCAGCTCCGCGAACAGCTTGGGCTGGTCCATCATGTTGCGCCCGACCTGATCGGAGCTGTTGGCGATGCCGTTGGGATTGCGGTCGTCCTTGGAGAACAACAACAGCTTTGGCGTCTCGATGCTGTTGCAGGCGATGACGAAAATCTTGCCGGTAACCTTGTGAGAACCCTTGTTCTGGTCGAAGTAATGAACGGCTTGGACCGCACCTTTCTCGCCGGTCTCGATGCGATAGACGACGGAGTTGGCGAGAATCCTGCCGCCCTTGGATTCGATCCTGGGCAACGATGTCGCGCCGTCATATTTGGCGCCGATCGGGCAGACGGGAAAGCAGTTGTTGTTGCCGCAACAGGCTGGTCGGCCGTGATAGGACACGCCACTGTTGCGTGCCTGTGGCGCGGGCAGATTCATCATTCCGATTTTGGCGGCCACCTCCGTCAGGCGACGCTCGCCGGGGCCGAAAGGAAGTGGCCCCATCGGGTAGGGTTTTGAGCGCTCGGCATTCGGCGGCCATTGCAACGCAGGATCGGACGGACCGGACACGCCGATCGCGTGTTCGGCGCGCGTATAGTAGGGCTCAAGAACGTCGTAGCCGAACGGCCAGTCGCGGCCGACGTCGTAGAGGCTCTTCAGGCGCATGTCGTCGGGCGTGATGCGCCAGCATATGCCCGCCCAATGCCAGGTCGCACCGCCGGCATAGCGCACATAGCCTTGCAGGTAGGCGCGTGCGTTTGGTCCTTCCAATTGCAGATATTGTTCCTGCTCCTTTGCCGTGCGCGTTTCCAGGTGAGGAGCCCATGGCTTTGGCGGGTAGGGCGCATCCCAATGAAACAGCCGCAGGCTGGGTGGAAGGTTGCGGTAGTTCTCGACAATGCGCCAGCGATCGACGCGGGGGCCTGCCTCGAGCATCAGCACGGACAGGCCGGCATCGAGCGCCTGCTCCGCGATCAGACAGGCGACAATTCCGGTTCCTGCAATGACGACGTCCGCACTCTGGTCGCTGGCCATTTGTACAGCCCCTTGTTCTCGCTGATCGAGCGCAGTCAGAAATCCGGCACGTTCTCCAGGGGCGGCGCGTCTGGCGGCCAGGCGTTCGGACCCGAGATCGCATAGGAGGGAATGGTCATGACGTCGCTCGTCGGCCCATACATCAGCGCATATTCGAAGGCGAACACCTCGCCGCCGTCGGCATCCTTCACGACGCCGAGATACCAGGCTGAAATGATCGCGAGCGCCGTCTCCTTGAGCGGCCCGTCCGGGACGTCGGGGAAGAAGTCCTCGACAATTCGCGCATTCTTGTTCTTCGCAATGGCGAGAAGCTCGGTCACCTGCTGCGACAATGCCGGATTGAGCGCGCCCATGGCAGCGCCGATGCGCTTGCCGACTTCCTCGTGCAAGCGATGCGGAATCAGGAGCGACGAAATTTCCATGAAGCGGGCGGAGGCTTCGTCCGACCATGCGGCCAGTGCCGATGTCGTGGGCACCAAGCCCGTCGCCAGTCCGCCGACCAGCACGACGCCGCCGAATACAATGTCACGGCGGGCGAGACGGTAGGCTGTCGGAGAGTCATCGCGCTGCTGATCAAGCATAGGCGGCTCCGTTACGATGACGATCGTCTTGCGCGGCGATCCGCATACGTTTGCTGTTATGCGTAGACTATCGCAATCATGGGCCAGAGCAAAGGGGCAATAGTCGGCCGTGTGTCGATGCGAGGAAGAATACGGCAGAAATCTTCAAACGGCGGCATGACGTATCATCGCCACACGTTGTTTGCGAAAATTTGTAGTGAGTTCGCGGAAACTTGCAGTGATGAGGTTACCAGCCTGGCCTCAAATGGCTCCGGCGAAAAGTATCCAGATCAGCAGCACGACGGACAGTGCGCCACAGCCAATGACAGTTACTCGAAACCAAAAATCATCGCCCATGCGGTGAAGCTGTAGCTGGCCAATGCCATGGCTCCAACACCAGTGCGTGCAGAGCAGAGACGCGTTTGTCCCGTCAGTAAAAATACGGGTTCGATCGTGCGCGGGATGAGAAGCGTTCGCGCACTGGAAAAGTCAAAAGATGCTGGCGTCGTGCGCCGGATGCCGGTTCTTGGTACGTGAGAGAAGGCCAACAAGCGACCTTATTGCGCGCGCTGCCCGGCTCTCAAGGCTCCTTGCCCAGGAAAAGATCCGCCGCGCCCGGCTTGAGCACGACATAGCAGCGCCGCCATGGCGCGTCGTCAATCAGGCGCCATTTGTGACCGGTACCGGCGGTATCGGTCGCCACAAGAACGTCACCTGGACGAATGATGAATGTCTCACCATCGCGCGTGCTAAATTCGAGTGTTCCGGCAAGCGTAATGACATATTGGCGCTCCGGCGCGTCGTGCCAGTCGAAGCTCGAATGTGGTGGCGATTCCTTGAAGTGCACAGCGGCAACGTCGGTGCGCCGGTCCAGGGTCAATGTGCCCTCAAGCACATGCGAGGCATTGTCCTCACCTGTCCAAAGCTTGATCGCACGCATTGCATCACCTCTAACCAATCGCGCCAGTGCCCGGCCAGGCGGCTTGCAGCTTTGCGAACTCGCCGCTCTCGCGCAACGCCTCAATGGCGGTGTCGACGGCATCGCAGAGGTCGACGCGCTCCGGCGCGTAAGCGATGCCAAGCTGCTCATGCGTAGGCACCTGCATCGCAACCGCGAGGTCTGGTCGCTCGCGCGTGAGCCATGAAATCACGGGGAAGAGCTTGATGACAAGACCAATGCGTCCGGCCTCGAGGTCGTCGAGCGCCGTACCGATACCATGATAAGGATAATATTCGATCGAAGCGATATCGCCCTGCGCCAGCAGGTGTCGGGCGACAATGTCCGACGTATTCCCTTTCTGGATGCCGGCGGCAAGGCCACGCAGGTCGGCTGTTGAGCTGGCATGGGGTGTCAGTCGACGGTTCACCGCGATACCTTGGTTGAATTGCAAGTATGGCCGCGAGAATCGTGCGATCGCAGCACGATCTGGCGTGATCGTCGTACCCGATATCACCGCATCGCATCTCCCCTGAGCCAAGCCCTCGAAGATGTCGTTGAAATTCTCGCCCTCATAGCAAAGGGGGCGCAATTCGAGTGAGAGGCGTCCGCACACCGCGCGCATCAGTTCGATGTCGAAACCGGTCGCTGTGCCATCCTTCATAACGTCGAAGGGCGGATCGGGATAGGCCGATAGGATCGTAAGAGTGCCGGGGACCACCGTACGCATGATGCCATCACACGGGTCGAGCTGTAGACGCGGCGGAGCCGCGCATTCCAGTTCCAATATACACCAGAGTTGCCGAAAACGTGGCTCAAATGAGCGGCGCTAGCCCGGCACCTTCAGCCAGCGCGCCACGCTGAAAATGATCAGCCCGACCAGCCCGCCGACCAGCGTGCCGTTGATGCGGATATATTGCAGGTCGCGGCCGACCTGGAGCTCGATGCGTTTGACCAGCGTCTCCGCATCCCAGTTCTCCACGACCTTGCGGATGAAGGCCGCGATCTCGGTCCGGCGCGGCGCGACCGTGCGCAGGATGGCGACGCGGAGCCAGCGGTTGATTCCTTCGCCGATGCGCTCGTCCGTGGCGAGTCGCTCGCTCGCGGTGAGCAGGGACTGCTCGAGCATCTCGAACAGGCGGTTGGACGACGTGATGGCGTCGAGCTTGTCCTCGATCTCGCCCCACATCGTGTCGATCTGCTTCACGACGACCGGGTTTTCCAGGATGCGCGCCTTCAGCTCCTCGCCGCGCGCCAGCATGTCCGGATTGGTGGCGAGGTCGGCGATCAGCTTTTCGACCGCGGTCGAAAGTTCGACGCGCCAGGGATGGTTGGGCTCGCGCATTTCCTCCAGCGCCCGCGTCAGGCCGGCGACGATCCGGTCGGCCATGATGCCGTCGACCCATTTCGGGATCAGCCGCGAGGAGCGCTCCGAGACCTTCTGCTTGATGGTCTCGCGGTTGCGCACGAGTGCTGCGCTCGCATAGCTGATGCCATGCTCGATCAGCGTCTGCATCTCGCCATGGGCCCAGAGCAGCGCCAGCAATCTTGACGCCAGCGGTGCCGCCGGCATCGCCTCGATGCCATAGCGCGCCGCGCTGGTGAGAAACGCGTTGACGTCCTCGCGCGGCAGCGAGCGCAGCACCTGTTGCAGCACGCTTGCCGCGCGCTGCGCGATGCTGTGGGCGTTGCCGGGCTTGGCAAGCCAGCGCGAAATCCAGCCGGCGATGTCGACTTCCCGGATGCGCTCGGCGAGCACCCGCGGCGAGAGGAAATTATTGGCGGTGAAGCGGCCGATCGCAACGCCGATGCGCTCCTTGCTGCGCGGCACGATCGCGGTGTGGGGGATCGGGATGCCGAAGGGATGGCGGAACAACGCCACCACCGCGAACCAGTCGGCGCAGGCGCCGATCATCCCGGCCTCGGCGAAGGCGCGCGGGTAGGCGAGCCAGGGCCACTGCGCCTCGGCGAACGAGGTCGCGACGAAGATCAGGAACATCAGGACCAGCAATGCGGTCGCGAAAAAGCGCATTCGCTGGAGATCGCGCAGGCGCGTATCGGGGGTGTCGTTCACGGCCGCTTCTTCCGGCAGTCGCACGCTGGGTTGGCAGTCATCTCAACTGGCGATCTTCTCAACTGGCGATCTTGGGCAGTTTGGCTGCCGCCAGTGTCGCATAATGCTGACGAATATGGGCACTGCCATAGGTGCGTTCCAGCCGGCGCAGGGTAAAATGGCCTTTCGCGATCTTCTGGAAGTGATCCATGAAGATCACGTTGACGGTGGCCCCCGAGAGCGCGCCGATGATCGGCACCGCGCCGGCCGCGAACTTGTCGGATACCACGATGCCGAAGCGCGAGACGATCTCGGCGACGAGGTTGGAAACCACCGGCGCGGAGGCGTCGATGGCGCCGCGTTCGAGGAAGAGGGCGGCGACATCGCTGGTATATTTGCTGATCAGCGTGCGCGCGGCGTAATAGCCGACGTCGATATTCTCGTCGGTGCGTTTGGCGCCATAGGCGAAGACTTCGAGGCAGGCGAGGCGGGATTCCAGCGTGGTCAGATCCTCGCCTTCGTGGCGGGCGATTTCCGCGATCGAGCGCAGCATCACGGTGGTGGTGAGCGGCAGCTCGATCGCGAGCGCGCCGAAGCCGAACAGTCCGCTGAGGCCGCCGGCAACGCCGGCGAGGAAGGAGGAGAAGCGGATGGCCGGCGAGGGCGGCGGCTCGTCCTCCAGCGTATCGACGGCGACATCGAGGCCCTTCATCACGGCGTCGCGGACCATGCCGCTGACGTGCCGGTTCAGCGTCTTCGGCAGCATGCTCATGATGCGGTTGACCGGGGCACCGGCGTAATCCGCCAGCTTCGCCGCGAAGTTGGGACTTTCGAGATGCCTGACCGCGCTCGTCAACGCGGCGTGATCGGCCGGGGTGAGAACGAGCGTTGTCGGGAGTTCGTTCATTGATAGCGCAGGATCGGCCTAATTCCGTTCATCGAGGCTAGGATCGCCGAACCGTTGGAGATCAGCGCGGTAACTTCCGGCGTGATCAGGCCGCCGGGCAGCGCCAGTCCCAGTGCGAGCGTATTCAAGCTCGCGACGATGGCATAATTCTGTTTGATCAGCCGCACCGCGCCTTGCGAAATCTCGACCGCCTTGACGAGTTTCCACAGCGAATCCTCCATCAGGATGACGTCGGCGGATTCATGCGTCACTTCGGCGCCGTGCTTCATGGCGATGCCGACATCGGCAAAGGACAGCGCCGGCGAGTCGTTGATCCCATCGCCGACCATCGCGACGCGGCGGCCGGCGCGCTGCAGGTCCTGGATCACGCTTGCCTTGTCGGAGGGCAGCATGTCGGCGAAATGCTCGGTCAGCCCGATATTGCGGCAGACCGCACGCGCAACGACGCCATTGTCGCCGGTCAGCATGATGGAATTGGCGATCCCCATCTCGTGCAGCCGCTGGATCACCGGCCGGCTCTCGGCGCGGATTTCGTCGGAATAGGGGACAAGGCCGGCAAGCTGGCCGTCGACGGCGATGTAGAGGCTGGAATAGCCACGTTCGTCGAGCGCGCGGCGGTCGGATGCGGCCTCCGACGTCGCGATGTTACTCTGGCGCATGAAGCGCTCATTGCCGACATGCAGATAGTAGCCGTTGACCTGGCCCTCGACGCCGAGGCCGAGCCGATAGGTGGTCTCGTTGCACTCGGGAATGTTGACCTGGAGCTGGCGCGCGCGGGTGCGCAGCGCCTCGGCCACCGGATGCTGCAACTTGGTCTCGGCGGCCGCCGCCAGCCCCAGCAGATGGTTCGGCGTGATCGAGCGCTGATAGGACAGCACTTCGATCACAGCGGGCGTGCCGTGGGTCAGCGTGCCGGTCTTGTCGAACACGACGGTGTCGATATCGGCGAGCTTTTCCATATGGCCGCCGCTCTTGATGATGATGCCGGCGCGGGCGGCATGGGTCATCGAGGAGAGCACGGACGTTGGAGCGGCGACGCGGATGCCGGTGCCGTAGTCGACGATGACGAGCGACAGGAAGCGGTTGAAATCGCCGGTCACGGCCGCGGTGCCGGCGGCAAGCGCCAAGGTCGGCGCCACCAGGCGGTCGGCAAAGCGCTCGGCGTGGTTCTGCATGCGGGTGTCGCCGACCGGCGCGGATTCGACGAGATGCACGATCTGGCCGGCGGTCGTGGCCGAGCCGACGCGCAGCGCGCGGACGGTGATCTGTCCCTCGCGGATCACGGTCGCGGCAAAGGCGGTTTCGCCGACGCCGCGATTGACCGGCAGGCCTTCGCCGGTGATGGTCTTCTGATCGATGGTGGCCTGGCCATCAATGATCTCGCCGTCGACCGGGATCATTTCGCCGGGATAGACGACGACGAGGTCGCCTTCGGCAAGCTCGGTTGCGGGAACCTGCACCACATTGCCGTCGCGCAGCACCCAGGCGGTCTTGGTCTGGAATTCCAGGAGCTCGCTGATGGCGCGTTTCTGGCCGGCGGCGGTGAGGTCGCGGATCCAGTCGCCGAGCTTGATCAGCCAGGTGACGATGCAGCCCGCCATCGGATTGCCTTGCAGCATCGAAGCCGAAATAGCCAGCGTATCGAGCACGTCGATGTTGAGGCGGCTCTCGTTGGACCAGACCTTCCAGGCGCGCTTGGCAATCGGGACCGCGTTCCAGAGCATCAGGGGCACATTGCAGCCCACCACCAGCGGATTGGCGCTGAAGGCCATCAGCAGCGAAAGCGTCGGCAGCGCCAGCGGCGAGCGCGTCGACAGCACGGATACTTCCTGCTTGTCCGGCGCGGCGGCTTCGACCGTGACATCAGCGCAGAGCGCCTTGAGGTCGGCGAGATCAGCGGTCTTGACGCGTTCGAGCATCAGTCGGAGCAACGGCTCCTGCTTCTGGTCATATTCCAGCACGAGGCTCGCACAGTCGTAATTGATCCGCGCGGAGCGGACGCCGGCCTGGGCCTTCAGCCAGGCCAGAAATTTCTCGGAAACACCGCGGTTGCGGCAAAGCGCGGGGACGTTGAGCCTGACGCGCCCCGGTATCGAATGTCTGAACGAATATTCCATTAATTGAGTTCTCCGCCGGTCCCCGAATCTCAGGCCGTCGCGGGCGCTTCCTCTTTGCCGTCTTCTTCTTGGTCAGGCATGTTCGCCTGTATCATGTGGTTGAGCGCAAAGACCGAGAGCGTGACCCAGACCGGGGTTGCCGCCGTGGCGCCGACTTCGAACACCGTGAAGCCGGCAATGCCGGCGGCCAGCACGATCTTGAGGTCGATGACGTTGCCGCTCGCGACCTTGATCTGCTTGTCGAGATCCTTGCAGAAATCGACCACGACCTTGGCCGCGTGGGAGTGCTCGGCCAGATATTCGGCCTCCTCCTCGATCTTGTTGGCGAGCGAGTCGATCTCGTTGGTCGGCGGCTTGTAATGGCCGCCGGTGTGGTGGTGCAGATGGCCGTGGAATTCGTCGTGCTTGTCGGTGTCGTAATGCAGCACCACGCTGCCGGTGGTCGGGTTGACCGTGACCTGCTCGATGCCGGGGATCACGCTGAAGGTCTGCTTGATCTGCTCGAGCAGCTCGGCATTGTCCTTGCCCGCCGGCACCTTCATGCGGATACGACCGGGCACCTGGTGCGCGACCTGCAGCTTCATCTTCGTCGACATAAGATTTTCTCTTGAGATTTCTCTTGGGCGCTCAAATGATTTTCAGCGGTATCGCGGTTTCACAAAAACACCGGCCGGCGCATGCGCCGGCCGAACGCCTGTTTCATGTCGCGCCTTGCGCGCTTCAGGCTGCCGGCCGTTCGGCCGCGGCGTCCTTGGCGGCTTCAGCTTCCGCCTTCACTTCGGCGAGCGTGTCGTGGACCTGTTCCTTGGCCTCGGCGAACATCTCGCGGGACTTCTGCGCGAACTTGTAGGTGCCGCGAACCGTCGACTTGAACAGCGGGTTCAGCGCGGCGCCGAGCTTCGGCAGGAATTTCGGGGCCGCAACGGCGGCAACGCCGAGCGCCAGACCGGGGAGGAGGGCGGTTTCGAACAAAGCGGCACCGACAGCGACCACGGCAACGGTAGCCACCGTCTTGTTCAGACCGCCGTTCTCCTGCTCTTCATGCACGGGAGCGTCTTCCACATGCTCGGAATGCGAGGGATCGTGACCATTGTGGCTCGTAGACATCGCTAACGCCCCTTTGCTGACTTGCTCAAATAAATAAATGTCGTCGCCCCCCCAACCATTAGAGGCCGATTGAAATGGATTCATGACAATGACATGACAGTATGGTCATAACCGCTGTTCGAAGGTCCGGGATTCCGGTTCAGAATCCGGCCATAAGTCATTATCCGTGCACGATATTCTTGGCGATCATGCAGTGGATACCCTTGGAGCCGTTGACGGTCTGGGTGACCCTGAGATCGGCGGCGAGGCTGCAAAGCGTATAGGCGTCCTCCCGCGACAGATTCCGCTTTTCGCCGATCAGGACGATCATGTCGCGGAGCGCGCGGACCACGCATTGGTCGAGGTCGGGATCCATCGCCATGGTCATGTAATGGCCAGCTGTTTCGGCGCGGGGATAGGCGAGCTTGAGGTCCTTGCGCAGCGTCAGGCGGAAGCGGCCTTGCAAGGCGGTCTCGATCGCGGTGACGCAGACCTCGCCGTCGCCCTGCACGCCGTGCCCGTCGCCGCAGGAGAACAGCGCGCCCGGCACGAACACCGGCAGATACAGTTTTGCGCCGGCGCCCAATTCCTTGTTGTCGAGATTGCCGCCCATCGCGCGTGGGATCAGCGAGGTGATGCGACCCCAGGCGGGCGGTGGGGCCACGCCCATCACGCCGAAAAACGGCGCGAGCGGCAGCTCCAGGCCCCAGGGCATGTGGCCGACCAGGCGCTTCAGATCGAGCGGAATATTGAGCAGCCGCGGCTCGTGGAAGTCGTCGGGCAGGGTGCCGGCGAGCGGCCGGATCAGATTGTAGCCCCAGTCCTGCCGGAGTTTCACATCGAGGATATCGACCTCCAGCACATCGCCCACCTCGGCACCGCGCACGGCGACGGGGCCGGTCAGGATATGGCCAGGCACCATCCGCTCGTTCTTGGCATGCACCTCGAAAAGCTCGGGCGGGACGTGAAACTTCGCCTTGTCCGGCACCACGTCCGGGCCGCCGGAAATGGTGTCGATGGTCACTTCGTCGCCGCTGTCGATGGTGAGAGCCGGCTTGAGCTTCGCTTCGAAAAAGCCCCAATGACAGGTTTCTGGGGACGAATGCAGATGATGATGTGCCATGATGGACTTCTTGCTCGGTTATTTCCCTCCGGGCATTCTTGTGAGATGGATGTAGAGGTCAAGCCCGCCCATCGCTGCTCTGCCATCCCTTGAGGCCTTCCTTGTTCTTTGCACTTTCGAAAACGCTCGGCGTGATGGCGCTGCCGACGAATTTCCTGATCGGCCTCGGCATCATTGGCGCGCTGCTATGCGCGGCCCGGTGGGCGCGGCTTGGCCGCAGGCTCGCGATCACGGCGATTGTGCTGCTCGCAACCTTCGGATTTTCGCCGCTCGGCAATCTCCTCCTCTATCCGCTGGAGAGCCGCTTCCCGCCATGGAATGCGGCCCTCGGCGCGCCTGATGGCATCATCGTGCTGGGTGGACCGATCGACGCCGATCTTTCGGTCCAGCACGACGTGCCCGTGGTCCGTAGCGCCGCGGACCGCATCATCGCGGGCGCGGCGCTGGCCCGCCAATATCCGAATGCCCGCTTCGTCTTCACCGGCGGCAGCGCCAATCTGATCTCGAACGATGCGCGCGAGGCCGACTATGCCAGCGCCGTCTTCGAAAGCCTCGGGATTGCCAAGTCGCGCCTGATCATGGAGCGGCGCTCGCGCAACACCTATGAGAACGCGCAGTTCACGGCGGATATGGTCAAGCCCAAGCCAGGGGAGCGCTGGCTGCTCGTGACCTCGGCCTATCACATGCCGCGTTCGATCGGCCTGTTCCGCAAAGCCGGATTTTCGGTGGAGGCCTATCCGGTGGACTGGCGGGTAGGGCGCACGCTAGGCGAGAGCCTCGCCTTCACCGCGGTCGCCAATGATGGCCTGGCACGCACCGACATCGGCTTGCGCGAATGGATGGGGCTCGTCGCCTATCGGCTGACCGGCAAGATCGATGTGCTGCTGCCGGGGCCGGATGCGCATTAGGGGCGCTTGCCGCTGATCGGCGCACGCCTGTCGTCCGCAATATCCCAGTTACCGACGAAAAAGCCGCCACTGCCAAAGGTCACAAACGGGCCAGGACCAGACCTGATCGTCTGCAGTCAGCCAGCTCGAAATCGAACGGCTTGGGTCAGCCAAATCACTGTCGCGAGGTTCAGTAGAGCAGTTCCTGCGGGGCCATAGGTTTTCATCGGATCCTTGATCGTGCCGCCTATGACGGCATCACCGGCCTGAACGATGATCATGCTCCATGCGATGGCCTGAAGCCATCCAGTTGACCCCGTAAAAAATGGGACCGCGCTCGCGATTGCTAAAGCCGTGCTTCTCGCACAGGCATAAAATGCCAAGGTGCGGGCGGTGTCCCTCGAACCCAGAGCCGCCGCTATGGAAAATCCAAGGCTGATGATTGCGCTGATTGCGGTAATGGATGCGCAAATGATAAACGCGAGAGTCATTCAACCTCTTGTGGAGCGGTGTTCGAAAAATCCAGTTATGCTGCCGCCAGACAAACTCCGTTTATGTTGCTCCGGCAAAGACAAACTATCGTGACCGCAAAGAGTGAGTGGCGGCACGGCTTCTTGCTCGGTTATTTTCGGGCGGACCCAAGCGTTACTGGTTCCGAGGCCCTATCCCCGCCATGGCTCGAAATACTCCGTCCCCACGAATCAAGGCATGGAAGAGCGCTGCCGCGACGTGCAGCAAGATGGTGGCGAAGAACATGTAGGCGAGCACCGTATGCGTCGCTCGCAGGATCGCATACGACTGGTCATTATGTGGCAGAATCGCAGGCAGATGAAGAGAACCATAGAGCACGATGGGATAGCCGCCTGCAGAGAGCATTCCCCAACCGACCAATGGCGTCGCGATCAGGAGCCCATAGAGCACGTAGTGTGAGAGCTTTGCTGCCAGCGCTTGAATCTGCGGTAGATTGTCAGGCAATGGGGGAGCGCCAAGCCGCCAGCGGACGCCAAGACGAAGCACGGTCAAGGCGAGGATCGCGATCCCGAGCGGCTTGTGGATCGAGATCAATATCAGGAAGCGAGGCTTGAGCGTCGATACCATCGACACGCCGATGAACAGCATGGCGAGCACCGTGATCGCCATCAGCCAGTGAAGCACCCGCTGCGTGCCCGAGAAGCCGTCGCGCTCGGTCCTCATGGCCGGCCTCCTGTGGGGCGAGGAGAGTAAGGATAGTCAGCGGTTTCCGCCGTCCGGAGATCGAAGGATTGCGCATAGGCCGCGGACCGCGCGGCAAGCAGGGGATCATCGGAAACAGCGATGCCGGTCGGCAGGATCGTCGGATCGTAATTGAAATCGCGGCACGGACCGTCTGCTTCGGCTTCGGCCTTCTGCACGACCAGTGTTCCGACATCCACGCGCTTTCTATCCGATGGCCAGGCTTTCGTGGCGTCGTTCGAAGGATCTTCGGGCTCGGCGAGCGTCACCATGAGATGCCATGTCAAGGGACCTTCGGAGAGACGACGGACCAGATCATTTTCGAGAAAATCCGGTCCCATGGAGGCTAAATCCTCGTGCGGGACGGGTGTCGGCGAAATCGTCGGCTCCATCGACCAGCGCACGAGATGGCTCGCGCCGCCAGCGTCGATAAAGCGGAAAGCGTTGAGGCTGTTATAAGCCTGATCCGCCCAACTGGCCGTCCAGGGCGCGGTTTTGGCCCATTCGATAAAAGGCGCCGAGTCCGGATGGGTAGCGGCGAAGCGTTTCATGGCGCCTGGATCCGGTTTGCCGAATGCCGGATCGATATCCTGAGCGAGCGTTAGTTCGTAGAAGTCGCGCGGATTGGAGACCACGAAAACCGGAGAATTGTTCATCCCGCTCCGCCATTCCTGGCCGTCAGGCGACACGATGCGAACGGCCATGCTCTTGACCCGTCCCATGATATCGGAAGCATTCGGATTCCCGACCGCGATGGCGAACCGACCAACCACGGGATATTTGCCCGCAACCAACATGGGCGCGACCGAATATTGTGAAGCCGCCCCGTTGGCTTCGAACACGCCAGTGAAGCACATGCCCTTGGCATGGTTGCGACGATGACCGAGAGGATTCCCGCCACGGTCGCTCAAAGCTGCAACCATGCGCGTCGGGGTCAGGCGATCCGGGGTGAGCCATCCGCCCGCATAGGCAAACGCAAGCGCCGAGGCGAAGACGACCCCACCAATGACGGCAAACCGGCTGGCGTGCGCAGAGGGCGAGAGTCGAGGACGGCGCGCAAGCTTTTCTTCGTCGGGCATTCGACCTCCGGCAATGTCTGCGGGTCGATCGGAAACCTATGGAATCGTTTATTTCCCCATGTCCAATTCGCACGGCGGCGGAGGAGGTATCTCTTTCGAAGCAACGCTTTGCAGGTCCTCAAGTTCCGGGTTGGGTCAAACGCGGCAATACGCAGGTCAACGTAAGGCTTCGATTTGCTTAACCCGACATCCCTGCGTCCAGAAGTACAGGCCCGAGCGTGTGGATGCGATCATCCCCATACCTGCGGACATTTGAAGCGAGGCCAGACTGCCGCTACAGTGTGGCCGCAAAGCCGGTTCAGCAACGATCAGGCGTAACAGGCAAGCGTAACAGGAATGGCAGTTTTCGCATGGCACGGATGGAGTTGATCCCATGACCGCGCCGGGTGCGCCTGCACTGCCTCCCGTGCCGCAGTCGGTGGCCGGCGCGCTGACGCGGGCCGCGATTTTTCTCGTGGTGACCATCAATCCAGGTAGCGCGAGCCGCTCGGCCGTGCGGTCGTTTTGCGGCGACCTTCCGGGTCTGTTACGTGCCGTCGGCTTCCGCGACATCGAGGCCAATCTGTCCTGCGTGATGGGGATCGGCTCGGAGGCGTGGGACCGCCTGTTTGGCCAGCCGAAGCCGGCCGAGTTGCATCCGTTTCGCGAGATCAACGCCGGGCCGCGCCATGCGGTCGCGACCGCGGGCGATCTATTGTTCCACATCCGCGCCAAGCGCATGGACCTCTGCTTCGAACTCGCCACGCAAATCATGGCCGCGCTTGGCGATGCGGTGACGGCGGTCGAGGAAGTCCACGGCTTCCGCTATTTCGACGACCGCGATCTGCTCGGCTTTGTCGACGGCACCGAAAATCCGACCGCGCAGGCCGCGGTCGATGCCGTCTATATCGGCGACGAGGATCCGGCCTTCGCCGGCGGCAGCTATGTGATCACGCAGAAATATCTGCACGACATGGCCGGCTGGAACGCGCTGTCGACGGAAACGCAGGAGCGCATCATCGGCCGCACCAAGCTTGCCGATATCGAGCTCGACGACGCCACCAAACCTTCCTACGCCCACAACGCGCTCACCATCATCGAAGAGGGCGGCAGGGAGATCAAGATTCTCCGCGACAACATGCCGTTCGGCCGCGTCGGGGAGAAGGAGTTCGGCACCTATTTCATCGGCTATTCGCGCTCGCCGCGAACGATCGAGCAGATGCTGGAAAACATGTTCGTGGGCAAGCCGCCCGGCAATTACGATCGCCTGCTCGATTTCAGCGTGGCCAAGACCGGCACCTTGTTCTTTGTGCCGTCGGCGACGTTCCTCGATGGTGTCACGGACGAAGAGCCCGCCGCAATTCTGGACCAGGGCGAAGCACCCGCACCGGAGCCATCGCCGGCGCCGCGGCGGGCAGGCTCGCTCGACATCGGTTCGCTTAAAGGAGACCCCGCCTCATGAACAATCTTCACCGCGAGCTTGCCCCGATATCGGATGCGGCATGGTCAGAGATCGAGGAAGAAGCCTCGCGCACCATCAAGCGCTACCTTGCCGCACGGCGTGTCGTCGACGTCGAGGGACCGGGCGGTGTGGCGCTGTCGGCCGTCGGCACCGGCCATCTGCGCAATGTCACGGCTCCCGGGGAGGGGATCACGGCGCGGCAGCGCGAGGTCAAGCCGCTGGTCGAGCTGCGCGTGCCCTTCGAGCTCGACCGCCAGCAGATCGACGATGTCGAACGCGGTTCTGCGGATTCCGACTGGCAGCCGGTGAAGGATGCCGCGAAGCTTCTGGCTTTCGCCGAGGATCGCGCGATCTTTGACGGCTATGCTGCTGCCGGCATCGGCGGCATCCGAGAGGGCACCAGCAATCCGATTCTGACCTTGCCGACCGACGTGCGCGCTTATCCAGATGCGATCGCGCATGCGCTGAGCCAATTGCGGCTCGAGGGCGTCAACGGGCCATATTCGGTGCTGTTTGGCGCCGAGGCCTACACGAAACTCAGCGAGAGCAGCGACCACGGCTATCCCGTGATGCGCCACATCAAAGAACTGGTGGATGGCGAGGTGATCTGGGCGCCGGCGATATCGGGCGCCTTCGTGCTCACCACCCGCGGCGGCGATTTTGCGCTCCATCTCGGCGAGGACGTCTCGATCGGCTATCTCAGCCACGACGAGAAAAAGGTGCGGCTCTATCTCGAAGAGTCCTTCACCTTCCTGCTCCTGACGACGGAAGCGTCCGTCGCGCTGAACGCAGGCGACGGCAAGGCCAAAGCCAAAAGCTGAGGCCAAGGGCTGATCTTCGCATCGCTGCGATGCAGAATGCATTTCCGGAGAATACGCGCTCCGGGAATGCTACATTCTCTCCACAGAACAAAAACACTGTTGGGGAGAAACCACATGTCGAGCGACGCCGTTCGCGCCGAAAGCCGCCGCCGTTTCCTGCAATATCTCGCGGCAAGCCCACTGTTCGCCGCAACCAGCCTGCCAGCCTTTGCCAACGAAGCGCCGTCGAAATGGCCGGATCCCATGATCTGGACCGGGCCTTCCGCGGACCCGATCAAGAGCCCGAAGGACGCCATCAACGTCTTCGATTTCGAGCCGGCTGCGTTCAAGAACGTGCCGCCGGCGCATTTCGGCTACATGGCGTCCGGCCTCGATGACGAGGTCACGCTGCGCGCCAATCGCGAAGGCTTCCTGAAATTCCAGCTCAGGCCGCGCCGGCTCAACGATGTCTCCAAGGTCGACATGAGCGTGGAGATTTTCGGGACTAAATATGACTCGCCGATCTTCGTCTGCCCGACCGGCGGCAATCAGTTCTTTCATCCCGACGGCGAGGTCGCGGTCGCGCAGGCCGCGCGCGCCGGCAACCATCTGCAGGTGCTCTCGACCTCGTCGAACTATTCGGTCGAGGACGTGACCAAGGCGCGGGGCGCGCCGGTCTGGTTTCAGCTCTACGCGTCGTCGAGTTGGGAAGTGGCGCAAGCGCTGATCAAGAAGGCGGATGCGGCCGGCTGCCCGGTGCTCGCGGTCACCACCGACCGCGTGGCGGGGCGAAATCAGGAGACGCTGTTCCGCCTGATGAAGAGCGACACCCGCGATTGCTCGGCCTGTCACGACCGCACCAGCTTCGCCGCCCGCCTGGGGCGCCGGCACAATTATGATGGCATCGACGTTTCCTCGATCAAGGGAAGCGGCGAGTCCGCCAATCTGACCTGGGATACGGTCAAGCGGATGCGCGACGTCACGCGGATGAAGATCGTGCTCAAGGGCATCGTCACGTCAGAGGATGCCGAGCTTGCCGTGCAGAACGGCATGGACGGCATCCTGCTCTCCAACCATGGCGGGCGCGGCGAGGACAATGGCCGCTCCACCATCGATGCGCTGCCGGAAATCCTCGCCGCGGTGAAGGGGCAGATTCCGGTCTTCATTGACGGCGGCTTTCGCCGAGGCACCGATGCCATCAAAGCGCTCGCGCTCGGCGCCAAGGCGGTCGGCGTCGGCCGGCCCTATCTCTGGGGGCTGGGCGCGTTCGGCGAGGAGGGCGTCGCACGCGTGCTCGATATCATGCGCAACGAGACGCGCGCTGCCATGCAGCAATGCGGCGTGCGCTCGTTGGCCGAACTCAATCCGAATTTTGTCCGAAGGGCGACCTAGGTCGCGGTATGTAGCCCGCATGAGCGGAAGCGACATGCGGGTTTTCCCGGGTGTCGCTTCCGCTCACCCGGGCCACAGTCGACGATCAGTGCTGGTCGGCGGACCCGGAGACCGCCTCACGCGCGAGCCGCAACGCCCTGAGGCGTTCGCGGTTCTCGTAGAAGGCCTTCTGCGCTGCCTCGTGCTCGCGCATGGCCTGCTCGGCATCGGCGCGACGCACGGCGTCGCGCGCCTTGCGCTCTTCGGAGGTGAGGATCTTCGGCGGGCGGACTTCATAATCTTCTGTCATGCCTATAGAACGCACAACGTACCCGAAAGTTCCCCGGAGGTTCCGGTAACGGAACTCTCATTTTGAGCCGACGGGCAAATCAGTTCGAGCGAACCCGCCCGGCTAGTGGCCGCTGGTCGGCAGCAAGACGCTCAGGGTGTGTGCGGCGAAAGTCTCGTTTCGCGAAACGTTTCAATGGATCGCGCTCATTCACATCTCCGGTTGAAAATTTTTGCTTCCGTTTTTCCGAAAAATATGATTTATTGCGCGCATCCCGTCTCCATCAAGGGGCGCTTCGCGATCGTCACGGACGTGGGAGACGGGATGCGATGGACGCAAGGCCGGCGCAAGACGAGCGCGGCCGATGCGGACGGCAAAGCCGTGTGGTCCTGATCTCCCGACGCTGGGATCAAGCCCGTGAGCGATCTCGCAGGCGACGGTGGCCAACAAGCCCGGAGCACCGAGGAGAGCACGGAGCAGCCGTTAACACCATTCGCGCAGGGAATGCCGGACTGTTTCGGCGTACCTGTAGTGACTTGCTTGCGTGCTTTTTTCATTGCACGCAAGGCTGCGGGTGCGACAAACACCCAGCATTCCCTGCGCCCTCTGAATTTCGGGGGGACGAGAGGCAGCAAAGCTCGGACGAATCCCGTCGCGAGAACGAGATTTCGCGTCTTCCCGCCTGCGCCCGACGGCACTAGGATCACCGCAAAAGTGCTCCGGGAGACAACGCCATGCAGCAGCAGACACCGCAAGAACAATTCGACCTCGCCGCCATGGTCGCCGATCTCAACAGCCTGCTCAGGCTGAAGACGACCGTTATCGGCATCAAGATGTTCGCCCGCGTCGAGGACATGGAGGCGATCCCGAAAATCCGGCGGCCGAGCGCGGTCCACACCACCGACCAGATCGTCAGCATGGCCTCGCGGCTTGGCTGGACCGTCGGCATCACCGGTGACGATCTCGTCGGCGCGCAATGCCGTGCGGTGATCGGGCTCGGGGCCCAGGACGAGAAATGGCTTGAGGGCGCCAATTACGTCGGCGTTTGGCATGGCACCGCCGAAGACGCGCGCAAGCGCCAGGAGGCGCTCGATGTCGTGCCGTTCGGTCAATACCAGGCGATGGCGGTGAGCCCGTTGACGTCAGGCCGGCTCGATCCGCCCGATATCTGCCTCGTCTATGCGACGCCGGGCCAGATGATCATCCTGATCAACGGCCTCCAATACACCGGCTACAAGAAGTTCGAATGGGGCGTGGTCGGCGAGACCGCCTGCGCGGATTCGTGGGGGCGGGCGCTGAAGACTGGCGAGCCGAGCCTGTCGCTGCCCTGTTTTGCCGAGCGCCGCTATGGTGGCGTGCCCGATGAAGAGATGCTAATGGCGCTTCAACCTTCCCATATTGCGAAAGCCATCACCGGCATGAAGCAACTCGCCAAGAACGGCCTGCGTTACCCGATCGCGCCTTACGGCATTCAGAGCGACGTGCGAGCCGGCATGGGCGTCTCGTACGGTAAGAAGTAAGCGATCGTCATTGCGAGCGAAGCGAAGCAATCCATGCATCCTCGGAAAAAGTCTGGATTGCTTCGTCGCTTCGCTCCTCGCAATGACGAGTCAAATTGAGGATTGAATATGGGTTCGAAGAAATTCGACATCGTGGTCTACGGCGCGACTGGGTTCACCGGGCAACTCGTCGCCGAATATCTCGCTGCGCGATACAAGAACGACAAGGACCTGAAATGGGCGATGGCGGGCCGCAGCCTCGACAAGCTCAAATCGGTGCGCGAGGCGGTCGGTGCGCCCGCGGATACGCCCCTGATTGCAGCTGATTCAAGCGATGCCGCTTCACTGAAGGCGATGGTCGACCAGGCCAAGGTGGTGATCTCGACGGTCGGGCCGTATCAGTTCTACGGCAATGAGCTGGTGGCGGCCTGCGCGGCGTCCGGCACCGACTACATCGATCTCTGCGGCGAGCCGATCTGGATGCGGCAGATGATCGACAAGCACGAGGCGGCGGCAAAAGCCAGCGGCGCGCGCATCGTGTTCTCCTGCGGCTTCGATTCAGTGCCGTTTGAGCTTGGCGCGTTCTATGTGCAGGAAGAGGCCAAACGAGTGTTCGGTGCGCCGGTGACCCGCGTCAAGGGCCGCGTGCGCGACATGCGCGGCACGCTATCCGGCGGCACTGCGGCGAGTGCCAAGGCAACGTTCGATGCGGTCGCCAAGGACCTCAGCCTGGTTGCGATCCTCAACGATCCCTTTGCGCTGACGCCGGGCTTTGCCGGACCGAAACAGCCCAAGGGCAACAAGGCTGCCTATGAGGAGGACCTGCAATCGTGGACTGCGCCCTTCATGATGGCGCTGATTAACACGCGCAACGTCCATCGCTCCAACATGCTGATGGGCTATCCCTACGGACAAGACTTCGTCTACGACGAGATGGTGCTGACGGGGGCAGGTGAGAAGGGCGAGGCCAACGCCAAGAAGGTGATGGCGGCCAATAGCGGGAAGACGGGTCCGAATGCGCGCAAGCCGGGCGAGGGGCCTTCCAAGGAAGAGCAGGAAAACGGCCTGTTCGATCTGCTTTACGTTGCCGTCGCGCCCGACGGCCGCACGGTCCGCGCCTCCGTGAAGGGCGATCGCGATCCGGGTTACGGCTCGACCTCGAAGATGATCTCCGAATGCGCGATCTGCCTCGTGCGCGATACGCCCGACGTGCCAGCAGGTTTCTGGACGCCGGGCGCAGCCATGCAGCATAAATTGATCAAGCGGCTTTCTGATAATGCCGGCCTGACGTTTGCGGTGGAGGGCTGACATCGCGCACGTCGTAGCCGTAGATCCAGTCCCAGCCGCGCGTGTTGAACGGCATGAACAGCTTGATCATGCGGTCGCGGATCCAGGCGCCGGTCGGGCTGAACTCCTTCTTCTGGTTGCCGTTGCGGCGGGCCAACGCCACGATCTTCTCCGCGCGCGGGCGGCGTTCCTGCTCGAAGTGCTGGAAGGCGGTGCCGAGGTCCTGCCAGTTTTGAAGCGCGGCGACGAAGCGATAGGCGTCTTCCAGCGCGATGGAGGCGCCTTGGCCGGCATGGGGACTGGTGGCATGGGCGGCGTCGCCGATCAGCACGGTGCGGCGGCCCGACCAGGTCGGCAAGGTCGCCACATCGAGCGTGGCGGTGACCACGATCTCCTCCAGCGCGTCGATGAGCTGCGGGATCGGATCATGCCAACCGGCATGGAAGCGCTTCAGTTGCTTTTTGAGCGTGGCCTGATCCATGGCGCGGAACGTCGCCGCGTCGACGCCGTGCGGGGCGGGCTGGGTGCTCCAGCACATCGCGCCGAGGGCGTCGGGTGCGCAGTAGCCGTAACCGAAGAAGCCGCTGCGGCCGAAGGTCATGGCAAGGCTGGGCGCGGCGCCCGCGGCCTCGAGGAGCGCTCGTGGCAGGAAGCCGCCGAAGCCGAGCAGGCCGGTATCAGAAGGTGTTGGTCCGTCGGGAATGACATGACCGCGCACGGTCGAATGCACGCCGTCGGCGCCGATCAGGAAATCGCCCTCCGCGCTCGAGCCGTCGGTGAAATGGGCGACGATGGGCTGGTCGGGACGATCCTCGATGCGCGCGAGCTTCTTCTCGAAGTGCATCTCGACGCAGGATGTCCAGGCCTTGTCGACGATGGCCTCGTTCAGCGTGGAGCGTCGCATGCTGACCGCGGGCAGGCCGAAGCGCTTCTCCAGGTCGCGGTTGACCGAGCCGAGCCGGGTCCCCGATTGCGAATAGAAGTCGATCGATTCGCAGACCGAACCGCTGCGGATCAGTTCGGAGGCCAAGCCGATCTCGGCGAGGACGCGCATGCCGTTCGGTGCGATCTGCAAGCCGCCGCCGATGCCGGTCGAGTAGGGCCAGGCTTCATAGACCGCGGCATCGAAACCGGCCTTTTTGAGCAGGATGGCGGTCACCGGACCGGCAATGCCGGCGCCGATGATGAGGGCCTTGCGGGAACGTTTGGTCATGGTTTGCTCCTTGGCTTGCTCCAGAGGTCGCAGGGGTTTAAGAATTTACGGATGCTAAATATCTTAGCATCTAAGATATATACTGACTAAGATATAGGATCGAGCTTGTCAAGGGCAAAAACGCGCGCCGCGCTGCTGCAGGAACTCGAGAATGCGATGCGGATCGTCTCATCGCAGGGCGCGATGTTTGCGAAGATGGTCGCCGACCGCGCCGGGATCTCGAGCGCGGACATGGACTGCATCGATTTCGTCAATGTCGAGGGCCGCATGACCGCGGGCCGGCTCGCGGAACTGACGGGGCTCACGACGGGTGCGATCACCGGCGTGGTCGATCGGCTGGAGAAGGCCGGATTCGTCCGGCGCGAACGCGACGAGAGCGACCGCCGCAAGGTGTTCATCGTGCCGGTGCCGGAAAAGATGATGCAGATGGGCAAGCCGTACGAGCTCGTGCAGCGCGCCATGGCCAAGCAGTGCGAAGCCTATACGGATGCGGAGCTGAAATTTTTGATCCGCTACGGCACCGAGGGCTATCAATCGATGCTGGAAGCAACGACGAAGCTCCGCAACTCGATTGAAGCTGAGCGGCCTAAGGAGAAGCCGAAGCCTCGGCGGGCACCGTGAGCGGTACTGCCACGCGCGTCTTGTAGGCCTGCGCGGCAACGAACATGCCCCACATGGCACCCAGCATCATCCAGAAGTGCCGCCAGTGGTCGGTGTCGATGATAAAGCTTTCGCCGACGGTGCCGACGAAGGCCGCGAAGATCGCCAGATATGCGCGCTGCCAGGGCACCGGTGTGAAGATGTTCCTGAAGCCGAGAATGACCGTGGTGAAGACCAGCGCCGGATAGCAGATGCCGGACAGCCAGCCGCCGGACATGAAGGCGTTGAGATAGGAGTTGTGGGTATCTTCCGGGAGGTAATGGTGGAACTGCAGCGGCCCGATGCCAAAGGGCAGATCGAGCGCCATGGCGGCGCCGAGGATGTGGCGGCCAAAACGGCCGAAGCGGCCCTCGTCGTAGCTCTGGTCGAAGCTCGCGCGCTGCTTGAACATGTCGGCGACCGAGTCGAACGAGAGCAGCACGGCGAGCAGCAGCGCCGCGGTCAGGATCGCGACGATCGTGAGAATGACGATGCGCGAACGCTCAGGCCGCGACTGGCTGGTCAGCACCATCAGCGCGAGCATGAAGGCAGAGGTCAGGATCAGGCCGCCCCAGGCGGCGCGGGAGAAGGCGAGCAGGATCGCGAGCGACATGATGCCGAAGGCAATGGCGCTGCGGAGCGCCTTGCCGAAGCGCGCGGTGACGACGTTCTGCAGCACGAACAGTGTGGGCAGGATCAGGAACGCGCCGAGCACGTTGGGGTCCTTGAAGGTGCCGCGGGCGCGATCGTAGAGCGTGAGCAGGTCGTGGCCGCCTGGGACGAGGTTGAAATAGCCGCCGATGGCTGCCAGCGAAGCGATCATCGCACCGACCACAAGCCCGCGGCGAAGCATGTCGAGCCGCGCGGCTGTGTCTTCCGAGATCACGACCGCGAAGAAGATCACGGTGAACGCCATGTACCAGGACGTCATGATCCAACTGAACACGTCGGACTGGTCGTAAAGCGGGATCGCACCGATGCTGTAGCCGATATTGAGCGAGACGATCAGCAGAAGCAGCGGCATGAACACCAGCCGCAACCGCGCACCGGTGGCAAAGAACATCGCCGCGGTGAGCAGCGTCATCAGCTCATAGGGGCTCGGTTCGATGAAGACGATCGCGCCGGATGCACCGACCAGCCACACCAGCGCCCGCTGCAACGCCAGCACGCCGGGCGCGGCCACTGGTGTGGGAGCAAAGCTATCGGCAGTGGCCGCATACGCCATCACAAACTCACGCAACGCGCGCCACTCGCCGTCATTTGCGAGGAGCGAAGCGACGAAGCAATCCAGACTATCTCCGCGCAACGAAAAGCTGGATTGCTTCGCTTCGCTCGCAATGACGGCGGTGGGCCGTCACCAGAAATCAATACGCGTTCTCGCTCTTGGTCATCAGCGCCAGCGGCGTCTTCAGCAAGATGTAGGTGTCGAACAGCGCCGACCAGTTCTCGATGTAATAGAGGTCGAACTCGACGCGCTTCTGGATCTTCTCTTCGTTGTCGATCTCGCCGCGCCAGCCATTGATCTGGGCCCAGCCGGTGATCCCCGGCTTGACGCGGTGGCGGGCGAAATAGCCGTCGACGGCCTCGTCGAACAGCCGGCTCTGCAGCTTGCCCTGCACCGCATGCGGGCGCGGGCCGACCAGTGACAGGTTGCTCTTGAACACCACGTTGAAGAGCTGCGGCAGCTCGTCGAGGCTGGTCTTGCGGATGAAACGCCCGACGCGGGTGACGCGCGGATCGTTCTTGGTCACGACCTTGGAAGCGAGCGGGTCGGCCTGGTCGTGATGCATGGAGCGGAATTTGTAGACGTCGATGCGTTCATTGTTGAAGCCGAACCGCTTCTGGCGGAACAGCACCGGGCCCGGGCTGTCGAGCTTGACCGCGAGCGCGACCAGCGCCATCACCGGCAGCGCCGTCACGAGGACGATGAACCCGACCACATGGTCGAACAGCCATTTCATCACTAGGTCCCAATCGGTGATCGGCGCCTCGAACACGTCGAGGGTGGGCACCTTGCCGAGATAGGAATAGGAGCGGGGACGGAAGCGCAGCTTGTTGGTGTGGGCCGAGAGCCGAATATCGACCGGCAGCACCCACAGCTTCTTCAGCATTTCGAGGATGCGCGTCTCCGCCGAGATCGGCAGCGCGAACAGCACGAGGTCGACGCGGGTGCGGCGGGCGAATTCGACGATGTCGTCGACCTTACCGAGTTTTGGACTGCCGGCGCAGGTGTCGAGCGCGCGGCTGTCGTTGCGGTCGTCGAATACGCCGAGCACCTCGATGTCGTTGTCATATTCGTTCTTCAGCGCTTCCACCAGCTGTTCGCCGTTCTGGTCGGAGCCGACGATGACGGTGCGGCGGTCGAGCCGGCCCTGACGCGCCCAGCGGCGCACCAGCGCGCGCAGGAACAATCGTTCAGTGATCAGCGCAGCGAGGCCAATGATGAAGAACGCGGAAAGCCAGACGCGCGAAATCTCGCCGCCGAGCTTGGCGAGAAACGAAGCGCCGATAAACAGCAGGAACACGAAGGCCCAGGACGAGATCATCCGCGTCATCTGGCGGAGCTGGCCGCGGAAGACCTGCACCTGATAGATGTCGGCGGCCTGGAAGCAGATCACGGCCGCAACCGCCATGCCGACGATCGCAGCGACATATTCCCAGTGAAAGTCGGAAAGCGGCACGACATAGTAGAAATAGATTCCAATGCCGATGGCGCTGAACATCAGGAAATCGATCACCCGCACGGCGCCCGCGATCACGATCGGCGAATAGGCGGGGCGAACCTTCTGGTTGGCGACGGCAAGTGCGGCTTGCGACAGCCGTCGCCGGCGTTCGACCTGCGGTCGGCCGTCGGCCGTGATGACCGCGGCGTTCGTCGCCGCATTCAGCATCGAGCGTGTGTTGATCGGTTCCACAGTCGTCCGCATCCGTATCTTTCGCGTGCACATAGGTGCACGCGTGCCGAGGCGGTATTCCCCTCAAGTAGGGCTTAGAGGACAAATCGGAAGAAACGGTTAGCCGGTAAAGGATGGTTAATGATTACCGAAGGCGTCGCGATAGCCCGCAAGCACCCCTTCGACCATGGCCTTCTGCGAGAAGTGCAGGAAGATGCGCTCGCGGAGCGCCTTGGCGCGTGTCAGCGCGCCGTCCGGATCCTCCATGGCGATCTCGATCGCGTCCGCCATGGCGGTGGCAAGGTTAGGGGCAAACAGCGCGTCGTTATGCTCGCCGAAGATTTCCGGGATGCCGCCGACATTGGCCGCGACCATGGGAATGCCGGCCGCACCCGCCTCGATCACGACATAGGGCATGGAATCGCCGCGCGATGGCACGACCAGGAGGCGGCCCTTGGAGAAGCCGTAGCGGGCCTTGACGTGGCCGATGAAGCGCACCGAATGCGAGAGCCCGAGCCGCTCGACCTGGGCTTTGAGCGCCGGAGTCTCCTCGCCGTCGCCGGCAAGCGTCAGCGTGACCGGCTTGCCGTCGGCATGCAGCCGCGCCACCGCATCGATCAAAATGTCGGCGCCCTTGATGTGCCTGAACTCACCGACATAGACGATGTCGGTGGCATCGTCCGCCTTGGCCACGGGATCGAATTCGTCGGCGGTCACGCCGTTGAAGACGCAGCGGACGAGGCCCTTCGGCGAGCCGATCATGCGCTGATAGGTGTCGCGCGCGAACGCGCTCTCGAACAGGAACAGGTCGGTGTTGTCCATCAGGGAGCGCTCGAGGCGGCTGTAGACCGTGCCTTTGAGCGTGTTGAGCGGATAGTGCAGCGAGCCGCCATGCGGCGTGTAGATGCGGATGGTGTTGCTTTTGCGCGACTTCAGCCGGACAAATGCGCCGGCCTTGGCGCCATGGCCGTGCAGCACGTCAGGCTTCAGTTTCGACATGAGCTGGCGGAAGCGCAGCCATACCAGCACGTCCGTTGGCCACGGCTCGCGGTGAATGGCAATCCGGTGCACGCCAAGCGCAAGGCGAGGGGCAATCTCCGCCAGTGCCGTGTCGGCGCGCTCACCGCCGGTGAGGCTGTCGGCGATGATCCCGACCTGGTGGCCACGGTCGGCCTGACCGTTGGCGAGGTCGATGATGTGACGGAAAATGCCGCCCACTGGCGCGCGCACCGCGTGCAGGATGCGGAGGGGTTGATCTGGCGCGGGCATGATCAGAACCAGCGTTCAGCGGCGCGTACGCCCGGCATGTGACAACCTTCAGTAAAAAATCGATTCCGATTAGGGGCTTTGATGGTTAACAAAACATGACTGCAAGATTTTTACGAGTCGCATTCCCGCCCCAAAACGGCCGGATTAACCCAGCGGCAACCTTAATGGAGTGTAATCGCGGCAGGTTAGGTAGAGTCGTGGCGTCCGCGGGAGTTTGCGATGCGTTTTGCGTTGTGGCGTAGGGTCAAGGAAGTGGCGCAGGCGGCAAAGCCGATACTGGCGCCTGCGCCGGCTCCTGCAAAACCGATCGTCGCATCCCAGGTTGCGCCATCACAGTCGGGTGACATCGATTTGCGTGCGCTGGGTGAAGCGCTGTCGCGGCAGCGACGCTGGATTATCGTGCCCACGGTCGCAGCGCTGGTTCTCTCGCTCATCGTCGTCAATCTCATCACTTCCCGTTACAAATCCGAGGCCCGCATCCTGATCGACGGGCGCGAGAACGTGTTCCTGCGTCCGACCGGCGAGCGCGACGAGCAGCGCACAGCGCTCGACCCCGAAGCCGTGACCAGCCAGGTCCAGCTCGTGCAATCGCGCGAGCTCGCGCGCGAGATCATCAAGAAGAACAAGCTCGCGGAAAGGCCGGAATTCGACCCCGTCCTGAGCGGCATGTCGCCCTTGAAGTCACTGCTAGCCCTGTTCGGGATTGGTCGCGACCCGTTCTCGATGACGCCGGAAGAACGGGTGCTTGACGCCTATTACGATCGGCTCACCGTCTATGCGGTCGATAAGTCCCGTGTCATCGTCGTTGAATTCCAGTCACGCGATCCGGATCTTGCTGCGCGCGTCGCCAATTCCATCGCCGACGGTTATCTGGTGCTGCAGCAGAATGCGCATCAGGAGCAGGCCAAGGCCGCGAGCCAATGGCTGTCAGGCGAAATCGACAAGCTGCGCACCAAGGTTTCGGATGCCGAGGCCCGTGTGGAGGATTTCCGCGCGAAGTCGAACCTGTTCGTCGGCACCAACAACACCACGCTTTCGAACCAGCAGATGGGCGAGCTGAACACGCAGCTCAACAATGCCCGTGCGCTGAAGTCGGATGCCGAGTCCAGGGCACGGCTGATCCGTGAGATGCTTCAGACCGGAAAGCCGATCGAGTCTGCGGAAATCGCCAACTCCGAATTGATGCGCCGGCTCTTTGAACAACGAGTCACTCTGCGTGCGCAACTCGCCGAGCAATCATCGACCTTGCTCGACAACCATCCGCGCATCAAGGAATTGAAGGCGCAGCTTGGCGATCTCGATAAACAGATCCGCGACGAGGCCAGCAAGCTCTCGCGCTCGCTCGACAATGATGCGCGCATCGCCGGAGGCCGGGTCGAGAGTCTTTCCGCCAGCCTCGACCAGCTGAAGAAGCAGGCTTCCGCCACCAACGGCCAGGACGTACAGCTGCGTGCGCTGGAACGCGAAGCCAAGGCGCAGCGCGATCTCCTGGAGACCTATCTGGCGAAATATCGCGAGGCCAATGCCCGCGAGAATATCGATGCGGCACCCTCGGATGGCCGCATCATTTCCCGCGGCATCGTCTCCAACACGCCGGCCTATCCAAGGAAGCTGCCGATCGTGCTGATCGCGACGCTGGCAACGCTGTTGCTGTCGAGCGGCCTGATCGTGACCGGCGAGCTGTTGCGGATCACGGCGCCGCGCGGCGCGGCCACACCGGTTGCATCGGTTGTCGCGGCCCGTACGCCGAAGGTTGAACCTGTTGTCGATGACGGTGCTGCGGCGGCGATGCCCGGGCCGGCCGAAATGACAGCGCGGTTGGACGACATCGAGCGGCTTGCCGAAACGCTCCACAACGCGGGCGAAGCCGGCCACAAGGTAACGATCCTCGGCACCGCGGCCGGCGAAAGCATCACGCTGACCGCGCTGACGCTGGCGCGACTGTTGGCGCGTGACGCCCGCGTGGTCGTGGTTGATCTTGCCGCCTCGTCGCCGACCTTTTCGGCGATCTCGGCCGATCCTTCGGCGCCCGGGCTTGCCGAGCTGATGCAGGGTGACGCTTCGTATTCGCAGATCATCACCAAGGACCGGCTATCGCGCGTTCAACTCGTCAATGCTGGCCGTCCCGGCTTTGATCGCACGCAATTGCAGTCGCCGCGGATGACGCTTGCCATCGATGCGCTGCTTCGGGTCTATGATCACGTGCTGCTCGATGCTGGTAGCGCTTCCGACCTGCCGGCGGAGCTGTTGACCGCGAATGCGCGCGCCGTGGTCGTGCCGGAAGCCTCGATGCCTCAGGATGCGCGCAACTTGATGTGCGAGCAGCTCAAGTCCGTGGGCTTTTCCGAGGTGACGATGCTGGACAAGCCGGCAACTGGCTCGGATGCGATGGAATCGGGGCCGCGCGTCGCGGCCTGAGGCGTCAGCTAAAAAGCGCGGCGCAGCCGCTGCGCGAGGTGGAGCAGCGCCTGGTTGCTCTTCACCAGGCGTTTGGCGCGGCTTACAGCCGAGATTGCACCCGCCGCGATTTTGCCGCGCGATGTGAGCGGCACAAAGCTGTCGAAGATCGGCTGGTCGCCCTTGCAGAACATCCGCTTGTAATCATCTGAACCGACGCCGAGATCGAGCGCGCGATAGCCGCGCTCGCCGTAATAATCGATGATGGAGCGCATCAGGATCAGCCCGGGGCTGTAACGCGAGCGCGCCGACATGGTATAGGTGTTGAACATCATCGAGAAGCGATGGCCGTCGGCAACGCCGGCAAAGATCGCAATAACCTCGTCATCACATTCCAGAGCATGGATGTCGATGGCGTGGCCACCGCCGGGAAGCCGGGCGTGACACGCGGCGCGGACGAATTCGGGAATGCCGGGCTCGGCGAAGACGTCGGGCAGCTTCTGCTCGGCCATCCGCATCGGCTTGACGTGGAAGAACCAGTCCAGGATGCGCTCGATATCGGCATTGCTGTCTGCGACATGATGGCGATAGCCCGCCGATTGCAGCTTGCGTTCCTTGCTCTTCAGCCGCTTGCGAAACGAGTTGCTGATCCGGTTGATCGCGGGATCGCCGGGGACCATGTGCAGGACCGGAAAGTCATTCACCGAGCTCTGTCGCGGCAGTATCGCCAGCGGATTGAGGAAATCCTGCCAGTGCCGCGGCTGCTGCCTCAGCACGAGCACGTCGCATGCGGACTTCTCGCGCAAGTATGACAACAGAACATCGAGATCGGAGGCGGTGGCATCGCGGGCAAAATCGCGATCCCACAAGCCCATGTTGAAATTGGCGTGCTTGCCGCCCATGAAGCAGGCGACGCGAACACCGTGCCTGGATCGGATCGTGAGCGGCAGCAGCACCAGCGGCCGGCCATCGGCATCATTGGCGGTGACGATGAAGGGCTGGGCGTTCTCTCGCGCGCCGACCTCGCGCTGCCAGGCCGCGAGCAGATCGAAGCGCTGGTATGGCGTGGCCAATTGCCGCGTCTCGAGCTCGCGCCAGATCGGCTCGGCTCGCGGTAGGTCGCTAATGATATCGACGCGCGCGATGCGGCTGATCTTCGACCGCGCTGGCGCCTCTGCCGTCCGGCTTTCGATCGCCGCAGCGATGGTCATCGTAAAACCTGTTGGATCAGGGAAAAATTTACACTTTTCGTCTTCAGCCGACCTTTGCAAAGAAGTGTCAACAAAGGGTAATGACAATCCGGCTAGGTCGACTTCGATCGGCCGGCGTGAGGGGCGAAAGCTTGCCATCGGACAATCATTTGTTGAACCGCCTGAAGCTGGAACTCGCTTATTTCGGCGGAAAGGCGTGGCAAAGCCGGGAGGTCGGCGGCGCCGGCGTGATCTTGCGCTTCGAGCGCGTGATACCGCGGCGAGCAGGGCGCTTTCAGCCGCTCAAGGCGAACGAAATCACCCCGAGATTTCTGGCTCGAATGGTGCGCGCGCTGAAGCGCTGGAAATATGATTTCGTCACCATGGACGAAGCATGCCGTCGCGCGGTGGTCCTGCCGCAGCGCCGCCGCTTTGTCTGCCTGACGTTCGACGGCGGTTACAAGGATGTGGCAAGGGCCGCCTATCCGATATTGGCGCACCACCGCGTGCCGTTCACGGTCTATGTGCCGACGGCTTTTCCCGATGGCGTCGGCGAAGCATGGTGGCTGGCGCTGGAGAGGATCATCGCCAAGGAACCGCGTCTCAGCCTGATGATCGATCGAACCGAGCGGCATTTCGGCATCCGCACGCTCGCCGAAAAGGACGAAACATTTGAGTTTCTCACGAGCTGGTTGCGGCAGCTCACGCCGGCGGATTTGTCGGCCGCCATCAACGATCTCTGCAAGCGCTACTCGGTCGACCTGCCTGCGCTCATGCGCGAGGCGATGATGGACTGGGACGATTTTTCCAAACTTGCCGCCGACCCGATTGTCACATTCGGCTGCGCTACCGTGAATTATCCCGTGTTGTCCAATCTCAGGGATGCCGACGCGCAGCGCGAGGTGACGATGGGCAAGGCGGTCGCGGAAGCCGCGTTCCAGCGCGAGGTCAAGCATTTTGCTTTTCCGTTCGGCGACCGCAATTCATTCCGCCGTTCCCATGTGGTGATGTCGGAGGAGGCGGGATTCGCGAGCGCGGTCTCGACTATTTCGGGCATCGTCGACACCGCTGGCCGGACCAATCTGCATGCGCTGCCGCGGATTGCCTGGGATGGACGGTTGACGTCAATGCGCGCGATGCGCGTCGTGCTTTCAGGAGCGACCTTCGCCGCGGTGCGGCCGACGCCGAAGCCTGAGATCTAAACGTCCGGGCGCGACATCCAAGTCACGATCGGCATCGCCGGTAGCACCCAGCCCATGCCTACGACGACGTAGTAGGCGGCCTGCAGCAGGCCGGAACTTGCAATCCAGGGCATTTGCGCCAGCGCCATGCCGACGAGCGCCCATGTCGCGGCAAGCACGACCAGGGCGATGGCTCCAAAGAATTTGCGGGTGCGGATGGTCATGACGGAAATGTGCGGGATTTCGTTGGAAAGTGCGGCTTGCACCGGTGTCGCGGCGGACTATAAGGGCAGCGAAAATTCATTCAAGTTTCGATTGAGATGACCGCTATTCCCTCACCACAGGCCGCCTTGAGCCGCGCCATCCGGGTATGGCTGTTTTCGGTCGCAGCCCTGATCGCGCTGATGGTGCTGGTCGGCGGCGCGACGAGGCTGACCGAATCCGGGCTCTCGATCACCGAGTGGAAACCCGTGACAGGCGCGCTGCCACCGCTCGGCCAGGCCGAATGGGAGCAGGCGTTCGCGGCCTACAAGCAGATCCCGCAATATCAGGCGCTCAACGCCGGCATGACGCTGGCGCAGTTCAAATCCATCTTCTGGTGGGAATGGGGCCACCGGCTGCTCGGCCGCGTGATCGGCATGGTCTATCTGTTGCCGTTCCTCTTTTTCCTGTGGCGCGGCGGCATGGCCGGAGAGCTGAAGCGCCGGCTGTGGCTGATCTTCGGCCTCGGCGCGTTGCAGGGCGCGGTCGGCTGGTGGATGGTGGCTTCGGGCCTCTCCGAACGCATCGAAGTTTCGCAATATCGCCTGGCCACGCATCTGGTGCTGGCGCTCCTGATCTTTGCGGCGATCGTCTGGACCTTGCGGCGGCTCCGCGAACGGTCTTCGCTTGCGGTGCCCGTGAGATTGAAGATCACCGCAGCGGTGCTGCTCGTGCTCACCTTCGTGCAGCTTTATCTCGGCGCGCTGGTCGCGGGCTTGCGCGCCGGGCTCGTCTACAACACCTGGCCTGATATCGACGGTGGATTCATTCCTGCCGCTGCGCGGCTGTGGTTTCAGCAGCCTTGGTGGCGCAATCTGTTTGAGAACACACTGACGGTCCAGTTCGAGCACCGCATGACGGCTTATACGCTGCTTGCGCTGGCGGTCTTTCACGCGTTCGACGCTGTACGCTCGCGCGTTGATCGAACGGTGGTCAGCGGCGCGTTGTGGCTGGTGGCAGTCGTCACGTTACAGGCGACGCTGGGAATCCTGACCCTGCTGAACCAGGTTCCGATCGACCTCGCACTATCGCATCAGGCGGTCGCCATCGCGGTGCTGACGCTCACGGTCATGCAGGCCGAGCGGTTGGCCGCGCGCCAAGCGGCAAGCGTGCCACGGGAGGTCACGGCATCTTTGGCGCAAGCCGGCTAGTATCCGCAGTACCCGTAGACGCCGCAGGCGTAGGGCAGACGCCAGAAATAGCTGGGATAGGGCCCGCCGCCATAATAGGCGCCCTGATAATAGTAATCGAAGGGCCGGCCGTAATAGCCGGGCAGCGTCGACGAGCCCGGCAGGATCGGTGTCGTCGGCGGCGAGATCAGCGCAGGGTCTTCCACGTAGACCGGTGGCGGCGGGGTCGGGGCGTAGACTTGCGGCGGCGGCGCGTAACCACGCCTGGTTTTGTAGTAGGGCAGGTCAGCCCCGAACGCCGTGCTGTTGACGAAGACGCCCAGCAAGACCGGCAGTGTCCATCGCAACATCGCTTCGCTCCGAATCCTGTCCATGAGGCGCCTGTTCAGCGCAGGACATGCTTGCGGAGTGTGGTGAACAGAAAGTTAACGGCTCCGCCGATGAGGGCCGGCGGAGCGGCGATAATTTGACGGGTAGGCCGCGAACCTACCCGCTCAGGGCCTGATCGAGGTCCGCGATCAGATCTTCCTTGTCCTCGATCCCGATCGACAGCCGGACGATGTCGGGGCCGGCGCCGGCCTTGATCTTGGAGGCATCGTCGAGCTGGCTGTGGGTGGTCGATGCGGGGTGGATCACCAGCGAGCGGGTGTCGCCGACATTGGCGAGGTGCGAGAACAGTTTCAGGTTCGACACCAGATTGACGCCGGCCTGATAGCCGCCCTTGAGCGAGAAGGTGAACACCGCGCCCGCGCCCTTTGGCGCGTATTTGCGGGCGAGGTTGTTGTACTTGTCACCCGCGAGTCCAGCGTAGCTCACGGACGCCACCGCCGAGTGCCCTTGCAGGAATTCGGCAATCGCCTTGGCGTTCTCGCAATGCTTGTGCATGCGCAGCGGCAGGGTTTCGATGCCGGTCAGGATCAGGAACGCGTTGAAGGGCGACAGCGCCGGTCCAAGGTCGCGCAGGCCGAGCACGCGGCAGGCGATCGCGAAGGCGAAATTGCCGAAAGTCTCGTGGATCTTGATGCCGTGATATTCCGGCCGCGGCTCGCTCAGCATTGGATATTTGTTGCCCTTCGACCAGTCGAACGTGCCGGCATCGACGATGATGCCGCCGAGCGAGTTGCCATGGCCGCCGAGGAACTTGGTCAGCGAATGCACGACGATGTCGGCGCCGTGATCGATAGGCTTGATCAGATAGGGCGATGCCAGTGTGTTGTCGACGATCAGCGGCACGCCGGCCTTGTGCGCCACGGCGGCGACCGCCTCGATATCGGTGATGGTGCCGCCCGGATTGGCGATGGACTCGATGAAGACTGCTTTTGTGCGTGGGGTGATTGCCGCCTCGAAGCTTGCGATGTCGTCACCGTCCGCCCACACCACGTTCCAGCCAAAGCTCTTGAAGGCGTGGGTGAACTGGTTGATCGAGCCGCCGTAGAGTTTTCGCGCCGCGACGAATTCATCGCCGGGCATCAGGAGCTGCTGCAGTACGATGACCTGCGCAGCGTGGCCCGAAGCGACCGCCAGCGCCGCGGTGCCGCCTTCGAGCGCGGCGACGCGTTCTTCCAGCACGGCATTGGTGGGGTTGCCGATGCGGGTATAGATGTTGCCGAAGGCTTGCAGCCCGAACAGCGACGCGGCGTGATCGGCGTCATTAAAGACGAATGACGTGGTCTGATAGATCGGTGTGGCGCGCGCGCCGGTGGTGGGATCGGGCTGTGCACCGGCATGCACGGCAAGGGTCGAAAATCCGGGAACACGATCGTTCATGCTTCTTCCTTGATAAGAGAGGCATAGGGGCGGCGGGGCGACGCGGGGCGGTCTTATAGGCGGGGAGGCGAGAATGCGCCTCCTCCGATGGGAGGACAATCGCGTTACCCAAAAGCGCCGTCAAGGCGACTTGATGGCTCGCTTGAACTTCGTGATGGATGTGCTTGGCCGTGCCGCGATTTCGAAACAATCGTTTCGCAAATGCGTCACGACGCGTCGTTCCGGTCTTTGGCCGCGCGGTCGGAGGCTGTGGTAGCGCCGCCGCCGACGCTCGTCCGATTCAGCGACAGCCGCATGCCCTGGGTCGGGATCGGCGCGCGCTTGGAGGAGATGGTGCGGGAGTTGACGCCCATCCAGGAAATCTCCGAGGACAGACGTCCCCATTCGATCTTCGGGCAGCGGTTCATCACGACCTTGATCCCGGCGGCTTCAGCCTTTTCCGCCGCCGCATCGTCACGCCCGCCGAGCTGCATCCAGATCACTTTCGGCAGTGGCGACAGCTTCAGCGCTTCGTCCACGACGGGCATCAGATGCGCGGAGCTGCGGAAAATCTCGACCATGTCGACGGGGCGGCCGATGTCGGCGAGCGAGGCGACGAAGGGGCGGCCAAGCAGGCTCTTTCCGACATGGCCGGGATTCACCGGGATCATGTCATAGCCGCGCTGCACCAGATATTTGAATGCGAAATAGCTCGGCCGCACGTCGACCGGCGAGGCACCGACCATCGCGATCGATTTGACTGACGTGAGGATGCCGCGGATGTAGTCGTCGGGGTAGGTGTCGTGATTCATGTTTTCTCTTCTTAGACCCTCATGGTGAGGAGCGCGGAACGCGCGTCTCGAACCATGAGGCCACAGTCGGGCCTTCATCCTTCGAGACGCCGCTTCGCGGCTCCTCAGGATGAGGATCGCTATCTATCCTGCCATTTCGGCTCGCGCTTTTCGATGAAGGCGCCGATGCCTTCGATGGCGTCGAAGGCCATCATGTTCTCGGTCATGACCTCGGCGGTGAGGCGATAGGCGTTGGCCAGGTCCATCCCGACCTGCTGGTAGAATGCCTGCTTGCCGAGCTTGATGGCATAGGCCGATTTGCGTGCGATCTTCTGCGCCAGTGCGATCGCGGCGTCGCGCTCGTGGCCGGCGGGAACGACGTGGTTGACGAGGCCGATCTCACGGGCGCGTTCGGCCGGGATCATGTCGCCCGTCATCAGCATTTCCATCGCATGCTTGCGCGAGACGTTGCGCGACAGCGCCACCATCGGCGTCGAGCAGAACAGGCCGTTGTCGATGCCTGATGTAGCAAAGCGCGCGGCGTCGGACGCGATGGCAAGGTCGCAGCTCGCAACAAGCTGACAGCCGGCGGCGGTGGCGATGCCCTGGACCGCTGCTATCACGGGTTTCGGCAGATTGACGATCGCCTGCATCATGGCGCTGCAGGCATTCATGGTCTTGGCGAAATAGGCACGGCCACCATCGCTATCGCCGCGATGCGACGTCAGCTGCTTCAGATCATGGCCGGAGGAAAAAGCCGGGCCCTGCGAGGCGATGACCAGCGCGCGCACAGATTTGTCGGCAGCGATCTCGTCGAGCGCTGCGTGCAGGGCCGCGATCACTTCCTCCGACAGCGTGTTGCGCTGCGACGGGCGATTGAACGTGATCACCGCGATGCTGCCGACATTCTCGCGCAGGAGGAGCGGAGCGTCGTCGACGTTTGCGCGTGCGGCTTGGGCGGACATGAGCAAATTCCGTTTGGGTGATGCACGTAATCTAATGTAACAGACGGATGGAAGCGAGGGCAGGGAAGGCATGTCAGCAGCGAAAATGAGCGTCGCGGAACTGGAGCATTTCCTCCGCGTCGAGTTTCCCCAGGCCTTCGCAGGCGGCGACATCAGGGTCGAGCGTGCCGACGGCGAAACCTGTCTGCTTCGCGAGCGCTTTGGCGAACGCATGCTGCGGCCGGGCGGCACCGTATCAGGGCCGACGCTGATGGCGCTGGCGGACTGTGCCATGTACGTCGTGCTGCTGTCGGCGATCGGTCCTGTCGGGCTCGCGGTCACCACCAATCTCAACATCAATTTCCTGCGCAAGGGCCAGGCCGGACAGGACGTGCTGGCGGAGGCGAGGATTTTGAAGCTCGGCAAGCGGCTGGCGGTGGGCGAAGTCATGCTGCTATCAGGCGATTCACCCGATCCGATTGCTCATGTGACGGCCACTTACTCCATTCCAAACACATAGGGTTTCCTGAGGTATTATTACACCATATTTTCAAGCAATTGATTTTGCTACATAAAATTACAACATTCTGCGTTGACTGCCAGTGCTTCGTTCTCTAGAAAGCCGCCCAGTTCGGCGCGCGTCTGGCGCGCCGATTTTCCTTTTCAGGGCACATCACATGAAAACGTTTTCGGCAAAGCCTGCCGAGGTGACGAAGAAGTGGGTCGTGATCGACGCCAAGGGTCTGGTGGTCGGCCGTCTCGCTACACTGGTCGCCATGCGGCTGCGCGGCAAGCACCTCCCGACCTATACCCCCCACGTCGATTGCGGCGACAATGTCGTCATCGTCAACGCCGCTCATGTGGTACTGACCGGCCGCAAGCGTGAGAACAAGGTCTATTTCAAGCACACCGGTTATGTCGGTCACGTCAAGGAGCGCACGGCGCGCGAGATCCTCGAAGGCCGCTTCCCCGAGCGCGTGCTCGAGAAGGCCGTCGAGCGCATGATCCCGCGCGGTCCGCTCGGCCGCATGCAGATGGGCAATCTGCACGTCTATGGCGGTGCCGAGCATCCCCACGAGGCCCAGCAGCCCGAGAAGGTCGATATCGCCAAGATGAACCGCAAGAACATGAGGGCCGCATAACATGGCCGAAAGCATGCAATCGCTCGATCAGCTCTCGCAGCTCAAGCCGGCCGCTCCCGAAGCGCCGAAATATATCAAGAAGATCGACAAGTACGGCCGCGCTTACGCCACCGGCAAGCGCAAGGACGCGGTCGCCCGCGTCTGGATCAAGCCGGGCGCCGGCAAGGTCACCGTCAACACCCGCGACGTCGAAATCTATTTCGCCCGTCCGGTGCTGCGCATGATGATCCAGCAGCCGCTGGTCGCAGCCGCCCGCGCCGGCCAGTACGACGTGATCTGCACGGTCGCCGGCGGCGGCCTCTCGGGTCAGGCCGGTGCCGTCCGTCACGGTCTCTCCAAGGCGTTGACCAATTTCGAACCGGACCTGCGCAGCATCTTGAAGAAGGGTGGTTTCCTCACCCGCGACTCCCGCACGGTCGAGCGCAAGAAGTACGGCAAGGCGAAAGCGCGCAAGTCGTTCCAGTTCTCGAAGCGCTAACCGCTTCGTTTGCAGCGATCACGAGTTCCAGAAGGGCGCAGTTTTTGCGCCCTTTTTGCTGCTTGATTGCCGACAAATTGATCCAGATTTTCGCGAAAACTTGGCTGTGAACGAAAACGGATTTCGAACGCGGGCCTCCCTAGAGTGCGCATTGGTGTAGGCGCGCAAGGCTAATTCGGGGACAACCGGATAGCTTGCCTCAACGGGGAATGAGCGAAATGTCGCTCGACAGCATCACGCTTTATTTCATCGCTACCATGGTCGCCGCGCTGCTTGGGGCCATGCTGCTTTTCTTCGGAAAGCAGGAGAATAGCCCCGCGCTGAAATGGTGGGGTACGGCCTATCTGCTCGGCGCGGCGTCGGTTGCCGGTTGGACGCTCGCCGGTCACATGCTGAATGACATGGAGGCGCTGGCGCTCAATGCCGTCGGCTTCGTCGCCTGCGGCATGGTCTGGAACGCCGCGCGTGTCTTCCACGGCCGCAAGCCGAATCTGCCGGGGCTTGCGCTCGGCGCGATCGCCTGGATCGCGACTGTCATGACCCTCGATCCGAAGGACTCGGCGTTGCGTCTGACCATTGGGGCTGCGATCGTCGCGGCCTATGCGGCATTGACCGCGGCCGAATTGTGGTCGGAGCGGCGCAAATCGCTGAAGCGGCGCTGGCCGGCTTTCGCGGTGCCTGTGCTGCATGGTTGCGTGCTGATGCTGCCGATCCTGCTCGGCGATCTCCTGCGCCCGACCGATGAGCATTTCGGCAACAGCATCTGGGTCACTGTGTTCTCGATCGAGCTCGTGCTCTACGCGGTCGGCACCGTCTTCGTGATCTTCATGCTGGTGTCGGAGCGCACCGTTACCGCGCACAAGAACGCCGCCTCGATGGATCCGCTGACCGGCATGCTCAACCGCCGCGGTTTTGCCGAAGCCTGTTCGCGCCTGATCGAGCGCGAAGCCCATGCCGGGCGTCCGGTCACGGTGCTCATTTTCGACATCGATCATTTCAAGGGCGTCAACGACCGCTTCGGTCATCCCGCGGGCGATGAGCTCCTGAAACTGTTCTCGACGATCGTGGTGAGCAGCCTCCGTATCTCCGATCTTTCGGGCCGGATCGGTGGTGAGGAATTTGCAGCGCTGCTGCCGTGCTCGCTGGAAGAGGGCGTGCTCGCCGCCGAGCGCGTCCGCGAGGCGTTTGAAGGCTCCGGCATCGTCTGCGAGGAGGGCGCGGTCGAGACCACCGTCAGCATCGGCGTGGCGGGAGGCCCTGCCGGCACCGAGCTTGAGGTGCTGCTCGCTTCCGCCGATACCGCGCTCTACCAGGCCAAGCGTGGCGGCCGTAACCGTGTCGAGGCGGCGGAAGAGCTGCCGCTTTCGCTGGAGCATTGGCGGCGGCAGACCATCGGCCTGAAAGCCCCGCCGCGCCCGGCTCCCGCAACTGCCTGATAGGCTGAGGCGGAATGGTAACCTCTCGTTTACCATTCCGTCCCATCATCGGTTCCATGAACACACGCCGGAATCGCGGCGCCCGAGCCGCACTGCTCACCCTTGAAGATGATGCCGCCATCGCCCGTGGCGGCTTCGCCTGCATGTTCTCCACTTCGGACGAATATGAGAGCGCGCTGATCAGCGAGCGCCGCTCCCAGGGCCGCTACGGCCGATCCTACGGCGCTTGGCCGATCGCGCTATTCGTCGGCTGCGCGCTGGCGGTTGCAGGCAGCGTGCTGCTCCTTGCCTGATTTTCCAGGCTGTGACGCATCGGATAGATGCAGCCTCTGCACCAGAACTCTAACGGGCCGCCGCTAGCGTTCAATCGACGGTGATACTCGCCGCCTTGGCGATTGCGGTCCAGCGCTCTCATTCCGGATCATTTGCTTCCCTTCTGTGATTTTTGTCACGTATGCTTCGCCTGCCGCCGATGTACCAATCCGGCTTGTTGTCGTGGGGAAGGTTTTCTGGGGGAGGTTTTGATGTGGCTGCAAGGCGGACGCCTGCGGAGAGCGGCCTGCGCCGTCTTTTTTCTCGTTGGCTTTGGTCTGGCGGCCACGCTGACACTTGACGCCGCCGCCGGCGTGCCGGCGCTCGCACGCGAGGACGCTACAATCGCGTTGAGCCGGCAAGTCCTGGCGCTCGGGACGGCGGGAAAATACTTCGAAGCCGCGCCGGTGGCGCCGCAGGTGGTTGCGATCCGTGAAAAGACGCTTGGTCCCAACCATCCCGCGGTGGCTGCGGCGTTGAACGATCTGGCGCACCTCTATGCCGAGCAGAACCTCTATGCCGAGGCAGAGCCGCTCTACAAACGGGCGCTAGCCATCGACGAAAGCGCCCTCGGTCCCGATGATCCGTCGGTCGGAGCGCTGCTGAATAATCTGGCCATTCTCTATAACGGCCTGGGCCGCTACGCGGAGTCCGAAGCGCTTTACGAACGCGTATTACGGATCGACGAGAAGACCCGCGATCCCGGCCAAACGTCGCTCGCGACGACGCTGCACAATCTGGCCATGGTCTACTTTCTTGAAGCCCGATATGCGGAGACCGAGCCACTCCTGAAGCGGGCGCTGGCCACATGGGAGAAGGCCCGGGGTCCCGGCCACCCCGATGTCGCCGAAGCCCTGAGCAGTCTGGCCAGCGTCTATGAGCGCCAGGCTCGCTACGGCGAGGCCGAACTGCTCAGCAAGCGCGCTCTTGCCATAAGGGAGAAAGCATTCGGGCCCGATAATCCGTCCGTTGCGACAGCGCTCAATGCGCTGGCTGCTATCTATATCGATCAACGTCGTTACGCTGACGCCGAGCCCTTGTACAGGCGCGCACTCCAGATAGGTGAGAAGGCGCTGGGTCTGGACAGTATTCGTGTTGCGAAGATGCTTGATGTTCAAGCGATGGCCTACAAGAACCAGGGCCGTTATTCCGACGCCGAGCCGCTCTGCAAGCGATCGCTGGCGATCCGCGAGAAAGCGCTCGGTCCCGGTCATCCCGACGTCGGGTCGACGCTCAACAATCTGGCCTTGATCTACGTCAGAGAGGGCCGCTACCCGGAGGCCGAGCCGCTCTACGAGCGCTCGCTCGGCATCTTTGAAAAGGCGCTTGGTGCGGATCATCCGTCCGTTGCAATTGCGCTGAGTAATCTGGCTCGGCTCCATGCTTCGGCCGGTAACGCCGAAATGGCGCTGTCCTATTCCCGAAAGGCAACCGCCGCGATCATCGCCTTTGCGGCGGACGAGGCCCGGAACTCGCAGCAGAAGGAGCGTTCAGGTGATGTTTTCGAGCAGCGCGCCGGCGTGTTCCTCCGCCATGTCGAAAATCTCGCGGCCGCCGCGCAAAAGGGCCTTGAGCCTGTGCCGAAGCTCGGCCGCGAAGCGCTTGATATCGCCCAGTGGGCGAGCCAGTCCTCCGCGTCCGCCGCGGTGGCTCAGATGGGCGCGCGCTTTGCGACAGGCGGCGGGCCTCTCGCTACATTGGTGCGCGAGAGTCAGGATCTCTCCGCCGCCTGGCATGACAAGGATGGGGCGCTCATCGCGGCGCTCTCGAAGCCCAACGACAAGCGCGATCCGTCGGCGATCGACGCCCTGCGCAAGCAGATCGTCGATCTCGACAGCCGGATTGCCACGGTTCGCGCCCGCCTAGACAGGGATTTCCCGGATTATGCGGCTTTGTCGAACCCGAAGCCGCTCGCGGCCGAAGACATCCAGCGCGAGCTCGGCGATGACGAAGCGTTGCTGTTCTTCGTTGCGGGCAAAACGGAGAGCTACGTCTTCGCGCTGACCCGCGATGCCTTCGACTGGCATACGATTGCGCTCGGCGCCACGGCGCTTTCGGACAAGGTCGCTGCCTTCCGCCGCGGGCTCGACATCGAGAAGTTGAGGAGCTCAGCCAGTGCTGGCGCGCCGGAGATGTTCGATCTCGGTCTAGCCTATGACTTTTACATGACTTTGGTCGGCCCCGTGGAACCGCTCGTCAAGGACAAGCCGCACCTGATCGTGGTGCCCTCGGGCGTGCTGACGGCACTGCCGTTCCATCTGCTGGTGACCGCGAGCCCGGCAACCGCAGTGCCGCAGCTCAAGGATATCGCCTCCTATCGCGACGCCGCCTGGCTGATCAAGCGCCAGGCCGTCAGCGTGCTGCCATCGGTTGCGAGCCTCCAGGCCTTGCGGGTGTTTGCCCGCAAGGAGGCACAGGCCACCAGGCCCATGGTCGGCTTCGGCGATCCCGTGTTCGATCCGGCCGAGCGGGCGAGGGCCGTGGCCGGCGCGCACGAAGGAAAGCGGACGATCGCCACGAATACGCGTAGTTACAGCGAATTCTGGCAAGGCGCCGGCGTCGACCGCGCCAGGCTGGCTCAGGCGCTGCCGTCGCTGCTTGAAACGGCCGACGAACTCAGGGCGGTGGCAACCAAGGTCGGGGCGCCTGCTACCGATATTCATCTCGAGGGTGAGGCGACCGAGACGATGGTCAAGCGTGTCGCGCTCGAAAATTACCGCGTCGTCTACTTTGCAACGCATGGTCTCGTGGCCGGCGACGTGAAAGGGATCGGCGAGCCGTCCCTCGTGCTGACGCTGCCGGCGCAGCCGACCGAGTTTGACGACGGCTTGCTCACCGCGAGCGAGGTGGCACAACTCAAGCTCAATGCCGATTGGGTGGTGCTGTCGGCCTGCAACACCGCCGCCGGTGACAAGCCCGGCGCGGAAGCGCTGTCGGGTTTGACGCGCGCATTCTTCTATGCCGGCGCGCGGGCGCTTCTAGTATCGCACTGGTCGGTCGATTCGGAAGCGGCGACGCGGCTTACGACCTCGTCCTTTGACGTCATCAAATCCACCGCTGGTGTCGGGCGCGCGGAAGCGCTGCGCCGCGCGATGCTGGCCTATATGAACGATACGTCCGTTCCGCTGAACGCCTATCCCGCTTTCTGGGGCCCCTTTGCCGTCGTCGGTGAGGGGGCGCCTCGCTGAGGAGGATGCCTGCGAGGGAAACAATCGTGTAGCGGCTGGGCTGCCGATCAAATGGTTGCTCTTGGACACGGCTTCAGACTGTTGGCGAATTGGTAAGCGTCCGCCCCTGGACTGGCCTCGGACCGGTGATTGTGGCAAGCCTTGCTGGATGCAGCTTCAATCGATCCTGACGTGTCCGCATTGTGCCCATCAGGCCGTCGAGACAATGCCGACCGACGCCTGTCAGTTCTTCTATGACTGCAAGGGGTGCGGCGAACGGCTGAAGCCAAAAGCCGGCGATTGCTGCGTGTTTTGCTCGTACGGATCGGTCAAGTGTCCGCCGATGCAGGCGGGCAATTGCTCCTGCGCCGAGATCAAGCCTTAGCTTCTTTGCCCGTGAATTCCTGGGCCTTGAAATAGTCGATCATGACCTTGGCGATCGCCATCAGCGGCAACGCGAGCGCCAGTCCCCAGATGCCGAACACCACGCCGAGCAGGATCTGGAACGCGAACAGCGTGGCCGGCGGAATGTCGAGCGCCTGACGCTGGATGATCGGCGTCAGCACATAACTCTCGAGCGCGTGCACGCCGAGAAACAGGATGAACGCGCTCAGCGCCGCCACCCAGCCTGAAGCGAGACTTGCCAGCACCACGATCAGCCCGCCGATCAGGGCGCCGACGGTCGGAATGAAGGCGAGCAGGCCGGCCTGGATGCCCAGGATGAAGGAACTGGGGATGCCGATCAGCTCAAGGCCGATCCAGGTGACGGCAAACACCGCAAACATGGTCAGGAGCTGCGCCAGCAGCCAGCGTTCCAGCGTCTCGCCGATGCGGTCGACGATCTCGATCGTCTGCTTACGGTATTTCGCCGGCGCCATGAAGATCACCCCTTCGCGGTAGACCGAAGGTTGTGCGGCGAAGGCAAGGCCCAGAAACAGCACGATGAAGAAGTTGCCGACCGCGCTCACGGTGCCGAGCAGTACTTTCAACGTCTGGCTCACGATCGCGCCGCCGCTGGACGCCAGCGCGCTGGCGCTTGGCAAATTGTGCGGCGGGTTGGTCGTGCCGGATGCGGGAGGAGTGGACGAATCCGTGGCGGTCTCGGCAGCGCCGGCGTTGCCGAGGTCGAAATAGCTGGTGTCGACGCCTTTCTTCTCGAGATAGGATTTGACGGTGCTGAGCTGTGATTTGATCGTGTTGCTGAGCACCGTCGCCTGCTGGGCGATGGTGGCGCCGCCGAGCACGAGCACGCCTGACAGCAGCACGGCCAGCGTCAGGCAGACGATCACCAGCCGCAGCGGCTGCGGCATCGGCACGATCCGGCCCAGCAGATGGGTCATTGCGTTCAGCCCGACCCCAAGCAGCATGCCGGCGAAGATCAGAAACAGCGTCGCCGCGAAATGCCAGGAAAACCAGAGCAACGCTGCGAACAGCACGATGGCGATGCCGCCGATGGTGATCGCCCACGCCAAATCGCCACGCGCGATAAGGCGCCGATCGCTTGATTCAGTCATACCGATTCCCGCGTGTCCCGTTGCCCTCCACACTCAACCGTCAAACCGGCTCGGGATCAAGCTTGGCAGGCGCGCCGATTTGGCGCGCTGCCGGCTAGGCTAGCCGGGCCGCCGGGATGACAAAGCCTCATCCGTCCCCTGAGATAATTGCAGGGCAGCAGAGTGTGAGAAGTAGCCGCAACAGGTTGATCCGGCGCCTCGACGCAGGCATGATCTGCTATAGAGGCAGGATATTTGAGAAGGATTATGCGGAGGAAGCCGGTCGTCGGTGTGATAGGCAACGCTACACGCATCGAAAACAGATTTCCGGTGCAGGTGGTCGGCGAGCGCAATCTTCGCGCGGTGGCCCAGGTGGCGGGCGCACTTCCCGTGATGTTCGCAAGCTGCCCGCAGATCACCGACATCGGCGCCTTGCTCGACACGGTGGACGGCATCGTGCTGACCGGCGCCCGCGCCAACGTGCATCCGACGCGCTTCAACAAGGAAGCGCATGAAAAGCACGAGCCCTACGACATTCTCCGCGATGAGGTCGCGCTCGCGCTATCGGAGGCCTGCGTCGCGCGGGGCGTGCCGCTGTTCGGCATCTGCCGCGGCCTGCAGGAGATGAACGTCGCCTTCGGCGGCTCGTTGCATCCGGAGATCCGGGAGATACCGGGGCGCATGAACCATCGCATGCCGCGCCTGGCGAATGGCGAGATACACCCCGATCCGACGGTCATCTTCGCCGACCGTCACGAGGTCAGCCTGGTGCCGGGCGGAGCCTTCGCAACGATCCTGGGACGCGAGAAAATCCGGGTCAACTCGCTGCATGGCCAGGGCATCCTGGAGCCGGGCAAGCGCGTCGTGATCGAAGGCGTAGCGGAGGACGGCACCATCGAGGCGATCCGCATCGCGGATGCGCCGGGCTTTGCGCTCGGCGTGCAATGGCACGCCGAATATGATCCGCACCGCAACCCGATCAACCGCGCGCTGTTCGAGGCGTTTGGCGAGGCGTTGACGGCGCGCAAATAGCCGGAGCCGTCCCTGGCGGTCCTATAGGGCTCAGACCAGCAGGTGAAAGAGCCCCGCGGCTTGCTGATTTCCGGCCTCCTCGACCTGCGAATGGCCGGCTGCATATTCCGCGGCGATCTCGGTGAAGACGAGCAGGACGGCGAAAACCGGGTTGGTGTGGACTGCCGTGGCAAGGTCGACGGTGGCCGCGTTGCCGGCGAGATCGGTGATGCCGGTGAGTTCGTGCCCTGGCGCGGGCAAGGCCGCCGGGCCCGACGAGCTGAAATCAAACACGGCCTTGGTCGGGTCGTGCAGCGCGGCTGTGGCGTTGGCGTCGTAGCTACCCGGTCGGCCAAGCAGGTGGAGTGTCGGCGTTCCACTCGCCACGACTGGCTCGCTGAAGCTGAGCACCCATGACGAGCCGGACATGTTGACGCCGGTCAGGCTCGGCGGCGTGGTGTCGATCTGCAGATTGCCCTGCAGTGGGCCAACCGCGCCGGACAGGTCGGCATTATGGCCGTTGACGTCCTGGACTGTGCCACCATTGAGATTGACGCCGACAATGGCAAGCGCGGGCGTGTTGTCGCCGTTGGCGACGGTATAGGTGAAGGTGAGCGCCTGCGAGCCACTGCCGCCGGAATAGGTCGCGACCTCGCCATCGTTCAGCGACAGCGTCGGTGTGCCGTTGGTCGTATCGACGACAATGTCCGTGTTCGTGTTGAGGGTGAAGGTCACGACATGGCCGGCATTGATATCACCTGAGCCATTGGTGATGTCGGGGCCGGATACGTTGACCGAGTTACTGCTCGGGTTGGAGCCGGGGCTGGGGCTTCCGACTGTCGTCGGCTCGATGTAGATCTCCGTGCCGCCCGAGCCGTCATCAGTGACTTCGAATTTTTGTCCGGAAAAATCCTGGTTCGGATCGAACTGGAAATCGTAGGTTTGGCCGTGCTCGACGATTTGCAGCACGTTGCCCGCCAGCAGCGTGACCGTGGGATGGGTGCCGACGGCTGCGCCCGAGAAATCGATGGTGTCGCCGGCCTTGAATCCGCCGATCGTGTTGGTGGGCGGTGTGTTGCCTTCGATGGTGAGCAGCCCGCCTTCACCATGGAAGGTGATGGTCCCGGTCACCGAGCCGCCATCGGCGATATCGACCGTTCCGCCGGCCATGATCTGGAGAGGATCCTGCTCAACCTGGCCGGATTGGACATAATACATCTCGCCCTTGAGTACGAAGTTGTCCGCCTCCGATGGAGTCCAGCCCAATATGTGCATCAAGGTGAGATCGGTATTCGTGATCTGATTGAGGACGCCCGAATTGCTGAAATCATTGAAGGAGTCGTTGCCGGAAGGGCCCGTCCCTCCGCCACCGGCCTGATTTCCGAGTGAATCCCAGTCGCCGAAATCACTGCCCGCGTGGTTGTTCCAGGTGCCGAGAACGGTGGTGCCGTTGTCGATCGAGAAATAGGCCGTGGAATGGCCCGGCCCGGGCGCAACCGAGCGCATGCCCGGTGCCGAAAAACGGAAAAGGTCCGGGACGCCCCAGGCATCGCTGTAGTGATCGCCGGCCTTGCCGATGTCGGAGTCGCGCCCCATCACTTCGGTGATTTCGTGCAGGATCGTCCCGACCAGATAGTATTTGTTCGACGCAGGTGTTGCCGTCGTGCTGTAGGACCACTCGCTGGCGTCGGCCGCGAAACCAACCCAGCCGTCGTTGGCCGTGGGATTGTTCGGCGCGAGACCGAGCGCCTGAGCTTCGGCGAGGCCAATGTCGAACGGGCCTCCGTCGGTCGGATCGGGCAGGCCGGAAAGGGTCTGAGCGGCGGCGACCAGATCAGGGGAAGCGTTGGGTTGGCCGGCCGCTTGCTGGAGCGCGCCGGCAATCTGGCTGTAAGTGTATTTCGGAGCGACTGCAGTTTCGCTTTCGCCAAGATCGCTCGGTTGGAGCGCCAGCCCGCCGACTTCACCCCAACCGACATGGATGTTCAGCGTTACGTTGTTGCTGAACATGCCATCGAGCACGCTGACCGCGTACTGCACATCGACCTTGAAGGCGGCCGGTGCGTCATCGACACCGGAATCGTAGCTGACATTGATCTGCATCGTTGGTCCCGTCGCACCGCAAATCGAGTCGTCATGGTATTGCCATACGACCACGCCGACTAGGACCAGCGAGCGCTGGGCTTGGATTGGGCGGCGCCCGTCGCGCGGTCGTGAAGCTTGTCCACGAAAACAAAAGGCGCCCCGGAGGGCGCCTTTCCTGATGCGATGGCTCGCAGGATTTACAGCGAATAATACATTTCGAACTCGACCGGGTGCGGAGTCATTTCGAAACGCTCGACCTCGGTCATCTTCAGTTCGATGTAGGCGTCGATGAAGTCGTCATCGAACACGCCGCCGTTCTTGAGGAACGCGCGATCCTTGTCGAGATTTTCCAATGCCTCGCGCAAGCTGCCGCACACCGTCGGGATCGCCTTCAGCTCTTCCTTCGGCAGATCGTAAAGGTCCTTGTCCATCGCCGAACCCGGATCGAGCTTGTTCTTGATGCCATCCAGGCCCGCCATCAGCATCGCAGCGAAGCCGAGATACGGATTGGCCATCGGATCGGGGAAACGCACCTCGACGCGCTTGGCCTTCGGGTTGGAAGTGTAGGGGATGCGGCAGGAGGCCGAACGGTTGCGCGCCGAATAGGCGAGCAGCACCGGTGCCTCATAGCCCGGGACCAGGCGCTTGTAGGAGTTGGTCGAGGGGTTGGTGAAGGCGTTGATCGCCTTGGCATGCTTGATCACGCCAGCGATGTAGGACAGGCAGGTCTCCGACAGGTCGGCATATTTGTTGCCGGCGAATACCGGCTTGCCGTCCTTCCAGATCGACTGGTGGCAGTGCATGCCCGAACCGTTGTCGCCATAGACCGGCTTCGGCATGAAGGTGGCAGTCTTGCCGTAGATGTGGGCGACCTGATGGATGCAATACTTGTAGATCTGCATCTGGTCGGCCATCAGCGTCATGGTGTCGAACTTCATGCCGAGTTCGTGCTGCGCCGAAGCCACTTCGTGGTGGTGCTTCTCGACCTTGACGCCCATCTTGGCCATCGCGCCGAGCATTTCCGAGCGCATGTCCTGTACCGAATCCTGCGGCGGCACCGGGAAGTAACCCGCCTTGGTGCGGATGCGGTGACCGAGATTGCCGCCCTCATATTCGGTGTCGGAGTTGATCGGCAGTTCGGAAGAATCGAGCTTGAAGCCGGTGTTGTAGGGGGTGGTCTGATAGCGGACGTCGTCGAACACGAAGAATTCCGCTTCGGGGCCGAAGAAAATAGTATCGCCGACACCCATCGACTTCACCATCGCCTCGGCCTTCTTGGCCATGCCGCGGGGGTCGCGGTTGTAGGGCTCGCCGGTGGTCGGCTCCAGCACGTCGCACACCAGGATCATGGTGGTTTCGGCGAAGAAGGGATCGATCGTGGCCGTGACCGGATCGGGCATCAGGCACATGTCGGACTCGTTGATCGCCTTCCAGCCGGCGATCGAGGAACCATCGAACATCAAGCCTTCGGAGAAGGTGTCCTCTTCGATCATGCCGACATCGAAGGTCACGTGCTGCCACTTGCCGCGCGGATCGGTGAAACGCAGATCGACGTATTTGACGTCGTTGTCCTTGATTGACTTGAGGACGTCCTTGGCGGTCTTCATGAATACCCCTCTTGGCTACAGGTCATCTGTGATCTGGCCGCGGCCCGGCCGCGGGAGTATTGCTCAATACCGCTGGGCCGGACGCAAGACAACAACCAGCGCCGGAGAAACCGGCAACTGCACGCTCTTTCAGCAGGAGGCGGCTTGGACTTTAGCCGGGTGGGGGAGCGGCGTAGAAAACTCGCGCCGTCAGATCGCGTCCAGTCCGGACTCTCCGGTGCGGATGCGAATGGCCTCTTCGATCTTGGAGACGAAAATCTTGCCGTCGCCGATGCGTCCCGTCTGGGCCGCGCGGCGGATCGCATCGATTGCCCGCTCAACCAGGTCATCGCCGATCACGATTTCGATTTTCACCTTGGGCAGGAAATCGACGATGTATTCGGCGCCGCGATAGAGCTCGGCATGTCCCTTTTGCCGACCGAAACCCTTGGCTTCCGTGACGGTAATGCCCTGCAGTCCGACCTCTTGAAGCGCTTCTTTCACCTCGTCGAGCTTGAACGGCTTGATGATGGCTTCGATCTTCTTCACTGAGTAGCCTCCCAGGGCATTTCAAAATTCAAGGTTGCAACGTCATCGTCAGGTAGCGCACCACGCGCCAAACCATTCGATCGCCTATTCCGGACCTTGCCCGACTGCCCGTTGACGGCCAGCCTGACGTCGAACGGCCGGCGAGCACGACGAACCGAAGCGGCTTCCTCAAAAGCAGGCTCTATGCCAAGTCGTTAATGGGTCCGATTTGGGAACGTTATCAGGCCTTTAACCGGCATTTCGCATATGCTTACGCGGAAACGGTAGAATAGCGAAGCCTGCGAAATAGGCAAACAGATCAAATAGTATGCAGGTGTGGGCGTCGATGCCAAGCAAGGCTCCCAAAATGCCTCTGGATAAGGCGGGGAGCCATTGTCCCTGCACAGTTTTCTGCCGGGAATGATCCGAAGGCCGAAATGGTACCGAAATTATGGGGTCGCTGTTGCCTTTTATTTCCAAAGTTCGTGCTACGGCCGGAATGAGCGTCAGTTCGGGTTTCAGGGATCGTTCATGGAAGTCTTGACCACCGCCGAGATGGAGCGTGCCGACCGCCTCAGCATTGCGGCGGGCACGCCCGGCTTCGCGCTGATGTTGAGCGCGGGCCAGGCGGTTGCGGAGGCAGCCGTCGATCTGGTGGAGGAGGGACCGATCTTGGTGGTCGCGGGCCCCGGCAATAATGGCGGCGACGGTTTTGTCGCGGCTGCCGAACTGGCGGCCCAGGGACGCGAAGTGTCCGTCATCCTGATGTGCGAGCGCGATGCTTTGCACGGCGATGCTGCCTCCGCGGCGAGGGGCTGGAAATATCCGGTGCTGCCGTTCAATCCGCAGGCGATCGGCAAACCCGCGCTGATCATCGATGCGCTGTTTGGCGCAGGTCTGAGCCGGGCGGTCAGCGGCGAGCCGCACGACATGATCGAGGCGATCAACGCGACCGGCGCGCCGGTATTGGCGGTGGATTTGCCAAGCGGCGTCAATGGTACCTCGGCGGC
>Ga0210384_10000613_pt1 | contig 53981 bp, 42 predicted proteins | sample IncBWH2MmetaG_FD_160574 | JGI IMG/M metagenome (GOLD analysis project Ga0210384, IMG submission 160574) | Forest soil microbial communities from Barre Woods Harvard Forest LTER site, Petersham, Massachusetts, United States - Inc-BW-H-2-M | ecosystem: Environmental > Terrestrial > Soil >...
GAGCTGGCCAGCGATCTGCTTGAGGTGTAGGCCCTCTGGGCGCGTAAACGAATACAGCCGAATCAACCGGCAGTCCGAAGAACCTTCTGATAAGAACTCGAGCTTCATTTGAAATGTTCAGTTGTGCCTACGGCACAGAGTATCGTTACAGGCGGGTTTCCCGCCACTCGAAGTGGCGGGCTACTATCAACGGTTCCCTCCGGGACCTGGGGTGGAGGAGATCTTATGGCGCGGCGATCGAGGGCGGGTTCTTCCGGTGTCGGCACGGATTCTTCGGCTGATCTTGCGACGGTGTTGATCGAGACATATTCGGTCAACGATGCCATGAATCAGTGGTTGTTGGCGCATCTTAATCCGCGGGCTTGGCGGGCGGAGTTGCCCGGAAGCGGACTCGGTGGGCGGACGATTGCTGCGATCTTTGCGCACCTGCATAACTGCCGGTTGGTTTGGCTGAAGGGTTCGGCGGCGCATTTGAAGTGTCCGGCGCCGTTGGATCCGGCGCGGTGCACTATTGCTCAGGCCGCGGCTGCGCACAGGAAGAGCGCGGCGCAGTGTGTACGAATGCTTACGGATGCTCTGGCGGGCGGAGAGAAGCGGCGCGTGGTGAAATTCTGGCGTGGCAGTTGGACGCGGACGTGGCCTGCGGGTGGGACGACGTTCGCTTACATGTTTGCGCATGAGGCGCATCATCGAGGGCAGATCCTGATGCTGGCGCATCAGTTGGGTTATAGGCTGCCGCAGTATCCGGGGGTTTGGCAGTGGGATCGGTTGTGGAAGGAGCACGGGTTTGGGAGGCGGCCGCGCTAGGGGGTGGCACGGAATTTCCTGGCTGTGCAGATCGTGGGGGTCCTTCGACTACGCATTTGCGCTCGCTTGCTCGCGCAAATGCTTCGCGCAGGGAGGACAGAAGTCGAGGGGGTGTCACGGGTGGCTCGCCTTCGCTGGACGGACGAAATGGGTCCGTCCCCACACGAGCTTTGCTGGACGGGCGAAAGCGCCCGTCGCCACACGAGCGCCCGTCCCCACACGAGCTTCGCTGGAGCGGCTGTCGCTAGGTGAGCATCTTGGCTAGTCAGATTTCCAGGATTACTGGCATGATCAGGGGGCGTTTTTGGCTTTGTTTATTGATGTAGCGCTTTAGATCGGCGCGGATTTTTTCTTTGATTACGCCGTAGTCGGCTTTTTCTTCTTCGCTGGAAAACGCCAGCGTGTCTTCGACGATACGCTTCGCGCCATCCATGAATCCGTCATCGCCAACATTGAAGCCGCGGGTGACAATCTCTGGGGTGGTTTCGACTTTTCCTGACAATTTGTTGATGGCGATGATGGGCAGCACGATGCCGTCTTCGCTGAGGTGGCGGCGGTCTTTGATGATGAGATCTTCGACCACGTCGGTGCGGTTGCCGGAATCGATGCAGACGCGTCCGACGTTGACCTTGCCGGTTTTTCGGGCGCCTAGTTCGTCGAATTCGAGAACGTCTCCGCTTTCGATCAGCATGACTTTGCCGACCGATCCGCGCATGGCGGCGGCCATTTCCGCGTGCAATTTCAGTTGACGATACTCGCCGTGTATGGGAATGAAGTAGCGCGGCTTGACCAGGTTGATGATGAGCTTGAGCTCTTCCTGGCTGGCGTGGCCTGAAACGTGGACCGGCGGGCTGGTGCCGTCTTCGTAGATGACGTGGGCTTCGCGGCGGAAGAGATGGTCGATCATCCGGTAGATGGTTTTTTCGTTGCCGGGGATGATGCGGCTGGAGAGGACGACGGTGTCTCCCTTTTCGATTTTGGCGTGCTTGTGATTGTCGACCGCCGCGCGGCTCAGGGCCGACATGGGCTCACCTTGTGTTCCGCTGATCAGTACGCAGACTTTCTCGGGCGGGAAATTCTTCATCTCGCCGGGATTGATGACCAGGCCTTCCGGCATCTCGATATAACCCAAGTCCTCGGCGATCTCGGCTGAGTTGTTCATGGAGCGGCCGAGGAACGCGACTTTGCGCCCGTGCTCGTGAGCGAGTTCTACGGCGAGGTTGATGCGGTGAATCGAACTGGAAAAGCAGGAGATGAAGAGGCGGCGCTTGGTGTGCGCGAAAACTTCGTCGAATTTGCGGCGGACGGCGCGCTCGCTGGGCGTGTATCCCTTACGCTCGACGTTGGTGGAGTCCTGAAATAGCGCGAGAACTCCCTCTTTGCCGTACTCGGCGAAGGTGTGCAGGTCGAAGAGTTTGTTGTCGGTGGGCGTGGGATCGACCTTGAAATCACCGGTATGGATGATGACGCCGAGAGGACAGTGGACCGCGAGGGCAACGCAGTCGACCAGGCTGTGCGTGACGCGGATGGGATGGATGGTGAACGCTCCGGCCTTGAAGCGCTCGTTGGGGCGCATCTCGCGCAGGTCGGCATCGTCGAGCAGGCCGTGCTCATCGAGTTTGTCTTCGACGTAGGCGAGCGTGAACTCTGTGCCCCAGACCGGCACGTTGAGTTCGGCGAGAATCCAGGGGAGGGCGCCGATGTGGTCTTCGTGTCCGTGCGTCAGGATAATCCCGCGCACGCGCTGGCGATTCTCGGTGAGATACGAAATGTCGGGGACAACGATGTCGACGCCGAGAAGTTCAGCTTCGGGGAACATGAGTCCGCCGTCGATGACGATGATGTCATCGCCCCAGCGCACGGCCATGCAGTTCATGCCGAACTCGCCAAGGCCGCCGAGAGGGATGACTTGCAGTTTTCCGCTGGGCATGGAGTCAGGAGAATGCTAGCACAGAGCGAGCGGTGAGCAGTGAGCAATGAGCAGTGCAATGAGCAGTGAGCAGTGAGCAAAGGCGCGATGAGCTGAAGCCTTCGCTCAGTGCTCATAGCTCATCGCCCATTGCTGCTTTTAGGGTCCTCTCCTGATGGCTTTCTTTTGCTCGCTGCGGTAAGGTGAATTCTATGGCGGACGAGCGGAAGTCGTGGCTGCGGCGGACTGTGGAGTCTGGCATGCAAAGAGGGTTTACGCGGGCGTATCAAGGAGTGCGCGTGGATCCGGGGAGATTCCTGCTGCAGTTGCGGCTGGCGTACCGCTTGCCGATCAGCGGATATCATGGCGTGTACGCGCTCGAAATGCACGAACTCGACACCGTGGCAGATTCGATTATTCGCAGCGGAATGAAGATGGCGGCGGTCGAGGGCGCGGGATTCGGACTCGGCGGGTTGTTAACGATTGTGCCGGATCTGGGGATTCTTTCGGCCATCACGATGCGGACAATTCAGAAGCTGAGTCTGCTGTATGGATTCGAATACAACACGGACGACGAAATTGCCGAGCTGTGGGTCGCGGCGGCCAGCGCGGCGGGAGTCGATTTGAGCCGGGAGCTGCTCGAAAAAGAAGTTGTCAATAAATTTGTGCCGCGGGTCATTCAGCGGATCGCGGCGCGAGCCAGCACGGAAGTGGTGGAGAAGTGGGCTGGGCGGGTGATCCCGCTGACCAGTTCGGCGATTGGAGCGGGGTTGAACTACTGGTTTGTCCGGGCGTGGGGCCAGCGCGCGCTGGCGCATTTTCGGCAGCGGCATTTGGCAGTGCGGCAGCGGGAGTATTCGCGCTCGGTGATCAGTCGTGAGCAAGTCAGTCTTCCGGGAGGGAAGACTTAGACTCGTCAAGGCCACTCGCGGATGGTAACTCCAGCGTGCACGCCGAATTCTTCGCAAACATTTGTGGTCCTGGGCGCTCGGCTTCGCCTTCGCTTGGACAGCCGAGGCGGCTGTCGCCACATGAGTGTGCTGGGGCTGTGATACAAACAATAAGGAATGCCTAACTTTTCTTGCGCTGCAATTCTTTTTGATCTGGATGGGGTGCTTTGCGATTCGACGCGGCAAGTGGACCGCGAGTGGCGGGAGTGGGCCGCGCGCAAGGGCGTCGACGGCGATGCGGTGATGGCTATCGCGCATGGCGTGCGGACGATTGAAGTGATCCGGCGGGTGGCACCGCATCTCGATGCTGAGTCTGAGGCGGCGGCGATCGAGAATCATGAAGCGCAGGATCAGCGCGGAGTCACAGTGATGCCCGGCGCTTTGGATCTGGTGCAATCGATTCCTGAGGGGCGATGGGGCGTGGTCACCTCGGGATCCAGACTGCTGGCGCAAAATCGCTTACGGCATTGCGGATTACCAGTGCCAAAAGTCTTGATCACCTCTGACGACGTGATCCACGGGAAGCCGCATCCGGAGCCGTATTTGAAGGGAGCCGAGGGACTGAGATATCGTGCCGCAGAATGCCTGGTCATTGAAGACGCGCCTGCGGGAATTCAGTCAGCGCGCGCAAGCGGGATGAAGGTATTGGGGATTACGAGTACGTATGCGGCAGACGCCCTAAGGCAAGCGGACGCAGTGATTGGGAAACTGGGGCAGATTCGAGTTACTTCGAACGGAACGAGCAAGCTGGGAGTCGAGGTTCTTAGCGGAATACTGCCTACCGGGGATCGCTTGATAACAAATTCCTAGGCGATCCGGCGTCTTGTGATCCATGTTGTTTCTTTCAGGATGGCCTAATAACAATCTTCGTGCATGGCGCGACCGTCTTCATCGGTTTTCGCGTCTTCGAGTCTGACAGGTTCGAGGCAGCGCGGGCAGATCGGAGAATACGGGTCGAACTGCACGTCGGACATCTGAGGACACTCCCCTCGACAGTAATGGATCAGGACCCATCATTAAGAGATCTTGAACCTCGCGCATTTATCGCAAACACATTCAAATTGGGGATTTGAGGGGAGGACCACATGTCCACAGCCGCTGCAAATGTGACCTTCTCCGGTTTGCGCACCGATCATCGCTTTGAAATTGCCAGCCTCGACGCAATACGGACATCGGATGACATTTCGCCCCTCCCCATGCTTCCGTTCTCGTGGAAAGTATGAATTTACCACGGACGTCCTCTGGATTGGTTTCATCTCGCTAGACAGCGAGGTACCCCACGAAGTCTTCCCTCTTTGGCGGAATGCTACCCTCGGACACGAAGACCGTCTGCACGGTGAGTGCTATATATGTGTGCGCTTTGGTACATACAAGTGCCCGGTATAGGAGTAGGGTGGAGGTGTCTCTTCCAGCATCGTTCCGCCTTCGGCAATTCCTGGCAACGGTCCCTTGCGAAATCAGACGGATTTGTCGCGCTTGTCGCGCAAGGAGACGCTATGCCCAGAGCTGTCATATCTGGTTCCTCGAAAGTTTTCAGTCCTCCCCCCGGCAATGAAAGTAGTGATGGGAGAATCGGCAATTTCATTCTGCGCAGCCTTCCCCGCAAGGAGAGTAGTCTGCTCTTTCCGGAGATGGAATTTGTGCGTTTGAAGCTGCATCAGGTATTGCACGAACCCGGAGAGGTAATCCGGTCAGGATATTTCTTGAATAACGGGCTCGGTTCGCTGCTCACAATCCACCCGGACGGGAAGACTGTTGAAGTAGGCCTGACTGGAAGAGAAGGGTTCATAGGTTTGCCAGTAATCTTCGGGTTCAAGACGAGCGCGCTACGAGTGGTTACGCAAGCCGACGCGACTGCCTATCGTGTAGAAATCGATACCCTGCTCAGGATCTTACCCCGCTGCCCTGAACTCGAAAAGCGACTGCAGCGCTTCTCCATGCTCCTCGGAATGCAGTCGACGCAACTGGCAGCCTGCAACCGGCTGCATGATGTGACGGAGCGTTTGGCGAGATGGCTGTTGATGAGCCACGACCGAATTGGCGGGACCATTCTTCCTTTAACCCAGGAGTTTCTGGCACAGATGCTGGGCAGCCGTCGGGCGAGCGTGACTGGGGCGGCGGGAGTTTTGCAGAAAGCAGGGGCGATCGAGTATTCACGAGGAAGCGTGGGCATTATCAGTCGAGGGAAACTGGAAGATTCATCTTGCGATTGCTACGAGGCTATTGAGCGGCAAAAGAAACGATGGCAGGGAGAGGCGAGCTAGCAGGGCTTCCGGGAAAACTCCAGACTCTCATCGCCTGGGTCCGACAGATCGTGCTCCAGTTCGAGGATGCGATCTCGTCTAAGATCGTAGGCTGCCCGTTCTGGCGGAGACAATCCGCCGAAGACTTCGTCGGCACGTGCCTCTGCTTGCTGTTTGCGAAGACGATCTAACTCGAGTTGCGGCGCTTCGGTCATCATAATGAAGCCTTGCCGCTGAGCTCATCAGGTCGGCTGGACTTGGAGGGGAGTGGCTATCTCCACCATAGTCTTCGGCCAGAGGTATGAAATACCCTGAAGACTGTACGGTAGCGTACAGACGTAAGGCCGCCTGCGCAAGTCTTTTGTTGGCCTAACGGAGCCATTCTTCCAGTTCGATTCCGCGGTCAGTTTTTTCATCGCGGTACTTCACGATGACCGGGGTGTAGAGAGAAAGATTCCAGTCTGCGCCTTTGCCTTTTTTGACCGCGCGCGAGCCAGGGACGACTACCGCGTTTTCCGGGACCTCCAATGGGGAATCAGGAGTCGCGCGGCAGACTTCGCCTTTCACCAGATCATAGAGCGGAGTCGAGCGGGTGAGGATCGTTCCAGCACCCAGAACGGCCCTCGCCCGCACCAGCGTGCCTTCGAAGATGCCGCAATTGCCGCCGACGAGGACGTCGTCTTCGATGATCACCGGGGCGGCGTTCACCGGTTCCAGCACGCCTCCGACTTGCGCGGCGGCGCTCAGGTGGACGCGCTTGCCGATTTGCGCGCAGGAGCCAACCAGAGCGTGGGAGTCGACCATGGTGCCTTCGTCGACGTAGGCTCCGACGTTGATGAACATCGGCGGCATGCAGATGACGGAAGGGGCGATGTAGGCTCCGACCCGGGCCGACGATCCGCCGGGGACGACGCGTACACGATCAGCGATGGTGAACTGGCGGGCAGGGAAGGTGTCTTTGTCGACGAAAGAAAGGCCGGCCGACATTTCCTGGAGAACTCCGAGACGGAATCCCAGGAGGATGCCGCGTTTGACCCAGGCGTTGACGGTCCAGCGGCCGTCTATCTTTTCGGCGGCTCGGAGTTTGCCTTGCGTGAGCTGATCGCGGAATTCGAGGAATACTTTTCGTGCGTCAGGATCGTGTTCGACTTCACCTTGGGCGGCGAGGCGCTCGATGGAGGCTTTCAGGGAGGACATGGAATGGATGATTGTTGATGGTTGATTGTGATTTGTCAAAAGGGAAAGCGATCACCACACAGGATTTCAGATTTCAGATTTTAGATTGCAGATTTCAGATTTCAGATTTAGTCTCACGATGCGTTCTACAATCTGCAATCTGAAATCGCAAATCTGAAATGTCCTTCACACGCACTTGCACTCGCTGCGGATGAGCACACCGGTCATGGTGTGGGCGACTTCGCGGGCTTCGGGAAGAGTTGCGTAAGGGCCGTGCCACTTGGCGTGGTTGGGGTCGTGGCCGGAGGGGCGTCCTTTACCGTGGCTGCACTGGCCGCAGGTGGCGCGGTGCACGACGATCTTGTGGGGACCGGCGGCCCAGTTTTCGTAAATGAAGAATGCCGCCGCTTCCGGGACCGGGCCGGCAGGCTTGGTGATGAGTCCCACGTCAGTGACAACTCTCTGCAGTTTGGAGCGCGTGTCGCGGCGCATGGGAACCAGCGGCAGGCGGTAGACCTCTTCGATCTTCCCCATCATGGCCAGCACCGCTTTTACCGGCAGCGGGCTCGACTCGATGAAATTAGCCTGCATCAGTGGCAGATATTTCCGGTTCAGGGTGCGCGCGGTGGCCCAGTCATTCGCGAGGGCGGCGTGGGTCAGCGCTACCATTTCGTGCGGGATTTCGTTCGCCGCGACCGAAATGATTCCCACTCCACCAAGCGCGATCACGGGAAGCGTAACGGCGTCGTCACCCGAGAAGACGAGGAAGTGTTCCGGCACTGACGCGATCGCTTCCGCGATCTGGTTCATGTTCCCGCAGGCTTCTTTGACAGCGACAATGTTCGGAATTTCGGCGAGGCGCGCAAGTGTGGCCGGCTCGAGGTTGGCTGAGGTGCGCCCTGGAACGTTGTACAGGATGACCGGTGTATCCCCGATTGCCTCTGCGATTGCTTTGAAGTGACGGTACTGTCCTTCCTGCGTGGGCTTGTTGTAGTACGGGTTCGCGGTGAGGATGGCGTTGACACCAGGACGCGCGGCGAGTTCCTTCGCTTTTTCTACAGCATCATGGGTTGCGTTCGAGGTTGCTCCGGCGACGATGGGGACGCGTCCGGCGGCGACTTCGATGGTCGTATCGATGACGTGCAGCCACTCGTCGTGGGTGAGAGTGGGAGTCTCTCCGGTGGTGCCGCATGGGACGAGGAAATCGATGCCGGATTCGATTTGCCATGCGACCAGATTGCGCAGGGCGGCGTCGTCGATGGAGCCGTCTTGATGAAACGGAGTGACCAGAGCGGTGCCGCATCCACGAAGTTGCATAGGGATAAGATAGCGCGAATGAGCGGGGAGGGAAAATCGTGTGACAGGGATCACCGAGCGTGCTGCGGCATGCGGACTACTCCGGCGGTTCCCCTATTATCAGGCGCTCTGATTGCGCGTTCGCGCAACCCCGGACGAGGCGTCCAGGGCTACACAGTCCGGGGCTACACTGGGTTCACAATTGCCGCCAGACGTCCTTGAAATCGAAGAAGCCCTTTTTGCCCATCAGCCACTCGGCGGCGCGGACTGCGCCTTCGGCGAAGCCGCGGCGGGATTTCGCGTCGTGGCAGAGATAGATGCGATCGGCGCCGGATTCGAAGACCACTTCGTGGAGGCCTACGACTTCACCTTCGCGGAAAGACGTGATCTCGAGATCTTCGGGCTTGCCTGCGGTCTCGCGGATGATTCGCTGCATCGCGATTGCGGTGCCTGAGGGCGCGTCGTGCTTGGTGGCGTGATGGCGCTCGAAAATCTGGCCGGAATAGTCGTGATTCAAGGCAGCGGCTGCGGTTCGCGCGATATCGAAAAACAGGTTCACGCCAATGGAAAAATTCGGGGCGTAGATGAATCCCGTCTTGTGGTGCGCGACTAGCGTGCGCACGGGATCCATCTCTTTGTACCAGCCGGTCGTGCCGACCACCATGTTTTTGCCGGTTTTCACACAGGCTTCGATGTGCTGGAGGACGCAGTGCGGGGCAGTGAAATCGATGACTGTGTCGAAGGGGGCGAGATTTTCCGGAGCGAGTGCAATGGACTCGATGTTGTCTTTCGCGCCGATGACTCGGGCGTGATGTCTGCGCTCGGCGGCGACTTCGGCTACAAGCGATCCGGTTTTGCCTCGGCCGAGGAGGAGGAGATTCATGTGCGTACCTTCCAAAGATTTAACCACAGAGGGCACAGAGGGGCACAGAGGAGCCTCTGAGTACCGGTAGGGATGCTTCGACCCTTCGACTACGCTCAGGGCAGGCTCCACGGTGAGTCGCGTTGCTCCTCACCGCTGCGCTCAGCATGCCATGCTGTAGGGGCGAGGATGACCGCCGCCGCTAAGTGCGGGAAATACCTGATTGCTTCGGCGTTCTTGTCGCCGAACTGCGCTTTCCACAATCGCTGAGAATCCTTACTGACAACAGTGATCATTCAGCCGGCATCCCATAGCAGCGCCGCGGAGAGGAATATTCATGGATCAAAATCGAATGGCAGTTCTGATTGCAATTATGGTGATTGCGGTCATTGCGGCTGCGGCGATTGCGTTTGTTACGTCTCGCAAGCGACGCAGCCAGAAACTGAAGGAACGCTTTGGGCCGGAGTACGACCGTGTCATGCGGCAGGAAGGAGATTCGCGAAGGGCCGAGGGCGTGCTCGAATTCCGTCAGAAGCGGCGGGAGAAGTTCAATATTCGTCCGTTATCGGGGGCAAACCGGTCCAGTTTCGTCGAGAGCTGGAGCGAAGTGCAGGCGCGATTTGTGGATGATCCGCAAGGCGCAGTGACGCTGGCCGACAGCCTGGTCACCGACGTCATGCAGGCGCGGGGATATCCGATTGGAGCGTTCGAACAGCGGGCCGCCGATCTTTCGGTGGATTATCCGGTGATTGTCGAAAACTATCGCGCTGCGCACGACATTGCCTTGCGCCACAGCTCAGGCGAGGCCAGCACCGAAGATTTGCGGCAGGCGATGGTGCACTATCGCCGGTTGTTTCAGGAACTACTCGACGAACCCAAAATCGAGAGAAGAGGAGCATAGAAGATGGCGACGCCGTTGAGAAAAGAGCATCCGGAATTTGATGATGAACCACAAATCACGACTGCCGATCTGGCGCAGGGGAAGCGGCCAGTATCGGAAACGCGCGGACCTCAGGAAATCACGACCGAGCGAGATTTCGAGCAAGGCTCGCGAACCGAGAACGCTGCGACGCTGACCGCGAACGACAGCAGGGTGGCTGTCAGCAGAACGACCGGAAGCACGCCGCTGTTTCCGAGCGAAGAATTGGAGGGTCTGCGCGCCCGGTGGAAGGAGATTCAGACCGCTTTCGTAGATGAGCCTCGCAAAGCTGTAGAACAGGCGGACGGGCTGGTGGCTTCGGCGATGAAGCGTCTGGCGGAAGTGTTCGCGGAAGAACGGTCGCGTCTGGAGCAGCAGTGGGATAGCGGAGACAGCGTGTCGACGGAGGCTTTGCGGGTCGTGTTGCAGCGGTATCGGGCGTTCTTTGATCGGCTGCTGTCGGTGTAGGAACGGAGTGTGTGGCCTCGGACGCTTTCGTCCGGGCGGGTTCGAGTTTGCGCTCGCTGCTACGCATGACTGAGGCTGCGGTGGCGCTACACGCTTCGCTTCGCTCAGGGTCGCGGGGCGGACGAATGCGTCCGCCCCTACACAATCTGGGCGTCTCCCTACACAAGCTAGGCGAAGACTTCGGGGTCTAGTTCGGAGAAGAAGGTTTTGTGGAGGCGCTGGATTACTTCGGGGACTTCGTCTTCTTCGATGACGAAGGTCAGGTTAATTTCTGAGGCGCCTTGTGAGATCATGCGGATTTTCTTGTCTGCTAGCTCGCGGAAGACGTGCGCCGCGATGCCCGGAGTTTCGCGCAGATTTTCTCCTACCAGGCAGACGATGGCTTTGCGGCCTTCGTATTTCACGTCGGCTAACTTGGCGAGATCGGCGGCCAAGGCGGGAATGGCCTGATTCGAGTCGACCGTGAGCGAGACGCTGACCTCCGAGGTCGAGACCACGTCTACCGCGACTTTGTGACGGTCGAAAGCTTCGAAGATCGAGCGCAGGAATCCGTGGGCCAGCAGCATGCGCGGGGCGGCGACATCGACAATTGTGATGCGCTTCTTGGCGGCGATCGCTTTGAAGATGTTCTTGGTGTGCGGAGCGCGCGTAGTGATGCGTGTGCCTTCGCATGAAGGGTTGCGCGAATTCAGTACATACACCGGAATGTTCTTCTGAATCGCCGGCAAGACCGTGGCCGGGTGCAGAACCTTGGCACCAAAATAGGCAAGCTCGGCCGCTTCATCGAAGCTGATGACTTTGATCCGGCGCGCTTCCGGACAGATGCGGGGATCGGTCGTGAGAATGCCGTCGACATCGGTCCAGATCTCGATCTTGTCGGCGCCGAGTCCGGCGCCGAAGATGGCGGCGGAAAAGTCGGAGCCTCCGCGGCCGATGGTTGTCGTGATGCCCGCGCGGTTGGAACCGATGAATCCGCCCATCACAGGAACCTGTCCTGCTTGGACGAGGGAAAGAACCTTTTCCTGAAGTCGAAGATTTGTTTCTTCGTACTGTGGGACGGCCTGCATGTAGGTGCTGTCGGTGACCAGCACATCGCGGGAGTCGACGTGAGCGCCTTTCAAACCGCGGGCCTCGAATGCGGCGGCGACGATTTTGCTCGAAAGCATCTCGCCGAAGGCGGCGACATGATCGGTGGTGCGGGGAGTGATTTCGCCGACGGCGGAGATGCCGCGCAGGAGTTCGTCGAGAGATTCGAAATCCTGGCCGAGTTCGGAATGGAATTCGGTGAAACGCGCGGTGCCGAGGAGTTCGCTGGCGGTGTTGTAGTGGCGCTCCTGCAGCGAGCGGCAGAGTTTGAGCGCGGTCTTGCGCTCTCCTTCGCCGGCGGCGCGAGCCATGGTCAGCAAGGTGTCGGTGACCTTGGCCATGGCGCTGACCACGACCACGGGTTGTTTGTCGAGGCGTCCTTGGACGATCGAGGCGACGCGGTCGATGGCTTTGGCGTCTTCGACGGAGGTGCCGCCGAATTTCATGACGATCATTCGACGGGCCTCGAGTGGAATGATCGGCCGTCGGGATGGCGCAGGCGTGCGGAGGCGGGACGCCCCCGCCACACTTCGGCTTCGCTCAGTGCAGGCAGCCGGCAGGATGCCGGCGCTACTTTTCTGGCGCCGGGACTCGGATTCATCCCAGGTATCCCTTGGCTTTCAGGAGTTCGGCGTTTAATACGGCGGCTCCGGCGGCTCCGCGGATCGTGTTATGGGAGAGCACAGTGAACTTCCAGTCCAGGACGCTGCAAGGGCGTAGACGGCCGACGGCAGTTGTCATGCCTGCGCCCATGTCGACGTCGAAGCGCGGTTGCGGACGGTCATTTGCTTCGAGGTAGACGACCGGCTTTTCCGGAGCGCTGGGGAGCTTCAATTCCTGCGGCTCGGCTCTGTAGCTGTTCCATGCGGCGATGATTTCTTCCGCCTTCGCCTTCTTCTTCAGGCGAATCGAGACCGACTCGGTGTGACCGTCTTCCACGGCCACGCGGTTGCACTGGGCGCTCATGGCAAAGGCGCCAGGGATGACCTTGGAGCCGTTCAGGTTCCCCAGCAGCTTTTTCGTCTCCTCTTCCATCTTCTCTTCTTCATTCTTGATGAAGGGGATTACGTTGCCGAGGATGTCGAGCGAGGCCACGCCGGGGTATCCCGCGCCGCTGACGGCTTGCATGGTGACCGCCATGACGGTTTCCAGCCCAAACTTCTGATGCAGGGGAGCGAGTGCCAGAACCAAACCGATCGCCGAGCAGTTGGGATTGGTGACGACATATCCGCCGGATTTCTTACGCCATCCCTGGATGTCGATCAGCTTGATGTGGCCGCTGTTGACTTCGGGAATGACCAGGGGAACATCTTCCTGCATGCGAAGCGCGCTGGAATTCGAGACTACGGCGCAGCCTGCGTCGGCGAAACGCGGTTCGAGTTCGGCGGCGATGCCGGAGTCGAGAGCGGCGAAGATAATCTTCGGCGCGCCTTCCGGAGTAGCCGGGAAGACCTTCATTTTTGCCACGGCGCCGGGAATGGGTGTTTTCAGGCGCCAACGTGCGGCGTCTTCATAGATCTTGCCCTCAGAGCGGTCCGAGGCCGCCAGCCACGCGACTTCAAACCAGGGATGGTGCTCGAGCATCTGGATGAATCGTTGTCCGACTACACCAGTAGCGCCGAGAATGCCGATGGGAATCTTCTTGTTCATGTGATTACTTGGAATTTTATAACAAGCGCAGAATTCGTTCTGTGCCTGGGCCAGTCAGGGCGTTACTAAAGCTCAGGAATTCCGGTCGTGGCATGACGTGGGCGGGCGAGACGCCCTCCCACACAGCCGGCGGGACGCCGGCCCTACTTTCGATGACCGCCGGGGGTACCGATCGAATATTCGGCGGTGAGAGGGCCGAACTTCTTTTTCTCGGTGTAAAGACGCCAGCGGCGGAAGACGATGCGGAGGCTGGCCATTACCGGAATCGAGAGATAAATGCCCAGGATTCCGGCGATTTCCGCTCCTGCCATGACTCCGAAGATCGCCGCCAGGGGATGCAGTTCCATGCTCTCGCCCATGATGTGGGGAGAGGAAATATAGTCTTGAATCCCGCGCCAGACAAGGAGAAAGATGAGGATCACGAGCCAGTGATGGGGCGAGGTGAGGAGCACAACCCCGAGAATGGTGAGCGCGGCTACCAGCGGACCAATCACGGGGATAAACTCCAGCACTCCTCCGATCGTGCCCAGCACCAAAGCATATTGCACACCCATGATGCCCAAAAATGAGGAGTAGACGACAAGAGAGAGGGCCGCAAGAGTGAGTTGCGCGCGGATGAAGTGCGCCAGCATCTGATTCAGATCGTTGAGCACGTTCTCCAGGAATTCGCGCTGGGGGCGCGATTGGATCGTGGTAAGCAGGAAGTCGCTGAAACCGCGCCCATCTTTCAGAAAGAAAATCGAGAGCAGAGGCACAACGAACAACAGCCAAGCCTGCTTGGCGACATCGGCCACGCGTACACCGATTCGTTGTGCCAGGGCTGTGATGTCATCCTGGTGGCTGACCAGAAATGCCCGCACCGCCTCGGTGGTGTTGTGACTCCAGTGATGCTGCTGCTCCAGTTGGTTCGTGATCTCGCCGGAGCTGACCTTCTCGAGCAGGCCGGGCAACGCCTGGCCCAGCCGTGCTGCTTCGCGTGTGACTTTCGGACCTACGATCACAAAGAACACGACGACCAAGGCGAGCAGAAGCGTATATATCACCGCGATGGCGCGGCCGCGGCCCCTGAGCAGTTTCTCCAGGTTATTCACCAGAGGGCTCATGAGGTAGGCGAAGAAAATGGCGAACAGGAAGGCGATGAGGGTGTCGCGCGTGACGTAAAGGAAGCCCAGCCCCAGCGCGAACAACAGCACCGTGATAATGACCCGAGCCGTGCGTGCGTCAGCCAGCAGCAATAAATTTTCCAGGGGCGGTCTCGCTTCTGCCGCCGGGCAGCTACAGCTAATCCCGGACTACTTCGGTGTTATCGGCAGGGATCGCCACTCGTATGAGCTTGAAATGATCCTGTTCATCGACCCATAGGGCCCAGTCAAAATCGTCACCCTTTAGATTCAGGCGCATCAGTTCGCGGTCGGTTCCGCGGACGGCTATTTTTTCTTTACCAACCAGCTCCATGCGGACGTGCATGGAAGTGCGGTCCTGGGGGACGAGAACGCCGAAGTCTCCGGGATCCTGCTGGCATTTTAAAGCGCCGCCTTCGGGCTTGCAGGCTGCGGCCAGATATCGCCAGACCAGTACTTCACGGTGGACAAAAAAGTTGTTGTCGAGGATGGCGGAACTGCTCGGCATCAGGAAAGGCTGTTCGGCGGGTTTAGAAGACGAAGCTGTGGTGATCTTTTCGAGCAGAAATTCGTTGTTGGGGAACACGGTGAGCGAACCGCCGGAGGACTGGCTCCATTCGTAGCGAATCAGTTCACCCGAGGCGGTCATTTCGAGATCGCTCTTCTGGCTGACCGGATCGGAACCTGCCGTTTGCTTGAGTTGTGACTTGATAACACTAGAGTTCGCCTCTTGCTGGATGCTGAAGGTCTCGGTGGCGACCCGTGCCCCTTTCAGAAATATGCCGAAAGAGCCGGAATCCACGGCTTGCGCGGGGGCTGCTTTGGCCTGGTTCTTTTTGTCGGACGCCGGAGCAGAAACTGCCAAAGAGGCAGCGGCTAGCAAGGCGACAGAACGGACGATCCGCAGATCAAACTTCACTCGACTTCTCCTTGTTGGGTCCGGATCTCGATCTTCTTCAAACCCAGCGTTCTGGCGATTTCGGCGGCTATTGCTTCTACTTCTTTCCCCGCGGTTTCAACTTTCTGAGAAGCCGTCCGATAATACTCAAGCCTTGCATTGTAAGTTTCACGAAACTTGCTCTTACTGGTCTGCAGGGGGCGTTTCGTGCCTGATTCTGCCTGATTGGTGCAGCGATTCCAAAGTTCAGGTAGCGGCGCGTCCAAGAAGACCGTCCAGATGCCACTGGCTTGTATTGCATTGTGGTTCTGGTCTTGAGCAAAAGTCCCGCCTCCAAGCGCAACGACCACGGATGCTCCCCTGCGCACCTCTTCCAAGAGACCTTGAAGAGCAGCCTGCTCAGCCCGGCGGAATTCGGATTCGCCGGAATCTCGGAAGATGTCCTGTACGGTGCGCCCTTCGCAGCGCTCGATGCGATCATCGAGGTCCTCAAAAAGCCAATTCAGCTGCTGTCCGAGTGCGCGGCCTACGCTCGTCTTGCCCGCTCCCATGAAGCCAACAAGAAACAGAGCATTTCCGGAAGGACGATGCTCGCGCGGAGGCTGGGACTGCACGCGATGACGCCCTTTCGCGCCCACCGTCTTGCCAGAACGCTGCTTCAAACGGTCCGGATTTCTTTGATTCGCTATTCTGATGCGCGTTTTCTGAGGTGGATTTTACCACTGAAGCTACGCAGCACCACCGTGGAGGAGACGGCGGCTCGCCCCATGGTACCCCATAAGGCAACGCCCTCTTTAAGGACGAAAGAGGTGTGCTGCTTGGGCTGGAGCGGGATATCGTCGTGCACTTCGCCGCGGACGGAGCGGGCGCTCACATCGGCGGAAGTGCTGTCTGGAACGACTGCGTCTATGTCGCCACTGTGGCTGGTGAAGCGGTAGTCGCCGTGGTCACCGAAATCCCCAACGTAGCTGATTCCGCCACTGGTGGAGACGACCTGTATCAGGGGACCGTTGACGCTGCGAAGGGTTACGTTGCCGCTGAGAGAGTCGATCTCGACATGCCCGTCCTGCACGTTGGTGAGAGTGACCGGACCATTGAGAGTCTTGATGTGCACGTGAGCGTTGGTGATGTCGCGGACGTCAACGGTGGCTGCCGCGCCTTCCAGGGAAACGTCCCCGTGAAGCTTCTCGGCGCGCAAGCTGCCGGTACTGGAATGCAGGGTGATGCTGGCGTCGGCGGGGGCGAGAATCTCGTAATCAACGCGTCCGGACTGGGCATCCGCGCCCGGAAGCAGATGGGACTGAACCTCAACTCGGTTGCCGACCAATGCATTGTCGACTTCGACTCTGTCGGAAGAGAGCACGGCATTGATAACGACGATGTTGCCGGTCGAAGGCTTTACTGAAACCGAGCCGTAGGGATTATTGACTGAAACTCCCGCTCTTGGCCCGACATTAAACCGATACTCCTTGTGCGTTTCGGCGAGCAGCGTTCCGGACATGATGGTTCCGGCCAGGACAGCGCTGATAGTGGCTAGTTGAATTGTGTGCCCGCTCATAAAGATTCTCTGACCCTCTTGTTTGTCCGCTGCACGACACATTTCAAATTACTGCAGAGAACGATCCAAAGCCAGTTCAAACAGCATGGCCTTTTCCTGGTAAGCCTCCATCAACGTACGGCGAGCCTCTTCGTCGTTCGGATCGGCGGCAACGATATTCTTTGCATCCTGGATGTACTGATTCACATGACGCAGATTGTCGGCGTACTGCTCCTGCAGTGCGGGAGATTGCAGCCCGACCTCCTGGAGGAGGTCGTCATCGTTCAGTCCTGCGACAGCTGCATCAGAAACGATGGGTGCGGGAGTGGCGATGTTCTGGGCGCCAGTGTCCGTTGTCTGGGAGTGCTGCCGGAGAAAGATGCCGAGGCTCACCAACAGGAGCGCCGCCGCCGGTGCCATCCAGCGAGCCCAACTCCATTGACTACCCAAAGACGGAAGAAGGGAGAGGTTTCTCCGCTGTGGGCGGATCAGGCCCTCCCGTCTTAAAGAAGCTTCAATGGATTTCCAAACGCGGGGATTCGGTTCATGCGCCGCGCGAAGATCGCCTGCCGAGCAGGCAATGACGAGCAGTTCCGCCACCAGTTTCGCGCATTCGGGACAATTTCGAAGATGATCTCGTTGTTCGGCGCTGCTGCCGCTTTCGTTCTCCGCCAGGCTCTCTTGCAACTCAACGCAAGTCATACAGCTCTCCCCAAGCCTCTGCTGCCTCAGTGTACTGCCACTCCAAAATGCTTGCACTTTCCGTCTGGTCGCCCGCTGCCAGTCTTCGCTGGCTCTGTCTACTACTTTGTTGCCTGTAGGTGGGCTTCAGGATTTCTCTGTTTTTTCTACTTTTTCTGCCCGGTTCATTTTGAGCAGATCCCGCAACTTCATGCGCGCCTTGTGCAACTGGGACTTGCTGTTCCCGATCGAGCAGCCCACGATCTGGGCAATCTCATTATGTTCGTAACCTTCGACGTCGTGAAGAACAAAAATCGTCCGGTAGCCGGGAGGTAGGTCGTCCACTGCTCGCTGCAACTGCAGCCGGTCAATGGATCCGGCTAACGCGATGTCTTCTGCCCCGAAGTCTTTCTTCGGTGTATCTTCTTCGCCGCCACCCTGTGTGGTCTCCTCCAGGGAAACCACCGGGAGGCTCTTTTTTCTCAGATGCATCAGCACCACGTTTACCGAGAGCCGATGCAACCACGTCGAAAACGCCGATTCGCCGCGGAATGTTGCGATCTTGCGGTACAGCTGAAGAAAGGCCTCTTGGGTCAAATCCTCAGCTTCGGCGGTATTCGATGTCATCCGCAGGCAAAGCGAGTACACACGCCGCTTATGCTTCTCGTAGAGGGCCTGGAACGCCTGGGCGTCCCCCAGCTTCGCCTTCTCGATCAGCTCGGCTTCGACTAAGTCGCCTGCCTGCCGTTGCTCTGGGTCGGTCAAGTTGCCTTTTCCGGCCGCACCCCGTGAGATGCGGCTAACTATCTTTACGTTGTATGGGTTGCGAGCGGTTGCCGCGGAACGAAAGTAACTCATGGATTCCACTTTTGAAAGCTATTCTACCGTTCTTAGGATTCTGCTCACCTCTTCCCAGATCGCGAAAAGCCCTTTGGGTGTGCGAGGTTAAGCAGTTGGCTGCTTTAACCATTTAACCCTATCCCAAATTTAGAGTCGCGTTCTTCGTAAATTGGTAAATTCTAGGTCTCTAGTTTGTCGCTTACGACGTGATGGTTTCCAGCCTGTGCCCGTGCGGACCGGTTTCCCGGATGCGAAGAAGAAGGGCGAGTGCCATTCCTACAAAGCCGAGGATCGAGAAGATCCACATACCGAGCGCGTATCCGCCAGGATTGTCCAAGCCCGCATGAGCATAGTCGTTCGCCTTGCCGATTAGCAGGTTCAGAATGAAGAAGCCGATTTGTTGTATCAGGGTCATCAATGCGTATGCAGTACCCAGCCGGGACTGATCGACGATGTACGCCACCGACGGCCACATCACGGCCGGAATCAAGGAGAATGCAATTCCCATCATGGAAACCGGTATGTACAGCGAAGTTGGGGAGTACGCGATCATGAGATAGACCGGCATCAGTAAGAGCGAGCCAAACATCATGAAAAGAGCGCGCTTGCCAACTTTGTCGACGAGAAACCCGAACAGCGGCGTGGCAATCATAGCCGCCAGTGGCAGCAGGCTGTTCAAACGTCCCGCCTGTTCTAAGGATGTTACGCGGGCAGCCTCGCCAGCGAGAACACCGCCGTGGGCCGCGAGAATCTTGTTGGTGAAGAGATCGATGGCAAACGTGCGAAAAGGGAAGATCGCTGAGTAAAAAGTAAAGCAAAGGCCAACAACCAACCAATAAGACGGGTTGAAGCGAAACAGTTCAATCAATCCGCGCCATATTTTTAGAGCCGCCTGGCCAAAATCCAGTCCGCGTATTCGAAACGTCCCGCCAAAGTCTATTCTGTCTACCGATCCAGCTTTACCGAGTTCATATCGGTTTTCGGCGCGGCTCTCCAAGGCCCAGTAGATGATCGAGCACACAACGGCGAAGATCCCGGCGCCCACCGCGATCAGCAGTGGGTTCTGCCAACTGGGCTGGCCCGCCGGCCCGTCGGGGTAGAAGGCGTGATTGGCCCAGGTAGGGGAGTTGTCAGCAGCCACAGATGCGAGCCGGGCAATCGTGAGATTGATGCCAAAGGCAAAACTGAGCTCTTTCCCTCTGAACCATTTCGCGAGTGCCGTGGTGACGGCTACGATCATCGACTCAGCGCCCAGGCCTAACACGGTGCGTCCGGCGATCATCACGGGTGCGCTTCCCCTGGATGCGGTGAGCGCCGCTCCCAGAAAGCAGATCACTGCGAAGGCAAGGATGGACTTCTTGGTTCCGATTCGATCGATGATGATTCCGCCAACGAGGAGTGTCAGAACGGCGGCCACGCTGTAGCTGGCGTTGAGCCATCCGAATTGGGTGGCAGAGAAGCCGAGATGGTCGATGAAAATGCGTTCTAATGCGTTGATGCTGTCATAGATGTAGTAGTTTCCGGCCTGGGCCAGGCTGATAAAGGTAAGAACTGCCCAGCGATAAAAGCGGCTCGGCTCGGGACGAGTGATGTCGTGCATTGGGCCCCTTTGAAATGGACGAACGAAACGAAAAGAGTAGCAGAGATCAGTCGAGAGCTGGTAACTGACGGCAGCATCTCGCTGGTAGGGATGCTTCGACTGCGCGATGAGTCGCTTTGCTCCTCACCGCTTCGCTCAGCATGACAAATCACAATTCAACTGCCGACGTAGCGCGCGTAAAGGCTGCGCGCGACCGCGGTGTCGGTGGTGCCTTTGATGATGGCGCGGCCGTCCGGGAAAAGGGTCATCTCGTACGGGTCGTGCCAGAATTTCAGGACGAAGTCGTTGTGCCGGACCATGCCATGAGGCTGAAGGCGGCGGTCCATCTCTGCGAAATCGATGGGGCGTTGGCGCTCATGGATTTGCACCGAATTCCTGCCACAGAGCGTGATGTGCGGTCGGCCTTCACCGGCTAGATGGATGAAGTCGCGTTCACCGCAGGCACGGCAGCCCGTACGGGGCGTCGCAGCCGAAATCTCGGCGTGCTCGTTGGTCCAGACATCGAACGAAAGCAGAGTGCGGCGAAGCGTCGGGGAGTTTCCATCGGAAACCAGAAACTTTAAGGCTTCAGTCGCGGCGATCGATGCCACGAGGTTCACCGCGGAGTTCAGGATGCCCGAGGTTTCGCAGGTCTCCACCATGCCGTGCGGGGAGTCCGGGAAGATGCAGGCCAGGCATGCGGTTTGCCCGGGTACTACATTCAGCGTGACGGCGTAGCTTCCTACCGAGGCGCAGTAGATCCATGGCAGGGATCGCTCGACGGCAAAGTCGTTGATCAGGTAGCGGGTCTCGAAATTGTCCGTGCCGTCGAGGATCAGGTCCGATCCTTCAAGTAGGGCTTGAATGTTCGCAGGCACCAGATCCTCAACTTTTGGCTCAACCACAATGTGCGAGTTGAAGGCGGCGATTTTACGCGCGGCCGCGATCGCCTTGGGGATCGATTCGGCGGCGTCGGACTCGTCGAAAAGGGATTGGCGCTGAAGGTTGCTGGGTTCGACGTAATCGCGGTCGATGATGCGCAGTGTGCCAACGCCAGCGCGGGCTAACAATCCGGCAAGAGCGGAACCGGTTGCGCCGCAGCCAACGATGACTACCTGGGCGGCCTGTAGCCTTCGCTGTCCCGCTTCGCCGATACCACGGAAGAGAATCTGGCGGGAATAGCGATCGTTCTGCGGGGAAGCCGGGCTTGAGTTGCCGATGTTCTGTCTTGTTTCCTGTGCCAAAGAGGTCACCGGTACTGCGCTCTAAAACAATTATTATAAGTGGCTGGGTCGAGCAGAGCTTAAGAGCGTCGGTTTGCGGCGAATGTCAATTCCTAAACCACAAAGGGCACGAAGGTGCACGAAGGAAATGCGATTCCTGCCTTGTGTCTTTCGTGATTTGGAAGAAGAGTTATCCGCTGAAAGCTAACCTCAATACAACGAACCGAACGGGCGTGCGTATCGAAGTCAGAGAGCGCCTGATTCCAAGGACACCTTTGCTGAGACGGTACGCGACATGTCTGACCGCGATGATAATGTTCGTCTGGGCGGCAGCTTCATCGCAAGGGGCGACTCCCGTTTCAGGTGCAGCGACAATATTTTCTTCCGTCGCACAGGATTCGACGGCAGGATCAAGTTACGAAGGGAAAACGGTTGTGGCGATCGATCTGCCTGGTGTGGCGGAACGCGACCGGGATCACCTGCTTGACTTGCTTCCGCAAAAAGTTGGAAGTCCGCTGAATCGGGAGCAGGTTAGCGCCAGTATCCGCGCATTCTATGGGACCGGCCGCTTTGCCGATATCCAGGCGGAGGTCACGTCCTCGGGAAGCGGCGTAGTGTTGGCTTTCGTCACCACGCCGAACTACTTTGTGGGCGCTGTCGACGTTGAGGGAGCGCCCAACCGTCCCAACGCAAACCAGATCGTCAACGCCTCGAAATTCCAGCTTGGAGAGCGTTATGGCCGAGACAAATTGGATCGCGCGCTCGAGAACGTCCGCCAGGTGATGCAGGAGAACGGATATTACAAGGCTCGAGTAACCGCGGAAAGCACGTCCAATCCTAGGACTCAGCAGGTCGATATCCTGTTCCACATCGACGTCGGCCCGCAAGCGCACATCGGGGAAGTGAAGGTGACCGGGACGTCGAACCTATCTTCGGCTGAGGTTCAGAAGATTGCCCACATCGATAGTGGCGATCGTGTCACCGCCGCCCGCGTGACGGGTTCGTTGCAGCGGTTGCGCAAAAAGTTCCAGAAGCAGAACCGCGCCCTGGCTCAGGTGTCCATCGCCGCACAGACTTATCGGCCTGAGAAAAATGCGCTGGATTTTACCTTCCAGATCGATCCCGGCCCGGTGGTACTGATCTCGGCGCGCGGGTATCACGTCAGTCGTGGTGTGCTCAAGCGGGAAATACCGGTTTACGAGGAAAATGCGGTCGACGATGACCTGCTGAATGAGGGTGAGAGGAACCTGCTCGACTATCTACAAACCCGGGGGCACTTTGACGCTAAGGTGGAAATTAAGAAAGAAAATGATCCCCAGACACTCAGAATCATTTATGAGATCGACGCGGGTCCTTCGCACAAACTGGCTCTCATCGACATTTCGGGCAATAAGAATTTTCTGGATACCGCGAGACTTCGTTCCTACCTGCAGATCCAGCCTGCCAGCCGTTTCCTGAGCCACGGCCGCTATAGCGAGGCGCTGCTGAAGAACGATGTTGCGACCCTGGAAGGGCTTTACAAGAGCAGTGGTTTTCGAGCGGTGAAGATTGAGACCAAAGTGGATGATAACTACCAGGGAGCAGCAAACAAACTTGCCGTGCACATCCACATCGAAGAGGGGCCACGAACGACGGTCGGCGAGGTGCATGTTGTAGGCAATCAGAAGGTCAAGACCAGCGACTTGCCCGAGTTGAGTACGCAGCCGGGGCAACCTTACTCAGAACAGGACCTGGCCAACGATAGAGAGCGAATCCTGGGTTACTACTTCGATCATGGGTTTCCCAATGCGTCGCTGGAACTCGCGACAAATCATTCCCCTACAGAGCCCAACCGGGAGGATGTAACTTACTCCATTCAGGAAGGCGAACGCTTCACCGTCGATCAGGTGATGGTCGGAGGTTTGGAACACACACACGATTTCGTGGTGCAGCGCGACCTGCAAGTGCATGCCGGGGAGCCGCTCAGCCAGCGAGACTTGCTGAACACGCAGACCCGGCTCTACGACCTCGGGATCTTTAGCCAGGTGGATGCAGCGGTGCAGAATCCGGAAGGTAACGATCCGCTGAAGAACATTCAGATACAGGTTCGCGAGGCCAAGCGTTACACGTTTACCTACGGACTTGGACTTGAGTTTCAGACCGGCCAGCCCGCGGGCGCGAGCGCTCCGCAGGGCAAGACTGGCGTGAGCCCCCGGGTAGAGTTCGATGTGACACGCCTTAACTTTGCCGGGCGCGACCAGACAATAACGTTCCAGTCGCACGTCGGACGTCTGCAACAGCGCGGACTGATCAGTTACACGGTGCCGAAGTTGCTCAACAGCGACAAGTTCAAGCTCATTTACACCATCTTCTACGACAACAGCCTGGACGTTGCTACGTTTACCTCGCAGCGGCTGGAAGGAAAGATCGACCTTCGGCAGCAGTTCGGGAGTGCGGGTACCGAACCCGGCACACGTCCCGGGCCGAACTCAATCACGTATCGCTTCGAGTTTCGCGCCGTCAAAGCCAGCCATTTTGCGACGAATTTTTCCCCGGGGGCGATTGCTTTGTTGTCGCTGCCTGCCCGTGTCGGCGGTCCCGGATTTACGTTTATCCACGATAAACGGGATAACCCGCTGGAAAGTACGAAAGGGGACTACTTTACCCTGGATTCATCGGTGGCGGCGAGTATCTTCGGGTCGCGTTCCGAAACGCCGGAGTCCACGCTACCCACGAATTTTGGCCGGGCACTGGTCCAGTATTCCACCTACCATGCCTTCGGCAAAGGTAAGCCCGGGCGCAGGTTCGTTTTCGCGCGCTCGACGAGCATCGGACTGGAGCAGCCTTTCCAGGGGACGCGAGTTCTGCCGCCCGGCTCTTGCCCTCTGAATTCGGCTGGGGAGCCGACTTGCGTATTCGCCACGATTCCATTGCCGGAACAATTTTTCGCGGGCGGCGGCAACTCCCATCGCGGATTCGGGTTAAATCAGGCAGGACCGCGCGATCCGTCGTCCGGTTTCCCGGTTGGTGGCACCGCGCTGTTCGTCAACAATCTGGAACTGCGTTTCCCGCCGGTTTCGCTGCCTTACCTGGGAGAAGGATTTGGCTTCGCCATTTTCCACGACATGGGGAATGTCTTCACTGCGCCGCACGACATGTTGAAGGGACTGATGAGGTGGCATCAGCCCGATCCGGCGCAGTGCCTGCCCACTAGTACAACGAACTACCTGTGCATTACCAACTTCAATAACTCCGGGTATGATTACACTTCGCATGCCGTAGGAGTTGGCGTACGATACAAGACACCCTTAGGCCCGTTGCGGTTTGATTTCGGATATAGCCTGAATCCGACCAAATATTTTCAGTTAGATACGACTCCAACGCCTCAGGTGGTGACGCAGCAGTTGCGGCACTTCAACGTTTTCTTCAGCATAGGGCAGCCATTCTGATGACAAAAGTTTGCACTAAAGTCACCATCATCGCCGCACTCGTTCTTTCCTGGAGTTTTTCGGGTCGTCCCGCTTTCGCGGGCGAGGTGATCGACCGCATTGTCGCTACCGTGAATGGCCAGATCATCCTGCAGAGTGACTGGAACGCCGCACTGCGCTATGAGGGATTACTGAGTGCGAGGTCGCTCAGCGACTTCACGGATGAGGACCGGCGGGCTTTGCTCGACCGGCTGATCGACCAGGAGTTGCTGGGAGAGCAGATGAAATCGGCGCTGATCAAGCATGCCTCGGAAGAGGAGGCGGCGACGCAAGTTGCGCAGACGCGGCAGCTTTATCCGGATGCCGCCACCGATGATGGCTGGAAAGCGATACTGGCGAAATTCGGGCTGACAGAGAAGGCACTGGTAGCGCATGTGCAGGAACAGCTTGATCTTATGAGGCTGGTGGATGCACATCTGCGTCCCACGGTCCAGATCGATTCCAAGACAATTGAAGCCTACTACCGCGACCAATTCGTTCCGCAGTTGAAGCAATCGGGTGCTGGGGAGATTCCGCTGCAGGAAGTCTCCGCAAAGATTCGCGAACTTCTGACCGAGGAAAGAGTCAGCGAGTTGATGGTTTCCTGGCTGCACTCGCTGCGTTCCGAGAGCAAGCTCAGCGTGCCTGGCGCGCCCGAGCCTAAGGCCGAGGGAGTGCAGACCCGGTGAAGCCGCGTGCCGCCAGAGCCCCGCGCTGGTGGAAATACATTCTAATCACCGCCGGGATCCTGGTTATCGCCCTGCTGGCGGGACTCTGGTACACGACTACAAATTCATTCCAGAACTACGTCCACCAGCGGATGGTCAGGGAAATTGAACGCATTACAGGCGGGCGGGCGGAAATCGGCAGCTTCCACGTTGTTCCCTTTCACTTACAGGCGGAGATCCGTAACATCACCGTGCATGGCAAGGAGTCTCCGACGGAGGCTCCTCTGCTTCATGCCGACAGCGTGGTCGGCCAAGTCAAAGTCATTTCATTTTTGCGCACGCAATTCGGATTTCAGTCTCTGACGCTCGACCGTCCCGTGATCCATGTAGTGATCGGGCCGGATGGCTCAACCACAAACATTCCGTCTTTGCAGCAGCTGCCGACAGGGTCCGGCCCTTCACCTATCGATGAGCTGTTCGCGCTTTCCATCGATCACCTTTCGGTTCGTAACGGCGAGTTGCTGTGGGCCGATCAGAAGATTCCTCTGAACTTCGACGTCCGAAACACGAACCTCGAGATGGATTATTCCTTCCTGCGGGGAAGGTATGACGGTCACCTGGCCGTGGGCAAGGTCGACACTGCGATTCGGGATTTGCGGCCATTTTCCTGGATGACGAGTATCGATTTCAGCCTCGCGCCGACATTCGCCGATATCAAGTCTCTGAAATGGAATTCAGGCCGCTCCTCGATCGAAGCCAGGGGGAGAATCACCAACTTCCGCGAACCACATCTGGATGGCAGCTACGAAGTGAAGGTCCATCTTGGGGAAATGGCGGCCATCGCTCGACGGAACGACTTGCGTGAGGGCAGCGCGGAGTTCAAGGGCAATGGACACTGGTCATTGAAGGAGTTCACGACGTCGGGAGCGCTGGCGATACGGGATCTGGGCTGGCAGAACGAGCAACTCGCGCTCAAAAAGGCAAGCGCATCTGCTGACTACTCGCTCAGTGACGATCAGATCAAGCTGTCGAAGTTGCAAGGGAAGGTGCTAGGCGGCGCCTTTGCCGGCGACGCTGAGGTGGACAACTGGCTGCACAGCATTCCTTATTCTGGGGAAAAAGAAAGAAAGCCGGACCTGCCCCGGATCGGAGTATCACGCCCTTCAGCCAGGAAGGGTGAAAAGATTAAGTTACCCGGAGTGCAGACTGGTGTCGTACACCTGCGGATACGCGACGTCTCCGTCGGCGAGGTTGCTTCTGCCATGGACACTTCAGCACATCCGATGGACGGTTTCCATCCGGCGGGAGTAGCAAGTGGGAACGTGGATGCCAATTGGAAGGGAAGCCCCGGAAATGCCGAAGTTGCCGCCAGCCTTGAAGTCGCTCCTCCGGCTAAACCAGGGACTCGAGAATTACCCATCACCGCTCACGTTCAGGGTAAATATCGCGGGACCAGTGACTCTCTGGAACTCGCCCAGTTCTCGCTTTCCACACCGGCTTCCAAGATCGTCTGCGCCGGAACGCTGGCGGCTTCCTCAAAGCTGCATCTCTCAGTTTCAACTTCCAATCTTGAAGAATGGCGGCCTTTGGTAAAGGTTTTGGGCGGGCCCACCGACCTTCCATTTCAAGTGAATGGCAACGCGACCTTCAGCGGCGCGGCCGGCGGAACGTTTTCCTCACCGAGAATCGCCGGAACGCTGGTGGCGGAAGACTTTGAGTTTACGGTGCCAGCCACCTCACGCACTCCCGAAAAGTCTGTGCATTGGGACTCTCTTGGGGCAAGCGTGGATTTCTCGGCGCGCGAACTTCTGCTCCGTGGCGGCAGTCTGCGGCGAGGAGACACCAGCGCTGATTTCGAGTTCACCGCAAGCCTGGACAAGGGACAACTCACAGAGGACAGTCCATACTCGGCGCGGATCAACCTGCACAACGTGGATGTTGCATCGACTGCTGCGCTCGCCGATTTGGACTATCCGCTGACTGGTACGGCAGACGTAAGCCTGCAAATCAACGGAACGCGCGCTAATCCCCAGGGGCAAGGACACATCCGCGCGACCAATGCCTCGGCATATGGCGAGGAGATTGAAAAGTTCGATGCCGATCTTGGTTTTGGAGGCGCCGAAACTACGCTGAGTAATATTCGTCTGACGCACCAGGATGCGGAAGTAAACGGCACTGCCACCTTCGCGCCATCCGCGGGTGGATTCCGGCTCGATCTTGCGGGCAAGGATTTCGATTTGTCGCGAGTGCGCCAGATTCACATCGACGAGTTACCAATCGAGGGTCGCGCCGACTTCACGCTGCAGGCTTCTGGAACGCTGGATATGCCAGTCATTACTGCGGCAGTGCATGCGCGCGATTTGACCCTGGATCGCGAACTCACCGGTGATCTCTTCCTGGAAGCAACCACGAAGGGGCGGGAGCTCGTGGTGAGTGGCCATTCCCAATTTCCCAAGGGCTCGTTGACGGTGGACGGAACCGTCGGGATGCATGGCGACTATCCGACCAACATCACAGCGCATATGGATCATCTGGACCTGGACGCCCTATGGCGCGCTTACCTCGGTGATCAACTGACGGGTCACTCGGCTGTGGTTGGCAGTGTCACGATGCGGGGACCATTGCGCGACACGCAGCGATGGAGGCTAGACGGGAATCTGACTGACGTAGTCGTCGATGTCGAGTACGCCAAGCTGCACAATCAAGGTCCGGCGCGTTTCACTTATGCGGATCGCGTTCTTCAGATTCCCGAAACGCATATGGTGGGGGAAGGCACCGATGTAACGGGACACGGCGCCATTTACTACGCGGAGGCGTACCGGCTCGACATCGCGGCCGACGGGCTGGTCGATCTGCGCCTGCTCGGTGGGATCGATTCAAACCTTACGGCGGGCGGCCAGGCGACGATCCACGGGACTCTCGGTGGCACGGTGCGAGATCCGCTGCCCCAGGGCACGATCGAGATTAAGAATGGCACCGCCAATTACGCCGGCATTCCCAGCGGCGTGAGCGACATGAATGGCACGCTCCGGTTCACCCGCGATCGCATTTACATCGAACAACTGACGGGCCGTGCTGGCGGGGGCACGCTGGATCTCAAGGGAGAAGCCACCAACTACAATCGGCAGCTCAATTTCAACCTCACCGCTGTCGGCAAAGACGTCAGGCTTCGCTATCCGCCAGGCGTGAGTTCCATGGCCACGGCGGAGTTGCATTGGGCTGGCACGAAGTCGGCCTCGACCGTTTCGGGTGACGTTTTGGTGACGAAACTTGCTGTGACGCCGGGATTCGACTTTGCGTCGTATCTTGAACGCAGCCGGCAATCGGGCGCCATTACCGCGGCCAATTCGCCTCTCTACAACGTGAAGCTCGACGTTGCCGTCCGGACCGCGCCTGAACTCCAGATGAAGACGGCGGTCGCAAGACTTTCAGGCGACGCTGATCTCAGACTGCGCGGTTCTCTCGCGCGGCCGAGCGTGCTGGGACGCGCCGACATCCTCGAAGGCGACGCCACATTTAACGGAATCAAGTTTCGCTTGGAGCGCGGCGACATCACTTTTGCCAACCCTGTGGCAATCGAACCACAAGTGAACTTGCAAGCCACCACGCATGTGCGCAACTACGAGTTGGATGTGACGGTGACGGGTACTACCGACAGACTGAACGTCAACTATCGCTCCGAGCCGCCGCTGCCGAAGTCGGACATCATCGCGCTTTTGGCGTTGGGCCGGACGAGTGAAGAGTCGGAACAGTTGCAGCAGCAGTCGGGGCAGACACTGTTCAACGACGAAGCCACGAATCTGATCATCAATCAGGCGATCAATCAGGCGGTCGGCAACCGCATGCAGAAATTGTTCGGAGTCAGCCGGATCAAAATCGATCCCCAGGGATTGGCCACAGAAACCAACCCCACCGGCCGTGGTCCGCAGATCACGATTGAGCAGGAGTTTGCCAACAACCTCTCGCTCAGCTACAGCACCAACGTATCCCAGAGTTCACAGCAGATCATCCAGGGCGAGTACTACATCAATCGCAACATATCGGTGCTGGGCACGCGAGATCAGAACGGAGTGGTCAGCTTTGATGTGCGCGTGCGGCGGCGGAAGAAATAGAATTCGGTAAAGCAGATCTCGAGCTCCGCATGACCTTCCCGGCAAGTCCCGCGTCGTATTCCAGCCTTCGGCTCCAGATGGTGGATTCGCAGCTACGGCAGCGGGGCGTTGCTGACGAACGCGTGCTGGCAGCGATGGAGCGCGTGCCTCGCCACGAGTTTGCGCCGGAGCGGTATCGCGGCCAGGCGTATGAGGATCATCCGCTGCCAATCGGGGAAGAGCAGACGATCTCGCAACCATACATCGTCGCGCTCATGTTGGAGGCGTTGAAGCTGTCGCCGACAGATAAGGTTCTTGAGATAGGGACCGGTTCGGGATATGTCACGGCTTTGCTCGCAGAATTGACCGAGAGCGTGGTCTCGATTGAGCGCCACGAGTCTCTGGCGCAGTCGTCGCGCGCGCTGCTGGCGGCACTGGGGTACTCCAATGTGAACGTTGTGACTGGCGACGGCATGCGAGGATTTCCGGAGACAGCGCCATACAATGCGATCGTGGTGTCAGCCGCGGCGACAGAGATGCCTCCTGCGCTGGTCGTGCAGCTGGGCGAGGGCGGGCGCATGATCATTCCGGTGGGATCGGAGGATTCGCAGCAGTTGCGGCTGGTTCGCATGGAAAACGGTCAGCCGAACATTGAGTTGCGTGAGCTTTGCCGCTTTGTGCCTCTGATCCCTGGAGTCGGGTCTTAGGCGCGGTCTGGTGCTAGGTGTTAGGTCTTGGGGGCTCCACGCCATAAGCGCTTCTATGAGAAGGTCATAAAAGTCAAGGCCGACGTGGCGGCCGGCCTTAATTATTGTTTTCCGAGCTGCATGGGACCTCCGGTGGGTGACTTGGGGAGCTGGCAAGGGCGCCGCCGAAGGGGGCGTTCATCTTGACCCTTGACAGCTCCCCAAGTCACTTACAATCGAGCTCGGAACGAAGCGCAACGCAGTTCAGTTGAGCTTCGTTCCTTAGTGGAGTGGGTTCCGCTTTTTCTCGACACCCTGGTCGGCAGCCATACTCCGCCTCACCGCCTCTGGCATTCTCCACCATCATCTTTTTCGTTTCGGTCCCAGAACATCCTGGATCCGCTTCGAACCAAGTCCTCCTGGAAACTCTAGCCGACGCCACCCACCGTTGCCGTGCTTCTATCCGCACTCTGAATGGGCCGCTTCGTGGGCCCTTATCCATTGGATTGCACCGTAGAGTGCGTTGATCACTGCTAGCTTAACGCCATCCGTGATCGGGGATCGACCTTCTCATCCCATCTAACTTAAGAATTACTTCCGATTGGCCCGTGACTTGCTAATTGCGAATGTCTCTGAGATCAGAGGCTCGATATAGTCCTACAATCTTACATAACCTTGACCGCCTTTAGTCTCCGTATTTTTCATCCACCTGACGCGTGTACCGCTTGCCTTCTTTGGTTTCCACGACGAGACGGTAACAAACTGCGTGCTTACGCCAGAACTGCCGGGGAAGCCACGCGCGTAGCATGGTCGACGAGATGTACTCCGTTCGCACTTCCTTGTCGTTGTTGACGTCGCTTCCAAAGGAAAACATGACCTTGTCCTCGGAGGAGAAATTCTCGCCGTGGATCGATACCGCCAACTCTTTAGGACTGTGCTCATTCATGAGTCGGATGGGAAACGGGGACACCGCGGTGACGATCGCGGTCTTTGGCTTCCAGCGCCTGAAGTCACTCTCGGAAAGCCGGCCATTTGGCAGCGGCCGACTGGTGTGTCGAAGGGTTACATCGAATGGCTGCGAAAGTTCCCACTTCTCTTCGTTGCCCCTCACCCAGAAGCGGAGTTTCTCGCCCGCAGGCTGCGCGACCGTGTAGTCTCCTGCATGCGCCGGGTCTACATGCACTCGGAGTTCTGTGGATGAGACATACTCGGTTTCCGGCCATAGCTGATCTGTTTGATAATCACCCGCATCGGGATAGTATCCGGCGTAGACGATAGAATCCTTCGTGAAGCCGTGGCCACGCAGGATCAGTTTCATCTTGTCCTGCCTAAGATCATCAGGAAGGCTCGCGGGCGAAACTGAGTCCAGCTTGGGACTTGCCTTGCTGGCTACGTGCACGGTGGCGCCGTCCTCGGTATCGTTCGAGGTTGTTACCGAAAGAATCCCCGAACTCTGCAGGCAGTCAGGGTCGACAGTGATGCGTACATGCGCCAAATCCAGAACCTGTGTATGGAAGCTCTGTTGGCGGCATCGGCCACCCCGTGATGCATCCATGCGAAACTTCGTACTCTGGCCGAGATCCTGACCCATCGCATCAAAGGTGATCGCCCCACTGCCTTGCGCGGCCCGCACCCAGGTATGGCCAAGGCGGGGCGCAGGGGTGAATTGCTGGCGTCCACCAACCGTGGCTCCCGAAACAATGCCACCTGGGTGGGATGTCATCACAGTGTTGATGTCGCAAGTAAGTGTTTCCCCATTCGGATCCCAGATCGAGACTTCCAGATTGTCTTCCGGCTGCTCGTAGTCATTCAGAGCGCTGCGGTCCCACTCCCAGTCCAGTGTTCCGTTGGCCTGAATCGCAACAGGTTTCCTGTCTAAGAGCAGAGGCCGATCCAAAACCTCGATCCATGCTCTGCGAACCTGCTCGGGGTGAGGGATTGAATAGAAGAAGTGCCTTCCGTCATCACCCACGGCAAGTTGAAGCTCGCTGGAAGGTCGCTGCTGCGTCGCTTGTCCAAAACAGACAAAACAAGCCGTCAAGCAAACAAGGCTGGCCATGATCCGCATGCGTTTAGGCTATCCTTGGCAAGCTGTGCCGTCGACATTACGGCGGTGTGCAAGTCAGCTTGAGAGAGTATTCGAAGTGGTTAGTCGGCTACTCGGGAGTTAGCGCTCAGAAACCGGAGGAGAGGCCAACCTCTCGCCCGTCCTGCGTAAGTTAGCGCTAATGGCGAACCCCAAGCCGTCCCTTCAGAAGACCGCAGCGTGCCACGGATCTTGCGAGGTGGGAGCAGCCAGCGTCCGGGTCAGGGAATCATCAAATTGCGATCCAATCTGATTTCGAGGGCAGTCCCTCTGTCGAGCACGAGATCGTGACCGGACTCAAAGGCCGTATACGCCGAGTTCGCAGCACCGTTGCCGGCTCCAGCGGCCGCACCTTTCTTGCCTCCTGAATGCATTCCTTCTGCCGCACCTTCGCCCGCGGCAATCACCACGGCTTCAGCGATCTCTTCCTTCGTCATCCCCTTGCGCCCAATCTCTCCCTCTTCTCCCATCTGCTTCAGACCGTGTTCTCCGGGGACGCCGGTGACGGTCGCGATGAGAGGCAGCCATCCGTGCGCGGTTTCGATTTCGTCAAAGCTCAGGAGCAGGCGCGTGTGCAAGCCCGGTTCGACCGCGCTGACGTGCCCTTTGATCTTGCGTCCGACTTCAACCGTCATTCCATTGGACGCCGTCAAAGGCTCGGCTAAGCGAGCGCGAAAATGATCACCGGCCTTCACCGTGTGGGTATCGAGCCGGTCAGTCAACTGGATCAGACCGATCGTGCCTTGCACAACAGCATTGGCTGGCGCGGGAGGCGCGTCTTGCCCAAACATCGTCGCGCAGAGAGCGATCATCAAGGTGGAGATCACGCCTGGAGCCCGGACACCTGGATGAAACATAGGAATCCCCCCTTCGACGGAGAACGTCGTTCATCGAATTGGATGCGCAGGAAAAGGGATTTACTGCCCGAAGATAAGGCCCTGTATTTGCTGTACTTTACGACTGAATCGTCGAATGTGGGCCGGCGACCGCGAGTGCATCGATGGCCAAGGGCGAGGCGTGCGACCGGGCAACCGTGGTGGCGGAAGAGTTTCCGCGCGCGGGTGACATTCCTACGGCGCAATTCTTGCCAGCCTGCTTGGCGCGATTCAGTCCGCGATCTGCAATGGTCAGCACTTCTTCATAACTGACTGAGCGCGGATCATCGAGAAACCAGGGAAACGCTGCCCAACCCACCGAACAAGTCCTTCCCATGCTCTCCCCAGATGGGCCGACGCTGAAGGGTGTGTCGGCGACTGACGAGAGCACCCGCAGCGCCAGCAACTCGGCCTCCGCGCGATCGGTGTAGCGGGAAACGATCAGAAACTCTTCCCCGCCCCAGCGCACGAGCACGTCAGAGTGACGGATCGAAGAACTCAGACGTCGCGCCATCTCAACAAGTACGGCGTCGCCAACATCATGACCGTACTGGTCGTTCACTTCCTTGAAGTTATCGGCATCGATCAGATAGAAGACCAGGTCGCGCGTGTGCGAGTCATGATTGTCGGCGTGTGAGCGGAGGGCCTGACTCATGTCTGCGTCAATGGTCGCCGAAAAATATCGGCGGTTGCGAAGACCGGTAAGCGGATCGGTGAGCGACGCCTCCTGCAGCACGACATTCGTATGGCTTAACTCCCGGTTCAAGCGTCGATGCTGGATGAAGATTAGAAACGCCATCACAAATATAGTGGCTAGAGTAACCAGCACGCGGAAGTTCGAGGCCTTGTGCGGAAGCCGCGGATCGAGTAGCGCAACCAGAGCAATGATAGGTAATGACAGAACAGCCATCATCGCCAGGTCTGCCATCCACGCCCCATAGGATTCTTCCCCTGCGATCTCTGGTGTCGCCGTTAGTCCGTGGCCAGCGAGCGCCACAACTGCGTAAACCGCAAAAGATCCGCAATAGGGAATATCGTACCAACTGCCGGTGTAATACAGCCCCTGCCCAAGAGCGCGATTAATCAGGAAAAATGCGAACGCATTGAAAATGGCCGCGCCGCAGAAGAAGGCATAAAACTTTTTCCAAGTTCCGCGGCTTTCCCGCCAGAACAGGAGCAAAACCCCAATCATCACAAGCGACCCGGCTTCGGAGAGGAGATCAAAGTTCCGGCTGTAGTTGGCCACGTTCGGGTACGGATACTGCCAGCACACGACGAGCGAAACATAAAGATCAAGCCACCAGAGCACCAGCAGGAGGAAATCCAGCATTCCGAACCGTGCGCTCGCCGACGACGGCTGTCGGTGTGGTCGCAGCAGCAGCCCCCCCAACATCGGAGCGCCGGCTAAAAAAAGCAAAGCGTCGGCCGGATACATATCCGGGAGTCTTCGCCGGATCACAAGATCCCAGACATCCCAAACAACCTGATCGGCCAGCCAGAGCGCCCAGCCCACGGCCTGCAGCATCCAGAACCACCGCACCCGGCCTTTCGCAGCGAGGGCGTTCCAGGTAAAAGCCAGCATCGCGCAAACGATCAGCAGTGTGCCGAACGTGTCACTCACCACGGCGACCGTCATCCCGCGCGGCAGCAAAAGACACCCCGCCGTCAGCAGTGCGATGAACAGCACCGTAACCCACAAAAGCACTTTTAAGTGATTGCGGCCCTGCACCCTTCCCCACCTTCGCGGGCGGACTCAGCCCTTGGCGCCTGCGGAATACGCGATGCGCGAAATTTGTGAATCTATGTCTTTTCGCAAATGGTCCCAAATTTCTTCCGGTATCTCGATAAACGCTTTGACCACGTCCGGATCAAATTGCCTGCCACTCCAGCGCACGATTTCTTCTCGCGCCGCCTGATAACTCTGCGCCGGTCGATAGACGCGGTTTACCGTCATCGCGTCCAGCGTATCGGCTACCGAGAAGATTCGCGCTCCCAGGGGAATTTCCTCACCCTTCAATCCACGGGGATACCCGGTCCCGTCGTACCGCTCCTGATGGGAGTAAACGATTTCGCATGCGTCCACTAGAAAAGGGATCTTCTTAACAATCTGATACCCCTTAAAGCAGTGCTCCTTCATGATGGCCATTTCTTCCGTTGTCAGCTTGCTGGGCTTGCAAAGGATCGCGTCAGGAATTGCCAGCTTGCCAATGTCATGGAGGAATGCACCGCGCGCAATGGTGGGTATCTGCTCGGGCGGCAGACCCATGGCCCGGGCAATCACGATGGTGTAGGCAGTCACTCGCCGTGAGTGTCCCTCGGTTTCGGAATCTTTCATATCGAGCGCATCGCCCAGCGCCTCGAGCGTCATGTCATAGGAGCGTTCCAACTCACGCAGGGTCGCCTGCACTTGCTCGGTGCGTGCCTTGACCAGAGACTCCAGATTCGTCTGGTAATTCCGGTTTTCTACTTTGAGCCGCCGGTTCTCAAGCGCCCGGCTGACGGTGTTCAGCAGTTGCTCACGCTCGAACGGCTTCAGCAGATAGTCATAGGCGCCGTTTCGGATGGCTGCCAGAGCGACCGAAATATCGTGCACGGCGGTAACCATCACCACCGGCATGTCGGGGTATTTTTCCTTGGTGCGCTCGAGCAGTCCGATGCCATCGAGATCGGCCATCATCAGGTCGGAAAGCATCAGCTCAAAGTCTTCTCCGGAAGTCAGAACGGCGAGCGCCTCCATGCCAGAACCCGCTTGTTTACAGGCGTATCCGGCGGTGCCAAGCATGGAAGCGACGATTTCCCGAATCGGCTCTTCGTCATCAACAACAAGAATTCGGTCAGGCATGGTCTACACGAAAGGCTATCGGCGATTGTACCCTTTCGGCGAGATTCCGAAAGTAATCATTGAGGGGCGGAAACTCCATCGAGATTGCGGCCCTCCATGATATTCAGAGACGAGGACTCCGTACGCCCGGAACGCGATGAGCGATTTCCTCTTACAAGTTTGGAACACGGTGGGAAGGCTGGGATTGGCCCGGCCGTCCGCCACGGAATGGACGCTGCTGATTCTGCTGGCGGCCTCGGTCCTCGTGCTGCGCGCCTTCCGCGACCATTACTTCAAACTCTGGGTCTTGGGCTGGGCAGTATTTGTCGTTTCGCGATTCTCCGAGCACTGCTTTTCGCCCAGAATCCCGGCGCCCTTCGATCTGTTGGTCGTCCAGTCCACCTTTGTCCTCGCCGTCGGCCTTCTGGCCGGAGCCGTTCTGCTTTATGCGCGCGTGCGCGATCTGATTATTCCTCTCATGGTGATCACGCCGGTGCTGGTCGGCTTCGCCGGTGCCCGGGTGCTGTTGTGGTCCGAATCACTGCCGCTGCGCTTTGCTTTGGAAGTCGGCTATCGGGTGGTGTTGCTGGTTGCGGCGATTGCCCTGTTGCGCGCTCGCCGTGGCCGCTGGCACGCCTCGGCCTGGCTTGTGGCTTTGTGCCTGCTGGCGCTGCATCTTTCCTGGGCTCCGTTGACCGGGCAAGTTCCGGCCGTGGTGCTGATCGCGACTGACATTGCTCTACCGATCACCATGTTGATGCTGGTGCTCGGTGAAATGCACGCCCGGACCCGCCGCCTGCAAGCCATGCAGTCAATGGCGGAAAGCATTGCCAGCGCCCAGCAATACGGAAGTGTCGTGCAGCGCGCCGTTGAAGAACTGCAGCAAGCGTGCGGGGTCCGTGCGTGCTGGTTCCGGCTGATGGAAGGCGGCCATCTCGTCGCCACACACGCTGCCGGTCTTTCCGGGGAGTTTCTGCGCGACGCCGGCTTTGCCGCCATTACCGATGACGTTTCGAAACTCTGGGAGAAACGTACTCCCAAGGACGAGAAAGCGGAAAACGCCGCCACGGAGCCCGCCGTGTGTCTTGCCGTCGAGAAGATTCGGCAACTGGTGATCGCGCCGGTCGTAGGCAATAAGTCTCCGGTCGGGCTGCTGATGATCGGCCACTCCAGCGGCCGCCAGTGGACGGCGGAAGAACTCGAGTTCGTGCAAAACAGCGCCCGGCAAATCGCCCTGGCTGTCGAAAACTTCCGCCTGCTCGAACAGGTTTTACGATCCCAGCGCCAGTGGATGAATACCTTCGACTCCATCCACGATGTCATCCTCGCGCACGACTCCGACTATCGCGTGATCAAGGCGAACCAGGTATTGCTCGAACAGATTGGCCAGGCTCCGGCTGACGTCATTGGCAGCACTTGTGAGTCCGCCTTGCCGCATACCTATGGCGAGTGGACCGGCTGTCCGTACTGCGCAATGGGTGGTGACGAGGAATTCACGGAAGGAGCCGACCCCTGCTTTGGCGGATTCTCGGTCGTCTCAACCTCCTCTTACACCGATCAGGGGACACAACAAAAAGGAACGATTCACGTGGTCCGCGATATCACGGACCGCCGCTCCGCGGAAGAACGCTACCGGCTGCTGTTTGAACAGGTGCAGGAAGGTGTTTATGTCGCCGATCCTGCGGGCCGGCTCATCGACTGCAACGACGCCTTCGTGCACATGCTGGGCTACAGCAACCGCGACGAACTGCAAGTACTGAATCTGGACAAGGAAATCTGCGTTGATCCCAACCAGCGTGAGGCTTTCCGCCGCGAGATCGAAACTCACAACTACGTTCGCAATTTCGAGGTCACGCTGCGCCGCCGGGATGGGACGCTGCTGTTGGCGGTCGAAAGCAGCTTCGCGACGCGCGATGCCACAGGCGCAGTAGAACGCTATCAGGGATTCGTTCTCGACATGACCGAAAAGCGGCGTGCCGAAGATGAGATGCAGCGCCGTAATCGCGAACTGAATGCGCTGAATGCGATGGCTGTGGTGGCGGCACAATCGTTCGACCTTGACGAGATCCTCAACCTCACCCTGCGGCAGGTGGTCACCCTGTTCGCGGCCGAGAGTGGAACGGTCTATCTCTCAGACATCGACAGCCCGACCTATCGCCGACGGGCCGCATGGGGACCGCGTAGCCGCGATAAGGGACGTCCTTCAGAAATTTCCTTCCCTGAGGGCTTTGGCGACTTGGTAATGCGCTCACGCGCAGAGGTCGTTACTACGGAGTATCTGCCGCACTTGCCACCCAAGGTTGCCGAATTCTTGCGTTCGGAATCCGATCGCTCCTGGATCTGGGTGCTGTTTTGGGCCAAGGATTCGCCGGTCGGCCTGATGGGGTTGTGCAGCCATCTCGGATATCAATATTCGTCGAATGACGAAAACCTGCTGGTCGCCATTAGCCGGCAATTGGCCACCACCATCGAAAAGGTCCGGCTGTATGAAGAAACCTGCCGCGCCTACGAAGACCTCCGGAAGACGCAGGAGCAATTACTGCAGAGCGAGAAGATGTCGGCGGTCGGGCAGCTCATCGCAGGCGTGGCGCATGAACTCAACAATCCGTTGACGGCAATCCTCGGCTACGCGCAGCTGCTCGAAACCGAAGGGCTCAACCCACGCGCCCAGGATTTTGTCACCAAGCTGTTCAAGCAGGCGCAGCGGACCCATCGAGTCGTACAGAACTTGCTTTCCTTTGCCCGCCAGCGCAAGCCACAAAGGGATGAGGTCGACATCCGCAAGGTGCTCGAAGAAACGCTCACGCTGCGCGATTACGATCTCAAGATCAATAACATCAAGGTCGAGCGGGACGTGCCTTTGGAAGCTGCGATGGTCGTCGCCGATCCGCATCAGCTTGAGCAGGTTTTCCTGAACATCATCAATAACGCCGTCGATGCCATTCTGGAGACGGGACGGACCGGAGCGTTGAGGATTCGTATCAGCTCCTTTGGCGGAAACATCTGTACGCATTTCTCTGACAATGGCGCAGGAATTAAAGATCCAAAACGCATCTTCGATCCTTTCTACACCACCAAGAGTGTTGGCAAAGGGACCGGCCTTGGACTCAGCATCTGCTATGGGATTGTGAAGGAACACGGCGGAGACATTCTCGCCAGCAACAATGCGGAAGGTGGCGCAACCATCGAGGTCAAGCTGCCGGCGGCAGTCGCTGCCGTGGCCGAGCCGGAAGCCGCGAAGCCCGCGCCCCGCCTGCACGAAGGCGCTGTTCACGGACGCGTCTTGCTGGTCGAAGAAGAAGAAGCTGTCCTTGAATTTGAGCGCGACGTGCTCACCGGCGCCGGCGCATCGGTGGTTACGGCGAAGATAGCCCAGGACGTCAAGACTCGCCTGCTCTCGGAACCGTTTGACGCCATCATTATGAGCGGCAAGATGGCGGACCAATGGACCGCCAAACAATCCTACCCATGGCTCAAGGAAAATTGCGCGGGCATGGAAGAGCACGTCTTGTATACGTTCTCCAACAGCGTGGAACCCGGCGACGGACGCACCTTCCTGCAGGAGAACAGCATTCCCTACCTCGTAAAGCCTTTCGAAGTGGCTGAACTCATCAGCCAAGCCCGGAAGTTGCTGCAGAAGGCGCAGGCGGCTGGCGCAGGCGCGGACTAGCCTCCGCAAGGGTCACCGTCTCTCTCGATCCATCGGGTCACCCTGATCCACAATTGGACGCCAAAAGGTGCGTGTCACGCCCCTAAATTCCGGCAACACCGCCAAATCCAGCCGTTTTTCGAGTCTTCCCGTCCCGAAAACGCACAGCCGTCCACACGCTTCCTCCACTCGTCCTGGGTTAGACTACGGACAGACCCATGTCCCAATTCGTCCACCTGCACCTGCATACCGACTATTCCCTGCTCGATGGCGCTTGTGACGTCGAAAAACTCTGCGAGCATGTGAGCAAGCTGGGCATGCCGGCCGTGGCCATGACCGACCACGGCAACATTTTTGGCACCGTGCACTTCGTGAATGCGGCGTACAAGCAGGGCGTGAAGCCGATTGTTGGATGCGAACTTTACGTCTGCAAGAAAGACGACCACCGCGCCGCGCCCGAAGGCGACACCTACAACCACCTGCTGGTATTGGCCGAGAACGAAGAGGGCTATCGCAACCTGGTCAAGATCACATCTGAGGCCTCTCTGCACGGTTTTTATTACAAGCCGCGCGTCAGCAAGAAATTTCTGGCCGAGCACTCACGCGGCCTGATCGGCCTTTCCGGATGCCTGAAGGGCGAAGTCGCCGAGCGCCTGATGGAGAACAACTACGAGGCCGCTCGAACCGCCGCCGGCACCTTCACCGACATCTTCGGCAAAAGCAACTTCTTCCTCGAAATCCAGGATCAGGGTCTTGAGATGGAGCACCGCATCCATCCCGGCCTCTTCAAGCTGGAACAAGACTTGGGCTTGCCCCTGGTGGCGACGAATGACAGCCACTATCTGTGCGAAGACGACGCTCACGCACAAGACGTGATGGTCTGCATTCAGACCGGCAAGTCGATTCGCGACACGGCGCGCATGAAGTTCGAGGGCTCGCAGTTTTTCGTGAAGAATGCGGACGAAATGTACCGCGTATTCAAGGACTCGCCCGATGTCCTTACGCGGACACTCGACATCGCCGAGCGCTGCAGCTTGCGCCTCGAAAAGGTCGCGAATCCCTTCCCGCAGTTTGAAGTTCCTCCAGGCTACACCATCGACAGCTATTTCGTTCACGTCACGCGCGAAGGCTTCGCCCGCCGGCTGGAAACGCTGCGTCCGCTGCACGACCAGGGCAAGCTGAAGCACTCAATCACCGACTACGATCAGCGCCTCGAACGAGAGCTGGCAATTATTCAGCAGATGAAGTTTCCCGGATACTTCCTTATCGTCTGGGACTTCATCCGCTACGCAAAAGAACGCGGCATTCCTGTTGGCCCAGGCCGCGGATCAGCCGCTGGATCGCTGGTCTCGTACGCGCTCGGCATTACCGACATCGACCCGCTGCAGCACGAGTTGCTGTTTGAGCGCTTTCTGAATCCCGAGCGCGTGTCGATGCCCGATATCGACATCGATTTCTGCATGAATCGCCGCGGCGAAGTCATCGACTACGTCACGCAGAAATATGGACGCGACAACGTTGCCCAGATCATCACATTTGGCACCATGGCTGCCAAAGCTGCCATCAAAGACGTTGGCCGCGCCATGGATATTCCCTATGCCGATGTGGACCGCATCGCCAAAATGGTGCCCACCCAGCTGAACATCACGCTGGAGCAGGCGATTGAGGACTCGCCGCAGTTGCGCGAGGCAATCGAAAAAGACGGTCAGATTCGCGAGCTATTTCAAACTGCCAGGAAACTGGAGGGCCTTGTTCGCAACTCCGGCGTGCACGCCGCCGGGGTTGTGATCTCCCCGCGGCCGCTCACCGATCTCGTCCCGCTGCATCGCACCAAGAACGACGAAATCGTGACCGCCTTCGACATGGTTGCCATCGAAAAGATGGGCCTTTTGAAGATGGACTTCCTCGGCCTGACCACGCTCACGATTCTCACCGACGCCATGAAGTTGATCGAGCAAACGCGAGGCACGCCGCTTACGCTCGAACAGATTCCGCTTGAGGATAACGAAACCTACGTAAAGGTCTTTCATAAGGGACTGACCTCAGGCGTCTTCCAGTTTGAATCGCAGGGCATGCGCGACGTACTGCGCAAATATCAGCCGAATTCGATCGAAGACCTCACGGCGCTGAACGCGCTCTACCGTCCAGGCCCGATTCAGGGCGGAATGATCGACGATTTCGTCGACCGCAAGCACGGGCGCAAGAAGGTCGAGTACGAACTTCCCGAGTTGCAGGAAATCCTGCAAGAGACGCTGGGCGTGATTGTGTATCAGGAGCAGGTGATGCAGATCGCGAACCGCCTTGCCGGGTACTCACTGGGTGAAGCCGACCTGCTCCGGCGCGCCATGGGCAAGAAGAAAGCCGAGGAGATGGCGCAGCAGCGCGAACGCTTCGTCGAAGGCGCAGCGCAGCGCAAGTATCCGCCCAAGAAGATCGAAAAGATTTTCGACCTGATGGCGCAGTTCGCCGGATACGGTTTCAACAAATCGCACTCCGCGGCTTACGCGCTGCTCGCCTATCATACGGCGTATCTGAAGACTCACTATCCGGTCGAGTTCATGGCGGCGTTGCTGACGTCTGTGACCGGCTCAACCGACGACGTGGTCAAGTACATCAACGAGTGCCGGGAGATGGGCATCGCCGTTGAGGCGCCGGATATCAATGTTTCTGACGCGAACTTCACTCCCCACGGCGAAAGCATCCGCTTCGGATTGGCTGCGGTGAAGAACGTTGGCGGCAATGCCATCGAATCGATTGTCGCCGCCCGAAAGAAACTGGGCCGCTTCACCTCGATCTTCGAATTCTGCGAGAATGTCGACCTTCGCTTGCTCAACAAGCGCGTGCTTGAATCTCTGATCAAGAGCGGCGCCATGGATTCTCTCGGCCGCCGCGCCCAGCTCATGGCCGTTCTCGACAAAGCCATGGAGCAGGCACAGAAGACTCAGCGCGACGCAGAATCCGGCCAGCACGGCCTGTTTGGCGTGTTTCAGCAAGAAGAGCCTGAGACGTCCAACGATCGCCTTCCCAACATTCCTGACTGGGACGAGCACACGCGGCTCACCGCGGAGAAAGAAATCCTCGGATTCTTCATCACCGGCCACCCGCTGGAAAGGTACAAGGACAAGCTGCAGGATCTGCAGGCCCTGAGCGTGGAAGAGATCGCAGCGATGACGCGGTCCACCGGAAAGGACGAGACCATCGTCACGGCCGGCATCATCAGCAACGTGCGCGTCCTTAAGTCAAAGAAGGGCGACTTCTACGCCCAGGCCAACCTCGAAGACATGTCCGGCTCCATCGACATGATTGTTTTCCCTGAGGCCTTTAAACGCATCGGTGAGAAGGTGAAGCTTGAGGTTCCGGTAGTAGTCAAGGCTGGCGTGCGCATTGAAGAAGGAGCAAATCCCAAGATCACTGCGGCCGAGATCATGCCGCTCGAAGATGCCAAGGTTCCCCTGCCTCGCGCCATTCGCGTCCGCATCCCGCTCGAATCCTCCGGCGAGACGACAATCGACAGCCTGCACAGTCTGTTTCTTGAGCGCAAAGGCGAGGCCAAAGTGTTATTTGACGTAGAGCGCCAGGGCGATTTCATGGTGGTGATGGAGGCGGAGGGCTATAATGTCGTTCCAGACCGCAATTTCATCGCCCGGGTCGAACAGCTGTGCGGGCGCGGCAGCGTCCGCATCATCAGCTGAATCAGCTGGCGCAAGGCCGTTTTGAAAGGGCACGGCTTCAGCCCGCGCCGTCATGGTCAGAAAACAGACGCGCCTTTAGGCGCCGATTTGCCGACAATGGCAGCCACCGAAAAAGTACAGCAGGAACTGGAACAGATTGAGCGTCAGGTCGCCGAGATGGAAGCCGGCGAAACCGACGATGCGACCCGCCGGCAGATTGCCAAACTGCAGGATCGCATTGACACGCTTCGCCGCGAGATGAACACGCCGCCCACAGCATGGCAAAAGACGGAACTGGCCCGCCATCCGCAGCGTCCGCAGTCGCTCGACTACATCGAGCGCGTTTTCACCGATTTCAGCGAGATTCATGGCGACCGTGGCTTCGGCGACGACGCCGCCATTATTTGTGGCATGGCCCGTTTCCATGGCGAAGAGGTGCTCGTCGTGGGCACGCAAAAGGGCCGCGATATGAAGCAGCGCGTCTTCCGCAATTTCGGCACACCGCATCCGGAAGGCTACCGCAAAGCGATTCGCGTCATGCAGGTTGCCGAGAAGTTCCGCCGCCCGATCTTCACTCTGGTAGATACCGACGGCGCCTATCCCGGCATCAACGCGGAAGAGCGCGGACAAGCGGAAGCCATTGCCTACAACCTGCGCGAGATGGCGCGTCTGGAAGTGCCGATTATCGCCACGGTAATCGGTGTCGGGGGCAGCGGCGGCGCTCTGGCGATCGCGGTCGCCGATCGCGTCCTGATGATGGAAAACTCCATCTACTCAGTCATCTCCCCCGAAGGCTGCGCCGCCATCATGTGGCGCGATGCCAGCAAGAAAGAACTGGCGGCCGAGGCCATGCGCATTACTGCAACCGACCTGAGCGAACTGGGCTGCATCGACGACATTGTTCCCGAGCCTGAGGGCGGAGCGCATCGCGATCACGAGGCGGCCGCTAATCTGCTCGACACCAGCCTGCAGAAGCACCTCGCCGACTTGAAGAAAATCCCCCCGGCCGAATTGGTCGCATCACGATATAATAAATTCCGTAATATCGCCCAATTCTTCAAGACCGAATCGTGAACGTATCGGCAGGCTTCTCTCGGCGACCTCCGCGACGTCATTCTCTGCGAACTCTGCGGCAAACATCTTAGACCGCCGAGAGCGCCGAGAATGCCCAGAGCACGCAGAGAAGCGTGGCGCGCAAGGACCATGTCAGCTACTAGGATGGGCGAAAGGCCGCCACGCGCGGCCGATGCCGCCGTATAATTGAAATGTTTCCTACTCCGCAATCCATAAAGATGGGCGATTGGTTTCAGCCCGCTGATTGAAAAGGAAGGTGTTGGGATGGCCACATCGGATGTCGTGCCCCGGGAATCCGCCGGCGGCATGAACAAGCAGCGCATCGTCAATGACATGAGCATTCAGGTCGCGACGGTGAACGGCTCGGGTTCGCAGAGTTCAAATACGGTTTTACTGCGCAGCATTTTTCAGATGGGGGTGCCCGTCTCGGGCAAGAATATGTTCCCGTCGAACATCGCGGGACTGCCCACCTGGTACACGATTCGCGCCAACAAGAACGGCTACATCGGTCGGAAGAAGGAAATCGACTTCCTGGTCGCCATGAATCCGGAGACGGCGACTGAAGATACGATGTCGCTGGCGCCGGGCGCATCGGTGCTTTACGACGAGCCACTCGCGCTCCACAAGCTGCGCAACGACCTTATCTTTTATTCAGTTCCCTACGACAAGATCGTTGCCCCGGTTTGCCCAGAGGCCAAGCTGCGGAAGCTGGTCAAGAACATGGTGTACGTCGGCGTGGTGGCCTCTCTGCTCACCATCGATATGGCTGAGGTGGAAAAGGCGATCCGCAAGCAGTTCGCAAAGAAAGCAAAAGCCGCCAACCTGAACCTGGCGGCGGCGCAGGCCGGATTCGATTACGCGAAAGCCAATCTCGAGAAGCGCGGCGTGTTCTACATCGAGCGCATGAACAAGACTGCCGGCAAGATCATCATCGATGGCAACTCCGCCGCGGCGCTCGGCTGCATGTTCGCGGGATGCACGGTTGTGACGTGGTATCCGATCACGCCCTCGTCGTCACTCGTCGAGACGATGATCGAATACATGAAGGAATATCGGATCGGCCCCGACGGCAAAGCGACGTTTGCCATTGTTCAAGCCGAAGACGAACTGGCAGCAATCGGTATGGTGATAGGGGCAGGATGGGCGGGCGCCCGCAGCATGACCGCCACCGCCGGGCCCGGCATCTCACTCATGTCCGAGTTCGCTGGCCTAGCCTACTACGTCGAAGTTCCGGGAGTGATCTGGGATATTCAGCGTGTAGGCCCGTCAACCGGCCTCCCGACGCGCACTTCACAAGGCGACATTCTTTCGACCGCCGTCTTATCGCACGGAGACACAAAGAACATCATGTTGATTCCCTGCTCCGTCGAGGAGTGCTTCAGCATGGCAACGGATGCATTCAACCTCGCCGAGCAATTCCAGACGCTGGTTTTTGTCATGTCGGACCTAGATCTTGGCATGAATAACTGGATGGCCGACCCGTTCCACTATCCCACAACGCCCATCAAACGCGGCAAGGTGCTGGGCAAGGAAGATCTCGACCGACTTGGCGGGTTTGCGCGCTACAAAGACGTCGATGGCGACGGCGTCGGCTACCGCACGTTGCCCGGCACCCAACATCCAGCCGCGGCCTACTTCGCGCGTGGCAGCGGCCACAACGAAAAAGCCCAGTACAGCGAACGCGCCGACGACTTCGAGAACAACATGGAGCGTCTGAACCGCAAGTTCGAAACTGCACGCTCGTTCGTTCCGCGGCCCGAAATCACAAAGGGCGACAATGCCAAGATTGGCATTATCGGCTACGGTACATCACACTGGGGCATCACCGAGAGCCGCGATCAACTCCGCGCCGAGTACGGCATTGAGACCGACTATCTGCGCCTCCGCGCCTATCCTTTCACCCGCGAGGTTCACGAGTTCGTCGAGCAGCATGAGCGCGTCTACCTGGTGGAACAGAATCGCGATGCGCAGATGCTCAGCCTCCTGAAACTCGACGTGAAGCCTGAGTTGACGCCGCGACTGCGCAGCATCGCCCACATCACCGGACTGCCTCTTGATGCGCGGTCCATCACTGACGAACTGACCAGCATGGAGGGTAAGTAGATGGGAACCACCACTGTTGACCCCGGCGCAGCTACACCCGGGCCGAAAACAAACCGCATCGGCCTCACTGTCATCGACTATAAGGGCGGGAAGACGACCCTCTGCGCTGGTTGCGGCCACAACGCCATCTCCGAACGGATCATCGAAGCCATGTTCGAGATGGGTGTTGAACCCGAATTCGTGATCAAGCCCAGCGGCATTGGCTGCTCGTCGAAAACACCAGCGTATTTTCTGACTCGCTCACACAGTTTCAATGCCGTACACGGACGCATGCCCTCAGTCGCGACCGGAGCACTCTTGGCCAATCGCAAACTGATCTGCATAGGCGTCAGCGGAGATGGCGACACAGCATCGATCGGCGTCGGACAGTTCGTGCACCTCATGCGCCGCAATCTTCCGATCATCTACATCATCGAAGACAATGGTGTTTACGGGCTCACCAAGGGACAGTTCTCGGCGACCGCCGATCTCGGCTCAAAGCTGAAAACCGGCGTGGTCAATGACCTTCCGCCGATCGACACCTGCGCGCTTGCGATCCAACTCGGCGCCACGCTCGTCGGGCGGTCGTTCTCGGGCGACAAGCGTCAGCTTAGCGCCATGTTGAAGGCCGCCATCGCGCACAAAGGGACGGTCATGCTAGACGTGGTTTCGCCCTGCGTGACCTTCAATGACCACGAAGGATCGACCAAGTCGTACAAGTACGTGAAGGAACATGAAGAGACCTTGCAGGATGTGAGCTTCGTGCCGCACTTCGAGGAGATCGACGTCGAATACGATCCCGGATCCACAATCCAGGTCACCATGCACGACGGCTCCCGTCTCCATCTTCGGAAGCTGGAAGAGGACTACGATCCCACGAACAAGATCCGGGCCCTTACTCGTCTCACTGAGGCGCACGAGAAGGGTGAAGTGCTGACGGGACTGTTCTACGTGAATCTCGAGGCTCCCAACTTCATTGACATGCTGAATGTCGTCGACCAGCCCTTGGCGACGCTGCCCGACTCGGTGACGCGTCCGCCCAAAGAAGTACTCGACGCTTGCATGGAAGAACTGCGCTAGTTTCTTTCTTCAAAGAAAAGAGGGCCTCGCCGAGGCCCTCTTTTTGATTACCGACCTGTTTACGCCGTCTTTAACTTAGGCTCACCGCTATGCTCGGGGTTCTCGCCAGGCTCGGGGAAATCCGTGTCTGCACCCTTGATCATCGGATCCTGGTCTCGATGTCCGAGTTGCTGCTGCAAGCCAATGTTGCCCGGGGTCTTATGATCCTCTGTTTCTGTCGCGCCCTTCGCTGTATCCTGGTCAACTCTGTTCTCTGTCATGAGTCCGCCTTCTTGCAATCATTGGGGCATACAGATGGCAGGAGAAGAGCCGCCCCTCAAAAGTAAGTCTGTTCCTCGCAAAGATCGAATAGAATAATTTTCTCAGAGGAAGGTTGTCGGAGTATGAAAAAGATTCTTTTGTCGCTGATGACGTGCTGCCTGTTGAGCGTGTTTGCCCTGGCCAGCGTAACCCATGCCTCGCTGACTCCGGTGAAGCACCGGGATCATCATCAACATGCCAAACACCAGGCCCACCGCACCACGAAGCACCATGCCCGCCATAAGCACTCCCGCTCAGTTTAGTCGGACCGTGGATCGTCCGCAGAGTCTATCGGCCCGAGCTGCTGACTCCAGCCTTGCGTAGCCGCTCCCGTGCCTGCAATGCTTCCGGCGAGTGCGGATATCGCTGGATCAGATGCCGCAATTCACTCACGCCTTCGTCCTGCTTACCGAGTTCGAGCAGCGCGAATCCCTTTTTCAATTGCGCTGAAGCCGCCTTATTCCCGCTCGGAAAATTCTGCAGGACCTGCTCGTAGCTCTGTACCGCCTGCTGATAATTCGCCTGCTTGAACTGCAGCTCGCCCAGATAGTAGTAGGAATTTCCGGCGAGATCGGTGTTGGGATAGAACTTGATGTAATCAGAGAATTCCTGCGTGGCAAGATCGTTCTTGCCGCCGTTATAGTCACGCAGTCCGTTGTTGTAGAGCACGTCGGGCGGTGGCGCCGAGGCCATTTGCTGCTGCTGCGCTTGTGTCGTCGCCTGCTGCGCGGCAAAGCTTTGCTGCGTCGCTTGCATGTCTTCCAACTGCTTCGTCACCTTCGCCAGGCGCACCTTGATCTCGTCCATGGTGTCGTTCAGTGCCTGGATCTGGCCGGAGAGCTGGTCGCCCTTTGTTCCCTCGCCTTCCTGCTGTTTCTGCAGGGTTGTCTGCAGGTTGTTCAGGGCAGTCGCAAGCTTATTAACCGTGTCGGTGTCCTTTTCGACAAGGTTCTTCATGACGCCCATGCGCTCGTCGAAGCTGCGCTGCATGGCGGTCATCTGTTCCTGCAGTTGTTGTACTTGCGTCTGCAACTGCACCATTTCCTTGTTTGCGCCGAAGGCCGGAGCCACACTCAACCAAAGAATCAGAAATGGCGCTACAAGCGCCGAACTACGGTATGTTTTCATAGCATGTTTCCCTGGATACGCATTCTTAGATGCTTTGATTGTCCCACAGGGCTGGGGGGATTCGACATCCGAAAGGGCCGTGGGAACCGGAAGATTCAACTGGCGCTGGGCGGCCAGCGCTAGCGGGCCTCAGACAAGAAAACGGGGGGACGCGGAAGCGCCCCCCGCATGGAACGACTACTTCTGGTAAACGAGATGCCCGCGGCGATTCTGCTGCCAGCAAGCTTCGTTGCTCTCATTGCAGAAGGGCTTCTCTTTGCCGTAGCTGATCGTCTTGATCCGACTGGCATTTACCCCAGCCGAGACCAAAGCGCTTTTCACGGCACCCGCACGCTGATCGCCCAATGCGAGGTTGTAGTCGGTTGATCCGCGCTCGTCGCAATGCCCCTCGATCGTGATATTGATGCCTCCGTGTTGAGCGAGGAACTGCGCATCGGACTGCACCGAGGACTGCTGATCGGAACGAATGTCCGACTTGTCGTAGTCGAAATAGACGTCTTTCACATTCTGGCTGAACAAGTCCTCATCGCTGACGCTGGGAGTCGGCGGCGGAGGCGGCGGAGGCGCTTGCGTCACCGTCAAGCGGGCGGTGGCCTCCTGCGTCCCACCTGAACCCTTCGCGGTTAGATGATAGGTGGTCGAATCCGTCGGCGAAACGCTTTGTGAGCCGTTCGGCTGCACCGCGCCAATGCCATCAATCGACACGTCTGTGGCATTGCTGGTCTGCCACGTTAACGTCGCAGACTGACCAGCCTGAATGGTTGCCGGAGCCACCGAGATGGAGGCCGTCGGAGAAGGTGGCGGTGGCGGAGGTGGTGGCGGCGGCGGAGCGGCTTTCTTCTTGCACGCACCGAGCATCAGGAGAGCGCTAAGAGCAAAGATCAGCACAACCCACTTCATACTAGATTGCTTCACTTGGTTCCTCCTACGACCCCTAAGGGGCCAGACGAAGTTATGTACTATTTCCAACTCCAATTGGGCTGGGTATTTCGCCCGGTAAAAGTCAACTGCTGAAGTTTTTCGCCGGTCGCCAGCATGCTCCAGATTTGCAAACTTCCGGAACGATTCGACTGAAACACTATATGCCGTCCGTCAGGAGACCACGATGGAAAATCATTTTTCCCCCCATCGTGGGTAAGCTGGACCCACTGCTTGCTGGCAATATCCATCAGGTATAAATCGAGCGCCCCAGGATCTCCTGGCCCATATTTACGCACCCATGCGAACGTCAGAAATTGACCGTTGGGCGCCCAGTTCGGCGAGACCGCGTAACCCTGATCGGTCATGCGCTGCTGATTGGTGCCGTCGGCTTCCATCGTGTAAATCTGCGGCAATCCGGTGCGGCCGCTGACGAACCCAATCTGCCCATCGGTCTTGCGATTCCATACCGGCGAAACGTCCGGACCCTTATCGGTGGTCAATCGATGCGAGTTCCCTCCGGAAGCGTCCGCCACATAAATCTCCGAATCGCCTGACCGAGACGAAGAAAATGCCAGCTTCGTGCCGTCTGCCGACCACGCCGGCGCGAGGTTCGTCCCGCCAAAATGCGGAAAGGTCAATGGCCGGTTCAGGTCGAGGGAATACATCATAATCTCCCAGCCGGTTTTCGTCAGTGCGCTGAAGGCGAGACGAGACCCATCGGGCGAAATCCGCGGCGCCAACGCGATCGAACCCAGGCGCGTGACCTGGTGCTGATTCGAGCCGTCGTAGTCCATCGCCCAGATTTCCTTGTGCCCGCTGCGGTCGCTCACAAAAAAAATCTGAGTCTCGGCTATACCCTGAATGCCGCCGCCCAGCCGAAAAATGATCTCGTCGGCGAACTTATGCGCCATGAACCGCGCTACCGCGTCGCTCGCGGCCTCGGAGTACTGCTTGCCGAGGATCTGGGGTGACTGGATGTTCTTGACGTCGAAGAGCCAGCCTTGCACGGTCAGCCTGCCTCCGGCCACGCCCAGGTTCCCAAACGCCAGCATCGCCGCATTCGGAGGAGGCGCATTCCACGCCAGGAAATTCACCTCCGGTGGCTGCCCGGGCACCTGCAGAGGATAAAAACTCTTCGACACCAACTCGACAACTCCCGATACATCCAGATCGTTCCAGAGGGTGTCGTTGAAGGTCTTTACCAGTGGGGCATTTGCGGGATCACTCGTGGCGGGCTTGAAGTCGGCAACCGCAAGGCGGACTTTCTCCACTCCCAGGCTCGTGCCGGTTTTCACCCAATCCTGCGCTTGCGCAGCGGCGCATGCCAGCCAACAGGCAAGAAGCACCAGGAATGCACGGGCCAAAACGCAGGTCCTGCCGTTCCGTCCCTGACCTGCTCTAGCGGATTCGTCCGTTCGCATCAGAGGCAAAGTTTTCGCGTGTAACAATATCGTAGCCCGACATGAATTGCTTTGCAAGAATTTGTGGATAGATAAGCCTTTTCCCTTCATCCAATTGTCCCTATTCTCCGCTCTTTTCCGCGACCCAAGTCCCGAGAGTACCGGGTTGATTACGGACCAGAGGTACATCTGATTTACCGCTTATAGTCGAACCAATACTCGACAGAAATCTTGCTTCCGGGATAATCCGGGGGTAGTGGACCGAACGTGTCGATCCGTTGCAACGCACGGGCGGCCGAAATGTCCAGCGACGGAACACCACTCGACTGCTCGACCCGAACATTGGTCGGATGACCATCACGCGCCACGTCGAACGTGATGTATACCCGCTGGGCCGAAGTAATCCTCGGATCGATTTCGTACTTCAGCCAGTTCTCTGAGACCTTTCGCTGGATGACCTGCACGTACCAGCCGTACTTGGTTCCGAAATCGCCGCCGCCTCCGGTAATGCCGAATCCACCTTTTGCGCCAGCCGCGCTGAAAGTTCCATACGGACCGCTCACCGGGCCGCCTTCGCCAAATGCGACCTGATTCTCCTCTGGTTCGGGCGCGGACTGCGGTTTCGACTTCGATTCGGTGATCGGCTTTTTCGGCGGCTGCTTGATCTTCTTATTCTTGCCCGCAATCTCAATGGCGTCGGGCTCTTTCTCTTCGATCTTCGGCTGCGATTGAGTAATCCCTTTCGACTCGTTGGCCAAAACATTCTGCGTCTGCGTAGGACTGGCGGGCAACGGAACCGTGCTCACCAGAGTCGCGCCGATGGCTTCCCCACCTCCGCCAGAGCCCCACGTATCGCCAGTGCCCCGGGTCACGAAAGCGGTATAGACGAGCAGCGCGACCGTGATTCCCACGTGCAGCCCCGCCGACCACGCCAGCGCGCGTCCCCAGCGCTCGTGTTCGAAATAGATTTCAGCGCTTGCCGACATTTGCATCCATAGGCTGAGTCACGATACTTACGTTGGCGAAGCCCGCCTGCTTCACCGAGTCCATTACGGTCGCAAAAGCGCCGAAGGGAACGTTCTCATCGGCGCGCACAAAAATGGATTGATGGCGCGGGTCGCGAATCTTCTGCCGCAAGCGGTTCCCAATCTCGTTGACGTTGATCGGATCGTTCCCCAGAAACACGCGCTGATCCTTGTTGATGGAAATGACCAGCCGCTCTTCCGTGATCTCTTTTACGGTTTTCGTTTTCGGCACGGCGACGTCAATGCCTGACTGCAGCACCGGAGCCGTCACCATGAAGATGATCAGCAACACCAGCACCACATCGACCAGAGGAGTGATGTTGATATCGGCAATTGCAGACTGCGTTCGTCCGTTAGAGGCCGTGAACGCCATCAGCGCCTCACATCCGGGGCGACAGCGGCGGCCGTTTGTGGCTGGTTGTGTTCCACGGCGTTCATGAATTCGAGCGAGAAGTCATCGCAGCGTGCGGCGAATTCGCGGATCGAAGCGCCGATCAGGTTATAGGCAATGACCGCGGGAATCGCCGCAGCCAACCCGGCAGCCGTCGTGATGAGGGCCTCGGAAATACCCGGAGCCACTGCACGCAGAGTCGCCGCCCCGGCGGTTCCGAGCCCATGAAATGCATCAATGATGCCCCACACCGTACCGAACAATCCGATAAAGGGAGTCGCCGCAGCAGTGATCGCCAGCCACGGCACATTACGCTCGAGCCGCGTGATCTCCTCGGACGATCCAATTTGCATGCCGCGTTGAATCGGGATCATGCTCCGCAGCCCGCCCGAAGACGCCACCTGGCGGCGGTACTCCTCGTATCCGCCCTCAAATACGCCTACCAGCGGGCTGGGCTTGAATTGATCGGCCACGGCAACAATATCCTGCAAGCGCTGCGCCTTGCGGAACGCCCGCACAAAGCGCCCGCTCTGCGCTTTGGCCCGCCGCAGAAGGCTCCATTTGGTCAGAATGATCGCCCATGAGATAAGGCTGAAGGCGAGAAGCACGAGCAAAACCAGCTTGGCAACCGGTCCTGAAGTGGAAAGCATGTCGACGATTTCGCCGCCGACGAACACTGCTAGCAAGGGGAAAAAATGCATCGTTTTTTACGAGAACGCCTAGGCTTAATTATAGATGAATGCAGGGCTTAACTCTTCCATGTGAACCCCATCCGGCAATGGAAAGTTCATCCTCCGATAGTGTCCAAATACGCGCATAAAGCATGCGAAGCGCGTTTACTATTCCGCGCCAGACGCATCACCCGCGGCCAGAGCCAAGGCCGGACACCTGCGTACCAGGCGAAGCGTCCCTGTGAAAACCTGCCGTCCGCGTCAATAAAACGATCCATCGCGGGAAACTCGAAATCCATTTCATCCGAAATAGCTTTCACCACGGTGAACTGTTTGTGACGTGCCTCAGCCGAACGCGCCACTGCGGCCGCCTCCATGTCCACCACGTCTGCCCCAAACGAATCGCGCAACTTGCTCTTCTGCAGCGGGCTGGCGACGGACGCGAAACTGACGAGCACACCCTCGCCGCCCTCAACCACGGTTCTGCTGCCGTCGCCGGCATTGATCACGGAACTTGGCCGGACCACATCCCCAACTCGCAGTTTGGGATCGAGCGCCCCGGCGAAACCTGCCGAGCAGATGATGTTCGGATCGAAGATCGCGATCACTGCCTCCGAGGCCCTACGCGAGGCCGCGGCGCCAATTCCGCCGCAAACCACGACGACTTCCCC